>Ga0207072_1104_pt1 | contig 17054 bp, 17 predicted proteins | sample Alteio_BWMinHeat_68_FD_153570 | JGI IMG/M metagenome (GOLD analysis project Ga0207072, IMG submission 153570) | Enriched cells from forest soil in Barre Woods Harvard Forest LTER site, Petersham, Massachusetts, United States -... | ecosystem: Environmental > Terrestrial > Soil > Temperate forest >... | reverse complement strand
TCAGCTGCGCAATGATGCAGAAAATCAGATTATCCATGGGACTCATCCAGCGGGGGAATCTCATTGTATTAAAAACGTTCTCACTGTGGAAACGGAAGTTACCAACGTAACTAGGCGAAAGAGGCTAGAGTTCCACGCTCCGCGACCCGAACCGCCTGAATCCGCGCCCCACTTGCCATTCACTTACTTCCGTAACGTTTTAGACCTTACCGTTTCGTCTTACCCTTGAGGTGCAAATCCGGCTTTCGAGGAGCTTGTTATCTCCGGCACTGACACATCTCAAGGAGCGCGTGCGGCTTCGGCGCGAGCTTTCGTTCATAGCCTGAACATCCTTATTAAATACGCGCGGATGTATGGCTACGAACACAAGCGCACCGAGGCTCAGTTTGAAACCACGTGGAACGAACTGCAGAGTGCCCTTCCTTCCGGCGGGTTCTTGCTCGGCGTTTCCGACAACAAACTCCTCCTCGATGGAATCCCTCTGGAGTCTGGTCAGGCAGAGAAGAGCTTCGCGACCCTGCTCTCCACGGCCGGTCTTGCCAGCTTGCATTTTTCCAAGGAAGTCACCGAAGAGGATTTCGTGCGCCTGGTGCGCGCGTTCATGGTGGCTGGCTCCAAGGCTGGAGATGTATCCAAGCAGATCAAGGAAGCGCTTTCCGCCGGTAAGCAAGGCAGCACCATCAAGATCAACGAAGTAAAGTTTGTAGCCGCCGATCCTCTCACCGGCGACGTGAGCATCGCCGCCCAGATCGCGGCGCAAACTTTGGGGCCCGAGTTCAAACAGTGGTTGAACGATCCACAGAAATTGTTACAGCTGATTGCTGCAGCTGAAGGCGCAAATTCCGGCGGTGGTACGAGTGCCGACGGTACGCCCATGGTTCCCTTGGGTAGCGTTCCGAATATCCCGGTTGGCCAGGCCGGTGGGGTGCCGGTCAAAGGTGCCGCTGGTGCCGGAGGCACGGGTACAGGTGCCGCTCCCGCTTGGACGGGCGGCATGGTGCCACTGCAAGAGCAGGAAGTCGTTCAAGCCATCCGTTTGCTGACGCGATTCGGGCAGGTGCAGCAGGATCCCGGTGTCAAAGAAGAAGACCTGCAGAAAGAACTCAGCCAAGCGGATCCGAATACGCGGTTGAACCTGCAGCAATTGCTTGGCAGTCTCGCCGCCAAGGCCACAACTGCGGAAGAAGAAGATACTCCGCTGCTGATGAAGGCCGCTGAGCATATGGCGATCCGCTTCGCGCTCGAGCGTTATCAGAAGGGTGAAGTGAAGGTCAACGCCGTCCACCAGATGATGGAGCACATGAGTCGGCAGATGGACTCTCTGCGCCAGATTCTGAAGATGCAGGAAGAGAAGATGAGCAAGGCCGGGATTCTGGTTGAGTCCCACGCTGACATCCTCGATCGCATGTTCTGGTCCGAAGTGCCCGAGGCCGGAAAGAAGAGCGTGCTGCTCTCCCACGAGGCCCCCTGCGTGCCTCCGCGCAACCTGCGCCAGTTTGTGGAGTTGCTCCTCGATCGCGACGACCGCCAACTCGCGACCGACATTCTCAACAACTACTCCGGCTGCCTGAGCGCGAGAGATAACGAGCCGCGGCGCAGAACCGCGATCGGCCTCAGTCAGTTGGCCGACCTCTATGCGCGGCTCGGCGGCGAACCCATGGGAGTGGCCGTCCGCAAGCTCAGTGAACAGATCATCGCCGAAAAAGATGCCGAGATGCAGAGCCTGTTCAGCGCCGCTTTTGTGCGACTGAGCCAGGAATCCAGTGCAGCCAAGAATTACGGCGCGGTCAATGAAGTCTGCGCCGGCATGGAATTGATCAGTGTGGAGCGCCCGGTGCTGATGGCTGATTTGCGCGCCCGCGTCGGAGTCGAAAATCGTCTTCCCGAATTCATTGAAGAAGCCATTCACATGGCGCCGATCGTTCCCGAGATGCTTTCGATTCTGCGCCGTACCAGCCAGGCCGGAGCCGAACACCTCGCGGACCGCTTCTTCCGCTGCATGCGTCGCGACGAGTGCGACCGCATGATCGAACTGGTGAAGGAACTGGGTTCACCGATCCTGTTGCAGCTGCGCGAGATTCTTCGGACCGGTCAGCCCCGCCAGGCATCCAGCGGCGTTGGTCTGATTAGCCGCCTCGACGTTGGAACGCTTCTCGAGCTCCTTCCCTCGCGTCTTCCCGAGTGGAACCGCTTCTATCACGACATCGTTGTGCGCCAGATTGCGTACGGGGCCGCCCCCGATCGCGGCCGTACCTTGCTCGAACTCGCAGAGGTCCTCGACCCGCTCGTTTTACCGGAAGCCGTCGACGAAATCGGCATGAGCGGCGACATGACCTCGGTCCCGCCGTTGATCGCCATGGCTCGCCCCGGCGATGCGGCGTCGCGTTCCCCCTACATCCAGTTGAAGGCGATCGAGTCGCTTGGCCGCTTGAAAGACGCTGAAGCCGTCAGCACTCTGCGCGATATTCTCGAATCCAAAAAGACTTTTGGTTGGGTCTACCACCGCGAACTTCGCATCGCCGCCGCGCAGGCCTTGTCGAAGACCGATCCTCGCTACAGCACGCAGGTCATGTCTGACAGTGGCCTGGAAGCCGCTGAGTTGGCGATTGCTCCTCTGGACGCTGCTCCGGCGTGCCCCTGGGTGCGCCAGCGACGTTACGAGCGCATGATCCTGGCCAAAACAGTGCAGGGAACCATCGGCAGTTCGTGGGGCAAGTCCAGGATCCAGATCCGAGAACTGAGCTTGGGCGGCGGCATGGGCACCAAGGAAGACAATCTCCGCATCGGCAGCGAAGCCGATCTGGAAATCTCGCTGGGCATGCGCTCCAAGATTCGTGCCCACGTCCTGCTGCGCCGCGCTCGGGTCAACGAAGTTGGATTCGAGATCGTCAGCACCGATCTCGAAAGCCGCTACAGGCTGCGCCGCCTACTGGTCGAAGCCATGAACGGTGCTCCGCAGAACAAAGGTCACGAGTGGGGCGGAGAGAGAAAGGTTTAATTCCTGAGTTTGCTCGTAGCTCGTAGCTCAAAGCCCGCAGCTGAAAAAGAAAAAGCCTCTGCCCAAGCAGAGGCCTTTCACTTCCCAAAACTTCCTACTTCACCTTCAAGAAAATGATCGCCAGGGTATACAGCGCCAGCGACTCGATCAGCACCAGACCCAGAATCAGCGCGAATGTAATGCCGGGCCGGGCCGCAGGGTTGCGGGCCAGCGACTCGGTAGCCGCGGCTACGGCTTTGCCTTGAGCGAGGCCGCAAACGGCCGAAGCGATTGCCATGGAAAATCCGGCGGTGATGGCGACCCAGCTGGCATCGCTCATGCCCCCGCCTTGTGCGAAGGCAGGCATGGCGAAGCACAGGGCCGACAGAATCATGAAAATACGGCTTGCGTAACGCATGGTGTTGCTCCTTGTATGAATTGCCGCCAGGAGGTGGTTGACGCCATACCGTGCAGACGCCCTCACACTGACGACCGTGGCCAGTGGCCAGTTGTCAGTGGTCAGACTTGCGTCTGACCGTTGGCAACCGTTCACTAGTACCTATCACTTGAAACTCAACTCTGATCACACAGCACTAGCCACTGACCACTGCCTAGTGCTCTTCCGCCACCGCTCCCGACACGTAAATGATCGCCAGCAGCATAAAGACGTAAGCCTGCAGAATCGCGACAAGAATATGCAGCGCCATGAATGGGATTGGGAAGCCGATCGGAACCATCGAAAGGAAAACTAGCGTGATCAGATCGCCGGCAAAAATGTTGGCCCAAAGACGCACAGTGAGCGAAAGCAGGCGCGCAAAGTGGCTGATCAGCTCAATGGGCAACATCAGCGGGGACAGCGCTGGTATTGGTCCGAGAAAATGCTTCAGATAGCCAATTCCGGCGTGCTTGAATCCCTGCGTGTGGTAGTAAAAAAACGAGCAGATCGCGCAACCCAGAGGGACCACCGGAACTGCCGTTGGTGATTCGAAGCCGGGAATCAGCCCAATCAGATTGCAGATCAATATGAAAATGAAAACGATAGCAAAAAAAGCCGTGTATTGTTCGCTGTGATGCCCGATGATGTCCCGACTCTGGCTGAGCACGAATCCTTCAATTGCCTCAAACGAGTGCTGCAGCCCGCCCGGAGATTCCACTGACAGCCGCGAGCGCAGCAGCAGGAAAAGAATCAGCAGAAATGTGAAGACCAGCAACTCCATCGCGAAGGAGTCGCTGATGGGGGCAGACGGGTATTTGGGCGCAATGTGGAGCATCCGCAACAATGCGGTGACTGGTCCAGCGAACAGGTGATTCAGGATTTGTGTAAACCAGAGTTGTTCGGGCACCGCTGCTCGCTCCTCAATTCCGGGTGCCCCATTTCTGGCCGGTTTTGCCAGAAGTGGGGATTTTCCCGCGATCGAAACCAGCTAGATCCGACGGGACAAAGCTGCGTACAACTCATAAACGGCTTCGCAGGCAATGGCCCCCACGGGCAAAAACAAGCCCGCGAACAGACCCCTAAGACTCGCGGGGAAACTGGTTAATATAGCATATGCAGCCACCCCCAACAACCCATACCGCAACAGGAAGCGCGCCACGATCCCCTTGCCCGACTGTGGTTTACCGCTATTCGTGACCCGGTCGGCAAGCCCGGAAACCCCGCTCTTCAGCCAATGAAAATTGAGATAGGAAATCACCGACCCAACCAGGAAACCGGCTCCTGCCCGCAGTCCAAACAGGACCCATGCAGCCAGCGTGCAGACCAGCGCCAGCACCAGCATGAAATTGCGGATACGAGGCAGCGCGGAAAGGTAGAAATTCTCAGAAGAATCGGGCGGCGCTGCCGGAATTGGGGAGTTCGACATGGTGCACTAGCCAGATCGCCCGACAGAGACTCCTGCCGCGAGCACCAGGTAGCCACAGAACCGAGCGGGCCATGTAACGACTCCCAGCAATTACCTCGGTCGTTGCCACCCGCGATGCGATCACGTGCCGCCATGCGACCGCGTACGATTCACACGATGCGCCAACGCAATCGTGGAAGAGCGGCCCTTCGAGGGCCGCGTCGGGGCACATAGAGTCTCGGGGCTTTAGCCCCTGTGTTCCGTTCTTCCTGCAGGTGATCTCACTTCGTGTCCCGCGCCACCGTTCGTATCAGCTCAATCAGTCCACCAACCGTCCCGAGCAGCAAGCCCACGATACTGATCCAGTTCCTGTGCAGCCACCGGTCCAGCAGCGCCCCAATCAAATATCCTGCGACAGTCCCGGCGGGAAGCATGAACGCCAGCTGGCTATAGCGCCCCACTTGAACCCAGGGGCTTTTGTTCTTGTCGGGATCGGGTCCGTTAGCGGGCATCGCAGCAAGTCAGATATTACGCTTTAAATTGATGACGGAATATGTTGGCGTCGGCGGCCGCTCCGGCCCGGCGGACCCCCGGCACCTCAGCCATCTCGAGTTGTCATCCTGAGCGGAGATTTTGCAGAGCGAAGCGAGCAAAATCGCAATCGAAGGATCCCTACCCAAATCCCGGACCCTCAATGCACCAACTTCGCCACGCTTGCTGTCTTAGCGATGCCCAGGCTCCAGTTCACAATCTCGATGAACCGGTTCGGCATGACCCCAATGTAAATCGTCGCCAGCGCTGTAATTCCGAGCGCGGCCCGCATCGCCAGGCTCACCGGCAACTTCTCTTCGCCCTTTGCGGGTTCCCGCATGAACATCGCATTCGCGATCTTTAAGTAGTAGTAAAGCCCAAACACGGAATAGAGCACGCCCAGCGCTGCCAGCGCGTAGTGCTGCGACTCGATCAGGCTCAGGAAGATGAAATACTTCCCCCAGAATCCCGCAAGCGGCGGAATTCCCGCCAGCGACAGCATGAACACCAGCATGAGCACGGCTTCGACCGGCGCGCGCGAATAGAGCCCGTTGAGGTCGTCCAGGTCGTCCCCGGCGATGTTGCGGTGGCGCAGCGACGTAATCACGCCAAACGCCCCAATGTTCATGAACGTGTACACCATTAGGTAAATCAAAATGCCCTTAAGGGCATCCAGCAGAGGCTGGCTGGGAAACGCGGCCGTCGAGAGTACCACCATTGCCAGCAGCATGTACCCCACATGCGCGATCGACGAATAAGCCAGCAGTCGCTTGGTATTGGTCTGGGTGAGCGCTGCAAGGTTCGCTCCCGTCATGGTCGCAATCGCTACAAACACGATCAGCGGTCCCCAGATGGCGCGCATCGGGAACATTCCCCACAGCAGGATGCGCAGCAGCATGGCCCACCCGGCTGCCTTAACCGCTACCGACATGAATCCGGTGATGCTCGTGGGCGCGCCTTCATAGGCATCCGGTGCCCACTGGTGGAACGGAATCGCCGCGATCTTGAACAATAATCCAGTAATCGTAGTGACCAGCGCGACGATCGCCACTGGCCGGTACTGCGGATCGAGAATGCGCCGCGCCAGGTCCTGATTGATCACTCCCAGGCTCGTGCTGCCGCTCAACCCATAAAGCAACGACAACCCGTAAGCGAATATTCCCGAAGAGAACGCTCCCAGCAGCAGATATTTCAACGCCGCCTCATTCGAACGGCGGTCGCGGCGCAGAAATCCGACCAGCACATACGTCGAAATGGCCATCAACTCCAGCCCGATGAAGATCAGAACAATGTCAAACCCGGCGGCCATGCACATCATCCCAACGACCGACAGCAGCATCAGCGCGTAATACTCGCCATGATTCTCGTGTTCCGTCTCCAGGTAGCGGACAGAGATCAGAATGGCGATCGCCGTACTCGCCAGAAACAGATAGAAGAAATAGATTGCGAAACGATCGACGTGCATGGTGCCGAGCATCCCGACATGCCCGTCCGGCAGTGTCATCTGGATCTTGTAGACTCCAGCTGCCGAAAAACATACGCCGATGAACGCGGTCACGGCGTTGGCCCACTTCATGTCCTGCGGAAGCATGAAGTCGATCAGCAGAATGCCGAGTGCAAACAGCACCAGCAGCGTGATCGGCAGCGCCAGCAGGTAGTCAGTCCAGACCACTAGTTCTTCCCCTTTGCCGGAACCGCAACCTTCGCCGGAGTGTGTGCCGCAGGATGATTCGTTACCGCAGCTTTGTCCGTTACGACGGCAGTCGCTGCCACCGGGGCATTGGGCGGGGCCAGAGCCGGCTGCTGGACAGAAGCATTCACGGTGGCCCCGGCCTGCGGATAGTCCGGCCGCACCATTGCGATCGTATGATTCACCGGCTGCTCTAGGATCTGGAAAAACGGCTTGGGATAAAGTCCGATCCAGAACGCCATGATCAGCAGCGGCACAAACGTTGCCACTTCCCGCGGCGTCAGATCGTGCAACTTCTCATTCTTCGGATTCGTAACCGTCCCAAAAAACACGCGCTGGTAGAGCCACAGCAGGTAGGCCGCAGCCAGCACCACGCCAGGCACGGCCCACAACGCCCACTTCCAGTTCTCCATGAACGTTCCCTGCAGGATAGTGAACTCGCCGACAAACCCATTCAGCAAGGGCAGTCCCATCGACGACAGGAACATAATCATGGTGATCGTTGCGTACAGAGGCATCACATTCGAGATGCCGCCGTACTCGGAGATTTCGCGCGTGTGCCGACGCTCGTACAAGATGCCAACGATCAAGAACAGAGCGCCCGTCGAAATCCCGTGATTGATTTGCTGCAGCACCGATCCGCTCAACCCCACCGGATTCAGCGCGAAAATCCCCAGCGTGCAGAAGCCCAGGTGGCTTACCGACGAATACGCCACCAGCTTCTTCATGTCCTTCTGCATCAGTGAAACCAGCGCGCCATAGATGATTCCGATGATCGACAGCGCAATCATCCACCCGCGAACCTTGGTATGCGTTAGGACGTCAGGGAAGAAGGGAAGTGAGAACCGGATAAACCCGTACGTCCCCATTTTCAGCAGCACGCCCGCCAGAATCACTGAACCAGCCGTCGGCGCCTCAACGTGCGCATCAGGCAGCCACGTATGGAACGGGAACATCGGTACCTTGATGGCAAACGCAAAGAAGAAACTCAGGAAAAGCAGCGTGGCCGCGTACGGCCCATAGTCGGCGTAAATCTTCGGCGCAGTTTCATACAGCGACTGCAAGCCGAATGTGTAGACGCCAGTAACCGCGTGATGATGGAAGTACAGAAACAGAATTCCCAGCAGCATCAGCACCGATCCAGCCAGGGTGTACAAGAAAAACTTGATCGCGGCGTACAGCTTGCGCGGCCCGCCCCATATGCCGATCAGCAGGTACATCGGAACCAGCATCGCTTCCCAGAACACGAAGAACAGGAAGAAATCCAGCGCCATGAAGACGCCCAGCATGCCCGTCTGCAGCACCAGAAACCAGATGTAATATTCCTTCACGCGGTTCTCGATCGCCGTCCACGACGAAAGAATCGAGATCCAGCCCAGTAGCGTCGTGAGCATGATGAGCAGGAACGAAATCCCGTCGATACCCAGCACGTAGCCCGCGCCAATCGAGGGAATCCAGTTATTCGCCGAGCCCTCCATGAACTTGAAGCCGGGCTCAAAGCGCAGCGCCCAGAACATCGGGACCAGCGGCAGCGAAATCAGAAAGCCGCCCAGCGCAAAGATGTTCGCGATCCAGCGAATGGCGTCCTTGTTCTCCTTGGAAACGAATAGAAGAACAAACGCGCCCAGCAGCGGCGTGAATAGGATGATAGATAGGATGTGAGATTCCATAGTAGCTTCTAGCTGCTAGCTTCTAGCACTGCTGCTTGGCGATTAGCGGTTTGCTAGAAGCCAGAAGCTAAGAGCTAGAAGCTGCCGATCACCGATACACGTAATAAAACACAAACCCAACCAGTCCCGCGGTCATCACCAGCGCATACCACTGCACCAAGCCCCACTCGAGCAAACGCGTGGGATAGCTGAGCATTCGCGCCAGAATCGCCGGGCCATTGACGCCGAGCCCGTCGATGATCCACTTGTCCCACCAACTCGAGATCTTCGCCGAGAATCGCGTAATCCAGCCCGCCGCGTTCACTGCGCCATCGACCACATGCACGTCGAACCAGGAACTCGCTTCGCCCAAACCCAATACTCCTAACCGCACGCCGCCCAGCTTCCGCCGCCCGGTGAAGAGGTAGTCGTAGCCCTCGTCAACGTAGTACTTGTTCAGCAAAGTGTTGTAGAGCGGAGGAGACGCCGCCGCGATCGGCTCCACGTATCCCTTATCTGCGGCATGGTACGAGCGTCCGGCCATCCACCAGCCAAAAGCAGCCGCACCGACCGACAGAATCATCAGCAGATATTCCGTGCCGCTGGCCTTTTCCTCTTCCTTCGTTCCCGCAGCTAGTTGTCCCGGCTCTTCCTTTGCAAGGACCGGTGCCTCTTTCGCGAACACCGGCGCCAGATATGCTTCAAACCGGTTGGTTTCCGCATGACTGCCGACCAGCCGCGCCAGGCTCTGGGGGAATCCAAGAAATCCGGCAAAGACTGACATCACCGCCAGCGCCACCAGCGGCATCGTCATCGACGCCGGCGATTCATGGATATGGTGTTCCACCTCATGGCTCATCCGCGGCTTGCTGTAAAACGTCAGATAGATCAGCCGGAACATGTAAAACGCGGTCATCAGCGCCGTCGCATACCCAATGATCCACAGCAAGTGATATGCAATGCTTTCGCTCGTCCACGCCTGCCAAAGGATTTCGTCTTTCGAGAAAAATCCGGCGAACGGAGGAATTCCGGCAATGGCCAGCGTCGCGATAAACATCGTGCGATACGTAGTCGGGATCTTCTCCGCCAGTCCGCCCATTTTGCGCATGTCCTGCTCGCCCGACATGGCATGAATCACCGATCCGGCGCCAAGGAACAGCAGAGCCTTGAAGAACGCATGCGTAAAGACGTGGAAGACGCCCGCCGCAAACGCTCCCACGCCGAGCGCCAGGAACATATATCCCAGTTGGGAAACCGTCGAATACGCCAGCACCCGCTTGATGTCGTTCTGCACCAGTCCGATCGACGCCGCAAATATCGCGGTCAGTGCCCCGATGATCGCCACCACCTTCATCGAAGTCGGAGCCAGCACAAACAGCGCATTCGATCGCGCCACCATGTACACGCCAGCCGTCACCATCGTCGCCGCATGGATCAGGGCGCTCACCGGCGTGGGGCCTTCCATCGCATCCGGCAGCCACACATAAAGAGGAAGCTGCGCCGACTTGCCGCACGCCCCAACAAACAGAAGCAAGGTCGCCGCCGTGATGATCGGATCGCCAATCTGGAACTGCCCGCTGCGGGCAAGGTGATTCACATCCACGTATCGCAACGATCCCATGTACCAGGCGATGAAAAACATCCCAAGCAGGAATCCCGCATCACCGATCCGGTTCACGATGAAAGCCTTGTTCGCCGCATCGCTCGCCGACTTCCGATGAAAATAGAATCCGATCAGCAGATACGAGCACAAACCGACGCCTTCCCAACCCACAAACATCAGCACATAGTTGTTCGCCAGGATCAGCGTCAGCATCGAGAACATGAAGAGGTTCAGGTATCCAAAGAACCGGTAATACCCGCCCTCATGCGCCATATACCCGGTCGAATAAATGTGAATGAGCATCCCGACGCCGGTAACAAACAGGAGCCAGATACCCGAGAGCGGATCTAGCAGAAATCCAGCGTCCGCTTGGAAGGCGGCCGGAGATCCGTCATGCGTAACGTAGTTGAGATGTCCGGTGTCAGTCCCGAGCCATGTGTAGAGAATCTTCTGATACGGCTGGTGATTGTTCGCATCGGCCCATGCGTTGTATTGCAAAACACAGCCGCAGGCCATCAGAAATGCCAGCACTACGGCGCCTACGCAGACGGCGTTCACCGTCGATTTCTGCAGCCGCCGCCCAAAAAAGAACATGATCGCCGCGCCCAGCGCAGGCAACAGCGGAATCAGATAGATGTGGTCGAGAAAAAGCAATCCAGCTCCTGGCTGCTAGCCGCTAGCTCAACCACCTGCCGCCGAAGCTTTGCTAGGAGCTAGCGGCTAGGAGCTAGAAGCTGCTTTTCTACCACTTCAACAAATTCACTTCATCGACATTGACCGTCTCCTTATTACGGAAGAAGGCGATCAGAATTCCCAACCCGACGGCAGCCTCAGCCGCGGCGTCGGTGATAACAAAAATCGCGAACACCTGCCCGTGCAGAGCCGAAGCCCCGTGAATCCCCTGCCAGTACCGCGAAAACGCCACCAGATTTAGATTGACGGCATTCAGGATCAGCTCGATGGACATCAGCACAATGACAACGTTCCGCCGGGTAAGCACTCCGATCACGCCCAGAAGAAACAAAGCGGCGCCTAGCACGAGGTAATGCAAAGTCGAGATGTCAAGCATTGCATGCATATCAGCTTCCAGCTGCTAGCCCCTGGCTTTGCTACCCTGCTTCGAGTGTCTTGCTAGAAGCTAGGCGCTAGCAGCTAGAGGCCGCTTCTTCAAATCCTCTTTTTCGCCATCACCACTGCCCCGATAATCGCTACCAGCAGCAACAGCGACGCAATCTCGAACGCAAACATGTACGTCCCTGTCATACGATCGAACAGCAGCGCGGCAATCGCCTGCGTATTCTGCGACTCCACATACGAAACATTGCCCTGCGGGAAGAGCACCGCTCCCTTAGTCGTAGTCGTGTACACCGCAATCAGCAATCCGCCAAGCCCGGTCGCCGCCGCTATGCCAACCAGCCATTGTCGATTGAACTGACGTTCTTTCGCGGCGCGTTCGATCGAGATCAGCATGATCACAAACAGGAACAACACCATGATGCCGCCTGCATACAGAATGATCTGTACGCCAGCGACGAACGGAGCATAGAGCATCAGGTAAAGTGCGGCCTGCGCCAATAGCGTCGTGATCAGCGCCATCGCGGAGTGCACGGCATTCTTGCGCGTGATGACCAGAATCCCGCCGACAATCATCACTGTCGCCAGCAGATAGAAGAAGAATGGAGTCGCAACTGGAGGATTTGCCGTAACCGGATTCATCAGAAGATCCTCCGCAGCAAATCCATCAGCCCGAACCACATCGGCACTACGACGTTAGCCCACACCTCAGATCGCATACCCACAACCGCCGTACAGACCAGCAGCGCAAGACCGGTCGGCAACAGCACCTTCCATCCCACTTTCATGAGTTGGTCAAAACGGTAGCGAGGGAACGTGCCACGATACCAGATATACAGGTACATAAATCCCGCAACCTTCGCCGAGAACCAGAAAATGTCGTTGACCCGCACCCGCACGGCAGGAACGAACAGCAGCAACCCGATCAAACCCAGCACCGCACCAAACCCCGCGAGGCCGATCGTCTGAATCTTGAACAGCGGATGCTTCGGCATCCGCGCCGTGTTGTAGAAGCAGATTGCCGCAAAAAACAAGAAGGTAAGCCCTGGAATCAGCGAGAACGCCAGATCCCATGTCGACCCGCTCAGAGCATTCGGAAACGGCCGCAACCATCCCCCAAGCCATAGCGTCACCGCGATCGACGACACGGCGATCATCGCCGAATATTCCGCCAGGAAGAACAAAGACCAGCGGAAGCCGCTGTATTCCGTGTGGAAGCCGGCCGTAAGCTCCGACTCGGCTTCCGGCAGATCAAACGGCGCCCGGTTCGTTTCCGCCACCATCGCAATCGCAAAAATTCCAAACGCGATCACGCCCAAGGGAAAGAACTTGAACAGAAACCACACTTCCTGCTGCTGCTGTGCCTGCACAATGCCGATCATGCTCAGCGTGCCACCCTGCTCGCTGAGACTCGTCATCATGACGGCCGAGACTACAGCCAGCCCCATGGCGACTTCGTACGACACCATTTGGGCGCTCGACCGCAGCGCTCCAATCAGGGGGTAGTGCGAATTGGAGGCCCACCCAGCGGTCACAATGCCAAGCACCGCCAGGGACGACACACCCAGCATGAACAAAATGCCGATGTTCATGTCCGTGATGGCGTGCGTAGGGCCAAAAGGAACAACTACGAATACGGTGAACGCTGCCAGCACAACGATAAACGGGGCCACCCAGAAAACGATCTTGTCCGCGCCGTCAGGAATGATGTCTTCCTTCAGCAGCAGCTTCAGTGCGTCGGCGATCGGCTGCAGTAGCCCATGCGGCCCAACGCGCATCGGCCCCAACCGCACCTGCATGTGCGCCAGGATCTTTCGCTCCAGCCAGTTCATCGCGATTACCGCGATCGACAGTCCCACGAACACAAGCAGGACGTAGACCACAGCCCAGAAGATATTTCCCGCTGCTCCAGGAGTCTTGTCGCTATCAAGGTAAGACAGGACGTACTGAACCAGATCGTGCATCAGCGGTCCACCTCGCCCAGAACAATGTCGAGCGTGCCGATCACGGCAATCACGTCGGCAACCAGTTGCCCGCGGCACATCATGTCCAAGGCCTGCAGATTCACAAAGCTCGGCGGGCGCACGCGAATGCGGTAGGGCTGCGTCGATCCGTCGCTCACGATGAAATATCCCAGTTCGCCCTTCGGAGCCTCAATCGAGTGATAAATTTCGCCGACCGGCGGCTTCATCACCTTCGGCACCTTCGCCATGATCGGCCCTTCAGGAATCGCCTCAACCGCCTGTTCGATAATCCTCAACGACTGCCGCATCTCCACCATGCGCACGAGGTATCGGTCATACGTGTCGCCGTTTTCCCCGGTGGGGATCTCGAAGTCGAAATTCTTATAATTTGCATACGGCAGCGCTTTGCGGATGTCCCATTTCACGCCGCTCGCTCGCAACACCGGCCCCGTCACTCCGAGCGCGATGCAGTCTTTCCCTGAGATGACTCCGACGCCCTTGGTCCGCTCCAGCCAAATCCGATTGGTAGTCAGCAGCTCTTCGTACTCATCGATCTTCGGCTTCACGAAGTTGACGAAGTTCCTCACTTCCTTCTCGAATCCTTCGTAAACCTCGTACTGCAATCCGCCGATGCGAAACGCGTGCGTCGTCAGCCGCGCGCCGCAATACTTCTCAAAAATCTTCAGGATCTCTTCCCGGTCGCGGAAGGTGTAGAACAGCGGCGTGATCGCCCCGATATCGAGCGCGTGCGTACCCAGCCAAAGCTGGTGGCTCGCTATGCGGTTCAATTCGGTCAGGATGACGCGAATATATTGCGCCCGGGGCGGCGCTTCCACGCTTAGAAGTTTTTCGACCGCCTCGCAGTATCCCAGCCCGTTCGAGACCGCGGCTACATAATCCATGCGGTCCACATACGGATTGAACATCGTATAGGTGCGGTTCTCGGCGATCTTTTCCACGCCGCGATGCAAGTACCCGATCACGCACTCGAGCCCCAGCACCTTCTCGCCATCCAGCCGCAAAATGACGCGCAGCACGCCATGGGTTGCCGGATGCTGCGGACCCATATTGATGACAAGCTCGTTCGAATCAAGGAACGTCTTGTCCGGCGTATCGAGGTCCAGCGGCGAGAGTGTCTTCGGGTCGGTCATCTAGAAGTCGGGTTTGTTTCTGTGTTTCCCCTGTGTCCTCTGTGGTGAGTTTCGCCGTTATTGTCCGCTCTCGATGCCCAGGTTGATCTGCACCCACTCATTGTCCTGTTGCAGAATCCCGTAGTCCTTGCGCAGCGGATGACCCTTCCATCCATCCGGCAGCAAAATCCGTTTCATGTCCGGATGTCCATCAAACTTGATGCCGAACATGTCATACACTTCGCGCTCCAGCCAGTTGCACGTCGCCCACAGCGGAACCGAACTCGGCACCGACGCGCCATCTGCAATCTGCGCCTTCGCCCGGATGCGCTCGTTTCGCGCAAACGAATACAACACCCACACCACATCAAACTGTTTCTCGCGCTTTGGATAGTGCACCGCCGTGACATCCACACAGTAATCAAATTGCTCCTCATCCCGCAGAAGCCGCAGAATCTCGGCAATCAGCGAGTGATCGATCTCAAGGTAGTTCTGCCCCAGATGCGTCAGCGCAGTTACACCCGAACCGTAGCAGCGCTTGAGCTTGGCGACCATCGGGGAGTCCCACGGCGTTGGCACGGGCCCGGCTGGTTTCGGGGGCGCTGGATGTCCTGCCGCTGCTGGTGCGGCGGGTTTCGCAGCTGGAGTCCCCGCGGCAGCCGGCTTTGCCGGAGCAGCGGGCGCAGCCGCTTTTGGAGGAGTCGATGTTGCCGCAGAAGGCTCTGTAGGAGTTGTTTTAGTCTCTGATTGAACCGAGCCTGAGGGTGTAGCTTTCACTCCGCCCGGGGTCGCGGGCTGTTCCGCCGTCGGTTTGGCATTTTCCGGCGGCGGCGGAGTGGGGGATTTGATTTCGTCCGACATAAGGCGACGGCGTAACTCTCCGGCGCAAGCTGCGTTCGAAAGAACGTTAACTTTTATCAGCTTGAAGGTATGGTGTCAACGACGCTGGGCACAAGAGTTTGTAAAAAATTTTCGCGATCCACGACCGCGGCACAATTTGAGGAACAAAATCTTGCGAAATGCTAATTCCGCCGGAAATGCGCTATCCGCGCGCCTGTGCCTGATACGTCTCGATCAAGTCCCGGATGCGTTGCGCATCCTTCTTGCGGTGGCCGTGGCTGGTGATAGGGTCCGTCCCGCCCGTAGACTCAATCACAATCTGAGACCAGAACACTCCCGTGCTGATATGCACCGAGGCGATCTTTGACATCGCGATGCTCTCCTCGTTGCTCCCGAACAGCCGCGACTTCACCCGCGACACCCGCTGCGGGCTGATCACCAGCTTGGTAGGAAAAAAGAAGTTTCCCTGCGTCCACCGCGAAGCAGCAAAGGTTTCAGCCGGAGAAGAATCCATCGGGTTCAGTGCGGAAGCGCTCATCAGTCATCAAGCGGAAAGCAAAATGGATTGTAGTGACTAAATGTCTAAATGATTAAATGACTAAATTTTTTCCTACACCCATTCCAGGGCGCCCTTCCCCCAAACCCATATGTATCCCACAATCAGGATCGCGAGGAAGATCAACATCTCCAGTAGCCCGAACAGCCCGAACGCCTTGAACTTCACCGCCCACGGAAACAGAAAAATTGTTTCCACATCAAACACCACGAATAAAATCGCGATGATGTAATAGCGCACCGTGTACCGCCCGCGCGCATTATCGATGGGGTCAATGCCGCACTCATACGGCATCAACTTGGTCTTCGAAGGATTCGATGGCCGCACCAGCTTGGCCAGCAATAAAGTGATAGGCAGAAGCGAGCCGACGATTACGATAAAAATAAAGATCGGAACATAGTTTTGTGGCATAGACAGGATCGCCTCTGCAATCGGCGTAGCAGGTCATGGTAGCGCCAACCGGGCTGCGGTTCAAGACGGAGGAGAAACTTTCACTACAAACCTTAGGTCGGACAGAGGAAACCAAAGTATCACGTGGGGAGTATGGCGTAACTCAACTCTCGCTGTCATACTCTGAGTCCGCAGGAGGTTCCCCCTTTGCCTGACGCATCCGGACCCCATCACTCCGAATTGCTGAAGGACCAGGTATCACCCGATGACTCGAACTGGGTGAACGATGTGCCCTCCGTGCCACCGAGTCCCCCCTGGGGACGTGTCGATCGTATCCGCCTCTTCACCTGGGTCGGCATTGCGTTCGCCACACCGGCTGTTCTGGTTTTTGGCTTTCACCTTGGAGGGGGACTTAACTCGTCGGAGTTGACCGTGCAAGGCGAGTTGCCACTGAAAGCCGTGATGGTGTTTTTTGTCGTTCTGGCCACCTGGGTCGTTTCCCGCATAGAGAAACGCCCGCTCGTCGACTATGGAATTCCGGTTCGCCGGGCGTTCGGCGCCAGATTCTGGGAAGGAGCGCTCTGGGGCTTCGCGATGCTTTCCGCGATTCTGCTGGCTTTGTGGGTCTCGGGCCACTTTCAGATTGACTCCGTTGCGCTCACGGGAAAGGGAGTTCTTCGCTGGGGACTCGCCTGGGGCGTTACGTTTCTCGCCGTTTCCTTGAACGAAGAGCTAGCCTTTCGTGGATACTGGCTCTTCACCATGTCCCGGCGCATGCGCTTCTGGCCGGCGGCCTTTTTCCTCTCAGC
>Ga0207072_1103_pt1 | contig 17372 bp, 2 predicted proteins | sample Alteio_BWMinHeat_68_FD_153570 | JGI IMG/M metagenome (GOLD analysis project Ga0207072, IMG submission 153570) | Enriched cells from forest soil in Barre Woods Harvard Forest LTER site, Petersham, Massachusetts, United States -... | ecosystem: Environmental > Terrestrial > Soil > Temperate forest >... | reverse complement strand
ATCGACTCTGAAGATTAGAGAGCTTTACTTTTGTAGATTCGATAAAAGTTGGTTGCTTTTCCGGCGCCGGATCGTCTTCACTCGCATTTTTGATGATTAGTTCAAATTCCTCATTGATATACCCATCATGGTCAACAATACGCACGGTAAAGCAACCTTTGTCTTTACCTGAAGGAATTCCACACAATTTATCATCCTCATAAACCAAACCATCTGGAAACGGTTTTTCAAGAGTTAAAGGCTTCCCGCCAAAGAGCACCTTGACTCCCCCCACCATCTTACGTTCAATTTTTACGTTATGGCCATAGTGCTGGCCCACCAGGGCTCTTTCAGTCTCGCCTCTATACTTATTTTTGTTAAGGTAATTCCAAATCAACGCCCTTTCTTTCCAAACTCCGAGAACAGAAATGGCAGCGGATCCAAAGCCAAATCCATATTTTATAAAAGCTGCCCAGAAAGATTCACCACCAACAGAGATGATGAAGCTTGTCTTAACGCTTCCTACACTATCTTTTGCCCAGACATCGATGGTGACTTGTCGGCTTGAATATGTGTTCGTATCGAACGCTCCTGGCGTGCCAGAAAAAGATAGCGTCGTTGTATCCCATTTCAACCATTCAGGAAGGGGCTGACCACCCGCTTGGGTTACTGTAATACTCAATTCATCACCATTAAGATCTTGAAAGGTGCTCTTTGGCACACTCATAGAAAACGGAGTCCCCACGGTTGCAGAAGCATCAGGCAATGGATTAAGAACAATAGGAGGGTATTTCGTCCCATCGAGTACGGTTAAGGTAAACGTATCGATCGCAAATGCTCCAACAGGATCGGTTGCTTTTACTGTGATCCGCAACGATTGTGGTGTAGGTACAACCCCCGATAATGTGAGAGTATTTGCATCAAAATATAAACCGGTTGGTAAAGGCGCACCTCCCTCCAAAGTCACGGTGTAATTTAAATTTTGACCCTGAGGATCTTCAAATGTCCCTGCGTTAAATGTGGTGTTAAAAGGAATCCCGGATTTAATGCTTAAGTCGGGAATAGCACGCACCAATACAGGAGGCAGATCATTAGAAGAACTGATGACAGATAAGCTAAATGTTGCGGATGCTGTACCTCCAAATGGGTTTGCTGCATTAATTATGATCAAGTACGTTCCAACATCTTGTGTTTGAGGCGTTCCTGTAAAAGTCCTTGTGGCATTATTAAAAGACAAGAAAGAGGGAAGCGCATTGGTAGAATAAGTCAATGGGTCGCTATCGAAATCGTAAAATGTATTAGAGTTGAAGGTGAAACTAAATGGGAGGTTCGTACTTGCCAATTGTGTTCCTACCGGATTTAGCAATACAGGCGCAGTGCTTGGAACTGTGATCGTGAAAGTGCCGGAAGTAATCCCACCATTTTCATCATTAGCCTTTAACTGAATCTGATAGGTATTTCTACCAAATGGGGTACCTGAGAACTTGAGTAAGGCTGGATCAAAAGATAGCCATCCTGGCAAAGCATTGCTGCCCACCAAGTTCGCGGAATAGACAAGCTGATCCCCATCTCCATCGGTAAAGGAATTAGGAGCAACAATATATTCAAAAGGTGCGCCGGTATAGGCCGTTTGGTTTCCAAGGGGTTGAGCTAACACCGGAATGCGATCAGGGACAATCAAATCGAATGTCGTTGATATCGTTCCTCCGAAGCCATCGTCACCATTCACTTGAATGCGATACGTGTTTTGATCGCCTGAGTGAGGTGTGAAAAGGAATGTGCGGGTGCTTGGATCAAAGTTAATGCAAGAAGGCAATGGCAGCCCGCCAACTAATTCTGCAAAATATGTGAAGTTTGCATTCGGATATTCAAATGTTCCTGCAGGAAGGGTAAACATTGTCGAATTGCCTACATAAACTTGTTGGTTAGGTATTGGGATAGCGACGTTAATATCGCCGACATGAATAGCTATCGGATCCACAATAGTATTGTCTAAGTCATCTTGAGCAGTAACATTCAGGTGTAATAAACCACGATCTGATGGGCTAGGCGATCCAGATAAAACTCTTGAACCGGCATTCAAGATCACAAGGCCTGCTCCGCTGTCTGAAACAAAAATATTGTTATTACTTAGAACAGCGTTAACTGGAGACCCAAGTGTAGCAGTTGAAGCGACTACTTTAGCATTTCGCGGGTTTGTGATATCGCTAATAATCACATTTGGATAAGACATGACGTAAAGATAATTTCCTTCTAAAGTAAGCCCTACAAGACCAGGACCAAAAAAAATTGTTTGGACGAAGACTGGATTAGAGAGCGTGGTAATATCATAAGTGCTCACGCCTGAATTTGAACCCATAAATAAATAATTTCCTTTCACTGAAGGTGAGATAACAGCAGCAAATGGTGTAGAAACTGTAGTGATTAGAACAGGGGTTGATGGCACGCTAACATTAATGATGCAAAAACCAGAATACGTCCCTACAAAAGCATAGCCACCTGAAACAGAAATACCGTAATTTACACCACTGATAGTCAATGAACCAACTAGAGTAGGGCTCGCTGGATTGCTAATACTTACCACTTTTAAATCAAAAGTATTAGACCCGGAGACCGCATATGCTGTGATGTACAAATAATTACCAACTGCAGACATTTGAATAGTAGTTGTACTGCCAAAAATACTTAATGTCGTTACCAAAGCAGGGCTTGAAGCGTTAGCGACATTAATGACTTTTAACTGATTGGAGTCAATGAGGTAAGCATAGTTTCCTTTCACAAATACGCTTTGGGCTCCAGTAGTCGATAAAAATCCTACAACTATGGGATTACTTGGAGTGCTAATATCGACAATTTTCAGACCAACTGGACTCACTGAAACATATGCATAGTTTCCTGCAACATAGACATTGAGAGCACTACCAATCGCTCCCAAATAAAGCGTGTTAACAGGTGTAATGGCTCCCATATTCATCGAAATCCAACTAGGGGCTGGCTGGCCATTTGCCTGTTGGATCGACAGTTCTAGGTTTTGGTTCGGATTGGAAAGTTGGAATTGAGATTGTAAATTGATGTTGTATGAAAGCCGTGAACCTGGCTCAAGAGAAAAATCGGGCAAGGGATTAAGAAGTGTGATAGGCGCTGTTCTTCTCATCATAGAGCCCACAGAACCTGGCTTAATTTCACTTATTTGTCGCACCTGAGGTACCGCTTCCGCTTTTGTTTGGCTAATCAAATGAAAAAGCGAGGAAATCAGAGCAAGTTTGGAACTATGACCTGTTATTACTGTAGCAAGATATGCAGAGGCTGTGTTTGCAATGACTTTCTGAGACTGAGCTAGGATTGTGGAGGCAAAACTTCTGTCAGATAACCTTAAAATTCGGCCCTCTTCATATTTTTCTTCCTTGACTAACTTCCATTCTTCGCCTTCTTTTTTGAAAGTGGCTTTTTGCACATCGATTTTGTCGGAGCCATGTTTCTTTTGGGTGTAGATAAGCTTTTCTGGACCTTTCTCAGTAATAAACTCTTCACAAAAACCATTCTTTGGACAAGCGGTGCGGCTATGCACTTCTTTATCGGTCGCAAATACATGGTTATCTTCATAACTTGTTCCGCCGTACTCATACGTTTGCGAGTAACCATTTGGTTGAAATTTGATGCCTTCAAGTTGAGAAAGAAGTTTGGCATCGCCGCCATCTGCCTGCGCTTCAGCCATATCCATGACACGCTGACGTAAGGTGGAATTTTGCGCCATTTCCCTTAACTCATGCTCATCCAAATAACCATCTGCAGCCATTCTTTGGACTCTTTCTTCTTCCCTTTGAGCTCTTTGGTGAGGAAGCATCACATGATCATTCACCCAAGGTGATAAGGCATAGCCTGAAAAATAGAGATAACCAACAAACAAGCGATTGAGCAGATCCCAATGCTTGGATTGGTCCTCTTCCATCGGCGTCTTTCGTCTTTGATAGAAGTGCTTCAGCACAATTTCTGCTTTCATGGCAGCCTGAGGACCCTTAAACGTCATCGGCAATTCATCTGGCAATTTCAGCAGCACTTCATCCGTTTTTTTACGCAAAAGACCTTCGGCTGAATATTTCTCTTTCAGATCCGCAAACTTCTCCCCTCTCCAACGGCTGCCGCTCACTCCATAATCGACGCGAGATGAGTTGCACACAATTCCTTGGAGATAAGTTGACACCCTCACTTCCCAAAGAACACCGCCATTTTTCTTTTTTCCTTCTTGAATGATCGTAGGCTCTAAATTCTCCCCGATCACCAAGAAGGTATAACGCCCTTGCTTGTCTTGAGTAATCTCGACCAAAACATCCCCTTCAGGAGTTTCGAACAAGGCACTTCCCGTTTTCTTGATTTGAAGCACAACATCCCCAACAGATGTGGGCCGCAAATCGGGCAGCAACCGTCCCAGGCTAGCTGTCGCACCATCAAGGACGTGAAAGGTAAATTCAGTTAATTTGTCCGCAGCATTAATAACCTGCTTTGCAAAAAACTGAGCTCCAGCTGTGATCGAAAGATTATTTAAGTTAACTGACATGTGATGGCTCCTATAAATTAGATATTTGTATCGTCATTGTGATTTTTACCCAGATTTCTCATGGGAAACTCTGTAGGCAAATGTTTCTTCACTCTTCCTAAACACCCCTCTTCCCCATCTCTCCCAGCTGAGATCCGACTGCGAAGATGAGAGAGCTGCAATTTTGCAGCTTCAATGTGCGACAGTTGTTTTACAGGATCAGGGTCGCCTTCATTTTTGATGATCAACTCAAATTCTTCATTGATGTACCCATCATGATCAATGACACGCACAGTAAAACGACCTATAGATTTAACTGAAGGAATGCCACACAATTTGTCATTCTTATAAGCCAAACCATCAGGAAAGGGGTTTTGATGGGGCAATACCTTGCCTTTAAGAAGCACTTGGATTTCTTTCCGATTCTCGCGTGCGAGTTCTATGCTATAACTGTAATGATTGCCCACAAGTGCAGTTTTTGTCCCCTTTTGATATTTTTCTTTGCAAAGATAGTTCCAAATTAAAGCTCTTTCTTTCCAAATACCAATGGCAGAAATCGCAACGGATCCGAAGCTAAATCCATATTTGATAAATGTCGCCCAAAAGGATTCTCCTCCTACAGATATGATAAAACTGGTCTTGGCACTACCCACGCTATCTTTTGCCCAGACATCTATAGTGACTTGGCGGGTTGCATATGTGTTTGTATCAAATGATCCTGGCGTTCCGGAAAAAGATAGCGTTGTTGCATCCCATTTCAACCATTCTGGAAGGGGCAAACCACCTGCCTGAGTCACCGTAATGGTCAATGAATCGCCATTGAGATCTTGAAAGGTATTCGTAGGCACTTGCATAAAAAACGGGGTACCGACTGTTGCGGATGCATCAGGCAAGGGATTAAGAACAACAGGCGGGTATTTTGTACCATCGATTACGGTTAATGTAAACGTATTTATCGCAAATGCTCCGTAAGTATCGGTCGCTTTAACGGTGATTCGCAAGACTTGAGGTGCGGCCACAATGCCGGAAAATGTAAGAGTACTTGCATTAAAATACAAACCAGGCAGTAAAGGCGCACCTCCTTCTAGAGTTGTCGTGTAGGTTAACGTGATATTTTGAGTATCTTCAAAAGTCCCCGAACTAAATGTGGTGTTGAATGGAATGCCCGATGTAATGCTAAAGTCAGGAATTGCACGGACTAAAACGGGTGGAATGTCGTGGGAGGAGCCCAAAACGGTTAAACTAAATGTTGCGGGTGCTATAGCCCCAAATGGATTTTCTGCATTAATCGTAATGGAATAGGTCCCAACATCTGCTAGTTGAGGCGTTCCTGTAAAAGTCTTTGTGGCATTGTTAAAAGACAAGAAAGATGGGAGTGCATTGGTTGAGTAGGTCAATGGATCGCTATCGACATCGTAAAATGTGTTGGTGTTAAAGGTAAAATTAAATGGAATGCCCGCGCTTGCTAATTGCGACCCCACCGGGTTCACCAAAACAGGCGCACTACTTGGTACTGTGATCGTAAAGGTTTCCGAAGCAATACCACCATATTCATCGTTTGCACTCATTTGAATTTGATAGATGTTTCTGCCAAAAGGGGTACCGTAAAATCTACGCAGAGTCGGATCAAATGCAAGCCAACCTGGCAGAGCATTTGCGCCAACTAAGTTTGCAGAATAAACCAGCTGATCACCATCTGCATCGGTAAATGAGTTGGCAGAGACGATATATTCAAAAAACACACCTGTGTATGCGGTTTGGTTCCCAAGAGGCTGTGCCAACACCGGAATGCGATCAGGGACAACCAAATCGAACGTTGTCGAGATGGTGCCCCCATAGCCATCATCCCCTGTCACTTGAATGCGATACGTATTTTGATCCCCGGATTGTGGGGTGAAAAGAAATGTACGTGTGCTTGGATCGAAATTAATACAAGAGGGCAATGGTAGCCCTCCAACTAAACCGGCTGAATAAGCGAAGTTTGCATTTGGATATTCAAATGTCCCGGCCGGGAGGGTAAACATGGTTGAATTGCCCACATACACTTGTTGATTCGGTATGGGGATAGCGACATTGATGTCGCCGACGTGAATAGCCACCGAATCCACAAGGGTATCACCAAGATCGTCTTGTGCTGTCACATTCAGAAGCAATAAACCGCGATCTGATGGGCTCGGTGCACCTGATAAAACTCTTGAGCCTGCATTCAGAATAGAAAAGCCGGACCAACCATTCGCAACAAAAATATTATTATTGCTCAAAACACTACTAAGTACATCTCCCAAAGTAGGAATCGAGGCGACTGTTTTGATATTTAGCACATTTGTGATGTCGAGAATGTTCAAGTTTACAGAAGGAGAAGGGCAAATGTAAATGTAATTTCCATCTAGAGTGAACGACGACACACCATTAAAAACATAAACTGTATTGATCAAAACGGGATCTGAGATTGTTGTGATATCATAAATGTTCACCCCTAGACCTGTGCCTATAAACAAATAATTCCCTTTCACTGAAATCGCGAAAGCGCCGCCATATTGTAGTCCAGAAATTGTAGCAATTAAAACGGGGTTTGATGGCACGCCAACATTAATGATATAACAACTAGCAGTCGTTCCTATAAACGCATAGTGGCCAGACACGTAGACGCATGTATTGCTGTTGCTGCTACTTATGGCCAATGAACCAATTTGAGTGGGGTTCGTAGGATTGTTAGTACTCACTACTTGCACCACGGTTCCAGTGCCGTTATACGTGGCGAAGTAGATGTTATTCCCTGCGGCATACATTTGAATTGCAGTACCACCAAAGATGCCTAATGTCTTTACCAAAGTGGGATTTGAAGGAATAGACACATCGATTACATCTACCTTTGTCGAGTTAATAAGATAGGCGTAATTGCCATTCACAACCACGTTTTGGGCATTAGTTGCCGAGAAAAATCCCACCAAGCTCGGATTACTTGGATTGCTAATATCGATAATATTTAGACCACCTGGACTACCATAAAGAGTTGATACATATGCATGATTACCCGCAACATATACATAATCGGCATATTGCAGCCCTAAAGAAAGCGTATTTAGAGTTGTAATGGCACCCATATTCATAGAAACCCAACCAGGAGCAGGTTGGCCATTGGCCTGTTGAATGGAAAGATCCAGATTTTGATTTGGACTGGAAAGTAGGTATTGAGATTTTAGATTGATATTGTAGGTGAGTTGTGCACCCGGCTCCACGTTAAGATTTGGCAGAGGATTAAGGAGGGTGATTGGCGCAGTTCTCCTCATCATCGAACTCATAATGCTTTGACTGGTTTCCTTTACTTGGGTCGCCTTTGGTACTGTTGCGCCGTTTGTGCGGCTAACCAAATGAAACAGTGAAGAAATCAGAGCAGTTTTGGAACTCTTTCCTGTTATTACTGTAGCAAGATATGCGGTCGCTGTGTTAGCAATAACTTGCTGAGACCGAGCTAAAATTGTGGAGGCAAAACTTCTGTCGGATAGCCTTAAAATCTGGCCCTCCTCATATTTTTCTTCCTTGACTAACTTCCATTCTTCGCCTTCTTTTTTGAAAGTGGCTTTTTGCACATCGATTTTGTCGGATCCATGTTTCTTTTGGATGTAGATAAGATTTTCTGGACCTTTCTCAGTAATAAACTCTTCACAAACGCCATTCTTTGGGCAAATGGTGCGGCTATGCACTTCTTTATCGGTCGCAAATACATAGTTATCTTCATAACTTATTCCGCCGTACTCATATGTTTGCAAGTAACCATCTGGTTGAAATGTGACGCCTTCAAGCTGAGAAAGAAGTTTCACGTCTCCGCCGTCAGATTGAGCTTCAGCCATGTCCATAACACGCTGGCGAAGAGTGGGATTCTGAGCCATTTCCCTCAACTCATACTCATCTAAATAACCATCTGCAGCCATTCTTTGGGCTTTGTTTTCTTCCATTTGGGCTCTTTGGTGAGGAAGCAACACATGGTCATTCACCCAAGGAGATAGGGCAAAGCCAGAAAAATAGAGGTAACCAACAAATAAGCGGTTCAGTAAATCCCAATGCTTTGCGTGCTCCTCTTCCATTGACGTCTTTCGTCTTTGATAGAAATGCTTCAGTACAACTTCAGCTTTCAAGTTCGCCTGAGGGCCCTTAAATGTCATTAGTGGCTCTTCTGGCAATTTCAAAAGGACCTCATTACCCTTATTGCGCAAAAATCCTTCAGCAGAATATTTCTCCTTCAGGTCCGTAAACTTATCATCCTTCCAACGCTTGGCGCACACACCATAGTCAACCCGCGTCGAGCTGCCTACAATCTCTTGAAGATAGGTTGAGATCTTCACCTCCCAAATAGCGCCGCTCATCTTCTTTTTTCCTTCAACAAAGATCTCTGGCTCTAAATTCTCCCCTGTCGCCAAGAAGGTATAACGCCCCTCATTGTCTTGGGTGATTTCGATTAAGACATCTCCTTGCGGAGTTTCAAACAAGGCGCTTCCCGTTTTTTTTGCTTGAAGCACCGCGTCCCCAACCGATGTGGGACGCAGTTCAGGCAGTAAATGCCCAAGACTGGTTGTCGCACCATCAAGGATATGAAAGGTAAATTCAGTTAACCTATTCGCAGTATGTGCAGCTTGGCTTGCAAAGAAATTAAGCCCAGCTGAGATTGAAAATTTGTTAAGAGTAACTGTCATTTTATCTATTCCTGTTGTGTATCGTTCGAGGTTGACACTTCGTGAAGTGATAATAAAGAGCCTCCCCTCTTTCTAAAACGCTCATCATCGCTTTTCTCTTTTAAAGGAAAGCTGGAACCAAGACTAGAAAGCTGCCTTTTTGTCCTTTCAACGTAACCCACATTCTTTTCCGGATCAGGAGCGAGTGGTTTTTTAATGATTAACTCAAATTCTTCATTAATATAGCCGTGATGATCAATGATCCGCACGGTAAATCGGCCGACGTCTTCTCCCGTAGGAGTGCCGCTTAGTTTATTATCCTGATAAATCAAGCCATCAGGAAAAGGTTGTTGAAGGATTAGCGGCTTGCCGTTAAGAAGCACTTTGATTTCTTTGACATTCGTCTCCGTAAGTGTAAAACTATGGCTATAATGTTGACCTACAAGCGCTGTTTCTTCCTGTTTTTGATATTTCTCTTTGCAAAGGTAGTTCCAAATTAAGGCTCTTTCTTTCCAGACACCAAGGGCAGAGACTGCAACGGATCCAAAGCTAAATCCATATTTGATAAATAACGCCCAAAATGATTGCCCTAGTACAGTAATGATGAAACTAGTTTTGACACTGCTCACACTGTCTGTTGCCCACACTTCTATTGTAAGCTGACGGTTTGAGAACGTGTTTGTATCAAAGGGTCCTGGCATGCCTGAAAAGGAAAGTGTCTTGGCATCCCATTTCAGCCACTCCGCAACAGGCTGGCCCCCTGCTTGGATGACTGTAATCGTCAATGGTTCTCCACTGTTATCTTGAAAAGTGTCTGCAGGCACTTGCATAAAGAATGAAGCGCCAACAGTAGCCGTTACATCTGGTAAAGGATTCAGAACGGTTGGATGGTATTTTGCTGCATCGATTACAGTTAATGTGAATGTATCGATCGCAAATGCTCCGTAAAAATTTGTGGCTTTAATAGAAATTCGCAAGGTTTGAGGTATAGGCACAACACCGGATAATGTGAGGGTATTTGTATTAAAATATAAACCACTTGGTAAGGCCGCACCCCCTTCCAAGGTTGCCGTATATGTTAAAGTTCGATTCTGAGGATCTTCAAATGTCCCTGCATTAAATGTGGTGTTGAATGGAATGCCCGATTCAAATTTAAGATCAGGAATAGCACGGACCAAAACCGGTGGAATCACATTTAATGAACTAATTACAGATACACTAAAAGTTGCAGAAACTACTTCTCCAAATGGATTTTCCGCATAGATCGTGATGGGATATGCTCCGGCATCTTGTACTTGGGGCGTTCCTGTAAAAGTCCTTGTGGCATTGTTAAAAGACAAAAAAGTCGGAAGCGCATTGGTTGAGTAAGTCAACGGATCTCCATCGACATCGTAAAAAGTATTGGAGTTAAAGGTAAAACTAAATGACGTTCCAATACCGGCTAATTGATTCCCTACGGGATTTAACAAAATAGGCGCGCTGCTTGGCACTGTAACTGTAAAGGTAGCGGATGTAATTCCACCATATTCATCATTTGCGTTCATCTGAATTTGATAGGTGTTTCTGCCAAATGGGGTTCCATAAAATCTGCGCAGAGCCGGATCGAAGGAAAGCCATCCCGGCAACGCATTGCTGCCCACCATATTCGCTGAATAAACCAGTTGATCACCATCTGCATCGGTAAATGAACTGTCAGAGACGATATACTCGAAAAACTCGCCTGTGTATGCAGTTTGATTGCCAAGGGGCTTAGCTAACACCGGGATGCGGTCAGGGACAATCAAATCGAAAGTTGTTGATATAGTACCTCCGTAACCATCATTACCTGTCACCTGAATGCGGTACGTATTTTGATCTCCTGAATGTGGTGTAAAAAGGAATGTTTGGGTGCTTGGATCAAAATTAATACAGGAAGGCAGTGGTAGCCCTCCAATTAATGCTGCAGAGTAAGTGAAGGTTGCATTTGGATATTCAAATGTCCCGGCCGGGATTGTGAAAATGGTTGAATTGCCCACGTACACTTGTTGGTTGGGTATGGGCATAGTGACATTGATGTCTCCGACATGAATGCTTATCGGATCCACAACGGTATCTCCAAGATCGTCTTGTGCAGTAACATTCAGAAGCAATAAACCGCGATCTGATACACCGGGCGTTCCAGACAAAACTCTTGAACCTGCATTAAAGATCGTGAGCCCTGCTCCCATATTTGCAAGAAAAATATTGTTATTGCTTAAAAAAGAGCTAGATGTCCGACCAGGAGTAGGAATTGTTGCGACTGTTTTAGCATTAAAAACATTTGTAATATCAATAATAAGCAAATTTTGACCATTAATACAAGAAACGTAAATAAAATTTCCATCTAGGTTGAGCGAAGTCGCAGGATTAGCGATAACAATTGTTTTGATCAAGACTGGATTAGAAATTGTAGTGATATCATAAATGTACAACCCGTTAAGCGAACCTATAAACAGATAATTTCCTTTCACCGAAACCGAGGAAGCCGAGTTTACAGAAATTGTAGTGATTAGAATTGGATTTGATGGAATACTAACATTGATTATGCAGCAATTAGTACCAAAACATATAAAAGCATTGTTACCTGAAACGTACACGTAGCTATTAAAAGCAGGATTACTTATAGGCAACGAACCAATTTTGGTGGGATTCGTTGGATTGCTAATACTAAATATTTCGAAATTATAACTCGCAGCATTAGCCTGATACAAAACGTATAAGTAATTATTCACAGAAAACATTTTAATGGCAGAACTAAAACTACCAAAACTTAATGTTGTAACCAAAGTAGGACTTGCACGATTTAAGACATTAAGAACTTTTATCAGAGGGCTGGCTAAATTAAGGTCAAGTAAATAGGCATAATTTCCTTTGACAATCACGTTTTGAGCACTGACTGCCGAAAATGTTCCCACAACAACGGGCTGGCTTAAGCTGGTAATATCGACAATCTTTAAACCGCCGCCCGCCATTGAAACATATGCAAAGTTACCTGCTACATAGACATTACTTGCAGCAGTATTAGATGATGACAAATAAAGAGTGCTAATTTGTGTAACAGCACCCATACCCATCGAAATCCAACTGGGGGCTGATGCACCATTGGCCTGTTGGATCGAAAGTTCAACGTTTTGATTCGGATTGGAAAGTTGGAATTGAGATTGCAAATTGATAGTGTAGGTAAGCTGTGAAGCCGGTTCAACCAAAAAATCGGGCAACGGATAGAGCATAGCAATCGGCGCTGTTCTTCGCATGATGGAATGCACAGAATCAGGCTTAATTACCTTCACTTGAATCAACTGTGGTGCCGTTGCGCCTTTTGTTTGACCTACCAACTGAAACAGTGCGGAAATCAGCGCAATTTTTGAACTTTGTACTGTTACTATGGTGGCAAGATATGCAGTTGCTGTATGGGTGACTAATTGCTGAGAGTAACCAAGAATTGTAGAAGCAAAATTTCTGTCGGGTAGTCTTAAAAGGCGTCCTTCCTCATACTTCTCTTCCTTGACTAATTTCCAACCCTCAGCTTCTTTCTTGAAAATGGCTTTTTGCACATCAACTTTGTCTGTCCCATGTCTCTTTTGCGTGTAGATGAGATCCTCTTGGGCGAGCTCTGTGATGAACTCTTCGCAAAAACCACTCTTTGGACAAACGGTACGGCTATGCATCTCTTTGTTGGTTGCAAAGACATGATTATCTGCATAACTGGTTCCGCCGTACTCGTAAGTTTGAGAGTAACCACCCGGCTGAAATGTGATACCATCTAGTTGTGAAAGAAGCCTGGAATTTCCCCCATTTGCTTGCGATTCGGCCATGTCAATCACCAGCTTGCGAAGCGTTGGATGTTGCGCCATTTCTTTCAACTCGTTCGCATCCAAATAACCATCCTCAGCTATTGCTCGAGCCTTCTTTTCTTCCATTTGGGCCCTCTGGTGCGGCAGCATCACATGATCATTCACCCAAGGAGATAGGGCATAGCCGGAAAAATAGAGATAGCCCACGAATAAGCGGTTCAGTAAGTCCCAATGCTTCGATTGATCCTCTTCTATCGGTGTCTTTCGCCTTTGGTAAAAATGTTTCAATACAATTTCAGCCTTTAAAGAGGCTTGAGGACCCTTAAATGTCATCGGCTCTTCTTCCGGCAATTTCAGCAGTACCTCATTGCTTTTCGCCATAGTGCGCAGCAGACCCTCGGCTGAAAATTTCTCCTTAAGGGCCACAAACTTATCGCCCTTCCATCGGCTGTCACTGACCCCATAATCAACCCGACTAGAACTCCGTACGATCCCTTGCAGATAGGTTGAGACCTTCACCTCCCAAACAGAACCGCTCATCTTCTTTTTTCCTTCAAGGAAGATCACCGGTTCAAGCAATTCACCCGTTGCTTGAAAAATATAACGCCCTTGTTTGTTTTGGGTGATCTCAATCAACACATCCCCTTCAGGGGTTTCGAATAAAGCACTTCCCGCTTTTTTCGTTTGAAGCATTACAACCCCTACAGACGTGGGGCGAAGATCTGGCAGCAAACGTCCAAGACTCGTTGTGGTACCATCAAGGACCTGAAAGGTAAGTTCAGTTAGCTTATCTGCAACATGGATAGCCTGCTTTGTAAAAAACTCAAAACCAGCCAAAATGGAATATTTGTTAAGACTGACCGACATGTTACTTAACTCCTATAAATTAGATTTTGGTATCGCTATCGCCATTTTTACGAAATGTACGCATTGCAAATTCTGTGGGTAAATGTTTTTCTACTCTTCCTAAACAAGTCTGTCCCTGCTCTGTCTGGTCTTCATCGCCCTTTGTAAGGAAGCGTTGGCGCAGTTGAGAGAGTTGCATTTTTGCAGCTGCCATGTGAGACAGTTGTGTTTCCACCTCTGGATCAGCTTCACCTTCATTTTTGATGATCAACTCGAATTCCTCATTGATATACCCAACATGATCAATGACACGCACAGTAAAACGGCCTTTCATTTTACCAGAAGGTGTGCCACATAATTGATCATCCTTATAAATCAAACCATCAGGAAAGGGTTTTTGCACAGGTAAAACCTGACCGTTAAAGAGGATTTTAATCTCTTTTACATCCGCCTGTGCTAGTTTTAAACGATGACTATAATGTTGACCCACTAACGCTGTTTGAGGGTCCTTTTGATATTTCTCTCTGCAAAGGTAATTCCAAATCAAGGCTCTTTCTTTCCAAACGCCAAGAGCAGTAATGGCAACGGATCCAAAGCTAAATCCATATTTGATAAATGTCGCCCAGAAAGATTCCCCTCCGACAGATAGGATAAAACTAGTTTTGACATTGCCTACACCATCTTTTGCCCATACATTGATAGTGACTTGACGGGTTGAATATGTGTTAGTATCAAAAGGGCCCGGCGTCCCGGAAAGGGAGAGTGTCGCAGCATCCCATTTTAGCCAATCCGGAAGCGGTTGACCACCTGCTTGGCTGACCGTAATGGTCAATTGATCACCATTGAGATCTTGAAATGTGTTCTTTGGCACAGTCATCGCAAAAGGGGCTCCAACAGTCGCTGTTCTGTCAGTTAAAGGATTAAGAACGATTGGAGGATATTTCGTTCCATCGAGCACAGTTAATGTGAACGTATCGATCGCAAATGCGCCGTAAGGATCGGTAGCTTTAATCGTGATTCGCATGATTTGAGGAACAGCTACAGTCCCTGATAATGTGAGAGTATTTGCATTAAAATACAAACCAGCTGGCAATGGCGAGCCCCCTTCTAAAGTTGCTGTGCAGGTTAAATTTTGACCTTGAGGATCTTCAAATGTTGCCGCGTTGAATATGGTGTTGAATGGGATGCCCGACGTAATGCTAAAGTCAGGAATTGCACGAACTAAAACCGGAGGAATCACATTTGAAAAACTCACCACCGATAAACTAAAGGTTGCAGAGGTAACGGCTCCAAAAAGATTTTCTGCGTTGATCGTGATGGAATAAGTTCCGGCATCTTGTGTTTGAGGTGTTCCCGTAAAGGTTTTTGTTACATTGTTAAAAGATAAGAATGAAGGAAGTGTATTGGTCGAGTAAGTCAATGGGTCGCCATCCAGATCGTAAAATGTATTCGAGGCAAAGGTAAAGCTGAATGGGATTCCTATACTAGCTAATTGAGTTCCTACCGGGTTCAGCAAGATGGGCGCGCTACTTGGCACCGTGATCATAAAGGTACCCGAAGTCACTCCACCTTTCTGATCGTTTGCATTCATTTGAATTTGATAGGTATTTCTGCCAAACGGGGTTCCATAAAATCTACGCAATGCCGGATCAAAAGAAAGCCAGCTCGGCAATGCAGTCGCCCCTACCAAATTCGCAGAATAAACCAGATGATCGTTATCCGCGTCGGTGAATGAATTGTTCGCTACAGTATATTCAAAAGGCACGCCGGTGTATGCAGTTTGATTTCCGAAGGGCTGTGCCAACACTGGAATGCGATCAGGGACAACTAAATCGAACGTTGTCGACACGCTCCCTCCATAACCATCATTACCGTTCACTTGGATGCGATAGGTATTTTGATCTCCTGAATGCGGTGTAAAGAGGAAGGTGAGAGTACTTGGATCAAAATTAATACAGGAAGGCAGTGGCAGTCCTCCGACCAGCTCGGCGGAGTAAACAAAGTTTGCATTAGGATATTCAAATGTCCCCGCTGGGAGGGTAAGCATTGTCGAATTTCCCACATACACTTTTTGATTTGATATTGGGATAGCGACATTGATGTCGCCAACATGAATGGTTATGGAGTTCACAAGCGTATTTCCAAGATCGTCTTGTGCTGTGACATTCAGATGCAACAAACCACGATCCGAAACACTCGGGGTTCCGGATAAAACTCTTGAACCTGCATTGTAGATCGTGAGCCCCGCTCCCCCATTTGCAAGAAAAATATTGTTATTGCTTAGAAAAGTGTTGTATAGAGTTCCAGGAGAAGAAATCGATGCGATGATTTGAGCATTTAGCACATTTGTGATATCGATGATATTGAACGAGTTTATATTCGAACTAGTAGAAACGTAAATATAATTTCCCTCTAATGTGAGAAACACAGGATTATTAAAAACAGAGATTGTTTTGACCAAAACTGGAGTAGAGATAGTAGTGATGTCATAAATGTATACATTTGACCCATCACTTAAATACAAATAATTCCCCTTCGCAACAACAGAGTCAAATCCCCATGGTATAGGTGTTATAGTAGTGATTAGAACAGGGCTTGATGGCGTACTAACATTGATTATATAACACCCTTTATCACTGCTAGCTATAAAAGCATGATTACCTAAAACATAAACACCACTAGCCATTGCATTACTACTCATTGTCAATGAACCAATTTGAGTAGGGTTTAATGGATTGCTAATATTAATTACTTTTAAAGAGACGCCATAAACCCCGGCATACAGATAATTACCTACTACAAACATGCCCAGAATTTCAGGAATATTTAACGTTGTGACCAATGTAGGGCTTGAAGGAGTCGCAATATTGATGACTTGTAGCTGAGTGCTATTAGCCAGGTAGGCATAATTTCCTTTCACAACTATGCTTAGAGGAGTAGCAGAAGAGATTACACCCACAACTACGGGTTTACCTGGGTTGCTAATATCGACAATATCTAAACCAGTACTACTAACTAAAGTATATGCATAGTTACCCGCAACACAAACGCTACTAATACCTTGCGACCCCAAATAAAACGTAGTATCGAGCGTAATAGCACCGAGACTCAACGAAATCCAACTTGGGGCTGGCTGGCCATTTGCCTGTCGAATCGAAAGCTCGAGGTTTTGATTCGGATTGGACAATTGGAATTGAGATTGTAAATTGATATTGTAAGAGAGCTGATTACCCGGTTCAACGGAAAGGTTTGGCAGAGGATTAAGAAGTGTGATTGGAGCTGTTCTTCGCATCGAAGAGCGAACAGCGTCTGATTTGATTTCCTTTATTTGATGTATTTCAGACAGAGGCTTTGAATTGGCAAGCGCATCTGTCCGGCTCACCAGATGAAACAGCGAGGCAATCACCACCATTTTGGGGCTTTGTTGTGTGATCAGGCTGGCCAAATACGCTTTTGCTGCGTGAGCAACTAGTTGCTGAGACTGATCCAAGATCGTAGAGGCAAAGCTCCTATCAGAAAGCCTTAAGACGC
>Ga0207072_1102_pt1 | contig 17930 bp, 20 predicted proteins | sample Alteio_BWMinHeat_68_FD_153570 | JGI IMG/M metagenome (GOLD analysis project Ga0207072, IMG submission 153570) | Enriched cells from forest soil in Barre Woods Harvard Forest LTER site, Petersham, Massachusetts, United States -... | ecosystem: Environmental > Terrestrial > Soil > Temperate forest >... | reverse complement strand
GAGGGGAGATGGAACCCCAGTGAGCGGGCAAAGGAGTAAAAATCTTGGAAGGATTCTGCTGATGGTTGTTCATGGACCCGGTAAATCAGGCTTTTTCCTTGATCGGCTAGATGTTTTGCCACAATTTCATTTGCTTTCAGCATGAATTCCTCGATCATCTGATGCGTAATGTCGTATTCGATGCGCTCGATTTTTTGAGGAACTCCGCGACTATCGACGAGAATGGCGCTATCAGGCATGGAAAAATCGATACTTCCCCGTTCCAGCCGCTTTTTCTTCAGCACGTGGCAGAAATCGACCATCCGCTGCAACAGAGGGGCATGAGGGCTTTTTCTCTCCTCTTTTAGGACAGAAAGGGCTTCTTTGTAAGTAAAGCGCTTTTGGCTTTTGATACAGGTCCGTTCGATTTGATAATTCAGTAGGTCTCCTGAAGAGTTGAACTCGGCGAATACCGATTGAGTGAGCCGTAGAACTCTTGGTTTCAAACTGCAGAGGCCGTTGGATAATTCTTCAGGGAGCATCGGGACGCATGTGCCTGGGAAATAGGTGGAATTGCATCGGAGATAAGCCTCTTGGTCGAGATGGCTCCCAGGTTTCACGTAATGGCTCACATCGGCGATATGGACTCCGAGAAAAAAATGGCCCCTCGTGTCGCAGGTCAGGGAAATGGCATCGTCGTAATCTTTAGCAGTATCGGGGTCGATGGTGATGATTTCCCAATCAGATAGATCGCGCCGGTTTTTTAGGGGAGGGACTTTACTGCCGTAGCTTTTGGCCTCTTCCATCGCTTCTCTGCTAAACCCATCGGGAAGGTCGAATTCTTCGATCGCAGCTTGAATATCGACAGATGGATCTGTGATGTGTCCGATGTAGTGAGACAGTTCTCCCTCGACGATATCGGCACCGCCCTCCCAATCGGTCACTTTGCAGATGATCCGATCCCCTTCTTTTAAGGCTTTTTTTGATCTCACTTTTACCGGCTTATCGAGGCCTAAGAGAGGGGCATAGGCGACGTAGTGATCGCCTGTTTTGCGGATGATGATCCCCGCCAAATGGGTGCGGCTCCGCTTCAAAATAGCAATGACAGTCCCTTCAGGCCCTTTTGCCGAGACGATGGGGTTAACTTCAATTTCCACCGTATCGCCATCGACAGCGTCTTTCAAAAATTGTTTAGGGATAAAGACATCGGGTCCTTCTTCGCGTCGGACAAACCCAAACCCCTTAGGGTGAACGGTGATAGTGCCTGTAATCCATAGATTTGAAGGAGTTTCTCTCCGTTTTTTAAAGGTCATGCTCCAATCATAGAAGAGGGGAGCGATATGGTACAAGAGTTTTATACTCGTTTATATTCGGCAGCCGCGCTCCATCAGCACTTGTTTTAATTGGGAAACCCCTGTAAAGACTTCGCCTTGCAGGCCCACTTTGCTCGCATTGGCAATGAATTCAGGAATGTCATCTGTATAAAAACACTCTTCAGGAGCGCATTGAGCCACTCCAAGGGCTTTTTGGAAAATCTGAAGGTCTGGTTTCCATACTCCCACTTCAAAGGAGAGAATTTTATGGTCAAAGAGTTGCAAAATCGGATAGTGGGAATAGGCGTAGTTGAAATGGCACTCAGAAGTATTGGAAAGGAGGATGAGCCGAATTCCCCCTTTCTTTAATTGCTCAACGACAGGCCAAAGCTCTACATTCGGGGTGAAAATATTGGAAAACGCGGCCATGAATTCCTGAAGAGAAAAGGGCCTTGGGGATTGTTTTTGAACCGTCTGGTACAGCTGTTCGGTCTGGATGAACCCCTTTTCATAGAGTTCTCGCAAATTCGTATCGAAGAGAATTTTTTGGACTTCTTCGGGAGCTGTCCCCGTGCAGTGGGCGATTTGGGAAAACATTTTGGGCAAACTAAAGAAGATCAGCACATTTCCTAGGTCAAAATAAATGGTCTTGATCATCCTTCTTTCCTGTAGCTCAAGAAACTGGAAAGGGTATTGTGGAGGAGCATGGCAATTGTCATTGGGCCGATGCCGCCAGGCACTGGAGTAATAGGCCCCCCACTTGCAGAGACCTCATCGAAATCGACATCCCCAACGACTCTCCCATCGGGCAGCCGATTGATCCCCACATCGATGACAGTAGCTCCGGCCCTGACCATCTCTTTTTTAATGAAGAGGGGTTGGCCTAAGGCAGCGACCAGGATGTCGGCGGAACGGGTCAGAGCAGAGAGGTTTTCAGATTGGCTATGGGCGATTGTGACAGTGGCATTGCAATGGGGCTTTTTCTGCATGAGGATAGCGGCGAGTGGCTTGCCGACGATATTGCTTCGGCCCACAATCACCACGTGTTTCCCCTCAACGGGGATCCGATATTTTTCGAGGAGGACCTTGATCCCATGCGGGGTACAGGGGAGAAACCCATCTTCTTCTCCGAGAAGCATTTTGCCCACATTGATGGGATGGAAGCCGTCGACGTCTTTGGAAGGATCGATAGCGGCCGTGATCCTCTTTTCATCGATGTGGGGGGGGAGGGGAAGCTGCACGAGAATCCCGTCTATTTCTGGATTCCGATTGAGCTCTTCAATCTGCTTCAGTAAGTCCGATTGGGCAACTTTTTGCGGCAATTCCAACACAGTAGAGAAGATGCCGACGAAGGCGCACCCCTTTTTCTTCGATTGCACGTATAATTGGGAGGGGGGATGGTCCCCTACCAGGATAAAGGCAAGCCCTGGCTTTCGCCCTTGAATCCCCCCGATCTTCTTTTTGAGGCTCTCCTGAATTTCATGGGCGACTTTCTTGCCGTCAAGCAACGTCATATGGACCTGCTTAAAATCGCCGCCGTCGCTTCGTGAATGTGGCCATTGGAAGCAAAAATCGTTGCGCGTGAGCGGAGATCAAAGGGGTTTCTGTCCCAATCTGTCACCTTCCCCCCCGCCTCCTCTACCAGCAATTTGCCAGCAGCCACATCCCAAGGGGCTAACTCCACTTCAAAAAAGCCCTCAAACCGCCCTGCGGCTGTGTAGGCGAGGTCGATGGCAGCCGACCCCATCCTCCGGATCGGGATGCCCAATTTCAAAATATCGACAAAGTGGTCGATGCAATGGAATGGATTTTTCGCTAAATCATAGGGAAAACCGGTAGCCATCATCGCTCCTTCGATATTTTTCACGTCGGAGACGGTCAAATTTTGGCCATTGAGAAAAGCCCCTTTTCCCAATTCTGCGACAAATAATTCATGCGTGATCGGTTGATAGACCACGCCGCTGATCACTTTCCCCCCTTTTTGCGCAGCGATGCTCACGGCAAAAACGGGAATTTGGTGAGCAAAATTGACTGTGCCGTCTAAGGGGTCGATGATCCATAATACCTCTTCTTTCCCCTTCCCCGTATACCCGCTCTCTTCAGCGAGAAAGGAAGATTCTGGAAGATTTTGTCCGATGAAATCGATGATTGCTTTTTCGGAGAGGTGGTCGTATTCAGTAACGAGGTTATGTCTCCCTTCTTTTGAAGAAATGGAAAAGCGGGTGCCAAAACCTTGACGCAAAACCTCTCCACCAACGAGGGCAGCCTCGATGGCGATCAGTGTGAGAGAGGAGAAGGATCCTTTCTTTTCAACCAAAACAGCACCCACATTCGGCGAAGTCTATCGGCCAGGGAAAGAGGCACAGCGAACCAAACAAAGGCGTAGAGCGCATCGATCGCCGGCATCCCGATCAGGTCGGCCGCGATCCATTTTCCCCCAAAGGGCACTCTTCTGTCAAAAAGAAAAAGGAGAAGGAGCTGGAGGAGCGTGGAAAAGGAGGAAAGGGCAAAGGAAAAGAGAGATAAATGGAGGGGATTGTCATAAGAAAAATGTTTGCGGATGCGGAAAAGGAGCGCAGCCACGAGCACATCATTCAGTGCATGCAGTCCCATTGGGTCATCGGATAGCAGGTCGATCAGGGCACCGGTTAAGGCAGCCAGCCAAAGAGCTCGAGGCAGCTCACATTTCAAAATGGCAAGGGCTAAGAAAGGGACGAATGGCAAAATGGCCACTCTAGGGACTACGATCCCCTGTAAAATTACCGCAGCCGTTCCCAGGATGAAAGCGAGGATTAACATTTTAAAACCGAGCGGACGAGATGGGCATTTTCAAAGAGGAGCTGATGCCACTTCCAAGCCGACTCGATCAATTTAGGTAAATCGGAGACTTGAGGAACCCACTCCAAGAGCTGACGCGCTTTGGCATTGTCCGCCGTCAAAATCCCCGGTTCCCCTATTCGCCGGTTTTCCAGCCTCACCGGCAACGACTTCCCGCAGAACTTTTGCACCGCATCGATGATTTCTAGTACAGAATAGCCGATTCCTGTCCCTAAGTTGATCGAAGAGCTAGGACACTTCAAAGCTGCCACATGCGCTTGCGCCAAATCATGAACGTGGACGTAGTCCCTGATAGCGCTCCCGTCGCGCGATGCAAAATCGGTTCCATAAACGACCACTTCACTCCTTAAGCCTAAGGCTGCTTGGATGAGGGTAGGCAAAAGATGTGTCTCAGGGGTGTGATTCTCTCCAATTTCGGTTTCCAAATCGGCCCCTGCCGCGTTGAAATAGCGCAAATTGACGACGTTCAAACCATGTGCTACCTCAAAATCAGAGAGCATTTGCTCGATCATCCATTTGGACTTGCCATAAGGACTGATCGGGTGTTGAGGGTGATTTTCCGTAATCGGCGTAAATTGCGGATTGCCATAGGTGGCGCAAGTGCTGGAGAAGACCAGTTTTTTCACTCCGTGCGCGCACATGGTTTCTAAAAGGGCAATGGTACTTCCGACGTTATTCCGATAGTACTTGCTCGGATTGCTCAGCGACTCAGCGACGATGGAGCTTGCGGCGAAATGGATGGTTGCTGTGGGCCGGTAAATAGAGAAAGTTTCGTTCAATTTGGCAGTGTCATTGAGGTCGCCATGGACAAAAGGGCCCCATTTGACGGCATAGGCGTGCCCGGTGGATAAATTATCGTAGACAATCGGGAGATAGCCTGCCCTTGCAAGGGCCTTGCACGTGTGACTGCCAATATAGCCTGCGCCACCGGTAACGAGGATCGATTCACTCATACATCTAATTGGGGATGGTATCTTTTTCTCCATTGACTGTCAATGAATATTTTATCCCATTAAAGGTTTAAAAACTTTTATTCATTGATTTAAATAAATAATATAGCTTATAATTATACGAAAAACATATGGGGGAATTATGGCCGCAGAGTTGAAAGCAGAAATAAGATCTGAAGGGTATAGACATTCCACAAAAAATGGGCAAATACGGGTCATGCTTTTGCGCAATGACGAGGCCACCTTAGCAGAAGTGGTGGAAAAGCATCCCAATTTAACTCATCTCTTCATCGGTAATTCGATCCGAATTGATTGGACCATGGCCAGATGGATCTATAGGTTTCAATCCCTTAAGGAGCTGAACTGCGGAAGGAGTGAATATGAGATTAGCCCGATTGTATCCATTGCAGAAAAAGTTCAATCTCTTACCACAATTATCGGATTGGACTACTATTGTTGTTCTCCAACCAAAGGTACAAACAGCGATGCCTTCGGTGAGTTAGAAAGGCGTTTAAAGGAAACATGCTCAAGAATCCAACTTATAGACGACGATCGTCCATATGATCACCATTGACCCTTCACGACTTTCTTTGCAGGATAAATTGGATCAAGGCGGCGAGTTCTGAGCCGTTTTTGGGGAGCTGCTCCCATTTTTTGCAAAGAGAGCGGCGGAGCACTTGCAGCTTTTCTTCCGTTGCTGAAATTCCAAAAAGAGAGACCGCTGTCGCTTTGCGCTTGGCGACATCAGAGCCAGCTGGTTTGCCAAGAAGGGCTGTCGTTGAAGTCGCGTTGAACAGATCGTCTTGGAATTGATAGGCCAGGCCGAGTTCCAGGCCTATAGATTGGAGAAGGGGAGTGGGAGGATATCCTGCTGCGAGGCTTCCGCATTCTAAACAAGCGGTGAGAAGGGCGCTGGTTTTCCCGCAGTGCATCTGCAGAAGCGTCTCTTCGTCGATTTCTTTCCCTTCCGATTCTAGATCGATCGCCTGGCCTCCGATCATGCCGGGAGCTCCGGCGCGGATCGCTACGGTTTTGATGATTTGGAGCTTTTGTTCCCATCCGAGAGAGGAGGTATTTGCGAGGACTTCAAAGGCGAAGGTGAGGAGGTAATCGCCGGCGAGAAGGGCCATGGCGTCTCCATAGATTTTATGCAGGGTGGGTTTGCCGCGGCGGAGGTCGTCGTTGTCCATGCAAGGAAGGTCGTCGTGGATCAGGGAATACGTATGGATCATTTCAATCGCACAGGCTGGGTCCAAAACGACAAGGGGATCGGCGCCAAACGTAGCGGCAGTAGCCAGGGTTAAGAGGGGGCGAATCCGCTTGCCTGGGGAAAGGAGAGAATAGCGGGCCGCTTCAAAAATGGTCTCATCGCGAGAGGGGATGAGTTCGCGGAGGCGGGCTTCAATTTTTTCGATCATGCAGTTGATCCGGTACTCCAATGGAGATATAATCAAATCCCTTGTCTTTCATATCCAAGGGTTTATACTGGTTTCGCCCATCAAAAAAGGCAGTCCCTCGCATCTGATTGCGGATGGGCTTGAAATCGACCAGGCGGAATTGTTTCCATTCGGTCAAAAGGGCGATTGCATCGGCTCCTTTAGCAGCATCGAATTCATCGGTGCACCAGGAGATATTGGGCAGCCCATTCAAGAGTTTTCGGGCATTGGGCATCGCTACAGGATCAAACAGGCGCAAGAGAGCTCCTTGTTTAATGAGCTCTTCGATAAAAACAAGAGAAGGGGCTTCCCGCATATCATCTGTATCGGGCTTGAAGGAGAGTCCCCATACGGCGATGATTTTCCCTTTCAGGCCCCCTTTCTGGGAAAAATAGCGGATCATTTTCTGGCCGAGGAGTTTTTTTTGCCGGGTATTTACCGAATCAGCCGCCTCTAAGAGAAGGGGTTCTACGCCGACTCCTCTTGCAGTGGCGATCAAAGCGCGGATGTCTTTGGGAAAGCAGGAACCTCCATACCCTACTCCTGGGTAGAGAAAGCTATACCCGATACGGGTATCTGAACCGATCCCTTTGCGCACTTCGTTGACGTTGGCTCCGACCTGTTTGCAGATATCGGCGATCTCGTTCATGAAGGAGATGCGAGTTGCCAACATCGCATTGGCTGCATACTTCGTCATTTCTGCCGAAAGGGTATCCATGCACAGGATCCGCTCATGATTTAAGGTAAATGCGGAATAGAGCTCTTTAAGGACAGCAGTTGGTTTCGGATGATCGGCCCCGATGATGATCCGGTCGGGCTTGAGACAGTCTTGCACGGCCGCTCCTTCTTTCAGGAATTCAGGGTTGGAGACGATATCGAAAGGGACATCTGTAACTTCCCGGATCACTGCGGCCACGCGACTCGCTGTCCCCACGGGGACTGTCGATTTATTGACGATGATCCGGTAACTGGTCATGTAGATACCGATTTGCCTTGCGGCCGATTCTACATAACTCGTGTCGCAAGCCCCATTTTCTTGCGATGGAGTAGGGACAGCGATGAAGCAGACGAGAGCGGATGCGACCCCTTTTTGGTAATCGGTGGTAAAAAAGAGGCGCCGTTGTTTGATGTTCCGCTTTACTATTTCTTCAAGACCTGGCTCATAAATGGGAACAGTCCCTGCGGCTAACAGTTTGATTTTATCTGCATCGATATCCAAACAGGTGACGGTATGTCCCATTTCAGCAAAGCAGGCTCCTGTCACTAAGCCGACATATCCGGTCCCGACGATCAAAATCTGCATAGGTCTCCGTTACAAGACATTCGTAACAGAATTGGCCATTTCTTAAAATCGTTTATTTAAGCTGGCCGTCTTTTAGAAGAAATTGTTTATCGCAAAGAGCCGCAAGTTCAGAATCGTGCGTGACGAGAATCAGGCTCTTCTTCAAGGAGAGGAGCAGTTCCCCAACTTTTTTTGCATTGGCCCGATCGAGATTGCCGGAGGGCTCGTCAGCTAGAATGAGGTTGGGATCATTGCAAAGCGCTCTGGCAATAGTAGCTCGTTGCCGTTCCCCTCCCGAAAGAAACTTTACGGGCAAATCGGCCTTTTCTTCGAGGTCTACGAGCGCCAAAAGCGCAAGTCCTTTTTGCCGGGTGGTTGGACGACGCCCGATCCGGGCCGGCATAAGGACATTTTCAAGAGTCGTAAAATCTTCCAAAAGGTTGTAGGTCTGAAAAATAAAGCCGATCTGCTGATTGCGGAGGAGAGAAGCATTGGAACGGGTAAGCCGTTCTCCGGCAATTTCGAGCTCGCCGCTATCGGGTTCTTCCAGAGTGCCTAAAATATGCAGGAGGGTGGTTTTCCCTTCGCCTGAACGGCCGCAAATCGCAACCGATTCGCCCAATGCAACGGAAAGGGAAATGCCGGAGAGCACTTGGACATTTGGATACGATTTTTTGAGATTTCGGGCTTTTAAGATCATTCAGACCTCAAGACAGAAGAGGGGCGAATGCGACTTGCCTGGATCGCAGGGATAAGCCCGGCAACAAGAGAGAGAATGGGAGTCATGAAGAGGACAAAGAGAAACGCTTCTCCGCTGAGTTGATTGGGCAAAGTTTGCCCAAAGAAAGCGGGATTGAACGGAGGGTGCCCCTGAAGAGCGCTTAAGAAGCTGACGAGGCTATTGAGATGTTTGAGAGTGAAGATCGCAAGGCCCCCCCCAATCAGGCAACTCAACGCGCCCATCGCGACCCCGCAAAGGCCAAAAATCGCTGCGATACTGCGAAATGAAGCGCCCATCGACTGTAAAATGGCGATCTCTTTTTTCTTATCATTGACGAGCAAGACCAACAGAGAAATGATATTGCAGCAGGCGACGAGGAGGATGATGGCGGCAATCAACAAGAGAAGGGTCCGGTCGCTTTGAAATTGGAGCATGAGGTCTTTGGAGAATTCGAAATCGCGATAGGTATCGATTTTCCAATAGGGAGAAATGCCCGCCTGTTCAAACTTTTCCCTGATTTTTTCTTTGATGGAGGGGGCGGATCCGAGGTCTTCGAACCAAACGAAAATCCCATTTGTCGGCGTCCCATCCGGAGAAAAAGTTTGGCTTGAAGCGTGGATTGTTCGGGTCACAAGAGGCGGAACAATGATGCATTTATTGCCGATGGAGAGAAGGCCAGGATCGTAAAAACCGCTCACTTTCACAGGGATTCTCTGCTCTTGCGACGAGACAGCGGTTGTAGCGGCGTAACTCAACGTGCCCCTTTCCCCGATTTTCACTCCGCTCTCTTTATAGCTCTTGGGCAATAAAAGGGGGATTTCTGGACCGCTCACCGGCTCCGATTCGATGATGAGGGAAGGGAATTTCGGATTTTGCGTAGGGTAGGAGAGGAGGTAAGACATTTGGGAAAGAACACTTCCTCCCGGTCGATTGAGGCGGAGAAGGGCGCTGCTGATCTCGTAATCTTGATAGGTCAGGCCTAAGACTGCCAGTTCATGAAAGGCGGTTTTTACCAAGTCCGTAGCCTCTTTTTTGGGCCAAAGCGGAGGGATCTCTACATCCGCATCGGCTGCGTAAGGATCTGACAAGGCGCTCTCCCCTTTTTCCCCGATGGTTTTTAATGAATAATGGGAAGCAGCGGCTAAGCTATCGATTTGATAATAGTAAGATCGATAGTAGGCATCGGTCGGAGAAATCCGGATGGGAGCATGGAGTGAAGTGAGCTTATTGAGCCAATTCTTTTCAATCCCCGCCGTGACGGATAAAAAAACCAGAACAAGCCACACTACCAGAGAGATAACGAAGACAGACAGGAAGGAAATGAGCGCGGTAGAAAGGGACTTTCTTCTCGGGATCAGGTATTTAAAGGCGACTGCTAGCTCAAACAAATTTTACTTTGCTTCTTTGAAAGTCACATGCTTGCGGAGAGAGGCATCGTATTTTTTGAGTTCGATGCGCTCTGTGGTATTCCGTTTGTTTTTGACAGTCCAGTAGCACTCATTGGATTCAGTGCTCTTCAGTTTGATGTTTTCGCGCGCCCGGTTCTTGGCCATGACTTTCCCCTCTCATTTGACTGTTGGAAGTTTAGCTGAATGGCCCTATTGATTTATAGAGAAAAAATAAGGCTTAAATTCAGTCGGGTTGCACAGTCAGGCAGTTGACGCGATTGTGTAGGATCCGATACCCTAGTGCATGTGATAAGTAGGATGGAATGCCGGAAATTTGCAGGTTTTTTCATATTATTATCAGAATGTATGCTAAAGAGCATACTCCCCCTCATTTTCATGCAATTTATGGAGATTACGAAGCCATTTTTAGTATTTCAAATGGGAAATTGATGAAAGGGAAATTCCCTAAAAAACAAGAAAGATTAGTAATGGCTTGGGCTGCTATTTATAAAAAAGAATTGCTTGCCAATTGGGAATCTCTAACAAGTGGTAAAGGATTTAACAAAATCGATCCTTTAAGTTAAGGCAATTATGCTACATAGAGTTAAAAAAGTAGAATATCTAAGCGAGTATAAGCTTAAACTGCAATTTGATAATGGGAGAATCAAAATTGTGGACTTGGAAGGAATGTTGAAAAATGGAAAAAACATGTTTCTCCAATTGGTAGAAATTAATTATTTTAAAAAGGTTGAGTGTGACGGGTATTCAATCTGTTGGCCTAATGGCATTGATTTTTGTCCAGATCTTCTATACGCAGCTGGTAAAGATATTGGTCGGAAACCAAAACGTAGAAAAATTCCTTCCGGAATTAGAACTCGTAGAAAACCCAGACTAAAAACAGCTCCGTAGGGTGATTTAACGCAAAGACGCCACGCCGCTAAGACGCAAAGATTTTTATAAATTTTCTCCGCGTCTTGGCGGCGTGGCGTCTTTGCGTTGATATACCACGCGCGGTTGCACTTCAAGATCGAGGGGATCACCCACTCCCAAAAATTTTTTCGCCCCAAGACCGGCAATCATGGCCGCATTGTCCAGGCAGAGATGGAAGGGAGGCCAAAAAAGAGGGAGATCGAGAAACGCTTCGGCAAACATCTTTTGAAGGCGCTGATTATTGCAAACCCCCCCACCAAAGAAGATCGCCTGGCAGGGAAACGTTTGAGTGGCGAGGCGGGCTTTGTGGATCACGTCTTTAAAGGCGGTCTCTTGAAACGAAGCGGCTACGTCGGCGTGATTTACCCCCTCCTCTCTCAGGGTATAAAGGACTTTGGTTTTCAGACCGCTAAAAGAAAAGTCCAGGGGCCTTTGTTTGATTTTTCCTGCACTGAAAGAGTGCTTTTTCGGATCGCCCCTTTTCGCCATTTGCTCTACAGGCGGTCCTCCAGGATAGGGAAGGCCCAACAGAACGGCTACTTTATCAAAAGCCTCTCCAATGGCATCGTCGACGGTGGTTCCCAGCGGCTCATAATGTCCCACCTCTAAAATTTTTAGGAGAAGGGTATGGCCGCCAGATAAAACAACCCCAAGAGCGGGGAAAGGGATTTGGGGAAGCCCCATCATGCCAGCGTAAAGATGGGCTTCGATATGATTGATTCCAAGAAATGGTTTGTTCCAGGCAATCGATAGCCCTTTGGCCACACTCATTCCGATCAAAAGGGCGCCGACGAGGCCAGGCCCCTTCGCAACGGCAATCAGATCGATTTGACCGGGAGAGGTGCCAGCTTGTTGGATCGCTTCCTCAATCAGGGGAAGGATCACCTCGAAATGGCGCCTACAGGCAAGTTCAGGAAAGACCCCCCCATATTTTTCATGGATATCGGCAGAAGAGGCGATGACATTGGAAAGAATATGTTGCCCATCTTGAACAACAGCTACTCCTGTTTCATCGCAAGTGCTTTCAATCCCTAAGACAATCAATAGGCTCCTTTTTACGTGAAGTACACGCATCGTGAACGGTGTTGATGAGAGTAATGCTGAAGTTGGCGAGGTTGATAAAGAAGAGATTTTTCACAACAGCTTCAAAAAATGCCACCACTGCCAAGGGAATGAGAGAATACGTGGCGACTTTTTGGACCGTAGCAAAAAAGGGAATGGTCGCCCTCCCTTCGCAAATGTGAAGGGAAAAGTCCATATTGAGTTTAAGAGGAGGGATCCATGGCATAGTTAGAATAAGAAAAAAGGCCCCACCAACATGGAAAGGGGCCTCATTGAAAGAAGTTTAACAGCAGGTTATTTTTGCGCTGGTGCTGCTGTTGATGTCGTCGTCGTGGTAGTAGTAGTTGATTGAACAACAGGTACAGGTGGTGTTTCTACTAGCTTTTCCGTTTTTTGTACAGGCTTAGGCTTGTTCCACCAATTGTTCGGGTCGTTCGGGTGGGCTGCCGCTAGGAAAAAGTTACCAAATCCTTCTAAAAGCCATTGAACGGTCCATGAATTTGCCCAAAGGAGGCCATTTTTTACTTGCTGGCCCCTTGTTGGAGGATCAGGCAAGATTGGGTCGCTTTTAGTAGGGTCTTCTTTTTTAACCACTTCTTTTGGCGGTTCAGGTGGTTTTGGCGCTTCTACTATGTTTGTTAAATCTTCTACTTCTTTATCTTCAAAACAGCTGTGGAAGAAGTTAGCTGTCCCGATCAATAGGTTTGCAGGAAGAGCGAGAACGTTCAAGAAGAGCTCGCCAATACCTACAATGACGGCGGCGATGAAATAAGCTATTCTTTCTGCGGCTGCAAGCACGCTGTTCTCAGAAGTGGCTTTTTTGTTGAAGAGGCCTTTTGTAGTTGGAATACCGTACTCAAAAGACTTAATCCACTCTCCGCGTCCTGATAGATCGGTAGATTTCTGCTCAACGATTGCTGATTCAACTTTTTTTGTTTGTTCAACAGTATTTGTTTGCGTCTGTTCAACAGTTTTTGTTTGCGTCTGTTCAACAGGTTTAGTTGCTAATGATGCCATAAATTTTTTCACCCTTGTTAGTGGAGTTTATTTCTATTTACGGCAACCATTTTAGAGTACAATGGGGGTTTAGGTAAAGATGAAATAATTATTTTAAATTTTTTGCTGCGTCTTCATCGAGAATCCAAAGCGCTTTTTGCTTCGGAGTTCCAATGCGACTTGCAGGAAATTGCGAAAGGATGGCTGCATCTAAAATTTTTGGAACAATCATCGATTTAGAAGATCCAATTGCATAAACGACGGAATGAAAACTTTGATGAATACATGTAAAAGTGAGCGTCATGCGCCAAGACTTTTTTTCCGAGATCGGATTTGCTACGACGAGGCGCTCTGTTTCTTCGAGAGCCGGAGAATGAGGAAATAAAGAGGCGGTATGCCCATCTTCTCCCACTCCGAGCATGACGAGGTCGAATAAATGTTTTCCTAAGTAGTGTCGAATTTTTTCTTCGTAGTCAGAGGCGTTTTTTTCAATTTCTTTTTCCGCTACCATACGAAAGATTTGACTTTGTGGGATGTTTAACTGCCGCAATCCGCTTTCCATGGCCATTCGATAATTGCTGTCGGGGTGATCGGGAGCCACTGCCCTTTCATCGCTCCAAAAGAGCCAAATTTTTGCCCCATCCAGTTTTTCCTTGCCCAGCCGCTCGTAGATCGCTTTGGGGGTGGAACCGCCAGAAAGGGCTACGGCAAATCGCCCCCTTTGCTGGATCGCCCGTTCAGCGCAATGGATCCAGTGTTCTACTGCAAAATCAATGGTTTGTTTGGCGTTGCCCCCCACTACATAGTCGCGCCTCTCATCCCAGGATTTTAGCATAGTCGATCCTTATCCAGCTGTTCGAGCTCCTTCAGCATTTCCAGATAGTGCACACTTGTCCCTTTTGTGATGATCTCTTTGATCAGCGATTGGCCTGTGGCTGTTTGGCCTAAGACAAAATGATAGGGGAGCTCACATTTTTCAGGGGAGGAGATTTGAATCGAGACGTGATGGTATTGCGCGGGAATGCGGGAACATTGGAACAGGTGGCCGTCTTTTGTCGCAAGGTCGATCGAGATCACAGTTCCTGGTCCCAGTTTTTCCCACTCGGCAGAATGGATTTCTCCGTTTTGGTGTTCAAAGGTAAAGTGCAAATTTTTCGATATTTTTTTCACCTTCCAGTGAAGGCGGCTCGACATCCAGGCAAGCAAGTAAAGCGATTGCACCTTGAGATGGCAGAAAAATTCTGTTTTACGGGCATTGTAGGTGATCCGGATGTCTGTGATTTGGTCGACCCCGCGTCCGGAAAGATTGGAAAGGAGGTCGCGCCATCCTTCGGTGCGGGCCCAGTTGAGATCTGCCGTATCTATCCCCGTCTCGGTTCGGAGCTTGAGCACTTTTTCAGAAAATGAAAGAAGGCTGTCTGCAGATTCAGAATCGAAAATGATGCGGGTGGCCAATTTGGAGAGGGGGGCAAAGAGGGGATGGGGTTGGCTCGGATCTTCTGTCCATAAGAGGGAGATGGGGAGATCGGGGATGATATGGGGCAAAATGACAAAGGGGACTTGCTCCATTTCAGGGCCTGAGACGCCGATGTCGATGTAATCACAGGCAATTGCCTCATTACCTACGACCGAAACAGCCGTTTTTAAGTAGGGCTGATGCGCTTCAGGATCGGAAGAGATGAAGAGGACGCGACACGGGTATTTGTTAGAGACTTTCTGGACGATATCGCGGATGTAATCGGTGCGTGCGGAGAGCCGGTTGAAGACGATGAGGTTGAACAAGCACGCGCGCATCTTTTCTTTTGCGAGTTTTTCCCAAATCTGGAGTAATTCCGGTTCGATTCTTTCGGGATCGACAATCTGCTGTAGAGTCATAAAATCCTCCAAGAGCGGTTGTCTTTTTCCATCATTTCATCCGCTTTTTTAGGGCCCCAACTGCCTGAAGGGTAATTGGGAAAATCCCTGGATGGGTGTTTCGCCCAATAGTCGAGAATGGGGGTGAGGATTTTCCAAGACTGCTCCACTTCATCTGCCCGTGCAAAGAGGGTGCTATCGCCGACCATCGACTCCCAAATGAGCCGCTCGTAAGCTTCAGGAGGGCTTTGCCCGAAATAGGAGCCGTAGCGGAAGTCCATTTTCACCGGTTGGATCGGACTGCTGGGTCCCGGAACTTTGCAATTGATCTTCATGGCGATTCCTTCATCGGGCTGGATCCGGAGAGCCAGGACATTCGGATCGTTTTTCCGGCCATTCTGCTTAAAGAGGACTCCAGGAGCATCCTTAAAAATGATGGCGATTTCGGTTCCTCTTTTGGGAAGCCGCTTGCCTCCGCGCAAGTAAAAGGGGACATCGGCCCAGCGCCAGTTGTCGATGAAGAAGCGCATCGCCACATACGTTTCTACGTTGGATTGGGGATCGACCTCTTTTTCTTCGCGGTAACCGACCACTTTTTTCCCGTTGATGAAACCGGGGCCATATTGGCCTCGGATCACCGTACGTTCAAAATCCCCTGTTGTAAAAGGGCGGATCGATTGGAGCACTTTCACCTTTTCATCACGGATAGCTCCTGCACTTAAAGAGACAGGAGGTTCCATGGCAACTAAGGAAAGCAGCTGCATCATATGGTTTTGGACGATGTCGCGCAGCAGCCCCTCCTCCTCAAAAAAATGGCCCCGGGTGCCGATTCCAATCTCTTCAGCGACGGTGATTTGCACCTGATCGATATGCTTATAGTTCCAAATCGATTCAAAGATCGCGTTGGCAAAGCGGAATACCAGCAAGTTTTGTACCGTTTCCTTTCCCAGATAGTGGTCGATTCGGTAGATTTGCGATTCATCGAGGAAAGTGATGATGTCTTTTTGCAGCGCCTCAGCAGAGGTTGCATCGTGTCCAAAGGGTTTTTCAATGATCACCCGAGACCACCGGTCTACCGTTTTATGCGCCTCGTAAATCATCCCATGTTTGGCCAGCTTTTCGATAATGAGGGAAAAGTACTTTGGCTGAACGGAGAGGTAGAAGATTCGATTCCCCCGCGTAGCGTAGCGACTATCGAGTTGCTTCAGTAAAGCAGCCAGCGCTTCATATCCTCGATCGTCATCAAATTCGCAGCGGTGGTAAAAGATTTGCTCCTGGAAATTCTTCCAGAATGGCTCCTCGATCGGTTGGACCCGTGAATACTGATGGATCGCTGTTTTTAGCTCATTGCGGAACTCCTGATGGCTTTTTTCTTTCCTCGCAAACCCCACACAGGCGAAATTGGCAGGTAAGAGCCCTTCTCTCCCTAAGTTGTAGAGAGCAGGAGCTAATTTTCTGGTCGTTAAATCTCCAGTCGCCCCAAAGATCACCAAAATCGAGGGGTCGATATTTCGGGTAGAGCGTCCCAATTCTTCTAAGGGATTGTTTAACATGTTATTGATCCAAGTAGGTTTGTAAAAGGAGAGTAGCTGCCACCATATCGAGTTTCTCGCTTCTCGCTTTTCGGTTTAAAGAAAGTTCCTTCAATTGGACGTCGGCTCCTTTGCTGGACAGCCTTTCGTCGACGAGGAGGACCGGGATTTGGAGCGCCTCTTGCAGTGTTTTTGCAAATTGCTCCGTTTCTTCAGCCATGAGTCCTTTTTTCCCGCTCATTTCCAGAGGCAGTCCCACCAAGATGAGATCGACTTCTTTTAAAGGCAAAGCGGCTTTGATATTTTGGATCCCCTTTTTGCCCCCTTCGACGACATCGACAGGCAAGGCGATTTTCCGGTTTTTATCGGAGATCGCAAGTCCGAGGCGCCGTTTTCCAAAGTCAATTGCAGCTACTCTTCCCATTACACTCATGAAGCGTTAGTGATTTAATGAAGTCGCGGAAAAGGGGATGCGGCTCCAAAGGCTTAGACTTAAACTCAGGATGGAATTGGACGCCCAGCATCCACGGATGGGAAGGGATTTCACAGATTTCACAGAGCTCTCCTTTTTCCAACCGGCCCGAAAAAACCATCCCCTTTTCTTCAAAGGCCTTTTTGTATTCATTGTTGAATTCATACCGATGGCGGTGCCGCTCCCAAATGATTTTTTTCCCATACGCTTTGTAGGCCAGCGTCCCTTTCTGGATTTCACACGGGTAGGCGCCGAGCCGCATCGTACCGCCGAGGGTCTCGATTTTTTTTTGTTCGCTCAGCATAGAAATGACAGGATGGGGAGTATTTTGGTCGACTTCAGTGGAATGGGCATCGAGGCCCAAGACATGGCGGGCGAATTCGACGATCATCACTTGCATGCCTAGGCATAAACCCAAATAGGGAATATGGTGTGTCCGGCAATAACGGGCAGTGAACACTTTCCCCTCCCAGCCCCGCTCTCCGAAGCCGCCGGGAACCACATATCCATCGCAGCCAGCGATGGCCTCTTCGAGAGGCTCAATGCGGTCTGATTCAAATCGGCGGATTTCCAGGCCCGTACCAGCGGCAATGGCTCCGTGATGCAGCGCTTCAAAGACCGATTTATAGGCATCTTGGTGGTCCATGTATTTGCCGACGATGCCGACGACCACTTTTCCTTTTGGATGCAGGACAGTGTGGAGCATCTTCTCCCAGCGGGAGAGATCCGGAGAGCTCGATTTGAGCTCGAGCATTGTACAGATCATTGCGTCCAGCCCTTGCTGGTGCAGCTCCAGGGGGACTTCGTAAATGCTGTGGACGACGTCTTTCTCATCTGCGACAGCGTCCTGAGGGACATTGCAAAACAGGGAGATTTTTGCCTTAATTTCATCGGAAAGGGCGTTTTCGCAGCGGCATAGGATCACATCGGGGTTGATGCCGATCTCGCGTAGGGCTTGGACCGAATGCTGGGTCGGTTTGGTCTTCACTTCTCCAGCTGCCTTGAGATAGGGGACATAAGTGAGGTGGATGTTGATGCAATCCTTAGGCCTTTCGTATCGGAATTGGCGGATCGCTTCGAGAAAGGGGAGCGATTCGATATCGCCCACCGTACCGCCGATTTCGACGATCACGACTTGGCTCTCTTTTTCCTGATGGCCGCAAGCGAGAATTCGAGC
>Ga0207072_1100_pt1 | contig 18041 bp, 14 predicted proteins | sample Alteio_BWMinHeat_68_FD_153570 | JGI IMG/M metagenome (GOLD analysis project Ga0207072, IMG submission 153570) | Enriched cells from forest soil in Barre Woods Harvard Forest LTER site, Petersham, Massachusetts, United States -... | ecosystem: Environmental > Terrestrial > Soil > Temperate forest >... | reverse complement strand
TCGTTGTCCAAGAAGACGAAAAAATGAGAAAACTGAAGGAAACGGTTTTTGAAAAGGCAGATAAAATGAGACAACTAGACATTGAGATAGCCGATGCCAAACGGCAAAAAGAAGAATCAGAGGCAAGAGCAGCCCAGGCAAAAGCAAACATTGAGGCCAGCAAAAAACGAGAAGCTCAGGCAGCGGCAAACAGCGCACAATGCCAGGTCGAAATCGATGCTAGCCAAGTTGAAATTGATGCTAGTCGCCAACGCCAAGCCCAGCTCCAAGCAGACGTACAACAACTCCAACAAGGGATTGCTGACGATGATGCTGAAATCGAAGCACTGATGGCACAGCTCGCACAGATTGAGCAGGCCCAGCAAAATGCACAAGTAACAAGCAAGATCTAATGAGTCGTCTAAAGGATATCCAAAGGGCAAAATAGACTGTTTTGCCCTTTTTCCGTTATGTACAAAGGAGAACCTTATGTTAAGCGCTCTTAAAAAAATGGCAGGTAAAAGCACAAACACCTCATCTCCAGCTCAGCAACCCCCTGAAATTCTATATGAAGGCAAAGCCTCAAACGGGGTGACAATAACCGTTGTCCAAGAAGACGAAGAAATGAGAAAAATCAGGGAAAAAGTCCTTGAAAATGCAGCGAAAAGTCGCCAATTAAAAATTGAAATAGCCGATGCCAAACGGCAACAACAAGAAGCCGGCGCAAGAGCAGAGGCCAGCAAGCAACGCCAAGCTCAGGCAGCCGCAGCCATCGCTCAAAGCCAAGTCGAAATTGAAGCCAGCAAGCAACGCCAGGCCCAGCTCCAAACAGACGTACAACAACTCCAACAAGAAAAACAACAAATTGCCGATAAGCGACAACAACTCCAACAAGAGATTGCCGACGATGGCGCTGAAATGGCAAAACTGATGGCACAATTAGCACAGATTGAACAGGAACAACGAGACGCTCAGTTAACAAGTAAAATCTAAATAATCAGCTTTCATTTCACTCAAAGGGCAAAAGGAAACTTTTGCCCTTCTTGGCAACCCGCGTGCCTACAACACAGGCAAAAAAAGGAGAATATTTATGTTAGCAAGATTAATGGGAAAACCCCCAAAAACCACCCCTCCAGCCCAGCAGGACCCTGACCTTATATCCAAAGGCAAGGTAATATCCAGAAGCAAGGTAAACGGCGTAAATGTAATAGTACTCGAAGAAGATGAAAAATTACAAAAAACGCGTGAAGCCCTCGCTCATAACGCCCAGAGAAGGAAACAGCTAGAAGGAGAAATAGCTGACGCCCAACGACAACAAAGGGAAGCAGACACGAGAGCTGCTGCTAGCCGAGCCAGAATGGACGCTAGTCAGCAACGCGTGGCTCAACTCCAACAAGAAGATGCTGATGACGACGCTGAACTAGCAAGGATTGAGGCAGAAATAGCCCAAATCCAAAAAGCTCAACAAGACGCTCAGCTAGCCTCAAAAATTTAAAATCTGCTTTCTTCTCATTCAAAGGGCAAAAGGAGACTTTTGCCCTTCTTGGTAACCCGTGTGCCTACAACACGGACAAAAAAGAGGACAATATGTTAAATTCCCTCTAAGGAATGGTGGGAATAACCTCTGAAGCCATATTTCAAACCAATCAAGGTCCCCATCACCATAGTCAAAAGCAAGGCTCCAAACGGCATAACTGTAATAGTCGTCGAAAGAAGATGAAAAATTAAGGAAAACGCGTGAGACTCTCGTTTTGACGTTGGTGTCAGATTAAGTTCAGACTATTTGACCTAAATATCAGCTGGATTCAGAAACCAGTTTCTTACCAGGCAAGCCATTTCCAAACGCGCAAAGAGTTTTTACAACTGAATCTCTTTCGCCCAAACTGAAAAACATTATAGATTCAGTTCTTTTCGTGCTTTCTCCAAACGCTCTAGATTGAGTTCTAACTCGTTGATTTGTTCTCTGAGGAGATCACGCTTGAGCGCAGAATAGGAAGGAAATTCACCACTCTTTTGTATCTCCAAGTCTTTGATCCGTTCAAGCAGCTCATTCTTATATTTAATAGCTTGATCTTTTTGCTCGTCTTTCCTTGGATTCATTTTGATTTCTAATATCGTCAGCCAGTTTTTCTGTTCTTCTTCCAAATTAATAAGTTCTGTCTCCAATTCTAGGATTTTCCTCTTTGCCATCTTTGAGTGCGTCGATGTGTAATCTCCCTCTCTTTCTTTCTCTAAGTCTGCTATCTGCGCAAGTAGCTCCGGTTTTTTTCTTTCATAGTATTTAATAGTATTCTCATTTCCTTTATTAGTATGGGCTTTTTCCTCCTCATTTACATTCTCTAATGATGTTTTTGCTTTTGCTTCGATCTCATCTATTTGAGCGTGTAAATTATTACTAGAACTAAGTAACATGCTTGATTTATCCATCTTTCGGGAGTCTTCACACCATTGTACTATTGCTTCAAGATTACTTTTATCTTTTTCAATTTTAACTTTTTCTTCGTTTGTCCCGGATAGCCTTGTTGAGGGATATGCCTTTTCTATTTCGGATATTTTTTTATTAGCTACATCGATTTGCCACTCTGCTATTTTATTTTCCAATTCAGTAGCACTCCTAATCTGGTTGTCAATCGTCTGCATGGCTGTTTCGTCCTTTTGGCTCATTTCCCCCAATCTTGTTTTCTCACTTACATAGTATTGTTTGATTTCACGGAGCTTTATTCTATCGTCATTCCCATTATTGAGCAGTTGTACAAATCGACGATCTGTAGCTGAATTTAAGAGGGGTGATACTTTATAATAATCGTTTAACTGTATCAGTTCACCATCCATTGTCTCTTTTTTTTCTTTTATATCTTGTTCGTCAATAGATTTTTGAACACCTTCAATATTTTGTTTAAGATTTTGTAGATCAATATTTTTAGAGAAAAAACCTGAAACAACTCCTTTCTGCAGTTTATCGTATACTGTTTTCGCCTTTTCCAAATTGTTTTTTGCATTTTCAACTGAAGTTTTTGATATTGTTCCAGCTAATAATCTCTCACCACTAGATGGCTTTGTTGGTTGTGTAATATTGGATACTCTGGAGCTTATTGATTTATAAACTGCCTGGTTGTTGGCCCATTCTGCTGTTTGGAAAAAGTGTTTGATGCGCTCCCATTTTACCCCAATACTTTCTTTAATATTCCCTGTTGGACTTACGAATTTTCCCAAATCTTTTGTGTCAATCTTAGCCAAAGGATCATACTTTTGATGATCTCCACTACCTGTTGATTTAATAGACATAATCTACCCCCCACCATTAAGCAATTCAAATATATACATCAATACTATATATTTTATATAAACATATACTAACTTTTTTGTAAAACTAAATATATACAAATTAATATGGGTAATAGACGAGCTGCTACTAAAAGCCAGGCATTTGAACAATTGGCAAAAATACGATTTCTCATATATTTCATAACCAGAGAGGATGCTAACGTACTGAGCCCGTATACCTTAAAAAGAATGACAAAATCTTAATTCTTGTTTTGCATCAATTATCTTGCCAAGTGGGCGACGACTGGGATGGTAATTTGTAGCCCTCCTTTTGAGGGGTTTTAGTAGTTATCACTTTACGCATTCACTTTTATGGTGTTAGAGAGGTTGAGGGGCTTGCCCTATCACTCCCACCTAAGTTGCAATGTGCCTTAACTTTGATTCTGCTTTATTCTTGATTGTCTCTTCGGACTCATCCATCTTACTTTGGTGATAGACTATGGCAGCTTCGAGATTTTCTATACTCTCAAACGCCCCTGTAATCATGCTAAAACATCATTACAACCAATTTTTGTGGAAGCAAAAACCAAGCCATATATAGATTTGTACATACCTTAAAAGAGCGGAATAAGTAGACAGAAATAGCTTACGGTTTCTTTGAGCTTAAATTTTGGCAAAGTTTTTCCCTCAACGTCGAAAAAATACTTATCTTTCTGATTCTAACTGGGATATGGATGCTTTGTAACGAACACAGGATTGATTACCATCAATCTTATTTACCCAAATCCAAACTGCCCTTATGATCCTTTTCGGCTAACTTCTTTATATGGGGTATTCTCATGACAATGGCTCTTTCCGATTACAAGATTTCTTCACAAGAAAATCCTCAACGTATAGATGGGAGACGAAACCCATAAAAAAGATGAGGTGGTAAACAAACAATGTCGCAAGCTTCAAGGATATTACCCTGAACAAGGAGTAAGGGGAATAGACCAATTTTCCTCAACTCTTGCCTCGGGTTTAGTCTACCGATTTCAAGACCACCTTCCACACCTTCAAATAGAGAGCTTAGAACAGCTCATCAAGCATTTTGTCTTAAGCTTTACTGACTATCTTTACGAAAAAGCGCCAGATGATGCTTCTCTATATGAATTGCTTATTAAAGCGGTCCTTCACAAACCAACTAACCTAAAGGCCTTTCTTATAAAAAATCCTCTTAAGACCGATTACGGTTTAGAATGGTCGATAGATGACCTCCTATTCTCAACTGGTGTACAAACCCCTTATGGTGGCAAATATCTTCCAAAAGATCCTAAAAGGTTAACTTTCATCAACGAGATTCAGAAAAAAGCAAAGGAACATCAAAAGGAATACCCTGTCTACAGAAGAGGCACGAAAGAAGAAATCGAAATGCTCGCCAATATGGGAATTGAAATGGAATGCATCGAAGAAGAACGAATTGGAGCTTTAGCAACCAATATAGAGCGCACAAAAGCTGCTGCAAGGTATTTGCAAGAAGCAGAATCGCTAGCTTAGCAGTTTTTGGACGAATAAAGGGTTTTTATCCTTAACCTCGAGAATCCCCCCGAAGCAAACCGAGGAACATGTTATTTCCGTAAAACGCTCCAAGATTTCTAAGGTTTTGACTGGCCCCCCGACTGGCCCCCCGACTGGCCCCCCGACTGGCCACTGGCTGCTGGTGGGTTTAAAAGACGGTATTTTTGTAGTCGACTTTGAGGTTTTTCAGGAATCGTGTAGGTAATGGAACCATTTATCAATAATTTCTTAAGGACCTCTCTTAGTTTTCCACTTCGTTGCTTTCTTCCCAGCTTTAAGGCAATTTCAGCACTTGAAAAGGGAGATTCTCTCAGTAATTCAAGGACTCTATCATTCAAAGTTTGTGTATTTATTTGGAGCTGTTTCAACTCCCCTGGTCTTTCCTTGGATTTTATATGTTTCTCTGCAGCAAAAACAGTACGGGGGAAAAATGTAATCACCACACTTTCTGATTGTTCTTCCCACTTTGGAGCAGGGTTTTGATTTTCTGCACACCACTCAAGAATGTTGATGGTTCCGGTTCCCCACTGTTCGATAATTCCCTTCTTATACAAGACATCTGCAATCGTCGGATTCCACGGCTTCGATTGATGAGTATGAGTCAGTTTTTCAGGACTAATCCCAAAATGGAATACACCGGGGTTAATAATCTCAAAATGATCATTGTACATCGCCATGGACACAGAACCGGCAAAAGAAGCGTAATCTCTATGGCAAGTGGCATTCGCAAGAGCCTCTCTAATGGCTCTTGGTGGGTACGTAGGGTAATCCTCCCTAACCATTTTGCCCGGCACAACTCTTGCTGCAATAGGCATATGATCGAACAAGAATGATTCACCACGACGTAACAGCTCAAAAATGTTTCCATGATATACACGCGTATCATCAAAATCCGCTAAACGGTCATTTCCCCTAAAACGCGCCAATTTAATCGAAAATTGGGGGTAATCACTAAAAACCCTTTCCCCTCTTCCAAACAGAGCTAATGCCGCATTGATTAACTTTCCTTCCTTGATCAATTTAAACCCGATCAAGATGTCTTCAATTGAATTTTTAGAAGGTTCTGTGATACGGCCCATTTGAATCGCAGTAGCAAGAGTATTTTGGATTTCAGTTTTGTCTAAATCCTTAAGAGTAATCTCTTCAGGAGTAAATTGGTTTTCCCAGCGCCTCTGAGAGTGCATACATTCAAGAAGGCGGCGTTCATATGTCTCTTTTGGCATAACCTGCGTTGTGGAGCCTCTTCTTAAGTAAGGCCTGCCATCGTAAGTATACACTTCTCCATCTCTTAAAACATGAATAACTATACACTTTTTCTCGAGACCTACAGAAACAGTGCTAATCTTTGGAAATGCTTGCGGTTCTATGCGTCGCAATTCGACTGCAATTTCTGCAAGTGTCTTATTGGACACTGTTTGGCCGATAGGCGCGCCTTTGTCCGTCACTCCAAAAATAACAAATCCACCGTGACAGTTTAGCAAAGCACAAACCGATTTAGCTGCTTCTTTACATTGTCCTGTCGATTGCTTAAATTCGAGAGCCTCGGACTCCCCGCTTGATATAATCCGCTTAAGTTCCTCTAACAACATGCCACAACCGTTTTCCTTAATGATTCAGACCTTCCATATTACGTGGCTCATAATATATGCTCCACTGATTTTGTTTTTGCATCACCTCGCTCTAGAAATTTATCAGAACGCTCACTAACGTGAGAATGGCCGACGTCCATGTGTCTTTCTTGAAGGCTTTTTACAGTCTCAGCCAAGATGGCATTCTCGATCTCCCAGGTTTTTGATCCAAATTTCTTTTCCAATTCAGGCCTCATACGATCATCTATATTGCACACGCATTCGTTGAGCTCTTTTACACTCAGCTTGTGCTGAGCCGCAAGAGCTTCCAGACGATCGGTCCCAATCGCCTTACTCTCAGCCCTAAGAAGCGTGTTTTGAATAAAGTTAACGCCTTTCCCTGTCGGAATCGGATCTGCTAAATCCCACTTTGCAGGCAGGTCTTTGAGGCTATCGCTAGAAACGGCTTTAAGAGAATTGACCCCCACCCTTTTTAAGCACTGAATGATGTCATTGGCAGCCTTAAAACCAGCAATATCGTTATCAGGCCAGATGATCACCTCACGATTTGAGAGAAGGCCCCAATTAGCCATTTTAGCAGCCCCTGCACCACCTACCCAAGTAACGACGACATATTCCTTCCCTACAAGCTTTTCTGCCGCCTTGGCGGTCTTTTCGCCCTCTACAACTAAAACTGGCTTCTTCGGAAACTGAGCAAGTTTTTGACCATTATAGAGGACTTCGCATCTAGCGGGGTGAGCTTTTAAATGCCACCGAGGGTCAGCGCTGGGATGGCTCTTTCCAAAGCTAAGCGGCAACACCAGTTTCTCACCACTTGACTTATCTTCAAGCCTGAGAACATGGAAAACCAACTCCCCTGTTGTCCTATGGTAAGGATACACGTCCGCTATTTTGTATTTCGAAGCAAGATATGGGGAAAGAGTGCCAAGAGGAGGAACGGAAGTCTGAGCTGGCGGTGTTATACACACCCAACTTTGTTCCTTTGGAGCAACAAAAGATTGAGTAGAAAACTGAGCTGGCACCTGCCCTGTGGAATGTCCCTTAAGAAAGGAATTCGCCCAGCCTATTGCCTCTTCTCTATTTAGTCCCTCTTTCTTTTGGATCAGCTGCAGTAAGCTTCCTCCCTCTTTGTTTTCGTGATCGTAGAAACAACCCGCTTTTTCCCCTACACAAATAACCGACAACGACCCCTTGTTGCCAAACCTAAAGCCTCGTGAATCTTTTCTCTGAGGCCCTTCGGGAAACAATCGATATAACAACCCATCGAGATTGTCTCGGAGTTGAGTCTCTATGGATTCTTTAGGTTGGAGAGAACGTTCATGACGACCAGCATAATCGAATAAGATATCAATCCCCTTTTCTCCAAAAACCTTCCTATCCACACCTCCTTTAATCAAACTATAAGCAGCTAAATTGCGCTCTGCACACGCCTCTTGCCAAAGCTTAAAGCTTGACACCGCTTCCTTAGATATCCCTTGTATTGCCGACTCGGATTGAACGATTGCGTGGACGGTTGATGCGTTTTCATTTTTTTCAAAATAGGCCCTATACAACTTCTTTTTTTCATCCGAAAGCTGTTGATAGGCGGTAGACTTAGATGACGATTGCTTAGTCTGATGGTCCAAAGGTATCCTCTGTTCTGGTTTCTCAAGGTTCATATTTGATGTTATTGAGATTGTTTTGTCTTCCGCTAAGTTTCGTAGCTTCACAACATCTTCCTCTTCTTTCATCTTGACAACACTCCCATCAACAGGTTCTTTAGTGGGAACAACATAAAAATCTTTATCGGCTTTTACATCGCTCACGGCCTCAAGAAGGAAGGAGACCTTAGATTTCAATTGATCCCATGCCTTAAACCCAAGACCCTTTGCTTGAGACAAAAAGTTATCTGCCTCACAAAGCTCACGCACTTTAATGTCCCTCAGTAGGTGTTTTTCATTTTCACGAATTTCAAAAGCATTCGTGTAATTTAGAGTGTTGTCAACCTCGCATTGCCTATTCATGAGTTGGTTTTTGATATCAGCCACACATTTAGCATCCTCATGAGAAACAAAACATTTAACGCTTCGCACATGTCGACTCATTCCAACGTAGAGCAATTTCTGATTCATATATTTGTTGTACACCACGTAGCAGCGGTCGATTGTACGCCCCTGAGATCTAAAATATGTGATTGCATAACCCAGAGAAAATGCATTAAATTTTCGAGGATTAAATGACACTTTCCTCCCCTCTGTTAAAACAACAAATTTGTCCTCAACAGCCTTAATCAAAATGCCTGTTTGACCGTTCTCTAGTTTAAGTTTTTTATTTTTCTCCCTGATTTCGATCAAATCACCCACGCTAACGCGTATATTTCCTGTTGTCGTTTTACACTCAAACTCAACCTTATCTACCTCTCCAAGCGACCTTCTTACAGAGTGAACGAGTTCATTAATATGGCAAACCTCTTCATTCGTGTGTGCAATAATTAAACTCGATCCATAAGGAAAGTGGACCTTGTCTTCCGCCCAATTTAGAACAGCCTTTGATAAGGCATCGAATTTATTTTCGCACCAAACAAATCCCCCTGTCTTACTGATCGTTGCAATAGCTTGGGAAACATCTCCTGTAGCTAAGTTTTTGGAGATTTGCCTATCCAGGGTAAATTTCTGTCTTTGAATATCGCCTAGATAAGCATACCCATACCGATCACAAAACACCTTAAACATGCCTCCCCGGTCCACGGAAGACAACTGAGCTGTGTTACCCGAAAAAATAACTTTAATATCATTTTTGACGGCCAGCTTTAAGAGTTCGAGGAGAGCCTTGTTTCCTAACTTTCCAGATTCGTCTACAATCCACACTTCTTTACCAAATTGAATTGGCTTTTTCCGAGAAAAATGGTGTTTGTACAACTTGCTATGAACCGTAGACGCCTGCTTAAAACCTTTCTCTTGCAAAACTTTCACAGTGGCATTGTCTGGTCCAAACCCTCTTACGTTAAAACCATTGGATGTATAGTACTCCTTTAGGGCAACGAGCAAGTAGCTTTTCCCTGTCCCCGCCAATCCCTCAATACAAACGAGATTATTACCCTGGATGATTTTTTCGAAAGCTACCAACTGTTCATTAGTCAGTTCTTGAGTCGGTGGGTTTGTTTCTTTGACAGATAAAAATGAAAGAAGCACTACTCCTGGCCTATCGCTCTTTTGTTGTGCAATCCTGTCGGAGAGTCTCAAAATCTTTTTTTCTTCTTCTATCACGGCCCAGGATGTGAACTTTCGAACCCCATTGTGACTCCCTTTGTCATATAAATGAACCAATTCGGGAAGAGCCCAAAAAGCCTCACGCACCTCGGCTCTTTCGGTTGTAGACAGGCTAGACGAGCTCAAAATCTTCTCAAAATCCGCATCTGTAAAGACCGATTTAGTGTCGGTAATTTTATCCAAAAGAACCAGTGGATCTTTTGAGAGAACATGGACTTTTTCCGCTATCCGATCATTAATCAGCAATCCTTTTGAAGACATCTCTCCCCTCAGACGGACTGGTCCGAGATGTATTTGAGGAATAATCGACTGTTGATCGACGCGTAAACTTAAGCCCTTGCTTTCGAAATACTCGTTCTGAAATTGCGTCCAAACTTTTCCCCACTCAATTCCATTAAATGCGATGTGGTGTTTGCCGCGCACCTCAGGAAGAAGATCTTTTGATTTCCAATAGCTAAACCTCTGCCCATTTTCTGCAAAGTGACGAGAAGTGATCAAAATATGCGCATGAAAATTCTTTGCCTGGATCTCCTCATCTTCAGTTTCACCTTTTTGAATTTTATCTGGTCGTGGTGGGTGCACATTAACTTGCACTCCGTATCCCTTCGAAACGAAATATTTCATGGCAAAACTCTCAGCCATTTCAATCCTTTCTTCATTAGAAATGACAAAATCATCAGGAAGCGCCACCAATACTTCACACCCAACCTGTGCATCCTTCCGTTTTTCACATTTCTCAACATAATTCCACAACACTTCTGGATCTTTGAATCGAGCATCAACATAATCGGGAAGAAAAATCGTATGGCTTAATGGCTTATCATATATATGTGACCAATCATATGTATGAGGAGAAACAGATACATTCCCTTCGAAGTACATCTTCATTCTTGAGCAATAGGACGCCTTCAATACAACGTTTTTTGCAAGAGATCGTTTAACAAATTCAAGCCTGCAATATCCGATTGCCATTTTATCACCATTTTCCAGGAAATTAATTGTTTTTTCCATTTGCGTCAAGCATGTTTTAAAGCGAGTGTTTGTACAACACATATTGCGTAGAATTCCGTTTCGTTTTGTTGTTTGATTTTTGGTGTTGTCGTTTTCTTTTTTGCCATTTGATATTTCTATTTGCCATAAATCGGCAGATTTCATAAGATGCAGTCCACATGAACGGATTGCTGAAATATCTGATTTTACAAAAGAAACATAGAGGTAGCAAATGACAGAGAATTCGAAAGTGGTGCTTTCACTCGAAGAAAAGAGAAGTCTTCTAAAAAGAAAGGAAAAAATATTGGCTGAGAAAGAGAGAAAAATGAGCGAGAGACAGCTTATCAATATAGGAAAATTGGCAAGTAAAGCACAGATTAATCATTTGGATGATCAAGCACTGCTTGGTGCATTTTTGGAAATCGCGTCACACCTGACTAATAACTCGAAACTTCAGTCTTGGGAAGAACAGGCAAAAAAACACCTTAATAGCAAATCTGAAATCGGAGATCCTCTTGCGATTAAGTTTAAAGAACAGCCTAACAAAGACATTGTAAATCTTCTGAAAAATGCAAAATTTAAGTGGAATCGATTTCGACGCGAGTATTATGGTAGAGGAAATCGATCTGAAATGGCGAAGATTTTGAAAAACGTCGATTGTAAAATTGAAGTTGTGGAATGACTCGTTTGACTGTAGCTGAGCAAGTTCGTTTTAACAGAGGCTTTGCCTTTTCGTTGGCCCTTTCGTTGTTTGTTTGGATAGGCTCATTGCTCCTTGGCAGCTTTAACCAAATATGCACGTTATGTCAAATCCAGCGGCTGCTGTTTCTGCTGATTGGAAGCACGGCAGCTGTTGGAATTTTCATTTCATCAAAGCGATTGATTAATACAATGATCATGTTCTTAAACTGCGCAGTTTTTGCTGTAGCCTGTTACCATCTCGCAATCCAACTTGGATTGGTATACGACCCATGTAGCATCAAAAGTTTCGAAAGTCTGGAAAAATTCAAACAAACGATGCTAAGCAAACAAACCCCCTGCAATATCATAACAGATGCATTTGGCATACCACTTTCTGCTTGGAGTGGGTTGCTTTCTCTCTTAGGACTAACAGTCGCTGTAAACACTTTGATAAAAGAACCAAGCAGCGACCCATAATCTGATACCAGAGATATCCTACATATCTATTAGTCCTAATTCTGCTAGATTGACAAAGTTATTATTTGGATAAAAATCTTCGTGCTCGGATAGAAAAACAACTGTGTAAAAGCAGGGACGAAAATCACTTGATAATGACGGAAATATTTTGAGCATAGCATCTATAATTGCTTGTCCACCTTCATAACTCCACGTAGATTTAGCATAAAACCACATAAAATCCTGAAAAGCTAACCTCTGCATTTCCCAATCCCCTTTATCACGAAAGGTCCAATCTTTCGGATTTGCTTCAACTTCTCGACATGCTTGATCAACCACGTTTTTCCTATGCACGAAAAAAATTCGATGAGCAAAAATTTCATAATCTTTTTTAATCGGGTTGACGGGCAATAGTGAATCATACTTTCGGATCACTTCAGTGATATAAGCTTGGTAATCGAAATGCTTGGGCTGATTACAAAAAAATTGATCTGCTCTCTCTCCCATGCCTTTTCGATTTAACATTTTTGCGACAGCCTCTGAGCCTCTGACTTCCTTTAATGAAAGGGTGGGCGTGGCATCAAAATAGACATGATTTATTGTAGACTTGCTTACAAGCCCGCTATACGGTTGGAACGACATTTTCTATCCTTGGTTATCATGACCATGACTAAAATTTCCCCTATTTTAATCCTCAATCTCGTTAAAGTCAAACTCTTACTTTATCACACATAATAAAATAAATATATTAAATATGAATAAAAAACTAATATGATTTGTTTTTTATTATATTTGTTTTAATAAAAACAACTGGGATTGTACATTTTTTTCAACGCAGGTATTAGTATTCCTTCAAAAAAACGAGTTTTGGCATGAATTTTCGTTTTCAGGATAAGAGCTGTCTCCGGAGAATTAAAATTGAATTCGAGTGTTGATCGTTTATACAATATACTACACATTATTAAAAATACTATAAAAAAACATACTCGTATTAAAATAAATTATATATATTATTGTTACAAATTATTTTATTTATTATAATAATTAACAAGGGGGACGGTTATGGATCCAGCAAAAGGAAAGGGTTTTGAAGAAATTCCGTATTATCAGCCTGACAAACCTGAGAAGAAAAAAGCGAAACTTTCTACAGATGAACAGCAACAATCAAACGATTTAGGCACCTCTTCAGCGGGTATATCCACGAACACTAACAATAATGCATCGGGGTCATCTATGAAGAATTCTGAGGCATTAATGCAGCAAGAAGCCATGCGCAGTAAAATTACCAGTCAACTTGAAACAACATCTATTGATTCCAAACCTCCTTCACCAGCAGTGGTAAAGCAAATAGAAATTATTAATAACCTCATGACTGAGGGGATCTTATCCGAAGACCGATCCGCAGCATTAAAATTATCCACAACCTCTTCGAGTGATATGAAATCAGACACAAGGCATCAAACTGTCTATCCGGACAGGGTATCTCTCAACCATGTAAGCAGTAATCAAGGCAAAGAAGTCTGTATAACGCACAGGGCCAAAGGGGGCCTTACAGTAGTGATGGAAAGGCAATCAGATCCTCTAGCTAATAAACCCATTGATGAACCCTTATTAGACGAGCTTTCTGAGCGCACACAATGTTCGATCCTTATTGTTTTGACATGCAATAAAGTTGATGAATCGAATGCCAAGCTTCATCTCATAAAACCAAACGGGGAGGAGTTTGAAAATAAAGATACTCATATATACAACGCTTCAGACGGTTGTTTTGAACTTAAAGCAGCTGGATCTGTTTCACCAAAAAACTTTGCATATGTTATTCTACCTGAAACATTAAGACCATATAGAAATCAATTAAAGATTGACGATACGAAGATAAAATTTGTTCCGTTGTCAAAACAAGCATTAGTATTTAACGCAGAAGGCCAGGTAAAAGGAAGGGTAAACGTAACCTGTCCTAACTATCAAGAAGGTTTAAAAGATTTGAAAGAACAAGAATTTTTCACTCACATGGTTAGAACTCCCACAACCTATGATTTAAACCGCACAAATAAGTAAAAAACATCGAACCTTCTCCCTTGTCTTCCATTTCCACCTTTTATATAGGCTTGAGAACATTAAAACCCTCTGCGCCTCACATGACGCAAAGGCGCACTTTCTTTGAGACGCTCTAAACTTAAATGCGACAAATTGTGAGTGCAACGCTCTACATGTGATCTCACAATTTTCGGAAATGCCGGCATTTGCGCCTTACATGACGTTTCTCAAGAATTTGCCTGTTTGGAGCCTAAATATCCGCCTTTTCTTATTGGCTGCGCCTTACATGACGAAAGGCGCATTCCCTTTGTCAAACCAAAGTTAAAATGTCACCTTGCAAAAGGGGGTGTTTGAGGGGGGCAAAGTCCCCCTCAAGTTGTTTTTAAATATAAAGTTCTCCAATCCCAACTGCGGCGAATGGGGCCGAAGGCCTCGTTCGCCAAAGGCGGGAGAGGGGGATGCTGGGGGACAGTGTCCCACGCCCGTTTCTGGAAATTCACTTAACGCCATGGATGGTACTTCCCTGGTTTTTTTGCTTGCCTTGTCCATTGCATTTCCAATTCCTTACTGTCTAGGACCTCTGGCTTCCCATAAAATGCTTCCGCCCATCTTGAGTAATCCACTTGTTGTCCTTTACACTCTATCAGGATGGCTTCCCTGGCCTTTCTAACACGTCCACATGGGTCGATCTAAACCGATTGGGGCTTTCTGTTTGTATTTGATAACTATGACCTCCGTATTGAAAGCTTAAATCTTTTGAAAGCTTTCGGATCGACCTTCGAGCAAATATCCTTTCAAGATCATCCTCTTGCCGCATCGGTCTATGTGCACTTTCAAGATCTCTGGGTGGTTTGCCGAATTTCTCGTTGTATTCTTTGATAAACTCAGGAAGAAAACAGTTTGCTTCTTCTATACAACTGATTTTCTTAATCCTCATTTCTTTAATTAACCGGTCTTGTAACACTCCATTTGCCCTTTCTACGCGCCCTTTAGCTTGCGGACTATTTGCACAGATCAATTCGATGTCGAGTTCTCTTAGAATGCGTCCAAAGTGTGTTTCCTTTTCTTTCACACTGCCGTCGCCACGAGAAGTGCGAAAAATACTATGCTTATCAACATATAGCCCAAGGGGTCTGCCATAATTCCCTAAGTGTTCCTCCAAGATTTCCTGATAAGCTTCTGTTGTTTCTGCCGGGACAAAGCGTCCGGCAGTGATTCGACTTGTAGCGTCATCGACAAAAATGACTAACGTACATCTTTCACCCCGTTCTTCAAACCATGCATGACTAGATCCGTCTCCTTGCAGCAATTCTCCAAAACGTCCTCTACGCACTCTTCTCTGGTATATCCTTACCATTTTTTGCTTCTTGTTTTTCCATAACCCCTCTTCAATCATCCATTTTCTAATCGTCTCATCGGATAACAAATACCCGTGCCGTTTTCTTATTTTTTCTTGGGCAAAAGTAGGTCCAAATCCGGCATACTCCTCTCTGCTCAGAATTCTTACAACTTCTGCTCTTAGCTTTGGATCCATTCGATTTTGGCTGACTTTCCCTCGATGTTTCGAAACCAGTCCTTTTGCACCTTCAATCAAATAGCGCTTTCTTACTCTTTTGATTTGTCTCTCAGAAAGGCCAAGATCTTCACTTGCCCTTTTTAGAGTTAATATTTTTTTATCAATCTGCTGCATAACGCTAAGCCGATTCGCTTCTTTAAGGTTCATTTTAGTCTCCAAAGTTGCCACCTCCTTCTGGAGTTAAGGTGACATTTTAACTTTGGCGGGTTGGTGACATTACAACTTTGGCTTTACAATTCAAAGAAAACCCTAGCAAAGAAATCAGAGAAATCCTAAAAAGTTATAAGTTCAAATGGAATCGGTTTCGTCAAGAATTTTACGGTTTCGGAGACAAATCCGAAATCGCAAAGGTTTTTAAAAACGTGGACTGCAAAATAGAAGCACTTTGATGGATCGATTGGCTATATCAGAGGAAATTCTTTTTAACAGGTGCTTCGCCACCTTATTGGCTCTTTCTACATTTGTATTGGTAAGCTCTTTGCTCCTTGGTAGCTCCAGTCAAGCATGTACGTTATGCCAAATCTAACGCTTGCTATTTCTGCTAATTGCCGTCATAGCAAGCGTTGGAATCTTTGTTTCATCTAAGCGGATGGTTAACACGCTAGCCATGTTCTTGAGCTGTGCTGTATTTGTCGTGGCATGTTATCACCTCTCCATTCAATACGGCCTCATATATGACCCCTGTAGCACAAAAAGCTATGAAACCGTCGATCACCTTAAACAGGCTCTTCTAAGCTCTTCATCGCCCTGTAACACCATAACGTATGCCTTAGGAGTCCCCGCCTCTGGTTGGAGTGCGCTGTTTTCTTTCTCCGGCCTTGCAGTATCTGCAATTTCAGCAACGAAACAAATTATTTAGTCGACGATTCCAATGAAAAACTACAGATCCTTTTTTTGCTAACATTCCTACTTGCACAAGAGCCGCCGGCTATAAATCGCAATTTTAGTTTTTTTCATAAAGATGACGTCTTAAGGATAAATTAGGGGACACCCAAAGGACATTGTATCCCCTATTTTTAGAGCTTTATGGAGAGTGTTATGAAAAGCATCCAACCAAGGAAATTTATCAGGAAATTCGTTTCACGAAGCTCCTTGTCAACGACACCTTTGACCTTTAGGAATTTTCATGCCATCTGAAGTGGATATTGAGGGTTCCTAATAGGGAATGTTCTAGGATTTGCGCCAAACATGACGTTAAATAGGGTTTTGCCACTCTTTTGATAGGCTACTTCCTTCTTTGAGACGGTCTAAGAGGCAAAGTCGGCGGTTGCGCCAAACATAACATTGAATCGCATTTTTACCTCAGTTTTGACTAGGGTCCCTAATCTATGAAAAGAGCAAAAAGAAACCACTCAAATACCAGCAAAATTGCGACAAAATGTGAGTAACTTAAGCTGACTCAGCTCCCCTGATGCAGAACAACAATCGAATCTTTGCGACAGATTGTGAGTACTCTCTCATAAAAGCACTGATCACTCCCCTGTCCACTGCTACAAAACTGCGACAAATTGTGAGTGCCCTCTCATAAAAGCTCTCCTCACTCCCCTATCTACCACCACTAAAATGCGACAAATTGTGAGTAGCCTAAACCCGTTCAGCTCCTCGGATGCAGAACAACAGTCAAGTCATTGCGACAGATTGTGAGTGCTCTCTTGTAAAGCACGGATCACTCCCCTCTCCACTGCTACAAAACTGCGACAAATTGTGAGTGCCCTCTCATAAAAGCTCTCCTCACTCCCCTATCTACCACTACTAAAATGCGACAAATTGTGAGTAGCCTAAACCCGTTCAGCTCCTCAGGTGCAAAACAACAGTTGAATCCTTGCGACAGATTGTGAGTGCTCTCTCATAAAAGCTCTCCTCACTCCCCTGTCCACTGCTACAAGACTGCGACAAATTGTGAGTAACCTAAACCTGTTCGGCTCCCACAGTACGGGATAACAAAGCACCCTTGCGACATATTGTGAGTGCTTTCTCGAAAAAACTCTCGTCACTCCCCTCTCCGCTACTACAAAACTGCGACAAATTGTGAGCAGCAAACCCCACAAACATTTCAGGACCACAAGAGACCGCCGTTATCCAAGACGAGCCAAGAGCTATTCGTCTATTTAATCTATTTCATGATGTGAAGAAATCAATAGACCCTCAGCATACACTTCCTCTAGGAGCCCAAAGGCAATCTCAACTGGACTACTTAAAATCTCTTCTAGAATTAAGAACCATAGAGGACATCGAGAATATAGTAAAATGGGGTCTTATGAAGAAATTTTGGTGCTCCAGAATATCTACCCCAAAGAAATTGCATGACAATTTTAGCGAGATCTGGACTGAATTTGTCCTTTCACAGAAAACTAACCCTGAGGATATTGAAAACCAAAACAAGCGGTTTGTAGAAGAAAAACTTTCAATGTTTGAAGATGTAGATTTTAATGGAAAAAAAATTTCGATTCTTAACAAATATCTTGAAATTGGAAATGGGATTAATCAACCTTCTTGCATTAATTATTCAGAAAAAGATTTTAAAGAAAAGGTGTATGAAGCATTCGAGAAATGGCAAATCCAATTGCCTATTTAAATTAGCTAACTCACAATATGGCGCAATCACTCACAATATGGTGCAAAAACACTCACAATAAGTCGCAAAAACACTCACATTACATCGCA
>Ga0207072_1098_pt1 | contig 18392 bp, 18 predicted proteins | sample Alteio_BWMinHeat_68_FD_153570 | JGI IMG/M metagenome (GOLD analysis project Ga0207072, IMG submission 153570) | Enriched cells from forest soil in Barre Woods Harvard Forest LTER site, Petersham, Massachusetts, United States -... | ecosystem: Environmental > Terrestrial > Soil > Temperate forest >... | reverse complement strand
AAACGGCTGCATAACCAGCTTATCGTTTTTATCCATATAGCCTTTGCCCTGTATCATGTACTCAAGGTGCATCGGGTAATCGCGTGCATCGTATTGTGCCGGCTGGTGATAAACGAGCTTATTGCCCTTATAAAAATCAATGGCATTGGTATGTTTGGCGCCTTCGCCGCCATCGCCAATGGACAGGCGCCCGATTATCCGCGTATTATTCAGGCCGTATTTTTTTCAGCTTATCGTTTATTTCGGCACGGCCGACAAATTCATACAGGCGGTTATAAGCATAATTGTCGCTTACAAGCAGTATCTGTTTAATATAATTTTCAACACTCGGTAAACCGTCGGCAGCCATGGTATCCACAAGTTTTTTTGTCTCGCCTGCAAATGAGCTATCGGTTTTCATTGTGGTTTTCATATTCAAACCTTTGATGTGCAGCTCGTTCAGCTTCTCCAACGCAAAGATCGACGTAGGCAGCTTTACGGTACTGGCCGGGTAAAAATAATGGTTGGCGTTGAGCCGGTAGCTGTACGACGTAAAATGCGGTACGTTGTTTTTATCCCGGTCGATTTGGGTGTAGAGTATCTGCACCTCGTTGTGCGTGGGGTGGTTCAGCACATGGCTAAACAAATCGCGGTTCGACTCGAGAAGATTTTTCAGGAAAAGGGTATCGATTTGCTGGGCAGATGAAGAAAGAGTCGTCATTACAAATATGGAAAAAAGGAACTTTTTCATTCGAGATAGACTGGCAGTGTTAATCAAGACAATATTACAATGTAAACTTGTCATTTTAATTTCTTATCCTACATTTGTACCGCTTTAGGTTTTCTTAGAGGTAACACTTTAAGAGATTAAAAGGGAATACGGCGTAATTCCGTAACTGTCCCGCAGCTGTAAGCTCCATAACCATTGTCCATTCAATTGGCCACTGTCCCACGTATCCCGATAGCTATCGGGACGGGACGGGAAGGCCGGGCAAAAGGGGAGTAAGTCAGAAGACCTGCCAGAGCGCTTATATTATTCATAGCTTTCGGGGATTGAAGCTTGAGTGTGAAACTTTCCGTTGTTTCCATTCGAAACTTTTTATTTCTGTGTGCTGTGGGTTAAAACTCACAATCATGCAAAAAAAATTTGTATTTGTTGCTGCAGGCCTGGGGCTTGTACAACTCGCGCTGCTGAGCACAGCAGCGCACGCCCAGGACACGACCCGGGTTCTAAATGATGTGGTGGTCACCGCTACGCGTTCACCAAAAAAATTATCGGAGATCGGCCGGGTGGTTACAGTGATCACGGCGGGGGAAATTGGCCGTGCACAAGGCATGACCCTACCGGAATTGCTGAACACGGTCCCGGGCATCACTTTTTCGGGGGTTAACAACGCCCCGGGAATAAGCTCGTCGGTTTTCCTGCGCGGCGCATCGACAGGCAACACGCTGATCCTCGTTGACGGGTTCCCGGTAAACAACGCGTCCGCTATTGACGGTAGTTATGACCTAAATGCCTTCCCGCTTGACCAGATCGAGCGCATCGAAATATTAAAAGGCAGCGGCTCAACATTGTATGGGTCTGACGCAGTGGCCGGCGTGATCAACATTATCACGAAACACCCGTCGGGCAGCGGCCTCAGGCCAAATTTACTGTTAGCGGGCGGCAGCTATAATACTTTTAAAGAAGCCGCCGGTTTAAATGGTATAATAAATAAAACGGGGGTCGCCATTGACCTGTCAAATACCGATTCAAAAGGTTTCCCGGCTGCGACCGATACAACCGGCAAGGCAGGTTTCAGAAACGACGGCTTTCACCAGCGCGCCGCCAGCGTGAACCTAAAGCAGCAGGTGTCGGATAAATTTGTATTAAACGGGAATTTCCAGGCTGCCTACAATACCGGAAACCTGCCATATGCCGCTTTTTCGGACGATAAGAACTATACTTATGCCAACACGTTTTTATTCGGCGGTATCGGCGCAAAGCTAATGCTGGATAAAGGCGAGCTGAGGTTCAACCTGAGCCAAAACGATGTCAGGAATAATTACAATGACCCGGCCAGTGCTGTGAACGGCAATTTCGCGTCATTTCAAAAAAACACCGGCCATATTACCAATGCCGAGGCAATTTTGAACTACGGCCTGGGCAAGCACCTGGACCTAACCAGCGGGGCCGACTTTAAATATTATAACACCAGCCAGCTGACCTCTTTTGACACTATATCCAGTCGTACCGCACACAACAGTATCGCCAGTGTTTATAGCTCGTTGTTTTTAAAAGCCGGTATCTTCCACATGGAGTTAGGCGGACGATATAATCACGACGATAAGTATGGCAATAACTTTACCTATACCATAAACCCATCGCTGTTTGTTTTCGACCAGCTTAAAGTATTCGGGACTATAGCCTCGGCTTATAAGGCGCCTACCTTATACCAGTTGTTTTCGCCTTACGGGAATATCGGCTTAAAGCCCGAGAGCACTACATCGTATGAGGCAGGTTTTGAGTGGGAGGTAATAAAAAATATGCTTTCGTTCAACACGGCCTTTTACAAGTACAATACACATGATGTCATCTATTTTGCAAATTTGCCCAATCCGCCGTTTGGTATGTATAAAAACGGCGAAAACCAGCGCGATAAGGGCTTTGAAAGCGAGTTAAAGCTAACGGTTGATAAATTAACGGCCTCAGCATATGCTGCTTATGTAACCGGCGTGTTAACTGATCAAAGCGGTGTAGCCAGCGATAATCTTTTTCGCCGGCCAAAGCACACCTATGGGATAAACGTATATTACCAATTTGTAAAGAATTTTTCGGCAGGCATCACTTACAAATACACCGGCGACAGAACGGATGAAAAATTCGACCCGGTGACATTTGCAAGCTCGGTAGTTACCCTAAAGCATTATAATTTGGTCGATGCGCATTTACAATATGACATAAACCGCCACGTTAACCTGTTTGTCGACCTTAAAAACCTGTTCGATGAAAAATACACCGACTGGGTGGGGTATAATACCCGCGGGTTTAACTTTATGGCCGGCATTAAATACCAGTTCAATTAAGATTTTTATTTAACCGGATTATCACTAATTTTACTCCATAATTTCAATTATGTCATTACAAAAGATCAATATCCGCACAATAGTGCTCATACTGATGATCGTGGCCGCGGCCGCTATGCGTTTGGTGAGCTACAAGTTTCCTTACATTTTAAGCAACTTTACACCGGTAGGGGCCATCGCTTTATTTGGCGGGGCTTATTTTACCGATAAGTGGAAGGCTTATCTTGTGGTATTGGTTACTTTATTTACAAGTGATGTTTTGATCAACTATTTATATACCTCAAAATGGATATTGTGGTATGGCGGCTCGTTCTGGGTTTATTTGACCTTTGCCATAATGGTTTTTATAGGCAGCAGGATCAGGAAAGCGAATATCGCTACGGTTGGCATTGCATCGCTGGTTTCAGTGGCGATACACTGGCTGATCATCGATCTGCCGTGGATGTACGGAACGCTTTACCCGCACACTTTAAAGGGATACGGACAATCGCTGGTTGCCGCTATTCCGTTTGAGCGGAACATGATATTGGGCGACATCGTATTTTGCGCGATCCTGTTCGGCGGGTTTGAGTTGGCAAAAAGCAGGTTTGCTGCCTTGCGCACCAACAGGGAATTGGCTGTTTAAATGAATTGAATTATGGGAAAAGCGATTCGGTTATACGGGTCGCTTTTTTTTGTGGATAAATTTATTGATGGTAGAGACGCAATACCTTGCGTCTCTGGGAATTTTGTTCGAAGACGCAATACCTTGCGTTTTTTGCAAATGTTGTCAGGAGACGCAAAGTATTGCGTCTCTACATGGCATCAAATAATTAACATGAAGAAAATAGTCGTTTTAACCGGCGCAGGTATTAGTGCAGAAAGCGGTTTAAAAACCTTCAGGGACAGCGACGGCTTGTGGGAGGGATATAATATCGAAGAAGTAGCCACGCCGGAGGCATGGCGGCGAAACCCGGCTTTGGTGCAGGATTTTTATAACATGCGCCGCAAGGCCGTATTGGAAGCCAGTCCGAACGCTGCGCATTACGCGCTTGCCAGTCTCGAAGAGAAATATGATGTAACCATCATCACCCAAAACATCGACGACCTGCACGAACGCGCGGGCTCGACAAATGTGGTACACCTGCACGGGATCATTACGCGCTCACAATCCAGCAAAAACCCAAATCTTACCTACCCGGTAGAGGGGTGGGAGATTAAAATGGACGAGGTATGTGAGCTGGGTTCGCCATTGCGCGCGCACGTAGTTTGGTTTGGCGAAGCGGTGCCCATGATCGAGACGGCAGCCCAAATCTGCGCGGAAGCGGAGCTGTTCATTTTAGTCGGCTCGTCGCTGGCGGTTTATCCCGCTGCCGGCCTGGTGCACTATGTGCCGCAAAACACACCCAAATACATTATTGATCCCAGAATACCACAATTGCACCAGGACAAATCCTTCATAAAAATTGAAGAGAAAGCCACAGTTGGCGTGCCGCAGTTAATTAATGAGCTGTTGATCACAGATTAAACGGATTGTTATGATTGCACTGATTTATTAAAAATAAGAGTGATGAGCAAACAATCAACGAAATCCTCAAATCAAAAAAATCAGCGGTCCATATTTAACTGGAGCGGCGGTAAGGACAGCGCGCTGGCGCTGTACCATTGTCTTCAAAATCCCGAACTGGATATCAGGTACCTGGTTACAACGATCAATGATGCTGCCGACCGCATCTCCATGCATGGTGTACGAACTGAACTATTGATCCGGCAGGCTGAAAGTATTGGGATGCCTTTATACCAAATAAGGTTGCCTGAAATGCCGGATATGGATACCTATGACCGAACCATGCGCCGGCACCTGGAGCATTTCAGGGAAGAAGGGATAACCCACTCCATTTTCGGGGATATATTTTTAGAGGATCTGAAGGCTTACCGCGACGAGCGCCTTGCCGAATTGGGCATGACCGGCATCTACCCGTTATGGAAGCGGGATAGCCATGAGCTGATCAATGAGTTTTTCGAGCTGGGCTTTGGCACGGTAATCGCCTGCGTTAAGGAAAGCCTTGAAAATATAGCAGGGGAGGAGATCACGCCCGCGCTGATCCGATCTTTACCAAAAGATGTTGATGTGTGCGGCGAGAACGGTGAGTTTCACACTTTTGCTTTTAAAGGCCCCATCTTTTCGAAGGAGATAAAATACAAAGTCGGGGAGAAGGTTTTTAAGGAATATAAGTCGCCCGTTGTTGCCGGCGGCGACCCCGCGGAGAATAAAATTTCCGGGTTCTGGTATTGCGATTTACTGCCGGGATAGGGCGTTTTTGGCTTTGAAATTACCCAAATAATATTTTGTTAAAATATATAATTGATTATATATCAACTAATTAATAGCCATTATATTGATACTTAGATTAAGTAAATAAGTCTTGGACTCCCAAAAGGGGCTATAATTGCCAAATATTATTCTGTTTAGTCAATTTTCTATTTGTAATATACTTATAGTCAGCTAATTACCATTTTTATACTACTCAGTAATTATAGCGATTATAGCTTTCTTTAAAATCCTTGCGCATTTCGTGAAATCGGGTTAAAACTGTTTTCAGAAACGCCTCATCCATCAGTTCAAATACACTATTCACGCCGTCGAGCAGGTCGGCTTCCGCGATCTTGTAAGTTTGTTCAAGAGTTCCCTGTTCTATTTTGATGATGAACTTACTGTTCATGTTCAGGATGGATATTTTGAAATCGGGGTGGGGGAGTTCGGCGATGATTCTCATGGAAATTATTTTTGTTCGTGTTTGTCATGCTGAATGAAATGAAGCATCTTCTCCGCCACGCATGGCGCAATTTGCCAGGTTCAAGAAGATCCTTCGCTACGCTCAGGATGACAAATAGGGTTCATTAACTTGGCTCTAAATAAAAGATTAAATATGAGATTAGCCTTATTTACTTTTAAAAGAGCATTGTTACTTTTGTCCCATGGCAGAGGACTTAACCATAACAGCATCAACCGATAAAGCGGAACAATATCAGTCATCGATCCCGCAAATACGGGCACTGATCGAAGGCGAACCCGACCTGGTGGCCAACCTGGCTAATATTTGCGCGGCATTAAAAGAGCAGTTTAAATGGTTTTGGATTGGTTTTTACCTGGTTAAGGATAATGAGCTGGTGCTGGGGCCGTTCCAGGGCCCTGTGGCGTGTACACGCATCGGGTTGGGCAAAGGGGTGTGCGGAACTGCCTGGCAGCAGGAAAAAACACTGATCGTACCCAACGTCGAAGAGTTTCCGGGCCATATCGCCTGCAGCTCGCTGTCACAATCGGAAATTGTGGTGCCGGTATTTCATGAGGGTAAGGTTACTGCGGTACTCGACGCGGACAGCGAAGCGCTTGATCATTTTGATGAAACAGATGCCAGCTATCTTGAAAAGATCGTAACGCTGGTAAACTTTACATGAGCAAAATATTTCTGATCCCCGGGCTGGGCGCCGATACCCGGGTGTATAACAACATCGACCTGCATGACCATGACGTAATTTGTGTAGACTGGATAGAACCTCATAAAACGGATACTTTAACCACCTATGCGCAAAAGCTTATCTATGAATACCATATCACACCAAAATCGGTTGTTATAGGTAATTCACTGGGCGGTATGATAGCGGTTGAAATTGCCAAAATAATCCCGCTGGAAAAAACAATTCTTATCTCAAGTATTAAAATAGTCGATGAAGCGCCATGGTATTTTGCATGGCTCCGGGCTATTCCTTTTTACCGGCCAATTCCCGGCAAGGTGTTTAATAAGCTGGAGAAGCTGATCAAACCCCTCTTTGGTTATATGAACCCCGAAGATGAGTGGCTGTTTATAGACATGTTAAAAAACTCCTCGCCAACATTTTTAAAATGGGCCATGGACGCTGCGCTTGCGTGGGATAATATGGTAGTGCCGGCAAATGTTTATCAGATCACCGGCGACAAGGATCTTGTTTTTCTCCTGTAAAAGAATAAAAAACGCGACCATCGTGAAAGGCGGCACGCACATTATGATATTTGAAAGGGCAAAGGACATTAATAAATTATTGAAAAAGATACTGAAGAAATGAAGCTGCCTCAAAGCTATTACCTGGGCAGCGATGTAGTTGCGCTGAGCAGGGACCTGCTGGGAAAATACCTTTTTACCTGTGTCGACGGGTTAACCACGGGCGGCTATATTGTTGAAACGGAAGCCTATAACGGGGCGATCGACAAAGCGTCGCACGCATTCGGCAACCGTTTGACCGGTCGCACCAAAACCATGTTTAGGCAGGGCGGCATTGCCTATGTTTACCTTTGTTACGGCATCCACGAAATGTTTAATATCGTAACATCGGTTGAAGGGCAGCCGCACGCTATCCTGGTAAGGGCCATACAGCCGACGGAAGGCCTGGATATAATGCTCCAGCGGCGCAATATGCTTGCGCTAAAGCCAAATATCACATCGGGCCCTGGTTCCGTCGCCAAAGCTTTGGGGATATCGCGCAAGATAGATGCATTCAGTTTGCAGGGTGACACGATATGGGTCGAAGACCGCGGGTTAACGTTTTCGGATTCAGACATTGCTGCAGTGCCGAGGGTTGGCGTATCCTATGCCGGAGTAGACGCATTGCTGCCTTACCGCTTTTATGTGAAAGGCAACCCTTACGTCAGCAAGCCAAATAAATAATTATTTTTACGCGGACATCCGCCATGTCATTGCGAGGAGGAACGACGAAGCAACCCCGTCGCCATGCATTTGCGCCGGTGAATAACGAAGAGGTTGCCGCGCTACGCTCGCAATGACATTGAAGTAAATTATTGGCAGTTAATTAACGCACAGGCATCACTAAAAACAATGAATTACCAAAATACTTTAGCATTTGCCCAAGAGCTTGATAAGCAGGATCCGTTAAAAGAGTTCCGTTCTAAATTTTTAGTGCCGCAGCATAATGGGCGGGATTCCATCTATTTTTGCGGCAACTCACTGGGCCTGCAGCCGGTGTCGGCACAGCAATATATCAATGCGCAGTTTGAGAACTGGAAGAACCTGGCCATCGAAGGATTTTTCCAGGGCGACGATCCCTGGCTGGGCTATCATAAAAAGCTCACAAAAACACTCTCCGGCTTATTAGGAACGCGGGAGAATGAAATTACGGTAATGAATTCACTTACAGTAAATCTTCATTTACTGATGGTAAGCTTCTATAAACCAACAAGTAAACGGTTTAAAATAATTATGGAAGGCGGTGCTTTTCCTTCAGACCAGTACGCGATGGAAAGCCAGGTAAGGTTTCATGGTTTCGAACCGGAGGAAGCTATCGTCGAGGTATTTCCAAGGGAAGGCGAGTACACTTTGCGGACCGGGGATATCATCAAAACAATAAACCAACATGCAGATGAACTGGCCCTGGTGCTGTTCGGCGGGATCAACTATTTCACCGGGCAATTTTTTCGATATCGAAGCGATCACCAAAGCGGCACATAATGCCGGGGCGTATGCTGGGTTTGACCTGGCGCACGCCGCAGGCAATGTAATGCTGCAGCTCCACGACTTGGATGTTGACTTTGCCACCTGGTGCTCGTACAAATACATGAACTCGGGGCCGGGCGGAATAAGCGGCATTTTTGTTCACGAGAAACATTTTGAAAATAAAGCGTTAAACCGTTTCGCAGGCTGGTGGGGGTACCGCCAGGATAAGCGCTTTTTAATGGCGCCCGGTTTTCAGCCTGATGAAGGTGCTGCAGGCTGGCAGGTAAGCACAAGTCCTGTAATGCTCCTGACGCTGCACAAAGCCGCGCTCGATATTTTTGAAGAAGCCGGGGGATTAGCGCCGTTAAGGGCGAAAGGCGACCTGTTGACCGGTTTTCTTGAATTTGTTATCAATGAGATCAATTCAACCAAAGACGAAGAATTGTTCAAGATCATCACGCCAAAAAGCAAAGCCGAGCGTGGCAGCCAGTTATCGATCGTGTGTAAGCGAAATGCCAAGCAAACCTTTAATTACCTGACTGAAAACGGCGTGATCGGCGACTGGCGCGAGCCTAACGTTATCCGTTTGAGCCCTGTGCCGCTTTATAACACGTTTGAGCAGGTTTTCGAGGTGGGACGGATGTTAGCGGCTTCGGTAGATGAAAATTGATTGTAGGGCGAATGCGGAAGTCGGAATGCCGATTGCGGAATGTTGACGTAAGCTTTTAAGCATAACGTTACAACTTTCAAACATTACAACCTTACAACAGCATAAAAACATGCTCAAAATAGCTTACGATCCGATATACATCCATCCTTTGCCGGAAGGGCACCGGTTCCCGATGCTGAAATATGAGCTGATCCCGGAGCAATTGCTGCATGAAGGACTGATCAAACCGGAGAACCTGTTTTCGCCGGGCATGCTGGACGAAGACATTATTTTATTGACGCATGATAAAAACTATTGGCATCAATTGCGCGACCTTACATTGCCCGCTAAAGAACAGCGGCGGATAGGTTTCCCTTTGTCGGCCAAACTGGTTGAGCGTGAAGTGAGGATCGCGAAAGGAACTATCGATGGCTGCCATTTTGCGTTTGACCATGGCATTGCTTTTAATGTTGCCGGCGGCACGCATCACGCCGGTACAAATTGGGGCGAAGGATTTTGTTTATTGAACGACCAGGCCATCGCGGCTAATTATTTACTGAATAAGGGCTTAGCCAAATCTATCTTAATTATCGATTTAGATGTTCACCAGGGAAACGGAACAGCGGAGATATTCAAAAACAACCCCAACGTGTTTACCTTCTCGATGCATGGCGCCAATAATTTCCCGTTCCGGAAGGAAGTATCCAACCTTGACATTCCTTTAAAAGATGGCATCGATGACCAATACTATCTAAGCCTTCTTTGCAACGCTTTACCGGCTTTAATTGAACAACGGCAGCCTGATTTTATCTTTTACCTGGCAGGTGTAGATGTCCTGGCATCTGACAAATTAGGTAAGCTTGATTTAAGTAAAAGTGCCTGTACGGCGCGCGACCGCTTTGTGTTCGAGCTGGCTATAAAAAACCGTATCCCGGTGCAGGTAAGCATGGGAGGGGGGTACTCGCCCGATATTAAAGATGTTGTTGAGGCGCACTGCAATACCTATAGAGTGGCGAATGAGTTGTACTTTTAGTCCTGCGCGATTATCGTAACCGTTTTATCCCGGTGTTTTTTGCTGATAAACTGGAAACGAAAAAACAGCAGGATGGAAGATACCGCCAACCCAAGTACCAGCCCGTACCAAACGCCCTGCACGCCGAAATGAAGCTTTAACCCGAGCAGGTAACCGACCGGCAACCCTACAACCCAATAGGCCAGAAACGTAATGACAGTAGGTATGTTTACATCACCCATTCCACGGAGGATGCCCAGGCCGACGACCTGTGTTCCGTCGAACAGCTGGAACAATGCAGCGAGGATAAGCAGCTGTGCTGCAATAGCTATAACCACTTTATCAGAAGTGTATATCCATGGCAGCAGATGATTGAAAACAGTAAAGATCAGCGCGGTTAGGCACATAAATACCAGCACGATATGATAGCTGGAGATGGCGGAATGCCGCAGGTTTTTATGGTCGCCGGCGCCAAAATAATTTCCTGACTTTATTGCAGCTGCGGCCGATAGCCCGCTTGCCATCATATACGTCATTGACGCCAGGTTAATGGCTACCTGGTGCGCTGCCTGCTCATGATAGCCGATCGTTCCGATCAGGATGGCCGCCGCGCTAAAGGCGCTTATTTCAAATGTATACTGCAGCGCAACCGGCCCGCCAATGCGCAATAGCTGAACACATCGCGACCAATCGATATTTCTCAGGGCAAAGTCTGTTAAATACTTTTTAAAATTCTTCGATTTGAACACATAGGTACTCATCACAACTGCCATAATGCAGCGGTCGGCCAGCGTACTGTAGCCAACGCCTTTTACACCCATCGAAAAGCCTTTTACCAGGATAATGCCCAGGCAAATATTGAATACATTTCCCCAAATGGAAATATTCATAGCCTGTTTGGTAAAGCCCAAGCCTTCTGTAAACTGCTTAAATGTGTTGAATACCAGCATCGGGATGGTTGAAATGCCCAGCAGCACTAAAAATGGCTTTGCCTGGCGCACAACTTCGGGTGTCTGATCGAGGTGATCCAACAGGAAAATAGAACCGAATAAAGTGATAATGAACAGGATGATCCCGGTGATCACATTTATAAACAAGCTGTTTGAAAGCAAACGCCCGCATTCCGCGAAGTTGTTGCGCCCGTTGTGCTGGGCGATGAGCGGGGTGATGCCATAGGAAATGCCGATCCCGATGATGAGCATAATAACAAAAATGCTCGTAGCAAGCGAAACCGCGGCCAGCGAAACCGTACCGGCAAAATGGCCCACGATGATCGTATCGGAAGTTTGAACCAGCGTATGCCCCAATTGAGATATGACGACAGGAATAGCCAGATTCAGGTTATCGCGGTAGTGGGGCTTATATTTGTGAAGGGAGGTGAGCATTGGGATAGAGGTTGGAGGTTAGTGATCAGAGGTTAGGGGTTTGCAAATTTGAAAAAACTAAAGATCGACCGGTACAGACTAATCTCTAATCTCTAACCTCTAATCCCTAATCTCTCTATGCCGCTGTATAAAATTCTTCTTTTTCGTTTGTATGGATACGGACGAGGCCCGACAGCACCAGGTCGACCAACAGGCGCTGCGCACGTTTACGGCTTATTTTTTAGCAAATCGCAGCACTCTTTGATAGTGATCCTGCTTGTTTTTTCGAGATGCCCGAGCAGGGCTTTTTCCTTAGCCGAATATTCGATGAAAACACCGCTGTTATCCGACGACCGTTTCAGCACATCCACCACCACTTTGCTTGCCAGCACGCTTTTATCTCTTACTCTTACATATACCCACCATTTTCCGTCCTCGGCGAGGGAATAATGAGGCTTTGACGAACTTTCTTCCGTATCTACTACCAGCACCATTTTGTCATCGATATAAACCTCTTCAAAAACAGGTTCCAACGCCGGCCGCGCGTAAAAATGCGCTGCTTTGGTTATCATGTACCGCTCTTCGTCCTCAGATTTTACCCCCCTGATGGTGCCATCATCGTCTACCCCGATCAACAGCCGGCCACCCTTATTATTGGCGAATGAAACCATTGTACGGGCGATCTTTTCGCAGCTGGTAATCGTTTTTTTAAAGTCAAGCGTAACACCTTCGCCTTCAAAGATCAACTTTTTCACATTCATGATTTTGCTTTTCTCCTTTAAACTGGTTTATAGGGCGTAAATATTTCCATCCATCTTTCCGGGCGGATAATTTCGTTAAAACCAAACTGTTTATATAAACCGTGAGCATCTGCGGTAGCCAGCGACCATCGCCTGAAACCCTGTAATTCAGGGTGGTTAACGATGGTTTGCATCAGCCATTTCGACAGGCCCAAACCCCTGTGATCATGCAGGATAAATACATCGCAAATATAGGCAAAAGTCGCCTTATCTGTGATCACCCTGGCCAGTCCAACTTGCTTATTTTGCTTGTAAACACCAAAACAAAGCGAGTTTTTGATCGCTTTACGCAGGGTTTCTTCGGGTATCCCTTTTGCCCAATAGGATTCGTTATCCAGGTACCTGTAGATCATGTCAAAATCAAGCAGGGTTTGGTCGGTAGATATACGGAACCCATTTTTTATAAAGACCTCGTCGTTCATAAAAGACCTGTTCATTGGTAATGAGGATGATCTAAATTTCGCACATAAACTTCATTTAATACTGTCGCGCATAGCTGCCCGTTCTTGTCGTACATATCAATAGGGTGGACCCTGATATACTTGCCTACTGCATTTAATTCATTTTCGCACCCGGCTACCTCATCATCGCTGATTTGGATAGTAAAGAAAAGGTCGGTCAATGCCGGTTTAAGATACTGGATCTGGGCTGATTTTGTCCAGGCAACGATGTTATATTTTTTATGGCTTAACAACTGGTGAAAGAGCACCGGGTAAAATGGATCGGCCGCCGAAAAAATAGTTCCGCCAAAAACGGACTTATTGTAATTCCGGTTTAAAATGCTTTTATTGATCTTAACCCGGACGCCGCGAAATCCCGGCTCAAATTTTATCACCCAAATACGCTGGAAAAAAAGCGACGGGTAAAAGCGCATTACCCATTTCAATGTCCGTTCAGATACCAGCATACGGCTAATATCAGCATTTTCGGATAATTTTAATCCCTGGCGTAAAGTATATTCTGTTTTATTCAGATCGTAGCAATCATGCAACAGACCAGCATAAGGCCAATTACCCGTTTACCATTATTTATCACATAATTAACATTATGTTAAGTAAGAATGATATTTTAAAGGGGACTAATGTCAGCCCCCTATTTACTAAAACGATCACTCTATTTTAAAGCGTCCATCTGGGCTTTTATTTTGGCTGCATTGGCGTTGTCCTTTTTACCCCTGTAGTAGTTCATCAGGTTACTTAATGCATCGGTAGATTTTGGATTTAACTCAACTGCTTTTAACAGGTAGGGTTTTGCCAGGTCAAATTCAGCGCCGGCTTTTGCCATTTGCTGATCATATTCTTTTTGCTTGTTGGCGGGCAAAAGATTCGCAGCATTATACGTGTCAATTGCGGGTTTCATTAACACATAGCCTAAATTTAAGTTCGCCTCAAAATAATTAGGATCGATCTCGAGCGCTTTTCTATACATTTCGGCAGCTTTGACATAATTATCCTGTAATTTTTGATGCAGCGCATTTTTAGCAGCTGCATCTTTTGTTTTACTCCAGGTGGCAAAATCGGCATCGGCGATCTGTGAATAAGTTAAGCCAGAATAGTAATATAGTGTTTTATTTTTCGGATCGTTGGCAATAGCAGCCTGAACATTGTTTATTATATCATTCTGCTTGCCGGTTTGCAGAGCGATCTCGATCTGTCTTTTACGAAGTTCCGAATCTTTCGGATACTTGATAACCCCTTCGTTAACAGCGCTCATTGCTCCTGCTGTATCCTTAATATGCAGGTATATTGCAGACATATCGAGATAAGCCTGTGGATTTTTTGAAAACTTGGTGGTTACCAGCTTATGATAATTGGTTATGGCAATCGGGTAATATTTCGGATCGGTACTGCCCGCGTTTGTTGCGGCCAGTGCAGTATAAAATATTGCCGTGGTATCCTCCGGCGAAAGCATGCGATAGCTATCAAACGCTTTATACGCATTTTCATATTTCTTATTCTGGTACTCTGCTACCCCTTTGTTTAGCTGGTAACGTTTCATCCTGAACGCAGCTTCGTTTATTAGCTTGGTATTTTCATTCTTTGTGTCGGTAGCTTGTGCCTGTTTCAACGCCTCTGCCGCAATGTTATAATTAATTACAGATGTAGTTTCTACGGAATCTTCTTCAGCCAGGGACGCATATACAGCCGATTTTACAGCGTAAGTGAGCGGCAGAGTGGCCGTTTTACTATTTGCCGCTGCCTTATCGATGGAAGTTTTAGCATCGACAAGGCTTGCTTTGGCCTTCGCTTTCAGCATCGGGATATTTTGGGTGCTTGCGCTTGCGCTCGACACTGAATAGCTTTCGTATTGACTTTGTGCATTGGTCAATTCGCCCTTTTGTGCAAACACTGCTGTTGAAACCAGGCCTGCCAGGCCAGCCATCAAAAATTTAATTCTCATGATTGTGATTATTGATTGGTTAATTCTTTTAATTTATTATTTACGCGGTCCCCCTGCTCCTGGTTACCGGTTTTGGTGTATACTAACTGCAATACCCGCAGGCATTTCACATCATTTGGCGATATTTCATTTACTTTTTCGAGCCACTGGGCCGACCGCGCCATGTTTTCGGCGCTATTCTTTCCCTTTTTGGATTCCGCCTGTTTTAAATATAACAAACCAAGGTTAAATATTGGGTCATATGCCGAATTATTCAACTCTATTGCGTGCAAATATAGCGACTCAGCTTTATCATATTGATTTAAATGGTCATAACAATCTGCAGCCACGAACGCAATATCGGCGTTACCGGGATTCATATCAAGTAATTCTGGCAATAATGGCTCTAATGCCCTGTAATTTTTGCTGTTGTTATAAATATTGGCCTCGTCAAGCAATAGCGACCTATCGGCAGGGAGCGCCCTCCTGGCTTTTTTTATGATCTCAAGCGCGGCAGCGGTGTCCCCTATCGCCTGGTAGTTATACGAAGCGGCCTCCACATATTCGGTTTTGGCGCTGTCGTTGCCCGTTAAATTGGTGTAATACTTTGCCGCGTCGTGTAAATTGCCCAGCCTGTTATACGAATAAGCAATATAGCTGTTCAACTCTTTAAAAGACGGCGCACATCTTCGGGCCTCCATAAATTGCAGCAGCGCATTACCGAAATCGGAACTGCGCATATATGCAAACCCCCGGCGGATATATACATTTGCCAAACAGTGCCGGGCGTATTCTATCTCGGGCTGGTACCGGTAAATTTTTTTATTTGCCGCCAGGTTATCAACCAATTCAACCGTTTGGTTAAAAAAAGCAGCCGGCTGGTGAAGCTTATTTAGCGAGTCGAGGTACAGGATGCTGGAATTAACAATAGCGCGGTACACCATTTTCTGAAGATCGGACGAATCGGCGCGCGTCGTGATCAGGCTATCTACCGATTTTTTGGCGCTTGCCAAATACTTCAGGTCCTTTTTCTGTTTATAAAAAGCAAGGTTGTTCACCACACTCTTTAACGCTTCTGACTGACAAAAGGCTGCTGAAGTGGTGAACAACAGTATTAAAACCAGTAATTTAATCTTACGGCCCTGCATTTATAATCTATTCATTTGGTTGATCGTCACCATCCGTCGGCTCTCCGCCTTCGGCCGGTTCCGAACCCTCATTTTCAGCATTTTCATCTAATTCCAAATCCTCTTCATCATCGTGCTCAATTTTAGCTACCGAAGCGATCTCATCGTTTTCTTTCAGTGTAATTAATCTTACCCCCTGTGTAGCCCGGCCCATCGTTCTCAGCTCACTAACCGCGATCCGGATAATGATGCCCGATTTATTGATGATCATCAGGTCTTCCTTATCAGTAACACCTTTTATGGCAACAAGTTTTCCGGTTTTATCGGTAACGTTCAGGGTTTTCACACCCTTTCCGCCCCGGTTTGTTACCCGGTAATCGTCGATATCGGTGCGTTTGCCGTAACCTTTTTCAGAAACCACCAGCACGGTTGTTTCGGGATTGTCGATGCTGATCATGCCAACAACTTCATCCTGGTCATCGTCAAGGGTGATACCCCTAACGCCTGTAGCTGTGCGTCCCATCGGCCTTACTTTCGACTCGTTAAAGCGAATGGCACGGCCCGATTTTAAAGCCATTACAATTTCGCTGCTGCCACTTGTTAAGTTTGCTTCAAGTAATGAATCGCCCTCATTGATGTTGATCGCATTTATGCCGTTTGCACGCGGGCGTGAATAAGCCTCCAGCGATGTTTTCTTGATGGTACCTTTGCGGGTACACATAATGATAAAGTTGTTTTCGAGGTATTCTTTATCCTTCAGGCTGATCAGCTTGATATACGCCTTGATGTTTTCCTCTTTCGGGATATTGATAATATTCTGTATCGCACGGCCTTTGGAGGTACGCGTTCCTTCCGGAATTTCAAATACCCTGAGCCAGAAACACTGTCCCGACTCGGTGAAGAACAGCATATAGTTGTGGTTGGAAGCGATAAGCAAATGCTCGATAAAATCAGCATCGCGGCTGTTGCTGCCTATTGCGCCTTTACCTCCCCTTCCCTGCCTGCGGTATTCGGTTAACGGCGTACGCTTGATATAGCCTTCGCGCGAAATGGTGATCACCACATCCTCGTCTTCAATAAAGTCTTCGGTTTGCATTTCGGCCGATGAATGTACCATTTCGGTTTTGCGCTCATCGCCGTATTTCTCCTTTATCTCAAGTAACTCATCCTTAATGATCTGCATGCGTAAGCCTTCGTCATTTAAGATAGAGTTTAAATAGTCGATCAGTTTCATTAACCCGGCGTACTCATCTTTAATCTTATCGCGCTCCAGACCGGTTAACCTTCTCAAGGTCATATCCAATATGGCCCGTGCCTGTATATCGGTCAAACCGAACTGGGCCATTAATCCTTCGCGTGCATCGTCAGGCGTATTTGATGCGCGTATTAACTTGATCACCTCGTCAAGATGATCAAGGGCGATCAGTAAGCCTTCCAATATATGGGCGCGTTTCTGTGCCTCCGCCAGCTCAAATTTGGTACGGCGCACAACAACATCATGCCTGTGCTCAACAAAATGATGGATAAGATCCTTCAAATTGAGCAGCATCGGCCTGCCATGTACCAGGGCTATATTATTTATACTGAACGAGGTTTGCAGAGCAGTGTATTTGTATAAATTATTCAGTACTATAGCAGCGTTTGCATCACGTTTGATCTCGTAAACAACGCGGATACCTTCCCGGTTCGATTCATCCCGGATGGCTGAAATACCTTCCAGCTTTTTATCGTTAACCAGCTCGGCGGTGCGTTCGATCATCAGCGCCTTGTTGATCTGGTACGGCACCTCGCTAACGATGATGCGCTCGCGGTCGTTATTATACGTTTCTATTTCGGCCCTTGCCCTGATCACGATCCGGCCACGGCCGGTTTCAAACGCCTCGCGTGCACCTTCAAAACCGTATATGATGCCGCCTGTCGGAAAATCCGGGCCTTTGATGTACTTCATCAGCTCGGTAACCTCTATCTGGCGGTTATCGATCAGTGCCAAAGTCGCATTAACTACCTCGGTTAAATTATGAGGGGCCATATTGGTGGCCATACCCACTGCGATACCCGATGCACCATTTACAAGCAGGTTTGGGAATTTCGCAGGCAGCACAGTCGGCTCCTCTAATGAGTCGTCAAAGTTAAGCTGGAAATCGATGGTGTCCTTATTGATATCGGCAAGCATCTCTTCGGCTATCCGCTCCAGCCTTGCTTCAGTATATCGCATCGCCGCAGGCTCGTCCCCGTCGATCGAGCCGTAGTTGCCCTGACCTTCCACAAACGGGTACCGGAGGCTCCACTCCTGGGCCATACGCACCATGGCATCATAAACTGATTTATCACCATGCGGGTGGTATTTACCCAGCACCTCTCCCACTATACGGGCCGATTTTTTATAGGGCTTATTGTTGTTTAAACCAAGATCGAGCATACCATACAATACGCGCCTGTGAACCGGTTTTAAACCGTCGCGCACATCGGGCAATGCCCTGGATACGATAACCGACATTGAATAATCAATGTATGCTGACCGCATTTCCTCATCAATATTTATCGAAAAGGG
>Ga0207072_1096_pt1 | contig 18588 bp, 10 predicted proteins | sample Alteio_BWMinHeat_68_FD_153570 | JGI IMG/M metagenome (GOLD analysis project Ga0207072, IMG submission 153570) | Enriched cells from forest soil in Barre Woods Harvard Forest LTER site, Petersham, Massachusetts, United States -... | ecosystem: Environmental > Terrestrial > Soil > Temperate forest >... | reverse complement strand
CGGGAGGAAATAAAAACAAAGGGGGGTGGGAACCATTTGAGTTCAAGATAATAAATGGATTTAAGTCATGAAATTCATCGTTTTTACATTCTTTTATTTTTTTTGTGATAAATTCGATTGTCTGTTTTTTTATCTCTATATGTTGATGTATTTCTTGATCACTTTGCTCTAGAAGGTGCTTTGAAAGGGAACCAATTGTTGGATAAATGAAGAAGTCTTTAAGGGTTAAATTGGGATAGAAACTTGACTTTAATTTATTAATAATTTTCGCAGCTAACAGACTATTGCCGCCTAAATTGAAAAAATTATGATCGACTCTAATTTCATTTTTAGGCATTCGTAGCGCCTTTGCCCACTCTTCGATGAGATGAGCGTTAATTGCCTGGCTCATATTGATTGTCATCTGTTTATTGATCATCACACTACTGTCTACTTCTGCTGGGTTAGGCAAGGCTTTTTCGTCTAGTTTCCCATTTGCCGTCATTGGAAACCGATCCAGATAAATATAGATTTTGGGAATCATGTAAGAGGGGAGTTTGGGGGCTAAAAAATTTTGAAGTAGTTCATCTGGAATGGAACAAGATGCCGTGTAATAGCAGATTAAAGAGAGATCTCGTTCATGCCTTGAAATAGGCTTTGCTAATACAACGCATCGCTCGATTCCTTTATAAGAGCTAATGATATTTTGAATTTCTTGCAATTCAATCCTGTATCCTGAAATTTTGATCTGGAAATCATTTCTCCCGATGTATTCTAACTCTCCCTTCGGCAGCCACCTTACAATATCCCCTGTTTTGTAGATTACTTTATTTAATCCGCGCTGTTTTTCCTTCTTATTTTGAACGAGCAGCTCGGATTGAGTCCGGTCCTTTAGGGCTGAGTCAAGCGAGCTATTTGTCCATTTCATGGACAAAAACTTGCCACCCATTATCGGAGCGGAGAGGCCCCCTCCTTGAGGAGGGAGATCTTCAAATGGATTTTTGACAAATCTTTTAAGAGTCAATTCTTGCAAATTCAAATACCCACGCGCAATCCCTTGCCCGCTAATATAAAGCTCTCCTGGTGCACCTATAGGGACTGGCTTTAGCTGTTGATTTAAAACATATATTTTTTCATTTGGTAGAGCAGCTCCAATATTTGACCGTTCAAAACTACCTTTTTCATTTTGCATGTATGATTTGGAAGTTGACCAAATCGTCGTCTCAGAGGGACCATATGCATTAATAACTTGTAGGTTTTGACTCAATAAAGATTTCAGTAAACCCCGATCTAAAACTTCTCCTCCAATAATCCATTGAGTGCTATCGGAGTGGATGAAACGATCCATTATCAATTTGCATAGGCTTGGGGTCATCTGAATAAAGTCAAAGCTTCTACAATCTATTTTTTCGAGGCTTTTCTCTCCTAAAACAATTTTGCCACCAGTGAAAAGTGGAAGACCATATTCAAGCCCAAAAATATCAAATACATAGTTGGTCATGCTATATGTCGTCAGTTCTTTTGAGGCAAAGAAATGTTTTGCTCTAAACCCCAAAATAGCAGCTATATATGAACGATGCTCAATCATGATTCCTTTCGGATTTCCGGTAGTTCCTGAGGTATAGATCACATATGCTAAATTATGAGCTGAAAGAGCCGATCGCGGCTTTTTAGGGGCTTTAGAGAGGGCGTTCTTTTTCTTTATGTTTTCAATTACAATAATCTGCAATGAATGAAGAGAATAGGCCTCTTTTAAAAATAATAGCCTTACTGAAAGTTTCGAATTTGTTAGCACGATTTCTATATTCGCATCTTTCAGCATATAGATAATTCTTTCATCAGGATATTCAATGTCAATAGGGACGTAAGCGGCCCCTGATTTTAAAACGCCCAAAATGCTAATCAGGATTTTTTCATCTCTAGGGAGAAGTAGAGCAATTAATGAATCCGGTTCTACCAGAGATAAGGATGTGATATAACTGGCTAAACAGTTGGCTTCTTTATTTAATTCAGCATAAGTAAAGGAATCGTTTTTATATTCTAAGGCTATATTTTGAGGTGTTTTCTTCACTTGCTCCTCAAAAATTTGGGGGATGGTCGACTTCAGAGATAAATGACAATCCGTTTCATTCCATTTATGACAGACCTCGTCGTATCTCGCTTCTGAAAGATAGTTCAAATCTTCCACTGAAAATGAGGGATTTGTTAAGATGCCTTGGAATTGTTTTAAAACAACAAAGTAGGTTTCTATATAACCTTCGACAGTCTTTTTTGTAAATAAACTGGTAGAAAAATTAAAACATCCCTCTATCTCTGAATCTTTTTCCTCGATAAGAAGAGTGAGATCAAATTTTGCAATTTTAAAAAATTTGGAAGAGTCGATCTTCTGAAGCCATCCGTCCCAAGAGCTTTCTTCAAAGTTTTGAAAGGCAAAAAGTACCTGAAAAAGGGGGTGCCTACTCGTATCATTTGGGAGCCTTAGCTCGCTTACTAACTTTTCGAAAGGCAAATCTTTATGTTCATAAGCCATTAAAAGCTGCTTGTTTACTTGCTTTATGAAGGCTGCTAAAGTGGTTTGAGCGAAAAATTTGATTCTGATGGGCAACGTATTTACAAAAAAACCAATCAAATTTGTAATTTGAGGAAGTTCTCTATCGGCTGCTAAAATTCCTACAATTAGATCGTCTTGTCCAGAATAAATTCTAAGGATTAATAAATAAGCGCTAAATAACAAGGTGTGCAAACTAACATTTAGTTGCTTGGACAGAATTTTGATCGTCTTAGATAGGCTCGATTCGACTTTAAACTGAATTTCATCTCCTTTGTATTCTACTAGAGTGGGTCTTAGAAAATCGGTCAATAAATGCAAAGTTTCGAATGAATAAAGTTCGCTTTTCCAAAAATCAAGATTTTTTTTTAGTTTGCTGCCGCTCAAATATTTTCTTTGCCAAAGAGCAAAGTCTTTATACTGAATAGGTAAAGAGGCCAAATCTAAATTGATATTTAGTTTTTCTGATGGATTTAAAAAATGTTCATAATAAGACCCCCATTCTTTTAAAAAGATATCTATAGACCACCCATCAAATGCAATATGATGAACCACAATGCTTAGATAGTTTTCTTTTTGCCCTTTTGAATCAAATACTTCGATAAGCATTACTTTAAGTGGAATTTCTCGATATAAATCAAAGATATGGCCTTGGTGCTCATTGAAGACCTCTTGAAGACGCTCTTTTGCCGCATTCACCTTTTGGATCATTGGACAATTAGACAAATTCGGGAGTACATTTAAGTAATAAGAACCATTTTCATCTTTCCGAACCGTTGTTCTTAATGTTTCATGGCGCTCCATTACCGCTTGGAGGCCTTTCTCTAAAACTTCGATTTGTAGAGGTTTTAAAATTTTGAAATTCAAAGGCATATTGTAGATATTAGAGCCGCTTTCATATTCTTCTATAAACAAGAGTCGTTCTTGCGCAAAAGAAACTTTTTGCGCTTTCAGAGGGACAGAAAATTGAGGAATTCGCTTTTCCCTTTTTGAACGAGTTAACAGATTCTCTAAAATTTTTTCAGGGGTGCGAGCTTCAAAGATTAAAGAAAGAGGAACTTGTTTTTTTAAAATCTTACTTAATTTGCTCACAAGTCTTATAGCAGATATGCTGTTGCCTCCAAGGCTGAAAAAATCTTCTTTCATATCGATCTGCTCATGAGGAATCCTTAATATTTCACCCATTTCTTTAAGCAGTTCTGTTTGAAGAGGTTCTTCCTTGCTAGAAGGGGCTTTCCCATTCCGGTAGCCGAGATTGCGCTGAGCTGTTCGTTCAAGTATATTTTTAGATCTGACGCGAGAATCCGGGTAAGGAATAGAGGGTGCGGGAAGTGCCGTTGTATCTAATTTTCCATTTGGCGTCAGAGGGATCTCCTTTAATGAGATTAACTCTTGCGGCAACATATATTCGGGAAGCTTAGTACTTAAATATCTCAAAAACTCTGAGGCATCAATCGGTTTTTTAGCGATATAATAGCCAACCAGGAAGCCGATTCCGCTCTCTTCTGTTTTTTTGTACACTACAATAGCATGCCTAATCTTTGGATGAGCCAACATTACATGTTCAATTTCCTTCAATTCAATCCGAAATCCCCGAATTTTAATTTGGGAATCAATTCGACCTACATATAGAAGATGCCCATCTGGTAATAAGCGCGCTAAATCACCCGTTTTATACAATCGAGAATTAATGCTTTTTTTCTTTTCCTCTTCTGTTTGGAAAGGATTGGATACAAATTTCTCTGAAGTGAGCTCTATTTGATTTAAATAACCCCTGCTAATCCCTTCTCCACCAACATACAATTCACCTATAGTCCCTACTGGGAGCAAGGTTAAGTCATGATCTAGAATATAGGCATTCCGGTTCGCAATTGGTTTGCCTATAGGGACTGATTTCAGGTTGTCTAAAGAACCTCGATTTACTTCAAAGACCGTGCTAATCGTGGAATTTTCAGTGGGCCCATATGCATTCAGGATATGAGCAGGGGAACGTTTGGAATTAGCTAATTGTAAAATGAACGATCGATTCAATGATTCCCCTCCGATAACCAACCACTGTACTCCATTAAAAAGGCTTGAATCGTATAAAAAAAGTTGGTCAAATAGACTCTTTGTCAAAATAAGGATGGAAATTTTATTTTCTTTAAGCAAATTTTGTAAAGAACCCAAAATGGAAGAATTTTGGGGAATATATAATTTTGAACTATTTAATAATGCGCCCCAAATTTCTAAAGTTGAAGCATCAAAACAGATATTTGATAATTGGATGAAAGAATCTGATGGAGTAATGTCGATATAATCGATGTTTTTGATGAGAGAAACGATTCCTTTTTGTTCAATCATGACCCCTTTTGGTCTTCCCGTTGTGCCCGAAGTATAAAGCACACAGGCTAAATGATCTTTGGTTGAAAGATTCTCAATATTTTCCACGGGTTGCCGGGTTATCGCATTGAGCGTTTCTAGATGATCAATAGCGATGATCCTAGGTTCCTTCTCAAATTCTTTATTCTTTAAGCTATTTATGCGCAGGCCATTAATATTTTTAATCTTTTCTAAATTAGCAGCATCAACCAAAATAACTCTGACCTTAGTGTCTTTTAAAATATATGCGATTCTTTCGTCTGGATAACTAGGATCTATCGGTACGTAGGCCGCTCCTATTTTTACTATTCCTAAAAGGCAAATCGGAAGATAGAGGCTCTTTTCCATGCATACAGCAATCAAAGCCTCCCGCTCGATCAAATCATTTTCTAATAAAAAACGGGCGAATTGGTTGGATTGCTTATTTAGATCTGTATAAGTAACTTCCTTATCTTCATAAATAATGGCAATATTTTTTGGGGAAATTCCCGCCTGTTCATAAAAAATTTCTGGAATTGCTCTGCTATCTAAATGATATGTCTTATTTAGGCTATGTTCTAATAAGAATATCTTTTCTGATTCAGTGAGAATATCATATTTTTGAGGGGGGAGTTGCGGGTTTTTGCAGATGCTGTTTAATAATTGATTAAAATGAACCGCAATTTGTTCAGTTTTTGAAGCATCAAATAGATCGAGTGGATAATCAAAATTCAAGCAGCATTCATTTTTATGCTCAACAATTGAAATAATTAAATCAAAAATTGATGCGGCATTGGGAATAAATTCCCTCTGGATAACTAAGTGCGGAGATTGATAATTTGGCTTTGATAAATCAATATGATTAACAACCGTCTGAAAAAAGGGATTGCGAAAAGGATTCCTCGCTGGCTTCATTTCCTCGACTAGTAAAGGAAACGGCAGCTCTTGATTCAGCAAAGCTCCTAAGATTTTAACTCGCACTTTCTCAATAACTTCGATGAAATTATGACAATCACCAACATCTATTCGCATCGGCAAAGTATTTACAAAGAAACCAAAGACGTTTTGAAACTTCTTTTTCCCCCGATTCGCAAATGGGATTCCAAGTAAGATATCTTTAGTCAAATGATGATACCGGCTATAGAGAACAAAAAGAGCCGAACAAATGATTACAAAGAGTGTTGTATGATTTTCATTTGCAAGGGCTTTCAGTTTTTGAAATAGCTCATTTGAGATTGAGAAATTATATGAATGGCATTTTTCCTTTCGGTGATGAATAAAAGACGAGGAATTGGGCCACTGTAACATTGCTGGGGCGTTATCGAGCATTTTTTCCCAGTAACTCAAACGCTTCTTCAAAAATTTCCCTGAAACCTCCTGTTTTTGCAACGTCGCATAATCTGTGTATTTACTCTCTATACTTGGTAAATCAATTTCACGATCACAGCGGTACGCTTCATAAATGACTCCTATTTCATAGGCAATAAGGTCGATGGACCAAGCATCCATAATAAGATGATGGATAGTGATTAAGAAAATATGACGCTCTTCTTCGAGTTTGCATAAATTAAATCTAAATAATGGACCTACAGAAAGATCGAACCCAAGATTCCTTTCGTTTTCCAATATGGCATCAATTTTTTCATTTTTAATTTTAGGATCAAATTCAGATAGATCTACGAATTTGAACAGGTTGCTCTGAGCTTTAGCTCCGTCCCTTAGCGCCGAGTTAAGAGGGCTATCTGTCCATTTGCAGCCCTGAGATTGCCGCCTTCTACCAAGTCGTGGAAGCTTCCTCTGTTCAGGTAGAGTCTCTTCAATTGTTTGATATCCAACCCCTTCAATTTCAACAAATTTTGCTCTTAAATTTTCATGTCTGGTTACGATTTCATTCAAGGTTTTTTCAAAAATAGAGATCTCTAATTTTCCTGAAATTTTGAGAGCCGTATGAACGATATTGATTTTTGTTTGTGGATTTAGCTTTTCTAAATACCACAGTTGATTTTGATTATAAGATAAAAAATGAAGCGGGGGCTGCTGATGATCTAAACTCATATGTGCACTTCACTATCTAAGGCTTTGACCTGACCAGCATATTTTTTCATAATAGAGTCGCGCTTTAATTTATATTGAGACGTTAGCATTCCATTTTCTATAGAAAACGGCTCGTCAATTAAAGAAAATCGAAAGATTCTCTCTTCTGGCAGTAACCCCCCATTGATTTCTTCTAAGAAATTTTTAATTTCCATTTTTGAGATTTTTTTAGAAGAAGGTTCAATTAAGGCTGCTAGAAATAAAGAGTCAGGCGCAAATATCATACAGTTTGAAACAAGATCTGACTTGCGAAGTAAATTTTCTATTTTTGTTGGATTTATTTTTTTCCCGCTGCTTAGAACAATTAGCTCTTTTCTTCTTCCACTGATAAACAGATAGCTATCTTGATCCATATAGCCTAAATCACCTGTAATAACGTATCCATTTGAAAACGTGTTTTTATTATCCTCTTCATTTGATTTGAAATATTTATCATTCACTTCGTTTATATTTCTTATTAAAATTTGAGAGCTTTCATCAAATTTGATTTCGATATTTGGAAGAAGTTTGCCTACGCTTCCGATTTTATTGTTTTTAAAATAGTTTTTAGAAACGATGCATGTTTCATTCATTCCATATCCTTGAAAAAGAGGAATTCCCATCCATTGATAAAAAGTTAATGTATCTTCTCTGGACGGGGCAGAGCCAGTCCAGAAATATCGAATGTTTCCTCCCCAAAAATCTTTAAACGGCGCATAAATGAAAGATCTAGTTGTCCACTGTATGGTAATCTTACGAAACAATAGATAGAAAAAAAGTTTCAGTCGGTTTAAAGCAGATTCATTATTTTTTAATAAAAATCGAGTCTTCATGTTCTCATAAAAGAAAGGAACTCCCATGATGACTGTAGGCTTGCTTTCTTTGATTGCACGCATGACTGATACAGAAGAGCTAAGTATGATATCAAAATTGTATAAAATTGCTGAATAAATCCAATACCTTTGCTGTAGTAAATGCAAAGGAAGAAATACTAAAATCTTGTCAGTTGATGAATGACAAAATAAATTTTGAACAGAAATAATCGTGGCATTTGCACTTTTCACCTTGGCTTCAATGGCTTTGGGAATTTGAGTAGAACCAGAAGTAAATTTAATCGTCAAAATATCATTCGGATCAAATTGGTATGATTTAATTGGATGAAAAATTTTAACACTTTTGAATTTTAATAAATCGAATGAAAACACAGTAGCTCGAGGTTCTTCATCGCTGACAATATTTGTACAGATCACTTTTAGATCATATTCTTTTTTGAGAGTTGCATAATTATATTTGCCATTGGGATCAAAAGGAACTGAAACTAAGCCAGCAGCGATACAGGCAAGATCTATGACTACAAACTCATAGCTATTTGTACCGATGATGCCTATTCGTGTTTGAGGTGAAAATTTCTGTTCGTGAAAAAATAAAACGCAAGCCGCTACGTCTTGATAGATGAGATGGAAGGGTTGTTTTTTGAGCTGACCTTGCTCGAAATATTCAAGATGAGCAGATGAGCAAAATAAACTTGGAATGATATTGTTAACTGCTTCCATAGCTTAAATTCAAGTCTAAAAAATCTTTTAACCAAAAAGCATAACGAAGATCTTTTTTTGCCGATACGGCTTTTATTTAGAGATTGTCTCTTAGCGAGTTTTGGGTTAATATTGTTTCTTTAACTAATTGAGAATGCCGTGCATCAAAAAGCTCAAAATCTTGTGGATTTTCCCAAATCCGTATGCAATTTTATCGTTCGACAGATCCAAAAATTCAAAGGAAACTGCTATTCCATTAAACCAGAGAGTCTGCTGCAGGAAGAACTGAATTTGTCTTCTCTTGAAATGATATCGCTCCTCACAGACATCTGTGAAGAATTTGATATTGATATTACATCAATTTCTGATGTAGACTTGGCGAAGATGAAAAAAGTTGTCGATATTACAGATATTTTAACTTCCAAAAAGTAGAGGTTTATATATGAATCGCATTTTCCCCTCTTCTGCAATCTTTAAGCTCCATTGGGGGATCTGTATGAACCCTTTTTTTCACAATCAATCCGAAGAATTGCTCTCCCTATCTTTACTGAGCTAGCTATACACAAACAACCTCAAGAATCGGGAATATGCCAAGGAGGCGCCCTGAATTTGAGCCAGGCAAAGCCGGCGCCGAAGCAGCTCAACTTGAATAAGTTGAGCGATGCAGGCGGGCTCAAATTCAGAGGCTGTCCGACGCTGGCAGAAACCGATTCTTGAGGTTGTTTGTGTATATACGAAGAAGAGTTGAGAACTCTTTACCCCATAAAAATTTTCATATGAAGGAACCTATGAATAATGTTTATCTAAACCGTACGAAAAATGCTCAGGCAATATCGAATTTAAAAGATAGAATTTCCAAAGAAACTTTTTTTGATTTCGACATCGTTCTTGAAAATGAAAACGTGCGACTCAAACCCCTGACTGTTACAGACCGAGATCAGTTAAGTAAATTCGCTCTAGATCAAGATATTTGGGCTTATTTCGCTTTAAAAATGACCGACGTAAGAAGCGTTACGAATTATATAGAAGATGCTCTCTTGCAAAGGGAATCGAGATTACGATATACATTTCTCATTGAAGATCCCTCTACCTCAACTCTCTTAGGTTCTACTGCTTTCGGTAATTTTTCTAAAAATGATAGCCGTATCGAGTTTGGTTGGAGTTGGCTTGGGAAACAATTTCAGGGAACCGGTATCAATTCTCAAGTCAAATTTCTTCTCCTTTCTTTTGCATTTGATATCCTTAATTTAGAAAGAGTCGAAGCAAAAACTGATGTTTTAAATATTAGAGCGAGAAAGGCCCTGACTAAAATTGGAATGGTGGAGGAAGGAATTTTGCGTAGCCATACCCTAATGCCAGATGGAAGACGTCGCGATACAATTTATTACAGTATGCTCAGGAATGAATGGCCCTTAATAGCGGAAAAAATATTTAAAGATTTTGTATTCAGGTGTTCCGCGAGCAAACACAGCTTTAGAGACTGTCGTTGAAAAGAGGCTTCGTCGCTTTTCAACGACAGTCTCTTAGTCACAGATAGAATTCATGGGTTGGATTTGAGCAAGGATGCCCTTTGCGAATAGACAGTTTTTTGTTGTTTAGGTCCAAAACAACAGCCGCAACTGTATCTTCCTTGCGAATATTCCCTTCTGAATGGGCGCATAATCCTATTGGATATAATGAATGATCGGAGAAAATTTCGAATATTTTTTCTGAACATAATTTCCAGTTTTCAGCTTCTACTAGCTCTCTAAGACGCTTCAGTCTTAATTTTGAAGCATTTCGACTAAAAATATTCATTTTGTCTAGACTTACAAATTCTTCATGCAGATAATGATTAGTTCTTAATATTTTTGATTTTTTAATCATTTTTAGTTCGTTTGGAGTCATTTCTACAATTGCTAAATGGGATCCATCACAGATCGTAAAACTTCTTGACGAGCTTCTGCGAATCCGAAAAAGTTCCTGCAAACATTCTTCTAAAGATTGTAGCTGCAGGAGATGTCGCACGATAAGATAAGGTGATATACCGACCTTCCAGCCATCTGATGAGACAAAGTTGATTCCTATTCCAAGTCCTGAACTATTCATGCCCAAATAGCCGAGCAGTCCTGAAAAGCTGAACATCAAAATTTCTGGAGTTCCTAAAGTAGAATTAATTCGAAATATAGAGCCGAGATCAGTCATTCTCCCATTCAAATCGACTGTTTGAGCAATTATTGAATCTGGATGTTCTAGTTTTGCAATTAAACTACACTCGCTAACAGCCATCCCAGGCTGTCCAACGATTTCTCTTCGGATCTGCAATAGAATGGCTTCTTCGTAAGAAATCTTTGCTCCATCAGCAAGCCCTAGCAACTCTTGAGCTAAAAGCGGAACATCTTCTTCAATGATTAATCGGTGCTTATGTACGGTGTTTAGGATTTCACTTTTTGTCAACGGTTGGTAGCGGAGCAAGTTGATCTGTGCAAAGTTATCTGCCAAAAATGATCGGATATTTTGACCTTCGGATATGCCATGACAGTAGCCAATAGAATAAGCATCGCCACTAAGATAAATTTCTTTGATTGCGGATAGGCTCATGCAATACTCTTAAAATAGATAGATCGGCAAGATTGACTTGAGAATTAGGGGCTGCAAAAGGTGGAGTTTGCGGCCAGCCCATCGTTTGTAAATCTTTTCTATTGCCGAGTTGTTTCCAAAGATTTGCTGAAAATAGTGGCATCAAAGGATAAACCAAAATTGCTAATAGATTTGCTGCTGTAACTTCAAGGGCAATAGAAGTCCTGAATTGGGGGTGTGATTGAATAGAGAGAGGCCAATGCTTTTCCCCTTCAGAAAAGTAGATGCATTCATCGACAAAATGGCAGATCGATTGGGATGCCTTTTCTAGAGAAAACGACTCTACTTCATAAAATTTGCTGATCCTACGAAGAGAATCTTCCAAGGATGAGAAAAATATTTTTTGTTCATTTGTCCACAATCCCGCTTCAGGAACGTTCCCGCCAAAAAATTTTTTGATTCTGGAATCAAGATCTAAAAGCCACTGCTTCCAACGCCCAAATTCAGTTTCTATAAATTGGCAAAAAGCTTCTTTTGTGAAATTTGTCCTATTTATTTCTGGTCTTGTATAAGCCAGGTAAAATCGAATCTCATCTGAGGATGCAACTTCCAGTAACTCTTCCCCCGACATGACATGTTGTCGGCTCGTAGAAAATTTTGAACCATTCAACAAATAAAATTCATTACACACATAATCAATTTTCAACGTCTGATTAGGGAATGCGGAAAAATAAATTGATGGGAAAAGAACAGTATAATAAAAAGAATTGTCAAACCCAAAAAAATGAACTATTCTTCCTTTCTTCGGAAAAGAAATGGTTTTAAAATTTGGGTCATTTTGTTTTTCGAGTTTTTTGATAGAAAATAAAAAAGCGAATGCCATTTCAAACCAGGCTGAAATCGCTTGCTTACTCAATGATTTAATAGGTGCTGGTACGCCCCAGCAGCTAGGATAAGTGATAGGAAAATCTGGTAATTGATTTTCATTTAATTGATCAAACAATCCGCGCAACCGCGACCGCATTAGAGAGTGATCATGATGGTTTTTAAGCTGATCTGCAAAGTTTTTCAAAGGTAAATATAACCTCTCGAGTTCTTTTTTGATCGGTTTAGCATTTGAGCGGCTTAGTAAAGCGTCTACTACTTCAACACAAGAGTGAGGATGGCCGCATTCCTCGCATAAATTCCCTGTGCAATGTTCCAAACAATTCGGACAGAATCCTTTGATATCGCTTTCCTGTAAAAAACGATTCTCTAATGGATCAAAAAATTCGGTTGATGACTTTTGGATAATCGCCCCATTTTGCCAGCATCGATCAAAAAATTCAGCAAGCCCTTCTTGATATTCTTTTGAGAGAGAAGGCCTTAGATACATGTCGACTAGAATATTCATTGCTTTTAATGTTTGCTGAATTTCTTCAGTGAAGCGATCCGCGACCTCTTGAGGAAGCAAACCGAGTTGTTCACTTTTATCAAAAACTCCCGTTTGGAAATCATCTGACCATGAGATGTTATATGCCTCTTGGCCACTCATTTTCATATAGCGAGTATAAGCATCTGCGCCTAGGAAAGGTCCCGATAAATGTCCCAGATGCAAGTTCCCATTTGGAGTTGGAGGCCCTGAGGTGATATAAATTGGCTCGTCAGAGCGCGTTTTATGTTTGGCCGCAGACTGAAAAGCACTTTTATAATCCCGCCAATATATTGTTAAAAAAGATAGCGTTTCAACGCCTGTATTGACTAAGCTATGGCTTTCAAAAGGATCGAAATGTATTAAATCTCCTGCCTTGACTTTTTGAAGATTGCTCTCGCTATCTATATTTCCTTCTCCGCTTAATATGAGAAATGACTCTCGCTCATCATGTCTGTGTTCTTTGGTTTTTTGATTAGGAGCAACCAACATATAGCAGACGTTAAATGGAGTATCATCGGCTTGATTTCTGGGTAACAGATCTACCATCTTAATATCTTGAAGACTGGTGCTGTGCTCAAAAAGAGAAATGATTTCCATAGCTCACCTAACTTGGAACTTAGAGACAATCTCTGAATTAACCATGGCTATCTCCTGGGCCTGATCGCGATCTTTTGTTTGTTGAAGAGGCGCCTATACAACTTCCAGTATATGTCGCCTCTACAATAAACAAAACCTCATCGATCATGCCTCAGGATCTAGCAGACGTCTAATTCAGAGATTGTCTCTTAGAAGCATACAACATACAGACTGTAGTGCCTAGTAATGGTTTATAGTATTGCTTTTTCGTTCTAAATCCATGCTGGCTTAAGACGTCGTCGATTAGTGCAATATTTTTATTGTTGTCAATTTCAACGACCACTTGTTTAATTTTATTCCAGTCTTCTGATTTGACGCCTTGAATAACATCACACTCACTCCCTTCTACATCAATTTTTAACAAATCTATATTTTCAACACGACATTCTTTGATAATTTCAGATATTGTAACCGACAGACAAGTAACTTTATTACTTTCCAACTTGGATTCAATCAACTTGTCCAATAAATAATTATTAACAGACAACCCCAGTTCCTTTTGTTGATATAATGCTGATGCCTTTAAAAGTTTACGATTTTTATCAATATTGGCATAACAGCTAGATTGTAGAGAAGATTTGGGATAATAAGTAAATTCTAGATTTTTTGCTGAATCAGACACAGCCGCATTAAATAGCTCTATATTCCAATTGAGCTGTCTAGCATTTGCTTTTAATACTTCAAATATTTCAGGGATAGGCTCAAAAGCGAACACTCTGGCGTCTTTACAATAAGTGAACACAAAAAATGAAAAGACGCCTATATTTGCTCCTATATCGAATACCACAGCATCCGAATTTAGGGTCAGATGATTTTGCAAATAAATACGGGCTTCAAATATTTCTTTAAACAGAAACTCTGTCTCATTCTTATTGATATCAGCAAACTGGCACTTTGAGACAAACTCATTTTTGCCCATTCGCATATGACTCTTTTCGATGTTAATCATTGCTTCTAGTCCCAGCGATAATTATATTGGGCATAAAACTGACGACCATCCTTTCGTCTTTTGCTTCTTGTTTTAATTTTTCAATCAATAGATCGATTTCTTCTTTGCTAGCCAATTGATGCTCTAAAAGAAATTTTTCGCATTCTAACGTGCCGCGGACCATTTGTAGCTTTTCGTTTTCACTTTTCAATAAAGAATGATGATATTCATAATCAATTACATCCAAACCAGCATCAGAATAAACCGAAAGTAATTTCTTTCCAAAATCAGGATCTTTGTTATAATGTTTATATATTTTTAATGCCAATTCAAACCATGTTTTTATTACTTCGCTTTCTGGATAAGTAAAGATGTGGCTAGCAATCAGCTCTTGCAATACAAGCATTCCAGAATGGGGCTTTAATAGATCTTTAACTGTCTTCAAAACCGACAAATGATCGACTAAATGAATGAACACAAAGCGGGAAAAAATGAGATCTAACTGATTTTGCAAGCCAAGAGAGCCGAGGTCATAAGCGGATACGACCTGAAAATCTATATTGTTGATTCCTTCTTTTGCTGCCAATTCTTTGGCTAATTTAATCTGTTCTAGGCTACTGTCAGTTGCGATGACTTTCCCATCGGGAAGGACTTGTTTTGCAAGCCAAACACTCATTTGCCCTTTCCCACAACCAATTTCTAATACATTCATTCCGGAATAGAGACCTATTTTTTTTAAAAACCCTTTACTCGAATCATTGGTCAGGTTGTTTAAAACATCTAGTCTTTCTTCACCTTTCTCACCAATTTCTAGAAAATATCCTTTATCTTGCACAGCGACTCCTTGAATGTATGAAAAAAACAAAAATGGAACAGATAGAACTGCCATTAGGTTGCTTTTAAAAGCCATCTTTTTACCTTTCGTACTTTTCCTGAGAGACAATCTCTGAATTAGACATCTGCTAGATCCTGAGGCATGATCGATGAGATTTTGTTTATTGTAGAGGCGACATATACTGGAAGTTGTATAGGCGCCTCTTCAACAAACAAAAGATCGCGATCAGGCCCAGGAGATAGCCATGGTTAATTCAGAGATTGTCTCTGAAAGGCCGCTTAATTGAAGCACAGCAGCGTTGTTGTAAATCGTCGTTAAGCATTATACATACCCATTGATTTAAATCATCAAACGTCTCATTTTATATTCAGCCAATAGCTGCTCTCATATTCGCGCCAGGAAACCTGCAAAGTCCATGGTGGACTCAACAAGATCAACGATGAAAACGATGTAATGATATAACGATGAAAAAACAAGAAAAATTCGTAGACAGCTTCTTAAAATGGATTTGAATCAATCCTATCTGTAATAATATTCCATTTCCTCATTCTTTTTAGGGCCAATAACCCGCCAAGAAAGGCGGATATGATGTCGATCCCAAAAAACTTGAGCCAGATAGACGTCTTCTTCACACAGATGAGAATCAACGGAAGCAAGAAGATGATTGCCAGTGGGCGCCAAATGAAAGAGAAACACTGGGTTATTAGGACCCAAGCGCAAATGCTCTAGAGAAATCATCCCTGCGCTGCGGTCCAGTGTCCAACGAAAGGTATTGCTAAATGTCATATTTTGGCTTTGTTGTACTTGCCACGAGCCTCTCTCATGAAAAGTCAAAACGACGTCGCTGTCTAGCGCCACGAGAACATTGCCTTTTCCGCTTCCATTCCATCCCGTCTCATCTTTGGACCGAGTTCTGGCGTGTAGGGTAAGTTCCTTAACGATCTTTAACCGCTCCCAAAAACCGAGCAGCAGAGGATCTTGAATCCGCTTCTCAAAAGCATCTTGCTGAACCAGAGAGTACAGTTTTTTATCTTGAGGCGGGAGCAATGTATAAGTCTTTTTTAAAAGCTGCTCTAGTTCAGTGAGTAGTGGATAAGAAGGATTGAGTTGATAGATTTTTGTTTTCCCCTCACAATAGCTAGAGATCACCTTCCCTTTTTCTAGACGGGCTAGAGCATTTTGCAGAGATGTTAGAGGAGTTCTTAAAAGCCTTTGCAGTTGAGCCCCGTAGCATTTGCTATTTACAAATAGAAATAGCAGCACTTTTTGCACATTCTTATTTCCGCAGAGCCCTTCCAGCATAAAAATCAACCTAACTATTAGATTATAACACCCATTTTTCTCGAATTTTATCCCTCTAAACGCGAAATATACCATGCATTTTCAGTTTTTATAAACTGATTTTTAGTTTTTAATCGATTTTTTGGAGTTGAAAATCGGGAAGATCAGCACCTATCCTGAGTCCAAATTTGGAGGATTGTATGAACTATAGATCCCATTGGACCAAGGAAGAAATCCGCGCCATTCACGATAGCCCTCTTTTGGATCTCGTCTACCGCGCGGGATCGGTTACTCGCATCTATCACGCAGCAAATCAGGTACAAGTTTGTTCCTTAATCTCGATTAAGACAGGTGGATGTCCCGAAGACTGCAAATATTGCCCTCAGTCTGCTCGCTATCAGACAAATGTAAACGCAACCCCTTTGATGCAGGAACAAGAAGTCATCGACTTGGCCCAAGAAGCAATCGCAAACGGAGCAACCAGAGTGTGTCTAGGCGCTGCTTGGCGATCCGTGCGGGACAGCGCGCAATTTGATCTTGTGTTGAAGATGATCCGGCAAATCACTGATATGGGAGTAGAAGTTTGCTGCACTTTAGGAATGCTCACAGAATCGCAAGCTAAAAAGCTAAAAGACGCAGGGCTTTACGCCTACAATCACAATCTTGATACTTCTCCAGAATTTTACTCTTCGATTACAACTACTCGCCGTTATGAAGATCGGCTGAAGACTCTAGACGCAGTAGAGAAGGCAGGGATCAGTGTCTGCTGCGGAGGGATTATCGGCATGGGGGAAAGTATTGAAGATCGCATTGGTCTTATTTATATGCTTGCACGCCGAAATCCCCATCCCGAGTCAGTTCCGATCAATCTCTTAATTCCTGTGCAAGGAACTCCTCTGCAAGAACGACAGTCCGTTCCCATTTGGGATATGGTCCGCATGGTTGCAACAGCGCGGATTACTATGCCCAAAGCAATGGTTCGTCTTTCTGCTGGAAGGCTTGAGCGGTCATTGGAAGAGCAGGCTCTCTGTTTTTTAGCGGGAGCAAATTCGATTTTTTCTGGAGAAAAGCTGCTGACCCGTCCGAACCCCGATTTCGACGAAGATGAAAAGATGTTGAAGCTTTTTGGTTTAACCCAGCGCCCAGCTTTTGCGGCCTTATGACCACGGCATTCTTGAATGCACGCCTTCAGAAAAGAAAAGATCAGGGGCTTCTCAGATCTCTTCAATCCACTGCTGGGCTGGTGGACCTTACCTCCAATGATTATTTCGGGTTTGCTAAAGATTCCGATGGAATCAAAAAAGGCGATAGTTCGGGAGCGACTGGATCACGTCTTCTCACTGGGAATTCCCCTCTTTACGAAGAGCTAGAAAAACGACTTGCAGGGTTTCATCGAGCTGAGAGTTGCTTGATCTACAACAGTGGATACGCTGCGAACCTTGGCCTTCTTTCTGCCTTGGGAACCGACTCGGTGAGTTTTCTATATGACCTTGAAATCCACGCCTCAATGATCGACGGGATGCGTCTTTCCGATGCAAAACACCTCCCTTTTAGGCACAACGACCTCGATTCTTTAGAGAGAAGGCTAAAAAAAGTGTCCCTACCTGCTTTCGTGCTCATCGAATCGATCTACTCGATGAGCGGTGATTTTGCTCCGCTTGCAGAAATCGTTATTCTTTGCGCCAAATACGGGGCGCATCTGATCGTAGATGAGGCCCACGCTACGGGAATTTGTGGGCTTAACGGCGAGGGGTTGGTTGCAGAACTGGGGTTAGAGTCGCAGGTGTTTGCTCGAGTGCACACATTCAGTAAAGCTTTAGGGGCTCATGGAGCCTGCGTACTTGGAAGCAATATACTCAAAGAGTATTTGCTCAATTTTTCAAGACCCTTGATTTACACAACGGCACTGCCTAGCCCTGTACTCACTTTGATCGAATCAAAATATGAAAAGCTAAAGAAAGAGGCTCAGATTCAACAGCAGCGCTTGAAGAGCCTGGCAACCTATTTTTGCAAGAAGACGGGTATCAAGGGCATTCAAAGTCCCATCAGGCCGATATATATCTCTGGCATCGAGAAACTACGCTCTTTATCGCAAAGGTTGGAAGCAAAAGGTCTTGACGTTCGAGCCATCGTTACCCCAACAGTCCCTCGAGGGAGGGAATGTTTGCGAGTCGTTCTGCATAGTTTCAATCAAGAGGAAGAGATCGATCAATTAGTAGAGGTTTTACTATGAGCCCAATCATTGTTGCTGGAATCCATACTGAAGTGGGCAAGACGGTTGTGTCGGCTATCTTAACAGAGGCTTTAGGCGGCTCCTACTGGAAACCTGTCCAATGTGGGCAGCCAAGTGATCTAGCCTGGGTTCAAGAGCGCTTATCTTCTCCCTCTCGCTATTATCCTTCTACCTTTTCTCTTTGCACTCCATGCTCTCCCCATTTGGCGGCGAGAATTGAAGGGCTGCGG
>Ga0207072_1093_pt1 | contig 19362 bp, 17 predicted proteins | sample Alteio_BWMinHeat_68_FD_153570 | JGI IMG/M metagenome (GOLD analysis project Ga0207072, IMG submission 153570) | Enriched cells from forest soil in Barre Woods Harvard Forest LTER site, Petersham, Massachusetts, United States -... | ecosystem: Environmental > Terrestrial > Soil > Temperate forest >... | reverse complement strand
GCGGTGTCGACGTCGCTGTAGACCTGGGTCTCCGCGCCCTGGTGAAGCTTTTCGCTGCGGCTGATGTCGAGCTTGGTGCGCAGCTTTTCGCCCTGGTTGCGGTCGAAGACGCGCAGCGGGATGCTGACGCTGGCGCCGATGGTGTTCAGCGCGTCAGGATTGTTGAACGATCCGTTGTGCGTGAACCATATGCCGATGGTCGGGTCGGTCGATCCGTCGGCCTTGGCGAGGTCATAGTTGGTTTGCGCCTGCTTTACCGTCAGCACCGCAGCACGCAGATCGGGACGATTGTCGAGCGCATCTTTGCGGTAGTCGTCGAGGGAGAGCAGGTCCTCTTTAAAGTCGAACGGGCCATCGAGGTCGAAGCTGTCGATCGGCCGGCGATCGTCAAGCAGAGCCAGCAAGTTGATTTTCGTCGTCCGCAGATTCACCAGCGCATTCTGCAGGTCGGATTCGTATTGTAGGCGCTGCAACTCAAGGCGATCCAAGTCGATCTGGGCGATATCTCCGGCTTCGTAGCGGTCACGGCTTATTTTGAGGATCTTGTCGTAATAGGTGAGGTTGTCCTGGGAAACCTTGACGACGGCCTTGGCCTGAAGGACTCCGACGAAGGCGCTGCGCACATTGAAGAGCAGGGTGCGCTCAGTGTCGGATGCCTGTGCGGATCCGATGGCGGTGCCTTCCTTGGCCGCCTCGAAACGTAGATTGCGCTTGTTGCGGCGCTCGAAAAGGTAGCTGACGCCCGGGGAGACGAATGTACCGGCGAAGGGCTGCCAGACTCCGTGACTGGGACTGATCTGGGTGCCGTCGGCGGTCAGGGTGAAGTCGGGATTCGGGCGAAGGTGGGCGGTGATCTCTTCGGCCTTGAGTTCGTCGATGTTCAGCTTGGCCGCCATCAGCGTCGTATTGTTCAGTTCGAAGCGGTCCCTGACCTGATCCCAGGTCCAAACCTCGGCAGGGGGAACGGCGGTGGCCGGAGGCGGGTTTTGCGCGCACAGACTCAGCGCGCTCAGCGCCACCGTGGTTCCCGCGATGATGAATTTCAATCTCATCCAACACTCCATCCCCGTAAGCATGGCCCGAACGGGGCATTGATCCAGCCGGGCGCCGTCACAGGGCAACACCAATATCTCGCTTCCCGCATGAGAATTTCGTAAAGAATTGTGGATCGCTAGTGTTTATTCTTCTAAGACGGATTTGCGATCTGGACGCAGCTACCTAGCCTAGGAGGAAGTGGGGCGGAGCGCGCCCAGCGCGAAATACGGCGGAGGATACTGGGGCGGAAACAAGAGTGGCAGCGACAAAACGCCAGCCCTGCTCATGCAGAACTGAGGCGTACGAGGCGGCGGCAAGGGCAGGCTGAGCCTGCGATCGCGGAGCCGAAGAATTCTGGCTGCCGGACTGTCCAATGCTGCGCTTGTTGGTGGGCGACTCTTCCATCTCAGCGCGCATGGCGCGAAGATCGTCTGTGGCCGAAACGACGGGGAAGAGCACAACCAACATGCATCCCAGAGCCAGCAGGCACTGGAGCGCGGTGAACTTACGCGCGGCAGGCACAATTCTGGAGTCGTGCCATAACCAGTAGGCGGGCAGCGCCAGAAGCAGCCAGGCAAGATTTAGCAGCAGTTCCATCTAGACCAGTGGTTGGATGCCCGGAAGTGCCGGGCAAACTTACAGTTAAGGTTAGTTTTTCAGAGATTTCAAATTTTAGTCAATGTGACCTCAGTTTTTCCCACGAGCGGCAGGTGCAAGATGGGGCTGATGGATCATTCCTATATGGGCCTGAGGCGAATCATGGGACAGTAGGTAGTGAGGGCACAGATGCCCTCGAGAGTGGAGCGATGGAGTCGTGACAATGCGGCGAAGGGCTAGAGTTCTCATCTTTATAGGGGCCTTGTTTATATGGGCCTTGAGTTTGGCTGGTGGTAACGCCCTGCTGGCGCAGTCGGCGGGTCAGGCAGCCCAGCCGGCGCAGGATCCAAGCGCGTCGGAACTGTTCATCATCAATGAGTCGCCGCTGCCCGATACCTATCCGCGTGCCAACTACGAAGTCAGATTCCACGCTCGCGGTGGGGTGCCGACATTCCATTGGCGCCTGGAGAAAGGAGCCCTGCCGCCCGGCTTGAAATTGGAGGAGGATGGCCTGCTGCACGGGCAGCCGGAGCATGCCGGAGAGTTTCAGTTCACGGTTTCGGTGAGAGATGGCAGCCGCCAGGCGGTCCAGAAGGAGTTCATACTGCGCGTGCTCTCGGCGTTGAGCCTCAACTGGAAGAAAGAGGCACGTGTGAACGGGAATCGGATTGAGGGGAGTTGTGAGGTGTCGAACACGACTCCGGACGAGATCGACCTGACGTTCATTGTGTTGGCGGTTCCGCCCAACGGGCGCGCGGTGGCGATCGGGTATCAGCACTTTCCGCTGCATCGAGGAACAATCAAGATGGAACTGCCCTTTGGGGAGACGCTGCCGCATGGGGGATATGTTGTCCACGTGGATGCCGTGGGCGAGGTGGCGCCCAGGAATGTGATCTATCGGGAGCGACTGCAGACTCCGAATGCGCTGCAGGTGACGGTAGGGCCGTAGGTTCGCTTCGGGAAACGAGCGTCCTTAACTTGAGTCACCGGGGCGAGGTTACCGATCGATCACACCGTCCAGTGATGCAGATCACACAGCTTTGTGAGGGAAATAACCCGTTTTGACCCATCCACCGCCAACTGCGCAGAATCCCGCGGTATACGTAAAGCGTTTAACTCCTTTACTGTCAGCAAGATGAATGTTCCGGACCGATTGAAGCGGTCGCGTCCGGCGATTGGCCTACCGCTTGCCATTCCTCATAGCGGGTAGAGGGCATGACGCCGTAGGGCGCAGCCGAACCCGAGGAGGTTTTCAAATGAGGGCTCCTTACGGTCTGAATATCATGGACAACTGTCAGACGTGCCCGATCCGGGGCGAGCACCTGTTCTGCAACCTTTCGGTGCCGGCCGGACAGCGGCTGAACGAGATTAAGTCGACGGCGGTGTATCCCAAGGGAGCCATGCTCTTCATTGAGGGGCAGATGCCGCGTGGAGTGTTCGTGCTGTGCAGCGGCAAGGTGAAACTCTCGACGACTTCGCGGGAAGGCAAGACGATCATCACGAAGATCTCGGACTCGGGAGACGTTCTTGGCCTGAATGCCGTGGTGTCGAACCGGCCGTACGAAGTGACGGCGGAGATGATGGAGCCGGGGCAGGCGAATTTCATTCCGCGGGAATCGTTGCAACTTATGCTGAAGGAATTTCCGGAATCGGCGATGCGTGTGGCGCAGCAGCTGAGCCGGAATTACTTCACGGCGTATGAAGAGATCCGCACTCTTGGGCTTTCGGCTTCTCCGTCGGAGAAGTTCGCGAAATTGTTGCTCTCATGGTCGACGAAGACGACGCAGGCCGATGGCTCGTCGCAAGTGAGATTGACGCTGACTCACGAAGAGATTGCCGAGATCATCGGCACGACGCGCGAGACGGTGAGCCGGCTGTTCTCCGAATTCAAGAAGAAACAGTTGATGCAGGCGAAGGGCGCAACGCTCATTATTCGCAGCCGCTTCGCGCTGGAGAAGATTGTGCAGTCGTAGCATCTCTGTGCTACAACCTGTCAGTGATTGTCAGTTCGTGCCTAACGCAAGCACAATGACGCGGTCGGTTTCGTTCTGGGTGGGCGCAGGAACTTTCAGAACTACGCCATCCGCGTTTTGCGTGAAGGTGATCGGTTGGTTGTCGAGTAGAACATGGGCCGCGGCGATCTTGCCTTGGATCGGTGGTAGAGCCAGCAAGGGGGCGGCCCAGTTTAGTATGTGGACGTAAATCTTTCCTTCCTTCTGCGTGGTGACTCCCCAATCGGCGGGAGCGATCGGTCCGCCACGAGTTCCGTAAATCGAATCTCCATATTTTGAGAGCCACTCGCCGACGGCGCGGAGCCGCGTCTGGAATTGCGGATCGATTTCGCCATTTGGATACGGGCCGATATTCATCAGCAGATTGGAATTGTTGCCGGCGGCGCGGATCAGGCGGCGCTCCACTTCTTCGGCGCTCTTGTAGTTGCTGTCGCCGATGTTGAATCCCCAATTGTCATTGAGCGTGTCGGAGCTTTCGAGCGGAAGCTGGGTGCTGATGAATGTCGTGTTGAATCCAGAAGAGTTCTGGCCGGGGAGATCGCGCTCGAAGGTTTGAACGTCCTCGCCGGGACGCGGGGTCTGGTGATGATTCGGAATGATCAGGGCCGCGGGCTGCAGGCGGTGAATCAGCGCATACGTCTTGTCGAGGTGCCAGTCGGCGGTAGGCTTGTCCCACATGCCGTCGAACCAGATTCCGCCGATGGCGCCGTAGTTGGTGAGAAGCTCGGTGAGCTGGCCGTCCATGTAGTTGTCGAGGTAGGCATTAAAGTCGCCTTGATCGGGGCGGCTGTTTTTCCAGTCGGTGGCGCCGCGCGGATAGTAGTCGGGATTGTGCCAGTCGAGTTGCGAATAATAAAAGAAGAGCTTGACGCCCTGGCGATGGCATTCGTCGGCGAGCATCTTGAGCGGGTCTTTCTTATAAGGAGTGCGCTGGACGATATTCCAGTCGGAGGTTTTCGAGTCGAACATCGCGAAGCCGTCGTGATGGCGCGAGGTGATGGTGATGTACTTCATGCCGGCAGCCTTGGCCAGCGACACCCAGGTATGGGCGTCGAACTTCTCGGGATCGAAGAACATCGGCAGGCGGTTGTATTCGTCGACGGTGAGCTTGCGATTGTGGAAGACCCACTCTCCGTCGCCGAGGACGCTGTAGACGCCCCAATGGATGAACATGCCGAATTTCATGTCCTGAAAGTCGCGACGAGCCTGGAGATTTTCGGGAGAGGGTTGGTAGGTGGACTGAGCAAAAGCCGCGGTCATCGTCAAGCTGATCAGAAGAAAAACAGTAAAAAAGAAGTTCTCTGTACGACGAACATCGAACGAGTTGCACATGGACCCTCGCAAGGACGAATGTGTACTACTTACATTTGCACCAGTACGTGTTGTATTTGTCGCCGAACTGCACACCTTGGTAGCCGTCGAACGCAACGCAGACCTTTGTGTCTTTGTATTCGGAAAAGCGGAAGCGGAAAGACTGAATGCGTTTCCCATCAGATCGGAGCACGATGAGATGTCGTTCATTCAAATCCAAGTCTTCAATCTTGATTGAGTGTTTGTGCGGCCAGGGAATCTGCGGTCGCGTGTCGATCGATATAGTGAGAGTGTTTGGATTGTAGTCGCCGCCGGGAGAGATCCGGGTGGGTGGCTCCGGGGAGTTGGGAAGAACACATACGGTCCCAGATCTTGCAATGGTCGTGCTCTGTTCGTTGGACGGTTGCTGTGCGCGACCGCTCGCGACCAAAGTGAGAAAGATAGAAACTGCCACAGCGATCTTCATGCAGTTTAATTTGTAGCCCGTGCCATCGTATCTACGGAGGCGCACTACCTCAGGGCCCAGAGGCCGACTCATTGTTTTCTCGATCCGGCGCGGCTGAAGCCGCGCCCTTTCAAAACTGAAGTGCCGGCTCCCACGAGATGTCGAACTCGTTGCGCGACAAGGCGCAATGGCACCAATCCCATGATTTTTCTCCGGCGGTAGTTTACGCTGTTGCACGCATAGAATGGACAGAAATTGGGGACTCGCTTGGGATCGTGAATCGAGGAGGAAAGACATGCCCGCGCAGAACGGGTTGATTCGAGTAGCCAGCAAATATTCGGTGGATGAAACCGTGCGGCGACTGCAGGAGACGTTTGTGAGCAAGGGACTGCAGGTGTTTGCGGTGATCGATCACAGTGGCGAGGCTGAAAAAATCGGGTTGAAGATGGCTCCGACGAAGGTGATTATCTTCGGCAGTCCGAAGAGTGGGACGCCGGTGATGGTGGCGGCTCCTAGCCTTGCGATTGATCTGCCGCTTAAAGCGCTGGTGGCGCAGGATGCGGATGGCAAGGTGAGCGTAACCTACAACGATCCGGAATACCTTCGGGAACGGCACGGCTTCCCCGCGGATCTGACAAGGAATCTGGCCGGGGCGGGCGTGCTGATCGCCAAGGCTGTGGAATAATGAACCCCCTGCTTCTCGCACAAAGAACGCGCGAGAAATGGGGCACCCGGAGAGACTGTGACGGAAAATGCAAATCCGAATCGGGCTCGCGACCATCTAGCGAACGAGCGTACGTTTCTTGCGTGGGTGCGGACGGGAGCGGCCATTGTCGTGTTTGGATTCGCGATCGGGAGATTCTCGATTGCGCTGCGGCAGTTGAGTTCACTTGAGGGGCATCCGGTACACCGGGCGGGAGTCTCGGTGTGGATGGGTGCGGTGTCGATTGTGTTGGGAGTCGTGATGGTGGTGGCGGGTTTGTTTCGCTATCGGAAGACGCGGACGCGATTGGATGAGGGAACCTTTGAGCCGGCAGGGTTTGTGCTGGATTTGGTGACGATTTTGACTGTTTTGTTCGGGCTGGCCTTGGCGGCGTATTTGATTTATATCGAGAATAGTGTGGGGTGAAAGGCGGGGGCTAAAGCCCCGGCTTTCTCCTGCCGCTTGACGCGGCGCTGAAGCGCCGCTCTTCCACGGTGAAGCAGGCCGCCGTGATAGCGTGGCGGTCGGGTAAATAGCCGAGCTTTCGCTCGGCGGACGGCCGAAGGCGGCCGTCCCCACATGAACCAAGACCACATGAACCAAGACCGCATAAAGAAAGACCACATGGACAAAAACTACATCGGCAAAAAGTGCGTGAACAAAAATTATGGCGAACGATCGTGAGAAAGAAGCGGCGGCGCGGGCTAGTCTGCAGTATGTGAAAGATGGGCAGGTGGTGGGGCTCGGCACGGGGTCGACGGCGGCTTACTTTATAAAGCTACTGGGGGAGAAAGTGCAGAAGGGGCTGCGAATTCGCGGCATCCCTACCTCGGAGCGGTCGCGGGAGCTTGCGCTCAGCCTGGGAATTCCGGTGATCACACTGGATGAGTGTCAGGAGATCGACGTGACCGTCGACGGAGCGGATGAAGTCGATCCGCAGTTGCGGTTGATCAAAGGTGGTGGCGGGGCGCTGTTGCGCGAGAAGATTGTAGCGTCGGTCACGAAGCAGATGGTTGTGGTGGCGGACGCCTCGAAGCAAGTCGAGCGGCTGGGGAAGTTTCCGCTGCCGGTGGAGGTGATCCGGTTCGCACAGGCGGTCATCGCCAAGCGGATTGGGGCGCTGGGCGCGGAAGTGAAGTTGCGCATGACGTCTGAGGGGACACCCTTTGTTACCGATGAAAACAATCACATTCTGGACTGCCGGTTTGGAGAGATTCGCGACGCCGATGCGCTGGCGCGAACGTTGAGCGACATGCCGGGCATCGTGGAACACGGATTATTTATCGGCATGGCCAGCGTGGTATTGTTCGCGCGCGGGAACGAGATTGTGGAGTTGAAGCGCCGAGGCTGAAGGAGAAATTTGGCTCAGGCCCTCTGGGGCTAAAGCCCTACAGAAAATGGAGGGTTGTCGCAGCGCTTGAGAGGATGCGTGAGAACTAGTCTTTCGCCCCTCTGGGGCTTTTCGGTGTCCCCACCTTTCCCACGGCTTACGCCCCTTCGACAAGCTCAGGGCAGGCTGTGGGCTGCATTCTTTCGCCGCTTCGCGGCTAGGAGAGGACACGAACTGTTCCACCGCGTCGCTGAATTTTTAGTTCCCACGAACACTCTTAAGCGCTGCGCTACCCGGATTCCTCGCTGCGCCCGGACCAGAACTCGACTCGGTCGCATGACAGACATCCTGACGAAATTCCAAGAACCGGCGCGGGGGCGCGCATGATGGGCTGGAACGGGCCTTCGCGACGGCGTGTGCCTCGGTTCCCCACGCAGGCGCCGCTGGATGTGACGGTGCTGCGATCGGGGATTCCCGAGACGGTGCCCGGGCGATCGACGAATGTGGGCGAACGCGGAATCGCCGCGGTGATCGCCGGTGAGCTGGTTCCGGGAGAAAGCGTTGGAGTTGAGATCAGCTTGCGCTCGGGAACGGAGCCTCTGCGAACGCGAGCCACCGTGAAATATCAGCATGAACTGCGCTGCGGGCTGGAGTTCGCGATGATGTCGGCGGACCAGCGGACGGCGATTCGCGATTGGGCGAAGGAGACGAAGACTGCAGCAGAGGTGACTGCGGGTCCGCATCCGGTGGTCGATATGAAGGGCACGGAGGCAGGGAAGGATGGGCCAGCGTCGGCTGGAGGCAAGTCTGGCGATAAAGGCAAGAGGAAGAGGCGAGGTCTATTCGGGCTGATCGTCCTGGTCCTGATCGGAATTGGGATAGCGATTTACTGGTGGCGATGGGATCGCGGTTGGCAGGAATTGGAATCGAGTCTCCGAATTTCAGAAAAGGCCGCGGCGGAAACGCCAGGAACGAAAGTTCCCGCCGAGATGATCGAGAAGTTGCTGGTGCACCGGGTGGAACCGGTGTATCCGCCTGAGGCGCGGAAGCAGAATCTGCAAGGGATCATTGCGATTGATATTGTCGTGGGCCGGGATGGAACGGTGACCGCGATGCATCCGTTGAATGGGCCGGATGTACTGGCGCGCGCGGCAATGGACGCGCTGCGCTGGTGGAAATTCGAACCTTATCGGGTGAATGGGGAACCGGTTGTTGTGGAATCGACGGTCGCGGTGGAGTTCAAGCGATAGTGCAGCATGCGGAGACGGAATGGCGGGGTTTCACTCTCGGCTAGTTGCGCTGTTTGCGCATGCCGTGGAGGACGCGAACGCCGCTGACGGCAAAGCAGACTACGGCGCCCAGGGCGGCCACGAGCAAAACATTGGCGCGTAAGTGCAGGAAGTCAGCAAGTACTGCGGTGATTGCGAGGATGAGTCCCAGCACGTTGAGCCACAGAGGTGCACGAATTCTGCTGGCCAGGTCTTTGCGCAGGCGGAGTTGCAACAGCAGGGCGGCGAGTCCGATGGCGGCTACGACGACCACGGCGAGTGGGCTGCGAAACGCGCCCCGCGTGGTATAGATCACCACCAGTGCCAGCGCGAGCAGGAGCAGCCCGGCGGCGACGATGCTCCAGCGACGGGGCTTTGGCGCGGAGGGCGGGTTGGGAGCGGCGTCTGGCAAGGCTTCCGCTCAAAGTTATACAGGGCGATACAGCGGGTTTCAAAGCCTTTTCCAGATGGGGATTGCCAGAAGCAGGCTGGCGGCAGGTGTGTGGCTCACTTTTTCTGCAGGCTGCTTAAAGCCAGTTTCTCTGCCGTGGCCAGCGCATCGACAGCATTTACCTTCACATCCGGCTCGACGCCTTTGCCTTCCCAGTTCGTCTTCGAGATTGGGTTGGTGACCAGAATGCCAGGTATGCGGATCATGAAGTGGTCGTCGATGGAGTGGGGAGCGCCCATGTGTCCGCGGCCGGAGGTGGTCTCACCCACCAAGGTGACGCGCTTCAGCATCTTCAGGTCATAGGCGAATGCCTCGGCGGCGGAGAAGGTGGACGCCGAGGTCAGCACGAACGCAGGTTTATCTGTCAGCCGGTTTCCGGGAACCGGGGCGAGGGTCCAACTCTCGAATCGGTTGTTGTCGCCACGGTTGTAGAAGTCGTTCAGGTGAGTGGGCTGATCGAACAAGTAGGTTGCGAGAAAGGCGACCATCCTCGCGTTGCCGCCAAGATTGTCCCGCAGATCGAAGATGATGGCATCGGTTCCGTTGAGCTTCTTCATGGCGGCGGCAGCGACTTCGCCGCAGACCGAAACATCAGGGAAGGAATTGAACTTCAGATATCCGATGTTGTGGGGAAGAATCTGCACCTTCTCGAAGGTGCAATTGCTCTCTGCCATCTGCTTGCGATAGCGCGCGACCTCTTGCGAGAAGGGCAGGGCTGGCCGGTCGGGAACCGCAGATGTGGTGTTGACCACCACAATGTACTTGTCGCGGCCCGCTGCGTCGATTTGCCTGGTCAGGAGATTGGCAAAGACCTGACGATCGGTGATGGCGCTGTAGTCACTGTGCTCTTTATGCGCTAGGAGTACGGCGGCGATCCTTTGGGCTGCGCTGGGATCGACATAGTATTTCTGCAGATTCTGAATGGCGCCGTCGATTACGAGTTGTTGCTCGGCTGCGTCGAGTTTCCAGTTGTGAGCTGAGACCGCCGCTGGCGAGCCTGAAACCGTGGATGATACGGCAGTGGTTTCTGGTTGCGTCTTCGACTCGGCTATCGCGGTTGCAGATTGCTTGGCGGAGTTGCTCAAGGATTGCGCCCGGCGCTGAGGGTTTTGAGGATTGCTGGCCGATTGAGATTCTTTTGGTGTTTCTGCCGTAGGAGGAGACACCAGAGCGGCCGTTGACTCGGATGACGCAAGAGCGGGGCTCTCCTGACCAGATCCTGACAGTCCCACCTGCGGAGCAGCCGTGGTTTCTGGAATCCACTGAGGAGTTTCGAGTTGGGCCTCGGGGATACGAATACGCAGAACGTGAATCCAGCTGTGCTTGATGGCGATGCCGGTCAGGCTGAAGATTGCGAGGGACAAGACCAGCCCTGGCACAAAGGCCGCGGGGCTCGGGTGGAATGAATCGATCGTGCAAAAAGAAGGAACACCGTCCAGGGCAGGCTGCGGTGCAGGGGCGGCAGGAGTCTCGCCCCAGAATTCCGAGCGCAACAGCCATTGCCGGCTGAGCGACATTGCGACGTCGAGGAGCAGACGCAAAGAGGCGCGCTTCTCTTTTGATTGGTCGAAGATGGACAGCATCTCGGCGCCGAATCGCTTGCGGAATCCGGGCGGATGCAGACGAAGAGCGCAGCGGTAGAGATGCCGGAGCATCAGGCCCTCCGAGGCTTTGCAATTTGCAGTCGAGAGCGCGCCTCGCGAACGACGGCGGCCAACCGAGCCGTCTCGGCGGAGAGGACACCGCGTCCGACTGACGTGAGACGGTAGTAGCGGCGGCGGGGATCGTCATCAGACGGACGATTTCCCAGTTCTTTCACCCAGTCGCGCTGGATCAGCTTCTGCAGATTGTCGTAGAGCGTGCCCGGGCCCAGCTTGTATTTTCCTTCCGACTGCCGGGCGACCTCTTGCATGATGCCGTAACCGTGAAGATCTTCGCCGGCGAGAGACAGCAGGATGTGCAGCGTGGCGGGCGAGAGCGGCAGGAAGCGATCCAGATCCTCGTTCATACTCGGATGTCGTTATATCGGATCCCGAGTCAGTTGTCAAATGAAATCGTCTTTGGAGGTCATACGACCCGTCGTGCCGGCCAGCCATTCCGCGTGGCGAGGGTCCCCGTTGTTGAAGGCGTAGAGCACCAGTTCGACGCGCGTCGAGATGCCGAGCTTCTCGAAGATCCGGAAGAGATATTTCTTGATGGTGTGCGGGCTGAGGTTGAGTTCGATGGCAATCTGGCGATTGCCTAATCCCTCGGCAACGAGGGCGACAACCTGCTCCTCGCGGGGGGTGAGCAGGCGATCGCCGTTGGAGTTGAGAACACGCAACGAGGGAACCTCGGAGATGAGATCGATAAGGTAGTTGAGTTGCTCGGTGTTGGCCCAGATCTGTCCGGCGGCGACGCGAAGCAGGCATTTGCAGAGAAGGCGCAGGCTCGCGTCGGTGATGGGGAAGATGCCACGAGCGCCCGAACGGAAGGCGCTGACGACCAGATCGCGGTCCACGGTTTCGACGAGAAGGACCTTAGGGATCTCGGGATGCGAGAGATGAAAGCGGCGCAACGTCGTCACCGTTTCGGATACGTTTGCCATGGAACTGATGGAGAGAAGCGCCACGCGCGGGTACTGTTCGGTGACCGCGCGCAGGATCGCGACAGTTTCCATGTCGCAGGCCGTGATATGGAATTCCGGATGGCGGCGCAGAGCGCCGATCAGCAACTGAGATTGCATATGGTTGGAATCGGCGATGAGGACACCGATCGATTCAGAAGTGGCGGCAGACAGACTCATAGAGACGAATCTCCGAAACAACAGACGATGTTGTGATTGTAGGAATGTGGAAAACGAGTCACAAGGAAACTCGTCACAAAAGTACGTATCGGTTTTCATTTCGGGAATGGTTCCGTTCGTGTGGTGTGCTGGCCTGAATGTTCGAGATGGCGCTGTGGAAGTTTTCGCCTGTTAGAGCCCTAGATCTGCGCTGGAGGGTCATTTGGTGATCGCTGTCACAAGAATTGTTTCAACGTGGGAAATGCGAGTGCAGATTGCCGGGCTGGCATGTGATTTGGTGAACATGCAAGTCCACTTTGGTAGACGGACCGAAAGAAGACGGCCATTAGAGCGGCTGTCTCTGGCGATTTGTGAATGGTCTTCCACAAACTGTTGATTTGAGATGCCTGACTTCGTCAGTTGCCGGAGTTCGACGACGCTTTCAGTTCTCCACTTTGGTGGACGGAACTTCCAACGTCTTGTTGCACTGGGTGCCTGCAGGTAAGTTTGCGACGTAGCAGTTACGGACTAGGTGACTGCCGGCAGCGAAACAAACTGTGGGGCCAATGAGCCGGGTCTTTCAATTCGTCAGTTCGATAACAATTTCATTCTGGATTCTTGGATGTGGTTCGGCCGTGCGCGCGCAGGAGGGAACGAAAGACCTCGGCGGAGTAAATGAGAGTTCCTACTCTGGCTTAACCGGAGCTGGCGTAGGAGCCGATAAGTTAACGGCCGCAAAACCCGGAGGAGCGGATGGATCAGAGAACCCCCTGCTCGGAGGACATCGCCATCCGCTCTACCGGTTGCATCCCAGCGACGTTGTGGAAGTGACGTTCACGGTTGCACCGGAGTTCAACCAGACTCTGACGGTGCAACCGGACGGGTACGTGATGTTGAAAGATGCCGGGCCCGTGGAGGCTCAAGGACTAACCGTTCCCGAGTTCAGCCACGCGGTACAGGCGGCCTACCAGGGATATCTCCACGATCCAGAAGCGGCGGTGGTGCTGAAAGATTTCGAGCGGCCTTACTTTGTCGTGGGAGGGAAAGTAGGGAAGCCGGGCAAATACGAACTGCGGTCTGATACGACGGTGGCCGAAGCAGTCGAGATCGCCGGCGGCTTTACGGCTGAAGCGAAGCACTCGCAGGTAGTGCTGTTCCGGAGGGTCGACGAAGACCTGGTGGAAACGAGAGTGTTGAATCTGAAGAAGATGCTGAAGGAAAACAGCTTGAAAGAAGATGTCCATCTGCGAGCGGGGGACTTGATCTTCGTTCCACAGAGCACGATCTCGAAGATCGCCCGCTTCATGAGCAAGCCGTCGGTCAGCATGTATATAAACCCCTACCAATTTTGAAAAGCCAATCACATCATGCCGGATGAAGACTTAACTCGGGGTCGCACGCAGCAATCGGGGCCGACCATGAGGGAACTGGCCATGGTGCTGTTTCGCCGGCGGCGAGTTTTTGTTTGGGTCGCGGGAGTCGTACTTGCGGCATCGGTTTTCTACGCGGTCTTCGGCACCAGGTATCAGGCAAACATGAAAGTTCTGGTGCGCCGCGGGCGAGCGGACGCTCCGGTGAGTGCCGGCGAAAATGCTCCACTCGATCTGACGCGGATCGCCGTCTCGGAAGAAGAGTTGAACTCTGAAGTCGAACTACTGCGGGACGATGATGTACTGCGAAGCGTAGTGCAGCAGACAGGGGTCGGGGGACGCGATTGGTTGCACGTCCTGCGCCTGAGCGAAGGTCCGCCTCAGCGGCTTGAGCGCGCCGCGCGGCGCCTGGCCAAAAAACTAAGAGTGGAGCCGGTCAAGAGGACCAATCTGATTGCTGTCAGCTACGCGACGGACGATCCGCAGACGGCGCAGAGAGTGCTGCAAGCACTGGCCGGGGCCTACCTGGAGAAGCATAAGACGGTGCATCGTCCCAGCGGAGAGCTGCACTTTTTCGACCAGCAAATAGGGGAATCAAGGCGACTGCTGGAAGACTCCAAGCAGCGGTTGCTGACCTTCAGTGAACAGCACGGCGCAGTGTCGGCCGGACTGCAGCGGGATCTTGCTCTACAGAAGTTCAGCGAAATGGACGCCAGCGATCGGCAGACGAAAATTGCGTTGGCCGAGACCGAGCAGCGTGTTGCGGATCTACGGACGCTCATGAATACCCTCCCGGAGCGGACGACTACGCAGATACGGAGCGCTGACAATCCGGAGCTGCTCAAGGCGCTGAAATCGAGCTTGATGGATCTGCAGTTGAAGCGCACGCAACTGCTGACCAAGTTTGAACCGAATCACCGGTTGGTGCAGGAAGTTGATCAGCAGATTGCGCAGGCGGAATCCAGCATCGCAGCTGAGAGTTCGGCTCCAGTTCGCGATGAGACGACCGATAAAGACCCTCATTACGAGTGGGCAAAATCCGAATTGGAGAAGTCGGAGGTGCAGCTGCGGGCGCTGCGGGCGCGGGAGGGCGCGACCAATTCACAGAAGGTTGCATATCGCGCGATCACTCAAAAGCTTGGAGAAGACGCGATCACCCAAGACGACCTGTTGAGCACCAAAAAGGCCGCGCTCGACAACTACCTGCTCTATGTAAAGAAGCAGGAAGAAGCCCGCATGAATGATGCGCTCGACGAGTTGGGGATCGTCAACGTGGCGATCGCGGAGCAACCTGTGGCTCCAGCTCTGCCCATATGGTCGGTTCCAATGATTTTGCTCGTCGGGTTGTTCGGAGCAGGAGCGGCAGGCGTGAGCGCCGCCTTTGTAGCCGACTATGTGGACCCGTCGTTCCGAGATCCTGATGACGTGGTGGCATCTTTGAGCGTGCCGGTATTGGCATCCTTGCCTCGCCACACGAGCGGGAGGCTGTCCGCATGAGGGCTCAGACCATGAGCGAGTTGCTATGCGGATTTGCGCGAGAGGCACAAGCGTCGGAACGCGACGCTGTAATTGTTGAAGACACCTTCATCCAGCGTTCCGCAGAGTTCGCAGTGGAACGTTTCGCGGCGGGGCAGATTCGTGGGCTTATCAGGCAGGTGTTTAGCTCCGCGGTCACTCCTGCGATACGTCAGGTTGTTTTTAGCGGAATCGATGCGGAGGCTGATGTCGGTGGTGTCTGCCGGAAAGTCGGGGGAACTCTTGCCGCGGAGACAGGGAAAGATGTTGTCCTCATCACAAGTGGTGCGCCACCAGAGCTAGATCGTGGAACCGAACCGTTTCAGGCAGTGCGCAAGGTGGCCAAGCATGTCGATGGCAAGCTGTGGTCGCTGCAGCTTTCAAATGACTCGAGTCACGTCGCGGGCTCGTCGCTGGTTGCGTACTTGAAAGAGGATCGACGCGAATTTGAGTATTCGATTGTGGCGGCATCGGCGGGAGTCGCGGATGAAGCGGTGGTCATGGGGCAGGCGGCCGACGGCATCATTCTTGTTTTGTCGGCATTGCGGACAAGACGGGCGGTGGCACTTCGATTTCGGGAAGCGCTCGGATCGTCGCGTTTGCTGGGAACGATATTGACGGACCGAGAATTTCCTATTCCCTCTGCAATCTACCGAAGGCTGTAGAACGTGTGAACGCGAACGCGTGTTCGCGAAACCTGGAACGGTCGAGACAACCTGAAGTGTCTTCTCTACTACTCAACCCGGAGAAACCGCCAATCATTGAGCGGATCAGCAGCAATTGGTCAATGAAGTCACTCATCGATCCCGGCTCATAGAGGAACCCCGTCCTGCCGGGGATAACGAGTTCCGGAATGCCGGTGATTGCCGGAGCCAGCACAATTCTTGCTCGCACCATCGCCTCCATCAGTACAAGCGGAATTCCCTCGCTCCGGCTCGTCAGCACCACCACATCGGCATCGTCGTACAACCGGCCCATCTGCGCTCGTTCCACATGCCCGAGCAGCTTGACCGTCTCACCGAGACCGCCTTTGGATATCAAAGCTTCCAATGATCGGCGCTCAGGGCCTTCGCCCGCGATTGCGCACTCAAAACTCACACCCCGTGCCGCCAGCCGCTTACAAGCCTTTATTAGGATTGCGTGATCCTTGACCGGGTGCAGTCTTCCAACCGCCAGAAGTCTCAGGCTTGATCCGTTGCGACTCCTCAACGCCTCCGACACGGCAGGGACATCCACTCCCATGCGGCTCACAATGACTTTTTCGCGCACCACGCCCGGATACTGCTCGAGGATGTAACGGCGGTTGTATTCCGATACAGTCAGGCAGAATCCACAGGCACCGAGTTTGACGTCGAGATAGCTCGCGTGTAACAGCAGGTCCGACCCATGCAGCGTCAGGCTGAAGCCGATACCGAGCAATTTCGACGCGGTCAGGGCGATCCACGAACCAAAGTATCCGTGATGAACGTGGATATGCTCGACGCGCCTTCCTTGCAGTTGCACCGCGTAACAGGCCCCAAGGAACGTATGCGCGAGAGCCTTCACACGCTGCACCAGGCCTTCCCGGCCACAAAACAGCACACGAGCAATGAGAGGCAAAACCTGAATCCATTTGCGCAGACAGAGCCATATAGCTGGGATCAGAATTCTCCCCGATAGCGACAGCACAACAACGTCCGGACAAGGTGCCGTGTCGGAATCACCGGTGCGCACTCTTTTCACGCTACCGGTCACGACGCAGACCCCCCTCCGCTCGAGTTCGTCGATCTCTTCCTGCACGTATGGCTCGACAGGTGACGGGAACTCGTTGGCGAGGTAGGCAATCGTCAGCACGAGTACGCAGCCTCCGCCCGTCTGTGCTGCCCAGCAAGCATTCCCGCCATGGCGAACAGCAATCCGTTCACAAACTGGTAGCTCATCACCACCAGTGCCGCATTCACCCAGTACACAGCCAGCAAGATTGGCCACATCCGATGAAAGTCGTGATTGAGGAAGCCCTTGGTCCCGCTCTCCGGAGTCTTTCCTCGTCCCAGACGCCACAATTCCCACATGAGCCACAAGTAAACGGCGAAACCCAACAGGCCTTGCTCGACCAGCAACTCCAAATACGTGTTATGCGGATACAAGACCTTCTCCTCGTATCCGCTCACGAATCGCGGCAACTCCGCCGGCATCCGGTGAAATCCCCAGCCGAGCCACGGACGCTCAAAGAACATCTCCCAGCCACCGGCATAAACAGCTTTGCGGAAATCGACCGGCCCCTGTTCTTCGAAACGCTCATTGAGAGAGCCGGCAAATTCGTGGCAACTCAGGATGACTCCGGTGCCCACAACGCTCAGGGACAGCAAGGCGACCCAAGCTCGACGGCGGAATCGCGCATTCTCGGAAAGAAAGATCAAAGCAACTACAGTCCCGGCGAATGACAACCAGACTGCCCTCGTCATCGTCGCAAGAATGGCCACCGGCAACGAAGCCAGCAAGACAACGATCCACACTCCCCGTCTTGCGCCTCGTTTGTATGCGTGCCACGCCACGATCCCCAGCATGTTCAGGGACACGCCGTTGGCAACCGCCTGCAACAACGGCCCTCGGGCACGGTCTGCATGAAAACCGAGACTCTCATCCAAGATGAAACGAGGAAAGATCAGCGAATGCGCTCCAATCAGAAATGCAATTGCCGTGAAACTGAGATACGCAAGCACGATCAACGCGAACGTCTCGAATTGGCGAAGGCTCCTCTCTTCCGCGAACACCATTCCCGCGAGATGGAAGAGCGCGAAGGGCACAATTAGCTTGGAAGCCAGCAAGCTCCAGGTTTCATGATCAAACGAACGACCCGCCACACTCCCCAATGCCAGCAGGGTCAAGGCCAGCATCGGCCAACTCGCACGCTCCCACACAATCAACGGACGCCGCAAGACCACCACCCGTCCCGCTACTCCCAGCACCAACAAGAGAAATGCCACCCGGTCGATCTCATAAAACTGCACGTCAGGATGCCGTAGCAGCATCGCCGTAAGCGCAGCCAGAAACAGAACCGTCGGCGCCGAAATCAACCAATGAAGTGGCCTTAGCAGGAATTCCGCGATCCGGCCTTCCAGAATCTGCTCTCGTCTCTCATATAGAAAAGGACGCCACGCCCCATCGATCATTCGCCGCTCCCGTCAACCACGGCCAGCACGGTCCGCAGCAGGATCTTCAAATCCAGTCCCAAACTCCATGTGCGGATGTACTCGCGATCTAACTCCATCCCTCGCGCGAATGACGGATCGCGCCGCGCCGTGACTTGCCACAACCCGGTTATGCCCGGAGTAACATCGAGCCTCGCCAGATGCTCAAGTTCATATCCCGCAACATCGTCCAGTGGGTGCGGCCTCGGCCCTACCAGGCTCATCTCGCCCTTCAGCACGTTTAAAAGCTGAGGCAGTTCGTCGAGGCTGTATCGGCGCAGAAAGCGCCCGACTCGTGTAACCCGCGGATCGCCAGTGATTTTGAAGAATGGCCCAGACCTTTCATTGTTCTGACGTAGCGAGTTCTTCAGCGCGTCCGCATTGCTCACCATCGTGCGGAACTTGTGACAGCGGAACGCCCGTCCTTTGCGACCCGCTCGTTCCGCGCTATAAAGGACAGCGCCCGGCGAATCAAGTTTGATCAAAAGCGCGATCAACGCCAGCAACGGCGACAGAACCGCCAAGACCACTCCAGCCCCGACGATGTCGGTAAGCCTTTTCAAAAAGAGATCCACTGCGGGCAGCCGCTCGGCGTGCAGACAAATTGCCGGCAAGTCACCCGCCTCTTCGACCTCGTGGCACATCGGATTGCACCCAAAAAGCTCCGGAACGATTTCCAGGTCCAATCGCAGGCGTCGTGCCTCTTGCAATACCCATCTCGTCAATTCCTGATCCTTGGGCGCGGCAAGGATGACCTCATCCACGAAGCCTTTTCGAGCCATCTGCCCAAGTTCTGCGACTCGCCCGATCACGCCGTTGCCGAGCGGCCCGTCATCGTCGAGAAATCCATATACGGATCGGCCGACGCCGGGATGACGTTCGAGGTAAGACGCCACTCTATTTCCTGGAGCGCCTGCTCCTATGATGAGCACTCTCCGGTCATCTTTGCGGCCTTTGTTCAGAGTGCTTTCGCTCCTCCACATCCCGAGAGCGGCTAAATGCAATCCACCCGCACCGCAGAACAACACGCTGATACTCCATGGAGCGCCTTGCAGTCGGTAGACCAGATACATGAGCGCCGTGGCAAGCACTACGGACTTGCCGAGAATGGTCCTTTGCCTGCTGAGGCTTGCCACCGAAGAGTGCAAACCCTCCGTAGAACCAATGAGAGTGATCAATGCGGCATGCAAGACCGCAAAGCCCAGCAGCGAAACCGGTGCTCCAGCCGCGAATTCGAACACCCGCCGGTGCGGAAAAAGCACCCGCAGAGGCACCAGCATCGCCCCCACCACAAGCCAGTTCAGCGTGACCAGCGCGCAGTCAATCGCCATCGACTGCAACCACGGGACTGCCATTCGGCCCTGCAGAGGACGCGGCATCAGGAAGTTGAG
>Ga0207072_1077_pt1 | contig 19691 bp, 14 predicted proteins | sample Alteio_BWMinHeat_68_FD_153570 | JGI IMG/M metagenome (GOLD analysis project Ga0207072, IMG submission 153570) | Enriched cells from forest soil in Barre Woods Harvard Forest LTER site, Petersham, Massachusetts, United States -... | ecosystem: Environmental > Terrestrial > Soil > Temperate forest >... | reverse complement strand
ACTAAGAGTGCCCCCGAATATAAATATGGAGACTGTCGGTTTTCTCCGGACAATTTTGAGAAGATCCGAGCGGTTGTCCTCCGACAACTGGGCAAAATCCAAACTTTTTCTGGTCCAAGTACTCCCTCCCCCTATGAAAGTGCTTTAAAGCGGCTCCAGGCGCATTTGGTTTCTCTTCGAAATCCCTTTCTTGCAAGGAACATCAGCGAGAGGCTTCAGAACATTAAGATGAAAGACTGGTATAATGAGCTGACGGTTCAGAAAGTCGTTCTTCCTACCTGGCCCGAGGAAACGAAAGAACGTTTAACGGCCTATATTGAGCAATTTAGAAACAGAGGTTTAACGGAATTAGTCGAGCCTCCGAAAGAATCTGTCCCAAAGATGAAAAAGGATTTTCAGCAGGTAATTGAAGGTCTGAAGACTCTAGTTTGTGAAAAAATTGGAGAATACGACGGATGGGCTGAGTTTCAACTTTTATTTGCAATTCCTACATTCGCTGTGTTAAATGACACCCATTTTATTAAAATCGGGAGCTATATCGATCTAAAAGCAACGGAGGATTTACGAGACTACATCGAAAATCTCGATAAAACAAAAGAGATTGATTTGACAGAGGTCAAACGGCATTTGGCAAAAGAGGGGGCTCAAGTTGACTTAGCAATTTTCTTGGAGCAACTTATCAAGGAAAAACCAAAAAGACCAGGCATTTTGACGTGCTGGGAACAGCCGTCGGAATTTTTTGTTGAAAAGATATTTTCTCTTAACAGGCCTAATGGGAAGAAACTCGAAGGGGTAATCATTAAATGCGAAAAACGAGATAACAGGGTTGTATTTTTACTGGATGATTATCTTGAAGTAATCATCCAAAAAGAACCATTTGAAATCCAGCTGATTAGCTACCGATGTTACCCACACCTAATTGCAAGCATCCAAAGTAAACTTATTCAACAAGGGGACACCTTAACGATCCGCCATCCTCGCGAGGCAGGAGACGGTGCTGTTATTTTGGCAGGTCAGTACCAATTGCAAGAACTTACGGGGGATAATGAATATACACTGATTAGTCCTGACCAACAACGGAAGTACCGAGTGCGTGCGAAGTTGCATGGGGAAATCAAGATTGCAAAGTGGGATCAAGCAAATCAAAGATACGATGACAAACGATCTTTTTCTCAAGATGCATTCGAGCGTTGTCATATCGCTTGGAAGAAAATTTGCGAATCCGTTTCTGAAATTAATCAGTCTAATGCCGATTGGTGCATTTTAATTAAACCCTCTCCTGATGAAGATGAGCTCCGTAGACAGCGGCTCAAGCAGGTTAATGAAGAACTCGATAGGCTGTATCAAAAATTTCAAGGGGTAGAAAATGAGCCGTTAATGGACGCACTACTCGATAAGTTCGTCAAAAATGGGTTGAAAGAAATTGATGTTGGCTTGCTGAAGAGTAAAAAACCAGCATTAGTTGGTGATGTCACAAATTTATCAAATAGATACGCTGAATTGCAGATTGCTAGAACGCCTGCACAGATTCTCTTAAAGGCCGTGATGGATGCAAATTATGATAGCCAGGTTGAATGCAACCGGATTTCGGTCGCAAGAATGATGCAGTCTTCCTTAGAATTAAACAAACATCTTAACCATTTAGCAGGCGGTGATCTCCTGCTGTTTATGGGCAATGCGGGCGCCAAAAGCATTGCTATTGATTTTTTGATGAGAGTACGTCGAGATAGCCATGCGAGCGCACAAAATACGAATGATGATTTAAAGATTGAGAAATCGATTTACACTCAAGGTGTTAAGAAGCCAGGACAATCTTACTTTCTGGTTGATTGTCCTAGTTTTAACGAAGGTAGTGGTGAAGCTGATTTATTGGCACATTATAGCCTGGACCAGGCTGTGCAGAGAGCAAACTCTCTTCTCTCTCTTGTGATTGTATTGCCTTTCTCTGCATTTTTTTTTGACGACGAAAATAGCGAAAATTCAGTCACTCAGCTTGCTTCTAGGACAAAAAACTTGTTTCCGGCCGCGTTTGATCTTCAGAATCCACAAGGAAGTGCGAATATCCATTTGCTCTTAACGAACCAAGTATATTCGAAGAGTGGCGTCGCAGCTGATTCGGGGGCTGCTGAAATCATTGTAGAGGAGTTTATTAATGAGCAGTGCAGGCAGAACGACGAAATGTTCAAAGACAATAGCAATTCTCTTAAGAAAAGCTTTCTTGAACGTCGTCAGGGTATTTGGACGGTCTTACAACAAATCCATAAAAGCGGTCGCTTGCATTTTATTAATTTAAGAGACCCAAAAGAGCCGAAAGAGCTCCTAAACTTATTTTCAAAGAAAGGTACTCTAAATAAACAACACTATCACCCTGCAATGGCTTCCGATTATATACGCGAAAAATTTGGTACAAGTGTAGGGCTGGCTGGAAATACATGGGTTATGATTTTGGAGGTGTTTTTAAGCGTATTGCCAGAAGATTTAGAGAAGTCTCTTGAGGAAATCAACAAAACAAAGATCCTTTTAGCACAAGCAGAAACTGAGAAAAAAGAGCAGTATCAAAGAATTCAATCCCTTGAAGAGGAATTAGAAGAACTGACTTCTCGTATTAAGCATCTAGAAAAAAATGAGGAAACAGTCATTGACGAAACCTTGAAACAAGAGCTTGTGAAAGTAGCGGTAACAAGTAAGGGGCTTGAGTCCGTAATTAATAAAGATGGAAAAAGCTGCTTGCGTGTACTAAAAGATGAGATTACAAATCTCGATGCACGTGTTTGTAATTTAACTGAGAAAACTATCGAGATTAATGAAATAATTAAAAGGTTTAAGAGCCGTCCCCTCCCCACTTTCGAAGCGTTTTGGATGCCTCTTCTGGCACAGTGGACAATCAATCCGTTTCACTTTGTTCCAACAGCCAGTTTTGTAAGCACTCTTAACACTACGATTGGGGAACTAGAAAGGCAAGTCCAGACTGGGAAATTAAGCTTGGATGTGGCTGCGAAGATCGCTAGTGTGATTGCTCAGCAAAAAGCGCTCTCTGAAGCAATTGCTGCTTTTCAAGGGACACAAACGGAGTGTAAAAAGCGTCTAGAAGAGCATCGAAGCGAGGAAATCCAGAGGCTAGTCAAAGAGAGATTAAAGGATACAAAGCAGCGTTTAAAAGTGGTTGAGGCGGAAAAAAAACAGCTTGAAGATTTTACTGCTATTGATCAGAGAATTGATGAAATGAAACAAAAGGTAGGCGAAACAGAACAGAAAATTGGAAAATTGCGCAAAAACCGCAGAAATTTGGCTATCGTAATTAAGACCGAATGGAAGAGCGCTGAGGTTCTTAGGGAGTTTTGTGCCAACCTTCTCAAGCTTCTTAAGGAGTTTAGATCTGAGCTTCGTGGGGAGTCCGCTGAAGATGTCATCTACCAGAAAATGAACCTGGCTTCGACTAGACGATATTGCCATGAGTTTATAAAACTTTTTGATCAGCACAAGGACTCGTTATTGCAGTCGATTCAAAAGGAATATGGATTTTAGAAAAAAAGTATCGTTAAGGGAATCTTTATGAACGCAACTTTACAGACAGGAGCTAGGTCGACATCATCCTCTTTGTCCATCCCTGCGAGCGGGGCAACCACAGTGGAGTTGGGCGATCTTGAATTAGACTTAGAGCCTTTTGCGGAGATCGCAGCGAAGCTCGTCAAAGCGGGTTGGGAAGGGAATGAGGATAGTATAGAACTGGCTGGAACTAAGAGTGCCCCCGAATATAAATATGGAGACTGTCGGTTTTCTCCGGACAATTTTGAGAAGATCCGAGCGGTTGTCCTCCGACAACTGGGCAAAATCCAAACTTTTTCTGGTCCAAGTACTCCCTCCCCCTATGAAAGTGCTTTAAAGCGGCTCCAGGCGCATTTGGTTTCTCTTCGAAATCCCTTTCTTGCAAGGAACATCAGCGAGAGGCTTCAGAACATTAAGATGAAAGACTGGTATAATGAGCTGACGGTTCAGAAAGTCGTTCTTCCTACCTGGCCCGAGGAAACGAAAGAACGTTTAACGGCCTATATTGAGCAATTTAGAAACAGAGGTTTAACGGAATTAGTCGAGCCTCCGAAAGAATCTGTCCCAAAGATGAAAAAGGATTTTCAGCAGGTAATTGAAGGTCTGAAGACTCTAGTTTGTGAAAAAATTGGAGAATACGACGGATGGGCTGAGTTTCAACTTTTATTTGCAATTCCTACATTCGCTGTGTTAAATGACACCCATTTTATTAAAATCGGGAGCTATATCGATCTAAAAGCAACGGAGGATTTACGAGACTACATCGAAAATCTCGATAAAACAAAAGAGATTGATTTGACAGAGGTCAAACGGCATTTGGCAAAAGAGGGGGCTCAAGTTGACTTAGCAATTTTCTTGGAGCAACTTATCAAGGAAAAACCAAAAAGACCAGGCATTTTGACGTGCTGGGAACAGCCGTCGGAATTTTTTGTTGAAAAGATATTTTCTCTTAACAGGCCTAATGGGAAGAAACTCGAAGGGGTAATCATTAAATGCGAAAAACGAGACAACAGGGTTGTATTTTTACTGGATGATTATCTTGAAGTAATCATCCAAAAAGAACCATTTGAAATCCAGCTGATTAGCTACCGATGTTATCCACATCTTATCGCAAGCATCCAAAGTAAACTTATTCAACAAGGGGACACCTTAACGATCCGCCGTCCTCGCGAGGCAGGAGACGGTGCTGTTATTTTGGCAGGTCAGTACCAATTGCAAGAACTTACGGGGGAAAATGAATATACACTGATTAGTCCTGACCAACAACGGAAGTACCGAGTGCGTGCGGGATTGGACAGGGAAATTAAGGTGGCAGAGTGGAATCAGCCAAGTCAAAGATACGATGACAAACGATCTTTTTCTCAAGATGCCTTCGAGCGTTGTCATATCGCTTGGAAGAAAATTTGCGAATCCGTTTCTGAAATTAATCAATCTAATGCCGATAGGTGCGTTTTAATTAAACTCTCTCCTGATGAAGATGGGTTGCGTAGACGACGTCTTGGGCAAATTAATCAAGAGCTCGAAGAGCTGTATCAAAAATTTCAAGGGGCAGAAAATGAGTCATTGATGGATGCCCTGCTCGACAATCTCATCGCAAATGGGATGAAAAGAATTGATATTGATTTACTAGAGAACAAGAAACCAGCACTAGCGAGTGATATCGTAAGTTTGTCAGAAAGATACAGCGAATTGAGGATGGCAAGGACGCCCGGACAGATCCTTTTAAAGGCCGTGAGGGATGCAAACTATGTTAACCAGGTTGGCAAAAATGGTCTTTGGAGCCAAAGAACAATGCAATTGCTCCTGGAATCAAACGAGCATCTTAACCATCTAGCAAATGGCGATCTAGTACTGTTTATGGGTAACGCTGGCTCTGACAAAAGCACTACCATTGCTTCTTTGATGAAAGTGGGGCAAGATAGCCGTTCGAATGCACAAAGTGTGAATGATGATCTGAAGATTGGGGAACCGATTTACACACAAGGTTATAGGGGGCCAGGACAATCTTACTTTCTGGTTGATTGTCCTGGTTTTAACGATACACGAGGGATTGCGTTTGATTTATGTGCAAATTATAGCATGGACCAAGTAGTCCAAAGATCGAAGTCTCTTCTGTCTCTTGTGATTGTACTACCTGTCACGGAGTTTTTCTTTAATAACGGAAATTCTATCATTGACCTCATTAGTCTTATACAAGAAAAGTTCCGGACTATTTTTAAACCAAAGGATTTAGAAGCAAGTGCGAATGTCCACCTGCTTTTAACGAACCAAAAGCATTCAAGGGGCGGCATCGTAGCTGATAGGTTGGCTGAAAAAAAATTTGAAGAATTTGTTGAAGAAATGATGAGACAGACCGACGCAAACCTCAAGAAAGAAGATCCTCTTGATCACTACCCTAAGCTTACGAAGTTCTTTCTTAAAGAGCGTATGGATATTTGGACAGCTATCCAGCAAATCTATAAGAGCGGTCGCGTGCATTTTATCAACTTAAGAAACCAAAAAGATCCGAAAGAGGTCCTAGATTCATTTTCTAAGAACGGCATTTTTGATAAAAAGCAATTTTTTCCTAGAATGCCCTTGGCTAGAATGGCCCCGGGTTTTACGCATAGCTCGTTTGAGGATTCAGTTGGAAAGGCTGCACATTTTTGGACCGATGTAATTTTGGGCAAGTTTTTAAAGTCATTCCCAGAAGAGCTTGAGAAGTCTATCCAGAGAAAACGCACACTCACCGTTAATGCAACAGAGGTAAAAGCTTTGACAGTCTCTTGGTTAATTAAGTTTATGGAATTAAAGGTGAGTCTTGAAACACTAAAAATTTGTCAGAACGAAATTGAAAATCGGATTCGAGAATTCAACGATGAATTTGGCATACTCACTCAAAAAATTCCGGTGCTCAAAGAAACAATTGCAAGACTTGAGGGAGCCGTTGGCACGGTCCTTACGAAAGAGTATCATGCTGAGATTAAGTTACTTGAAAAAAGGTTACAGGATTTGCGGTGGCGATGCGGTCGTGAGAGCGAAGATCAAGAAGCAAAAATGCGTGAGGGTAACGCACTTATAGAAAAACAACAGGAGTGTGAAAGTAAGATAAAAAACTTGGAAAATGATCAAATCAAAGAGTTGTTAGAGCGCATAAAGAAGGGATTAGAGACCGAAGAGACGATAAAAAAACAGCTAGAAAGCTTCACTCAGATTGACAAGAGAAGTGAAAAAGAAGCAGACGCAATAGAGCAGAACATTTCAAATCTTCTTAAAAGCCGTAGGAACTTGGCTATTATTATTAAGAACGAGTGGGAGAGCGTCCAGTTTCTCAGGAAACTTGCTGACGAGGCCATCGCAGATGGAGACTTCTCTAGTGGCAACGTAGACGCTTGCCGCCAGTTTATTTCGCTTTTTGATCAGCACAAGGACTCGTTATTGCTGACGATTCAAGAGGAATATAGATTTTAGAACATAAATTTTGTGAAATATAAAACAAATTATTTTTTTAGGAGGTTTTTATGAACTCGTTATTTCGTTATTACGATCTTCTGCACACGAAGTGCATCGATGTGTGGCCAAAGCAAGAAGGCGGATATCAAGCATCTGTATCATTTTTGGACACGGATGGCAAGGTGTCACGGTTCATTGAAAAGCTTCCTCTGGTGGGAATACCGAGCCTGTTATTAGGCAAAGACTGTGTTAAAAAGTTGAGCAACTTTCTCAAATTCACCTATCTTGTCCCGGAAAAGGGGGGAGATGGGGCCGTTGATAGGGTATCTGTGCGCGTGGCGTGTCGAGCAGGGGGGTTGCCGAAGATCCCCTTTCAACCAGGGTTAGCTCTGGGGTCTGTGGTTTCTGGTAACGTGATGGCACAACTTCAGGAATATGGGGATGCAAAAGCAAAAAAGGATAGGCTAGAAGATCAGATCAAAAGCGCTGAACAAGAAATTGCAACGCTTGATACAAAGATAGCTTCTCGAAAGGATAAGGGGGACAACGACTCTTTGGTGGTTCTTTGGAAAGCTCAGCAAGCATCAGTAGGGGCCTACAGCCAGGGACTAGTTGGTCGATTGATGTCGTTGATGCCGGCGCAAAATGAAGTGTTCCCGATCCCCGTCATCGAAAGTTTCTCTCAGGGAATCGCATCCCCGATCGATGTCGGCAGTTCGGTGATTGAAATCCAACCACGCGGCTTTGATAGCGAAAACTTTAATTCTCAGTATATTTTAATTAATACCGCAGCAGAGTTGATTCAGGATAAAATAAGCCAATCTTCTAGAGCAAGTAGCGCTTTTGCCGGAGGAGGACATCTACTTTTCGGTTCCGTAGAGTTCAACCGCACTAAAACAAGTGCTGTTTTAGACCGAATTATGCAGGCTAAAGCGAAAAACGAAGCCAAAGGCGTTTTAGTCATCGATGCATTCGTAACGACGCGCAATGTGCGCTGTTTTACTAAGATCAATTACGATCTCACTAGACTCAAGCAGGTCTTAGCGGTAATGAAAGGTAAAGAAGCCGCAGAAAAAATACGTTATGGGATTACTGAGCATGGGGGATCGCAAGCGATTTTTCTTTTGACCGAAGCAGTCATGGGAGGGTCTTTCACTGCTCTCGTGTTTTCTTCCGGTGAGAGTGAGTCAGACAGGGATCTAGATGGGCATCAGACAGACAGTAGTTCTTCCGGCGCGGTTGGTGTAGAAGGGAGGCATCTCTTGCATAAGGCAAATGTAGGCTATATGGCCGCAGGTTCGAGTGGATCTAAGTCGGAGAAGGATGCGCTGTCCGGCAGTGCGCAAACGAGGGTATCGATCGAGTTTTTTGCTCAAGGAGCTATTCCAACCCTATCTAGGAGTACAATCGAACGGGAGATTTTAAAGCATCTTAATTTGGATCCATCCAAATATGAATTGAGCAGCAGCGATGCATCCAATTTGGAAAAAATTGTGAAAGCCTCAGGTCAAGAAAGAGAGATTGCCCTTCTCCAACAAGATGCTAAAGTCAAAAGCCAGCAGGTAGCCATTTTAAACGCCGTGCGAGGGATGGTGTCTGAAAAGCAAAAGCAAAATATTCATACGATGGAAAGTGTGATGGGGGCATACGAAAATTTTGCTGAGCGGATCGCAAACGACAAAGAGTGTGGAGTGCCAATCGGGTTTAATTATACGGTACTCACGCAACAAGAGATAGAGGCAAAAATCAAAGAATTAGAGAAAGACGCAGTCTAAGAAAAAGGGTAAAAAATCATGATGAGTTTAAACGGCATCTTGCCTGCCTATCCAGGTTATGCCCTTGGAAGTATTATTTCGGAGGCAGAATTTCTGCTTCCGATTCATCTAAAAAGGCAGAGTGATCTCAATGCAGAGTTGGAACGAAAGACAAATAGTTATAATGAACAACTTAATGCACCAGCAGGCGTGGGTGATGAAATTTTAGATACTCTTCCTCTTGAAATGACCAGGGTTAAGAATGATTTAAGAAGTCTAAATATTAAAATTCAGGATTGTTATAGAAAGATTAGTGCATCCGATGTTCAATTCGCTTTGCCATTGGATGATCGTTATGTAAAGCTCTCTTCCGATGACCGTGCTTTTAGAATGGAGCGATTGAATCACATCATATTTGATAACAACGAGAAAGTTCATAGTCGCTTAGAATCCTTTGTAGCCGGCCTGTTTTTGCAGGATGCTCCTCGGTCGTTTTTATCCACGGGGGCTTTAGAAGGAATCGAAAAGAGTATAAGTTCTTCTGTCACTCAAGTAGCTGCTCGGGTCACTATTGTTGTTGTGGGTTCATTCATCACGCTGGAATCGCAAAGAAGGATTGATCCTCTTGTCATTCGTCCAAACGCTAGCTTAGATGCGACTCTGCTCGCCCATGCAGCCGAATACTACGTTTTAAAAGAAGCGGTCCTCGGTGCCGTATTCATAGGGGTTGGGAGGAGAATAGAGACGCAAGTATCCGGAGAGGATAAAGGGGGGGCACAAGTTCAAACAGAGAAACTCCTTTCGACGTTTACTACAGTGTCTTTCGTCAGCCAAGGGGCTATTCCAAAACTGGATCGTAGAATTGAAAATGTCAATCTTTGGAGCGCTTATGTCGATTGGAAGGAGACATTGCTTTCCGATCCGAAGCGTAGTGGCTACCCTATAGGGTTTAAAGTACAGAATTTGAAAAATGTTCTTGAAGAAAATAACAGGCTCCCAAAAGAAACACAATAGCGTGTCCGGTAGATCTTGAAAACCTTGCTTTTTCTTCTTTCGGGCACAGCACGAATTAGGTCTTCAGGAGTTTGCGGAGGTCGTCGACGCCGATCCATTCGGCATTGGTGTTGGAGGCGTATGAGAAGCCTTCGGGGACGGGTTTCCCTTCGCGCCCTACGACGAACTTCTGGAGGAGTGGAGGGTGTTGGTGATAGATTTCAGGGATGATCATGTAATGGTTGTTGTATTCCAGCGTGTGGCGGGAATCTTCGGGCCCAAACATCAATTCATGTAGTTTTTCACCTTCCCGAATCCCTGTGTAGGTGTGGGAGAGCTGTGGAGCAATCGCAGCGGCCAGATCCTCGAGTCGCATGCTGGGGATTTTGGGGATGAAAACTTCTCCCCCGCGCGTTTGCCCGAGACATTCGATGACAAAATCCACCGCTTGTTCAATCGTAATCCAAAAGCGGGTCATCCGTTTATCGGTAATGGGGAGAGATGTCGCGCCAGATTCGATCAATTTTTTCCACATTGGGATCACGCTGCCTCGGCTATCAAGTACATTTCCGTAACGAACGACGGAAAGAGCGGGGTAACCGCGCGCGCCGACATATGCATTGGCCGCAATGAAGAGCCGGTCGGAGCACAATTTTGTGGCTCCATAGAGATTAACAGGATTGACCGATTTGTCTGTGGAAAGGGTAATCACTTTTTTGACGCCGGCTGAGATCGCTTGATCGACGACGTTCATGGCGCCAAAGACATTCGTTTTGATGAACTCTGAAGGGTTGTATTCTGCTGCTGGCACTTGTTTTAAGGCGGCAGCGTGGATGACAAAATCGACCTCATTAAAAGCGCGGGCGAGCCTTTGCGAGTCGCGCACGTCGCCAAGAAAGTAGCGGATATTGGGGTGGTTGAAGATCGGTTCCGACTGCTTCATTTCCCACTGTTTCCACTCATCCCGGCTGAAAATAATCACTTTATGGCAGTTCGAGCTCGACAAGAGCCTTTTGGCAAAAGCCCGGCCGAAGCTGCCCGTACCGCCCGTAATGAGTACAACTTTTTTTGAAAAAATATCGAAATCTAGGGTTGCTTGTTTCATCTTACTTTACTTATATGTGATTTTGTGATTTTCTGTATTGTAATTTATTCGTAGGTGCAAACTTAGTATGGCTAAACAATACGACGAAAGCAGTGTAAAGACGTTAGACGCCTTGAGTCACATCCGGTTGCGTTCGGGCATGTATATTGGGCGCTTAGGGGATGGGACTCACCCAGATGACGGGATCTATATCATGTTGAAAGAGGTGATCGACAACAGCGTCGACGAATTCATCATGAAGAACGGGAAAAAGATCGTCATTGGAATCGATCAAGAGAAGGGATCTGTTTCCGTGCGCGATTACGGAAGAGGGATTCCGTTGGGAAAGGTCGTGGAATGCGTCAGTCAAATCAACACGGGTGCGAAATACAATGACGATGTGTTTCAATTTTCAGTCGGTCTAAACGGCGTGGGGACGAAAGCGGTCAATGCCCTTTCGAGCCATTTCCAAGTGAAAAGCTTTCGCGACGGACAAACGGCTGAAGCGACCTTCTCTAAGGGGATTAAGCTTACAGAAAAAAATGGGAAAACCTCAGAAGCCAATGGAACTTTTGTCGAGTTCATTCCTGATTCTGAAATTTTCAAGAAATATAGCTTTGACAAAGAGTACATCCTGAAGCGGTTGTGGCATTATGCGTACCTCAATGCGGGACTTGTGTTGGAGTTTAACGGAGAAACGATTGAATCGAAGAATGGTTTGCTCGATCTGATCAATGCGGAGGTCGGAGAAGATCGCTTATACGAGCCTCTTCACTACAAAGGAAAACATGTCGAATTTGCCTTTTTACACACGCAGAATTATGGTGAGACCTACTTTTCGTTTGTCAATGGACAGCACACTGCCGACGGCGGGACTCACTTATCGGCATTCCGAGAAGGGATCCTCAAAGGGGTGAATGAATTTTCGAAGAAGAATTTTCAGGGGGTCGATGTACGCGAGGGGATGGTTGCGACGATTCTCGTGAGGGTGAAGGATCCAATTTTTGAATCGCAGACGAAAAATAAACTGGGCAATACCGAATTGCGTGGTCCTCTCGTCCAAGAGATTAAAGATGCCGTCGTGGAGATGCTCTACAAAAATCCCACGACCGCAAGCGCTATCATCGACCGCACAGTCTTCAACGAAAAATTGAGGCGCGAGCTTGCGGAAGTTAAAAAAGAGGCCAAGGAAAAGCAAAAGAAGATCTCGTTCAAGATTCCAAAGTTAAGGGATAGCAAATACCACCGCAACGACGAGTCTGGACGTGGCGAAAAGACCATGATTTTCCTCACAGAAGGGGATTCGGCAAGCGCCTCGATTGTGGCTGCACGCGATCCACTCACCCAGGCCGTATTTTCACTGAGGGGAAAGCCGCTTAACGTTTATGGAATGAAGCAAGATCAGCTTTATAAGAACGAAGAAATGTTCAACCTGATGAGCGCTCTTAATATCGAAGATGAAATCGATCGCTTGCGCTACCAAAAGGTGATTTTAGCAACAGATGCCGATGTCGACGGGATGCATATCCGCAACTTGCTGATCACTTTTTTCCTCACCTATTTTGAAGGGCTGGTGGTGAATGGCCATCTTTTCATCTTGGAAACCCCCTTGTTTAAGGTGCGCAACAAAGAGAAAACGTACTACTGCTATTCAGAAAATGAGCGGGATAGCGCTGTGGAAAAACTGAAGAAGGGGGTTGAAATCACCCGCTTCAAAGGTCTTGGGGAAATTTCACCAAACGAATTTAATCAGTTTATCGCAAAAGATATCCGCTTAATCCCTGTTGAAGTGAATACCTTTTCAGATATCAAACAAACCCTCTGCTTCTACATGGGCAAGAACACTCCTGAACGCAAAGAGTTTATCATGCGCAACTTGATCAATGAAGAAATTTTAGAACTGCCGACGGGAGGATAAGCAATGGAAGACGTCAAGCAGTTGATGCGAAAAAATTATCTTACCTATGCGTCGTACGTGATTCTCGACCGTGCCATTCCAAATGTATTAGATGGCTTAAAGCCCGTCCAAAGGCGTATTTTGCACACCTTGTGGGCGATGGACGACGGCAAGTTGCACAAAGTTGCCAATGTTGCTGGGCAAACGATGGCGTTCCATCCTCATGGCGATGCACCAATTACAGAAGCGTTGGTCAATATTTCCAACAAAGGGTATTTGCTCGATCAACAGGGGAATTTTGGAAATCTCTACACCGGAGACGCGGCTGCAGCAGCCCGTTATATCGAAACCCGTCTATCGGCGCTTGCCAAAGAGACCATGTTTAATCCGCAACTGACCAAGATGATCCCTTCCTACGACGGAAGAAATCAAGAACCGGTTGCACTCCCAGCCAAGATCCCTCTCTTGTTGCTCCAAGGAGCGGAGGGGATTGCTGTGGGGATGTCGACGCACATCCTTCCTCACAATTTTGTCGAATTGCTCAATGCACAAGTCGATATTCTCGAAGGGAAAGAGGTTACTATTCTCCCCGATTTCTTAACTGGGGGCATCATGGATGCTTCCGACTATCAGAAGGGGAAAGGGAAGATCAAGCTCCGTGCCAAGATGGAGATCAAAGATCCAAAGACAGTTGTCATCCGGGAAATTTGCTATGGTACGACGACAGAGTCTGTGATCCGCTCGATCGATGAAGCCGCTAAAAAGGGAAAGATCAAAATCGATTCGATTGACGATTACACCTCAGAAAAGGTGGAGATCGAGATCAAATTGCCACGCGGCAGTTACGCAGAAGATCTGATCGACGCTCTTTACGCCTATACCGATTGTGAAGTTTCGATCTCGTCTCAGATGATTGTGATCAAGGACGATATGCCTTGTGAGATGGATGTCAATGAGATTTTGTATCTCTATGTCCAGAAGCTGCAAGAGTATTTGAAAGAAGAGCTCGAAATTGAGAAGCGAAAGATCGAGGAAAAGATCTTTGATATGACATTGGAGCAGATCTTCATCGAGAATCGCTTGTACAAGAAAATCGAGAATATCAATACGTATGACAAGGTTCACGACACAATTGCAACCAGTTTAGAGCCCTTTCACCACATGTTGAGCCGCGTGCCCACATACGACGACCGCGAAGTGCTGCTCAGCATCCCGATCCGTCGCATCAGCCGTTTTGATATCGAGAAAAATCAGCTCGCGATTGTCGAGAAGAGAAATGAACTGGCGGTGGTCGAAAAACATTTGAAGAGTGTCAAGAAATTTGCAATTGCCTATTTGAAAAACCTGCTCACAAAGTATGGGAAACATTTTCCACGCAAGACCAAACTTAAGCAGATTGAACAGGTCGACTTGCGTGCGATCGAAACGCGCATGATCAAAGTTGGGTTTGACTCCGCATCTGGTTTTGTCGGGACTAAAGTGACAGGTTCCCACACTCTTGAGTGTACCAATTTTGACAAGCTGCTCATGCTTCACGACGATGGGAGCTATGTCGTCACCAATGTAATGGAGAAACAATACGTCAACCGCGATATGGCGAAAGTGATTTTTGTTGGGGTTGCCGATAAGAAAACTGTGATCACTGCTCTCTTGAAAGATCCCAAAACCCACTTCTGCTACGGAAAGAAATTTATCGTCACGCAGTTCATTCTCGATAAAACGTACCGCTATTTCGACGAAAATTACCAATTGTTGGGTGTGACAACAGAGAGCAATTGTTCTGCTGAGTTGCAACCGATTCCAAAAGTGGGGCAGAAGCCGACAAAAGTGGTCGTATCGCTCGATCGCGTGCGTGTCAAGGGTGTGACTGCAGGGCCTTTGCGTTTGTCTAATAAAGGGATCAAAAAGGCATGTTTGACGACGACTCACTCCGGAGCCAAGCGAGCTTAGTTGCGATTGAACCGCATCCGAGTAAAAAAGATCGACTGGTGATTACCTTTGCTGGCGACCTCTGGCGCGAAGTGGATCGCTCCCTTTTTCAAAAGCATCAAGAAGCATTGAAAGCAAGCCTCAACAGTGAAGAACTCGAAAAGGCTTTCAAAGCCCTTGAGAGGCAACAAACCCGTCTTTATGCCCTGCGAAGGATCTCTCAACAGGCGATTTCGGAGCGCACCCTTATCCGTGCCTTGCAGCTCCGTCTGATCGCCCCAGAGACGATTGAGGCCGTTTTGGTCGATTTTCGGCAAAAAGGGTACCTCAACGACACCGAGTGGGCCAGACAGTATGCTGCAAGCCTTCAAAGGAAAAGGATGGGACCCCGCGCAATTGCCCAAAAACTGGCCATCAAAGGGATCCCAAAAGAGACGATCCAGGCTGTTTTAGGCTCTGAAGAAGGCCAAGAAGAGGCCATTTTGGCCCTTTTGGAGACCCGCTACCGTTCCCGCGATCTAAAGGATCCCAAAGAGCGACAAAAAGTGATTGCCTCCCTGGCACGCCGAGGATTCGAATTTGAAGCCATTCTAGCCGCTTTTACGAAATACAAAAAAAGAGTTGATTAAAAATAGTAATTAATATATAATGAGAGTCTAATGTAAGTAATATATTAAAACAAAGGCGTTAATATGAAAGATTTTTACAATGGTCTTGGCTACGTCCGCAATGAAGCATATCAGGCGTGGAATCGGGCTTCTGCGTTCGCCAATGCAAAGACTGATGAATTTGTCAAAGCGTCGACTCGTGTATTCTTCCCACTCACGTCGGATAGGGCGACAAAAGCAGCAAATTGCCGTGATTTGGGAATATATGAATCGTTTGCAGGAATGGTTGGATTGGTTGCAGGCGTGGTTTTTTGTTGAAGCGATTTATACGCGCCGCAATCCTTTCTTTCCAATACTTGCTGGATACACGGCTTATAACTTATCCAAAGTGATGAAAAACGCGAGTGATGTCATCGGCAGACCCGATAGGTATTTGGCCGGAGAAGAAGTCAAAGAGGATGATCTGACGGATTTGTTGAAAAACCATACACTTCTGGCCGACTGGGCAGTCGAATTTTTTGCCTCCGCAGTACGAAAAGAAAAACACGCAATAAATCAGGCTGCGAAGCAAGCTGAGGGTATCTTTGAATCTGTGATCGCCGCTGGTACTGTGGTGGTGGATGCTGCGAAAAAAGCGCTTCAGGTACTGACTCCAGCAGAGATCAAAGAGAGAGATTTAAACCGCCTACGCATGGCGCAAGGCGTTCTCGTTCTCTTCATTACCGATGCGGCAACGAAGGCGTTATCCATCTTGAGAACCCTCTCCTCCAAGTCGCTCCCAACAGTGGCTTTCGGCGTTGCGGCAGGCTGGGTATGCTACAACTTGTACCAGATCGCACAAAATGGTAAAGAGATCGTAAAAAATCCCGATCACTTTCAGGAACGAGATGGGCAGAACATTACTTTAAAGGAAGAGGTGATCAAATTCTCTCTTAAAACAAATACTGTTTACTTTGATCGTATCGTCGACGCTTTTGGAGTCTCTAGTGCCCGACGCTATCTCTGGGGAAAACAAGAATAGCTTAAGAGCCGTGCTCCTGCACGGCTCTCTCTAAATCTCTATCTAAAAAAATCTCCTGCCTCTAATATTCGGCTAACAGACCAGCGAGCTCACTACTCATGAACCACCAAATTCCCCCGCCAGGGTGGCTTGCAGCTACCCCACTTGCCCATTTTTCTTCCTTGCATGAACTTTCTCTCTTACCTCTCATTGGACTGCCCATCCCATGGCCCAAGATCCGTTTTTTCCTTCAATTTGATTTCAATTTGCACACCCCTTTTCAAATCCATCCACAGGCGCTTCTTACTTTTCATGTCAGGGACATGAGCACCTCTCTGGATGGGCGTCAGCCATGTTTTTGGATGCAAAACATCAACCGTTGGAGTCTTGATCTCTCCCCGTATCGGACGATGGACGCTTACGTCAAAGGGCTGACCCGCTGGCACCGGTGCAACTACGAGAAGTCTCGCAAGCTGTTCACCCTATACGGATGCGAGGCCTCCCTAATCGAAGGGGACTGGTCTGAACATGCCCTCCGCGCCTATCAACTTTATGCGAATGTCGCAAAGAAGCACAAAGAGAGCCTTTACGACTACCCCTACTTTCAGGCGATTGCCAAGCGCCCCGATTACAAGCTCATTTGTGCTTGGTTTCAGGGAGAAATGGTTGCGATGTTTCTACTTGAGGAGGAGGGAGACACCATCCATTCAACTTGCTGTGGGATGGATTACCACCACTCTACGGCCAGTTGCGCCTATTCTTGGCTCCACTATGCCCTGATTGAGCAGGCAATAGGCCGCCATAAAACCTTTGACGTGGGGATTTCGGCAGATAATGCCAAGCAGGCGATTGGATTTACGCCGATTCCCTCCTCGATGGATATCTACTCAAAATCAGGGGTTATCCGCTCTCTTTTGCGCTTTCTCTCTCGGTTCGTATCGGCGACAATTACCCCTGAAGCCAAGGTTAAATGGCGGTTTGCCCCTTTTTCCCTTCATTTGAGAAATAAATGATAATATGGTATAATACAATACGTGGTAATAGGCTGAAAACCAAGAAGGTGCGTTATGTCTCAAGCACAAGGTGTCACAGCTGTTCCTGAGGGTCCAACACCTCCGGTAGCGACTAAACCGACTACTGTTGATGCGACAACAGCGGGCCAAGCCGCCCAGTCGAACTCGGCTGCAGGTGATTCGACGACGATTTCCTCTTTGGCCGATCTTCGAAGAAAATCGCCAAAGGTGTATAACATGTTAATTCAGAGTCTTGGAGAGAAAATCTGCTACGACATGCAAAAACACAATGACCGCCTGAAACAGCAAATGAGTGCATAGAATAAGGATATTTCGTGTATCAAGCTTCACTTTTTTTAGGATTTCCTTTAACACCCGATTTTGAAGAACGCTTATCGAAGGTGCGCCCTCAGCTTTTGAAATTGCGCATGAGCGGGAAAGAAGGACTGCAAGAGATTGAGTACAAAGGGACCCGTTATTTGGGCAAAAATGTGCGAGACCTTATTGAAGCTGAGACGCTCAAACTGCTTGAGATGAATGTGTATAGTTTATTGCAACAACTCGTTCCTGGCTATTCTTTAGAGCCAGATGCTTTGGTGTTATTACCCCTCATCATTGACGAAAAAGTCCCCGTTCATTCGTATTCGTGAAAACATGCAGACAGAAAGCGAGACTCTTTTTATTGCCGAAGAAGATGCAGGAGAGCGTCTCGACAAGATTTTAGCTAAAGTTTTGCATACCGCTGGTTCGCGTACCTATTTTCAATATCTAATCGATGAAGGAAAGGTGCTCCTCAATGGAGCTGTCGCTAAAAAACGCACAATATTAAATGCTGGCGACGAAGTCGAGGTCGAGTTCATCTTAACTCCCGAGCTCACTCTTAAAGCTGAAAATATCCCTCTTGATATTTTGTATGAGGATGAATCTTTATTGATTGTCAACAAGCCTGCAGGGATGGTCGTCCACCCAGCTCCAGGAAATTGGAATGGAACATTTGTGAATGCCTTGCTTTATTATTGCCGCGACAAGCTGACGGTCGACCACCCAATTAGGCCAGGAATCGTCCACCGCTTAGACAAAGATACGTCAGGGGTGTTGATCGCCGCAAAAACAGCTGTTGCTCAGCAAAAGTTGATCGAGATGTTTGCAGGAAGGCGGATCCATAAAGAGTATGTGGCCATTTGCCATGGAAACCCAGGAGCGGGGAGCGTCGATGCTCCTATTGGCAGGCACCCAAAATTGAGGCAGGTCATGTGCGTGCTTCCAGAGGGAGGGCGTCAGGCGATTACCCACTACAGGACCTTGAAGAGCCATCAGACGGCCTCTTTTGTTCATCTTGAAATCCCAACTGGACGCACCCATCAGATTCGCGTTCACATGAAGCACAGGGGGATGCCCGTGCTTGGAGATCCCGTTTATGGGATCGATAGCCTCAACGCCAGGCTCCATTTGGAAAGGCAAATGTTGCATGCGTATCGGGTCACTTTTGATCATCCGATAACAAAAAAATCGTTGACGGTGACCGCTCCCTTACCCCACGACATGGTGAAACTTCTCGAAAAATTGGACCTATTCTTTTCGCTGGAAGAATTTGACAAATTCAGATAACGTAATTTTGAAATTCGATTTTGTACAATTTTTGTCTTTGGATTCTCTCCGAAGACGAGGGCAAAAATTGTACAAAGTCGAGTGAAGGTGGCAAGTCATTGCGATTTCACCACTCCTATCGGATCTAAAATTTTATACGTTTGAACAAGGATCGAGGTATGAAAGAGTTTGTGGCCTACATTGTCAAAAATCTCGTCGATCACCCAGACATGGTGAAAATCAATGAAATTGGCGGCACTCAGACATTAATTATCGAGCTGTCTGTAGAAAAGTCGGATATTGGAAAAATCATCGGGAAGAAAGGAAAAACGATCAACGCAATCCGCACTTTGCTGATGTCGGTAGCGAGTCGCAATGGGATACGCGTCAACCTCGAGATCTTAGAGGAAAATGCCGCTAATGTCGATGGGACCTAAACGGCGTTAATAGGACCTAAACGGACTGAGCAGGATTCGAACCTGCGACCACCCGCTTAGAAGGCGGGTGCTCTATCCACTGAGCTATCAGTCCTTGTTAAACGTGGATGAGTCTATCGCTCCCTTTACAATCTTTTCAAGTCTTTTTGTCAGACGGAGGGGGCGGATTCGCTGCGTCCGCCTCTTTTGCTTTTGGAGGATCTTCAGCTTTGGTCTCGGGTTTCGGGGCCTCATGAGGTGGGGCTTCTGCGTGGAGATGAATCGGCTCGATCGCGTGGCTAGGCGTGAATACTCCGGCGTAATACCCTCCGCAATTGGCATCTGAAGGCGTTTTTGGCAGATGTTCAGCAAAACAGGGAATCGAAAAGAGAAGAGAAGGTGCAGCGCCTTTCGATTTAAAATAGTCTTGTA
>Ga0207072_1090_pt1 | contig 19770 bp, 19 predicted proteins | sample Alteio_BWMinHeat_68_FD_153570 | JGI IMG/M metagenome (GOLD analysis project Ga0207072, IMG submission 153570) | Enriched cells from forest soil in Barre Woods Harvard Forest LTER site, Petersham, Massachusetts, United States -... | ecosystem: Environmental > Terrestrial > Soil > Temperate forest >... | reverse complement strand
TGAGAAAATGAAAAGGCCCGGGAAAACCGGGCCTATTGTATTTTGGAGGTGGAGAGATGCATTCAGAACTTTTCAATGGGAAAGACTCAAAATTCCTTATAACATGCTTCTTCTAGTAAAGCATCATAAGGGCTAATCATATGAGAAACGGAGAAATCATACTCTACACTGCCGAAGATGGAAGTGCAGTAATACAACTTCGGGCTGAAGGGGGGACTGTTTGGCTGACTCGAACAGAAATTGCAAACCTTTTTCAAACTACGCCTCAAAACATAACCCTTCATATACAAGTGATTTATGAAGAGGGAGAAGCTGACTTGCAGTCAACTAGTAAGGATTACTTACTAGTTCAAACTGAAGGGGGGAGAAGTGTCCAACGAGAGGTCAAACTCTATAATCTCAATATGATTCTTGCAATCGGATACCGCGTTCGTTCTTCTCGTGGTACTCAATTTCGAAAGTGGGCCACAACCCATTTACAAGAATACCTTGTAAAAGGGTTTGTGATGGACGATGCAAGATTAAAAGAGCCCAAGCCATGGGATTATTTCGACGAGTGGCTTGAGCGTATCCGAGAGATTCGTGCCTCCGAAAAGCGTTTTTATCAGAAGGTGCGCGATATTTACGCTACCGCCGTTGATTATAATCCAAAAAGCGAGCAAGCAAAGCTCTTTTTCAAAAAAGTACAAAATAAGATGCTTTGGGCTGCAACGCATCATACTGCACCAGAGTTGATTGTTGAGAGGTCAAATTCTCAAAAGCCTAATATGGGCCTTAAGAGTTGGAAAGGCGGTCGGGTACGACAGCAGGATGTAGCTATTGCAAAAAATTATCTGGAGAAAGCTGAAATCGAAGAACTCAATCAGATTGTGGTTATGTATCTTGACTATGCAGAAAATCAAGCCAAGCATCGCAAAATAGTAACAATGGCAGAGTGGGAGCAAAAGTTGGATGCATTTTTGACGTTCAATGAGAAAGACCTTCTTAATCATGCAGGTAAGGTATCAGCTGAAGTCGCAGAGAGGCTTGCTTTGGAGCGTTACGCAGAATTTGATGAGAGACGTCGCCAAGAAGAAAAGCAAATAGCAGATGCTGAAGATATTTCTCTTCTTGAGGCCCTTATAAGAAAAGGCGAAGCATTTGGAGCCACAATCAAGTAAGGAATCTTAACTTTGGCTGGAGCCCTTAACCCCATATCGAGTTGATATGTATTCAGCTAAGTCTTTCATTAAGTATTGCCCATCAGCAGGCTTCAGTAGCGGATGGTAAGGTGAGGCAGTAGATAGTGTTTTAGCTGTATTCAAGCAATGACTCGCCTTTTGAAAAAGTTCGGGATCATTATGAACCATCGGTTCGTCATGAACCAGTTTTTCTAGAGCTTGGGTTATAAATGGATTTTGAGCGTTACCTCGGTTGCGAAAATTGTAAGGTAGTTCATGGGATACTGCCATAAGACGGTTCTTAAACCTTAATGTTGAATCTATCTCAGCCCTAGATTGGACAGAGGTCTTATCGAGGTTGGCATTATGAGTGTGTTTGCCGCCAATATAAATAGACGAATTATCCCCTGAAGTAGCTGCAGCAGTTCCGCTTTTGGTTGAAGCTCTAGTCTCTGCGCTCGGAGAATAGTTTTTACTGACTGAAAATTTAAAAAACGTTCCGATTTTACAAAGGGCACTAAAAAGGGATTCAAACATGTGGAGGAGTTCCTTTTTGGTAAAAGTCCTCATATTCTTTGAGGCGTGATGCACCAAGTTCTGAAGTGACGAGCAAATACAAGTTTTTGAGCTTAATGGTTCAGAACTCCTGGTTGCTAATCACAACTTTTTCATCATAAAGCAGATAAATGCTTAAATAAGGGTTGGATGCTTGTTGCATCCAACCAATTGGAGGTGGAGAGAATCGAACACGGTTGGATTCAAACTTTAGTTTCATAGACAAAACATATTGGATCAAACATGAATTTACGCAAATTTTACGCACTAGACCAAATGAAACTAGCGCACGCAGGATCGCTTTTTGCATTTAGGAGCGGTGCAGTTTGTCGGTTAGGATTTGTTCTAGATTGGGCACAGTTTTCTTGACGGGTGCATTAGGAAGGGCATATTCAGGAGGTCGAACGACCACAAGATTGCCGCCAGCATCATGGATTTTCTCAGGAAATAGGGAGGTGGAGATGTGTTGCAAGGTGATTGTTTTATGTCCGTCGCATACCTGGAGCAGTTCTGAGCTATGTCGGTAGTTATATGGAGAAAAAACAGTGATTTTCTTGTGAGGAAAATTTTGTTTCACCATACGCACAGCAGGAGCGAGATCAGAATCTCTCGATAGAAGAAAAGCGTGGTCATAGCGATCTTTGTAGGCCAGGTCTAGCATTGCTAGGGCTAGATTTACGTCTGTTTCTTTTTCTTCGTGGCTCACCCATTCCGCCTTACAGTTCAGGCATTTTTTGGGCTTATTTTTAAACTGGCCCAATACGGGGGTGACTCCATTCGTTGAAAGTGCTTTCACATAAAGGCGGTGTCTGTGGTATGAGTCGGGCTTCCAAGTAGGATATGCTGAAAAGAAGAGGATTTGGGTGATGATCTGGGATTTGGCGCGCGTAAGTCGTCTAAATAGAAGTTGTAGATCTAGCCATTTGAGATGAGGCTGTCGCAACTGATCCAACGCGTGGTACATGTTGAATCCGTCAACAAAGCAAATGATTTGCTCGCGCTCCACGACTTCTCTCCAAAAAAAAACCACGGATACGGAATCCGTGGTGGCCACATAGACGTACTATATGGGATGCTTATGCCATATATATACCAAAAAGTATGATTGTGAGGCTATTAAAATAAAAATTACTACACCCCCCTCCTTAGTAAAAACATCTAAAATGCGGGAAAAGTGCGTAATTCTATCTATTTGATTTCATTTCCATATTGAAAACAAGCTACTTACATGCGTGTAGTCATGAGACTATTGATCTCTTGTTGCAGTTTATTCCTCTTTTTTTTAGACTCATTTCCTTTATGCGGAGTGCTTATGGGAACCGTTCGAGAATACGACAAAGAAGATGGATCAAAAACATACCATGCCGAGGTTCGTCTAAAGGGGTATTCCCCGCAGAGAGCTTGCTTTAGGACAAGGACTTTAGCCAAAAAATGGATTCAGGATACCGAATCCTCTATTCGGGATGGGAGGTATTTTCATGTTGCTGAGGCCAAGAAGCATACCGTTAAAGATTTAATTGAGAGATTCGTTACGCAATGGTTGCCTCAGTTTCCTCAAAGAGTAGTAAGGCAGACGGCTTACCTTGAGTGGTGGAAAAATAGATTAGGACACTTGCTTCTGTCAAAGCTTACGCCTTCGGTCATTGCAGAGGCTAGAGACGCCTTGCTGACAGAGATGACCACTAGGCAAGCCCTGAGGAACCCTTCGACCGTAAATAGGTATTTAGCTGCTTTTTCCAGGGCTTTGACGATTGCGATGAAAGAATGGGAGTGGCTGGACGATTCTCCAATGCGGAAAGTTTCAAAGCCCTCTGAAGGCAAGGGAAGGAATCGCTTACTCAGCATAGAGGAGAAAAACCGTCTTTTGGATGCCTGTAAACTTTCTCCAAACCCGCACCTTCTCCCGATTGTGTCTTTAGCTCTTTTGACCGGCATGCGATTTGGGGAGATCGTGGGCTTGAAATGGGAGGATATCGACTATGCCAACAAAATCATTACGCTAGAGAACACAAAAAACGGGGAAAGAAGAATGCTTCCCCTTACCGATGCTATTCGAGAAATTTTTGCCCTCTGCCGCCAAACCGATATTGTTTCAGGGCTTATTTTCAAGCCTACCAGCCCTACCAACAGATCTGGTGTGGTAGATATCCGGAATGCATTCCTAAAGGCTCTTAAAACGGCTCAAATTACAGAGCTAAGGTTCCATGACCTCCGGCATGCTGCGGCTTCATATTTAGCAATGAATGGCGCTACACAGGGTGAGCTAATGGCGATTTTAGGACATAAAACGCCGACAATGACCAGGCGCTATGCTCATTATAGCCAAAAGCACATAGCGAATGTAATGGAGCGGACTCAGGCCAATTTGTTGGGAGGGGGAGATTAATGAATCAAAAGAAAACTTTGAAAAACAGTCCGAAAAAATCCAAGATCGAACTCTTTCGGGATCAGATTAGCAACCATTTTGATCTTCTTTCCCTGGCGGAAACTCCCGCTGGTTTTCTGTGGCATCTGTCTAAAATCATGGAGAAAATTCAGTCCTGTCAATTCAGTGCAAAAATATGTCAAAGCTTTCTTAGCGATTTAGATAGGGAGGATAAAGAACTTCAGGAGTGCAAAAAGAGATTAATCGATTGGATGCTTTCGAAGATCTCTATTCTAAAAACATCAGCTTACTACGGGCGTAGCAGTCTCTTAAAAAAATCGATAGAAGAAGCGGAAGCTTTTCTTATGGGGAAAGTATATGAGATCCAATTCTGGGGTTCGTACCTTCGAGGACTCTATAAAAAATTTGAGGATGCTTGTAGTGCCACCGCCTACTTTGGCGAGAGGAATATTTTTGATGGGTATGCAACGATAAGCACCCGCCTGGAGTGCATCAGTTTTGATGAAGAGTTATTCCCTGATGGTTGCGATGGTGAATTGACTCCAGCATCTGTTCAGGGGGCAAAATTATCCGAAACGCTTCAACATGGATTCATCAAGGCAAATGTGCGAAAAAACGATTTTTGTCCGGGGAAAACTTTTTATGATATGAATTATGGCGTAGTAGACAGTATTCAATATCCTCCGAAAGACGATGAGGCATTGAAAAAAAGCGAACAAAGTATCCAATGGAAAATATCTGAAGACTGCAATCCAACAACAAATTTTCGCTATTTGTGTTTATTGAGCCGCCATCCTGTATTAAAGTCGGTTCCTCTCTCGAATCTCCCTCGTGCCAAAGACGCATTGGAGGCTGAAGAATTCAATAACCAGCAGCAGCTCCAATTTTTTCTAAGTGGATTCTCTGCCGATTGGGATCAAGCTCCAGAGAGCCGTGACAAGATACTCAAATTGATAAAAAGATTAATTGCATTTATCGAAGAGGCTATTATTGCTGACGAATTTGCAATAGTCAGAGGCCCGAGAGAGATGAAAGATGCGGCCAGAAAATTCATCAGGAGTGTGCTTGAAAAAAATCTGATCCCCCTGCCGTATAAGGAGCGAAATGAATGGACTTACGATAACATGAGACCCATCATATGGCGAGAAGCGGAACAGTCTGATGTCACCGGCCTTCAAGATGCGTGCAGCAATAGGCTTATTCATGATCAATGCAAGGCGTTCGCTAAAGAGCATAAGTGGCGACCCAAACGCGGAAAAAAAGGGTCTGCAGTTTAAAATTGTAGATCCTTTTTTCTATCCCTCGTTCCTCTCCTAAAAGAGTCTTCAATATCCGTATTTATTTGTGATCTCTTATTTAAATCATACTAATCAGCTCTAATTGTAACTAAATAGAATAAACGGCCCGTGCGGAAAGTGTCCTGGAAATCAGGAGCGCAAAGGGGTGAATTCTCCTTAACCTGAATATTAGGATTTAAATGACAACAGCAGCAAGTCCAACACTAGAATCTTTACCCAGCAAAGTCGTTAGAACCGTTCGCGAATTCTGTCTCAAGAATCGTGAGAGCGGGGCGTGGCCGTCTAGCGAAAGCGCTGTTCGCGCGATCATTCAACAGGGGCAGGAAAGTCCTTTTGCCCCAGCAATTCTCCGATACAACAGACGAGTTTTAATCGATCAGGTGGCATGGGATGCCTGTCTAGCTCGTCTTGACCAAACTTCAACCAATACGCCCATAAAGGAGGTAATCAGTGCAGAAAACGTATCCAAACCATCGCCAAAAGGGCGGAAAGTTCATAAACGCAGCGTGGGAAAATCCATGGCTTGAGTATGAGCGGTTAAAAAAAGGCCTCAGTCAGAACCCTGACAAGCGTCCAACTGAGGTGAAAAATTTGGCAAAAAGTCTAGAACTTTAAGCCTCACTCCCTCTCGAGCTGTGAACTCGGGAGGGAGGGTGCAACTAAGCAATGCGACTACACCATATGAATCAGCATACTAATCCCCCGAATAAACCAAAAGTCCCTTTGTCTGCAACTGGGGAAAATGATGGCAAAACCGGCAATTCATCGGCCTTTCTCATTCGTCCCAACCGAGGCGCAGAAAAAGGGCTGAAGGCGGTTAAGAAAGACCTCAAGGAGGCGGGATGCCATTGGAACACTATCGCTGGTGCATGGAGTTATCCATTTGGTTCTAAAGAAAAAATAGAGGCGATCCTTGAGACGAGCAAGATAAGCGTTAAACTGGAGCCATTTCCTGATCCTTATTTCAACAAAACCCAGGCCGGAAGAGAGGTGGAGAATTTATGGACTCGAATCGACATCTTAGAAAAGAAGCACATGGCAGAGGATGCTGCCTTATTGATAGAAACAGAGGCCTTGAATCGGGAAGTTCTATCCAGAGGATTAAGTCCTGAAAATCCACTTCTATTACAAAAAAGAGAGGACTTATCCAAACGGGAAGAAGCTCAAATCGGACTTGCAGCAGAAATAGCGCAATTGAGGAACAGCGCAGAACTTGTTGAGAAATTTGAGAATAAGGAAGAGATGCTTCCTTTCTGTGTTCTGGGCCACAATTCGCAGAAAGAGATTCTGATTTGGCAAAACGGTCGCCTTATAGCGTTGCCAGCCGGTCGATTGAACAAAGACGAGCTGCGGCTTTTTATCGGAGGGCAATCAGGGTGGTTTGAGGATGCCGAAGGGGAACGTCGTTTGAAAACCAAGATTATTGATGAGGCGCACCACAAGGGATTCATCGACGATGAGTCCCCGCTGCGAGCAGGAGTTTGGTTTATCAAGGGAAAGTGGGTTGTGATTTCAGGAAACAAGGCCGCGATGGTCGATGAGAATGGGCTGCAATACTTGGAGGAACCTATTTTTGAGGGCAAGCTTGTAGAAACCAACGTATCGCCTTGGATTGATTGGGGAGTTTTCGAGCAATCGTTAGACCTAGGTACAGAAGGGTTAAAACAGGTGTTCAATCGTCTTTATGAAAAAGTAAAGCTGTGGAATTGGATTGACCCCTCGATGGCCGCCTTTGCTACGGCTTTTGTGTTGCTCTCCGTTGTCCAGCAAGCCATGAAGTGGCGGCCGTGGGTCTATTTGACTGGAGCGAAATCGACAGGCAAGTCGACCTTCTTTGAATTCATTCTCCAGACGGTCTTCGGAGTATTGGTCGAACGCCTGGACAAAAGTACCGCCCATGCTACGGCGCAAACGATTGGAAATAGCGGACGTATCCCTGTTTTTGATGAATTTGAGAAGCACCGTCACATCCCCGATATCCTCGAACTGGCCAAGCTATTCAACAAAGGAGGGCAAAAGACTAGCGGCACGGGGGCGGATAAGGCCCACCGCTTTCACCTGCATCATATGCCCTGGTTTGGGTCGATTTATCTACCAAAGCGTCTTATCCAAGATGCAGCTCAAGAGTCTAGAATCATAAAACTAGAATTGAAGAAGCTAGAAAAGGGCACGCCCCTTCTCAAAAAGTTTGAGGCTGAAGAGGCTCCAAGAATCGCCGCCGAGATCATCGCTTGTATGATCGGTTCTTGGGATCAAATTGAAATAAAGGCGCAAGAAGTTAATGCCGATAGAAACTTATTCATTGAAGAATTGCCTGGGATCGAGATTCGTACGGTCGAGAACTTTATGTATGCAGCTTCGGTCTTAATATTGGTCGCCCCCGAACTGGCCGATCCGATCATTCCAGCATGGGCAGCTATGCAATCGGAGGATGACGGGGAAAAGCTTTTGGATGCGATTCTAGCCAGCATTGTGAGATACGACGGAGAGATCCACTCGGTAAGCGAAATGCTTCAATTTTCGAAGGCTGGCCTTGACGAACGATACACAAAGGAACTCGAGCGATATGGTCTCCGGCTCACGACTCATAAAGCCCATCAATTTTTGGCGATTAGATGTGAAAGCGTCAACCGGCACCTCCTCAAGGATACGGACTACGTTGCGTTGGACATCAAGGGGCCTTTGTCGAGAGTGGAAGGTGCGGTAGGCAGCGCTCAGGTAAAAATGGCCGGTGCTAATCAACGCTGTGTCCTTATTCCAATTGAGCGGCTAGGGGGACTGCTATGAGCGCTGCTACCTTGTTACTGAGAAGTTACACTTATGATACTTCTTAACTATTTGGTAAATAGTTGTTTATAGGTATCGGTAGCGAAGTAGCAGAAGTTATGAAGGCTTTGAGTAGGAGGGGGCGGCTAAGGTGGTTGGACCGTGCGGGGTTTCTCGTTTCTAAGCAAAACGATCGTTACCTGTTACCACTGGATGGAAGAGTCTAAAAAATAACATGTTAAAGGGTAGCATTTGTAAGTTACTCAAAGGGTGAAAAGTATGGCTAAAAGAAAAAAACGAAGTTCTGAGGATATATATTATCCTGTCCCAGTGGATTTCAGCCCAATTAGGGCAGAAAGGCCAGCGGCCAATAGAGAAGTAGTGAAGCGGATAGTCCAATCGGTTGTGCGGGTAGCTTATTCTCTGAAACCTCCAAAGCTCTGGGATTACAATGGCAATGCAGTCAAGCTGAAAGCAGAGGCTACACCGGAGCAAATGGAAACGGCTATGCACTTGATCGAGTCTTTGGAACCGAAGGACGCGATCGAAGCTGCTCTCGCTTCCCAGTTTGTCGTCACCTATATTCGGGCGATGGAGGCGACCTCAGACTATGGCAGCATTTCGATAGACTTAGAGCTATTTGAGTTTGGGCACAAAGTTTTGGAGGCTTTACAAAATTACCGAAGCAAAGGGGCTCAGCAAATCAGCGTCCAATACAATGTAAATCAGGGGCAAGTAGTTAACATCAAAAACGTTAAAACAGGGGACCAACCGGTAACCTTGGATGGAGCAAATACATGACGATGAAGATCCTAGCAATAGAACTTATCGACTTCTATGATCACGGCGAATTAGAGAAGCTACAGGAGAGCCGAGCTAGGAAATGGCTAAAACTTTATTTAAAAGCCAAACGGGACGATCCAAAGGCTATAGAGGCCATTAAAAAGCATGAAGCTGAGGATCGTGAAATGAAAGAAGCGTGCTAAACCGGCTATTATTGGACGTAAAGGCATGGCTAAAGATCGAAAAAGGCAGTCTCTCCCCGTCCGAACTATCGAGGCGCCCCAAGCTTTGGCTCCACTCATGCAGGCTTTCCATGTCGATTCAGACAAAGTAGCCAGCTCCCTGGTATCCGAGGCGGCCATGGCTATTTACGGCAAGGGGGATTATGGGAGGGATCGGGTCTTCTCAAAAAATGAGTTGGACGGCATCGTTTCTCTTATGAAATGCATTAGGCCGATGGACTCTCTGGAAACCCTATTCGCGGCGCAGATCATCGTCGGTCATATGCTGGGGATGAAGAAATTGGCTGAAGGCTGTCCCGATGTCCAAAGACTAGGGCTAAATCTATTGCGATTCAGCAACGAGGCCATGCAGCAACTAGAGAAGAAGCGAAGCGGGGCCACCCAAAACATCGTCGTCAACTACAACCACAACGGCCAAGGGAACGCGCTCATGCAAACTGTTTTACCCAAGGTGGAAAGTCGATGCCAGTCAGGGGCGTGAGGATTTGTGGGGCCAAATGCAGGACCAAGGGCGGGGGCCCATGCGAACAACCTGGTATGCAAAATGGCCGTTGCCGAATGCACGGAGGAGTCTTTTTCAGGCGAGAAACGCACGGAGGCATGACTTTACGGGCAAAAGCGAGGAGAAAAAGAGAGCGGGCTATTTTGAGAGAAATGAAGGCAATTAGCAGGGAAATTTTAGAAATGAAGTGATTGTTTTCTCCTCCATAATGCGCGCACGCGATCCCCCTAGCTCATCAATCGTTGCCTCTATACAGGTGATGGTAAGGATCGGATCTGCCATATTGACTTCGGCAGATCCATTATCCGAGGTTTCTTTTATTGCGATTCTTTTACTATGGCTATGCCGGAATATTGAAATACATCACCGGCATTGCCGCCAGCCGTTCCATTAATGACGGCAAAAGAACTTTCCCTTCTCATTTCATTGACCACTATTACTGCGTCGGCACCACATTCACCGGCTTCTTTTTTAATCTTACTGATTTGTCCAGCAGGATCGCGGTCTGCCCAGTAGTTGATATTTTTAAGAAAAATACGTCCTATTTCTTTATATTTAAATGGCACATCTTGCTTGTCGTAGTAGACTTGTACCCTGTTAGGGGCAACGCTTTGCTTCACGATATCTGAGCTAGAAACGTAATTTGCTGAAATTATCGAACAACTTGCTAATATGCTGCTAAAAATAAAAAATAACAATAATTCTTTCATAATAAAAAGTAACGCTTAATGATTAATAAGGAATTCCGTATTCGTTACAGATATTTTGCGCTAGGCCATTTCCGAGTTTAGCAGCAGTTATTAAATGGGATTCGGCGGTATTCACATCTCCCATATTAACATAAATAATTGCCATGTCATAATGGCAAAAGCCTTTAGCCTCATTCGTTTTGGCTAGACTTAGCGCTTTATTTAAATCTGCCAGCGAAGCTTGATAAAGCCCCTGATTCCCAGAGCAGGCCGCTCTCATGTAGTAATAATAATATTCATTTGGGTTAATTTTAATTAGTTCATTGAAAGATACCCATGCAGCGTTATAATTTCCTGCGATAAATAATTCCTCGCCCCGCGCAAGAAGTGCCTGCTCTTGTGGAGCTGCTAAATGATTGTTGTTGTTAACTGCTGCTACCATGTTTTCTCCTTTATCCTTTGATTAGGCCCAGTTTTAATTTGCTCTTCCGCTTCCGCTCGTTGGGCCATTCATTTGCGGGTCGGTTTTCTTGGTTTTCATTGTTGAGATCAAAAGATCCCATTCCTAACGAATGTTGTTTCAACAAGTCTTGCCATTTGTTTTCCATTAGACAAACTCCATATTCACAAACAATTCCAAATAAAATGTTTTGTTAACGTTTAAAATAGACTATTGTTATTAATTGAAGAATAATAACATTTAACTAGATTTAAAGTCTTTAGATTTTAAGTCTCTAGATAATGAGGCTTTAGACGCATAGCCTTTCCCTATTTGAGGAAGCTATGGCAAAACGCAAGGTTATCAGACCCAAGGAGAGGAAGACGGAGCTACAGATAGCCTTTGGGAAAGTGGTTAGGTCTATGAGATTAGAAAAAAAACTGTCCCAAGAAGAGCTAGCCGCCCTTGCCGACCTCCATTTCACTTATGTCTCCTCTGTTGAAAGGGGTGAAAGAAATATTTCAATAGAGAATATAGCCAAATTGGCAATGGCTTTGGGATGTCAGCTTAGGGACTTGATGCCGATTATCTAAATATTTCAAGGAGGGCGTTAATTCGCTCCTCTTTTTTCCAGTGACCTTTGAACCTTTTGAACTGTATTCGTTCTTCAATACGTTGGAGGAGAGAGAGGTTCACCCGTTCGATGTTATATTAAATATTTTAGGTTGTCTGGAATCCTGATCGATTAAGGTAAGGGTGTAAGAATTCTGATAGGCATGAACGGGTACAAAGATGATGGCGTTGAATCGAGAGTGGGGGAATATCACTTGATCACGTGCTGCCTTAGCTGCAAAGTCGTTATCGAGAGCATCATTGGCATCAGAAGACTTGATCCCGTCAACTATGGCAGGAATAGCCAAAGGCCATAAAATAATGGCCCCTACGCCGTACCCTGTGGCTCTCCCGACGGTAGAAGTATGAACCTTCTCGGCTACTTCTTCTGGCCTAGCGATAGGTAGGGTGATGCGGTTTAAGGAGAAAACGTAGTTTTTGTCTGAGTCATTCTGAATATAGATTTGAACGGGTTGATACCCCTCAGCGAGGACATCTCGATCAAGAAATCTGTCGCAATCGCTTCGTGTGAAAGTTTTTGATACTACGGAGATTCCTTCGTTCCTTGGAGCTATCTGGATTAAGTCTGCCGATGGGTTACATAGAGGGGAGGCGCTATAGCTTGCACAAGAGGTTAGAGCCATGGCGATCGCTAAGGTGCCTGATACAAATAACAAGCTTTTGGGTTTCATTCGTCTTTCCATTTAGGGGTGAGAGAGCTTTCCGGTATTATACGAAGGGTGAAATTTGCAATCCTTCTGAATGAATTTTTATTAAGGCTAGCTCATGGGGAGGAGATTACGCAAATTTTACGCACTAGACTGGAAAAAACTGGCTTAAAGGAAAGCAAAAGGGACTTGTCGGTTTCCCGCAAGTCCCTTGTGTTCTTGTTCTTATTTATTCTGGTTTACTCTAAGTTATGGAGGTGGAGAGAATCGAACTCTCGTCCTTAGCAAACTCCACAGAGGCGACTACATGCTTAGTCCCTTAAAATAAGTCGACCTTGCCGAAAGGGTCTGCGCTTGGGGTCAACTGGACCGTCTCTTTCTCGAACTCCTGCCTAGATGGCCCAAAAGGGTCAGGGTTCACATCAAGATGTATGACGGTAGAACATCTGAAACTCTCGATCAGATCTCAGGCTACCGCAAAGTTACAGCGGTTAAGCTGCAGCTTCGAACGCAAAATCGTTAGATTCGTCGTTTATTTTTTTAATCGGATGATTTAAGAGGCCAACCGATCATCCTCTACATGCCACCTATGCTTCATTTCCAAGTCGAAGCCTTGACACCCCCGCAATGAGAATGGGCCTTCCCATTCCCAAAGCGGGAACGTAAAAGTACGCTTTTACCTTCTTATTATAACAGATTTAGGATTATTGCGAACAGCGCCTCTTTAATTCTTATCCTCAATAGCTTATGATGGGCGTTTTTTGAGGGTGCGATGTTTCAGTTTGAACAGAATGAAGGGTTCCCAGGGCGAGAAGAGCGAATTTTAACGTTTTGGCAGAAAAAGGGGATTTTTGAAAAGTCGGTTGCGAAAGGGGGAAAGCCCTATGCGATTTACGATGGGCCTCCGTTTGCCACGGGATTGCCCCATTACGGCCATTTACTGGCGGGGACCATTAAAGATGTAGTGCCTCGCTACAAGACGATGAGGGGCTTTTGTGTGCCGAGGAGGTTTGGGTGGGACTGCCATGGATTGCCCATTGAAAATGAGATCGAGAAGACCAAGGAATTATCAGGGGCAGGGGCGATCGAAAGCTTTGGCATCGGAAATTTCAATGAAGAGTGCCGGAATATCGTACTGAGATATACCAGGGAATGGAAAAAAACAGTGGATCGAATGGGGAGGTGGGTCGATTTCAACAACACGTACCGGACGATGGATCTACCTTTCATGGAAAGCGTCTGGTGGGTCTTTAAAGAGCTGTTTGAACGGGATCTAGTCTATGAAGGTTTTAAGGTCATGCCCTTTTCCACGAAATTGGGCACCCCCTTGTCTAACTTTGAAGCCAATTTGAATTATCAAGAAGTGGATGATCCTTCGTTGGTGGTGGCTTTTGAAGCGGTGGGAGAAAAAAACACCCATTTTTTGGCTTGGACGACCACTCCTTGGACGTTGCCTTCCAATTTGGCGCTGATGGTGGGGCCTGAAATCGATTATGTAAAAGTGAAGGGGAAAGGGGGGAAATTTTACTATTTGGCAGAGGCGAGGATAGGAGCCAATTTTAAAGAGGAGATCGAAGTCGTTGAAAGGATAAAAGGGAAAAAGCTAGCGGGGAAAAAATATCGGCCCCTGTTTCCCTTTTTCCAAGATAGAGATGCATTTAGAGTCATTTTAGAAGAGGCCATTTCCGTGGAGGAGGGGACCGGAATTGTCCATAGCGCACCTGCTTTTGGGGAGATCGATTTTTTCGCTTGTAAAAGAGAGGGAATTGAGCTGGTTTGCCCCGTGGATGGAAATGGGAGATTTACCTCTGAAGTGCCGCCGTGGACGGGTGTACTTGTGAAGGATGCAGATAAGGACATCGCCAAGGAGCTGAAAAAGGCGGGCCTCCTTTTTGATCAGGGGACAGTGAGGCATAGATATCCATTCTGTTGGAGATCCGATACGCCGTTGATTTATAAGGCGGTGAAGACTTGGTTTGTCGCAGTGGAAAAAATCAAGGATCGCCTTTTAGAGGCCAATGCGCACATCTATTGGATGCCGGAGCATATCAAAGAGGGACGATTTGGAAAATGGCTCGAAAATGCACGGGATTGGGCGATCAGTCGAAACCGGTATTGGGGAACTCCCATCCCTTTATGGCGGGGCGATCGAGGGGATTTGGCAGTGATTGGGAGTATTGCCGAACTGGAAACGCTGACGGGGGAAAAGATCTCCGATTTGCACCGCCATTACATCGACCATCTCTCTTTTGTGAGAAACGGACAGACCTTTCGCCGGATCCCTGAAGTGTTTGATTGTTGGTTTGAATCGGGATCGATGCCTTATGCGCAAAATCACTACCCCTTTGAGCATAGAGCGGAATTTACAGCGAGTTTCCCGGCCGACTTCATTGCAGAAGGGATCGATCAAACCCGCGCTTGGTTTTATACGTTGACCGTTTTGTCCGCAGCGCTATTTAAAAAGCCGGCATTTAAGAACGTGATCGTCAACGGGATCGTCTTAGCCGAGGATGGCAATAAGATGTCCAAGAGGTTGAGGAATTACCCCGATCCCGAAACGGTCATTTCTAAATACGGGGCAGATGCGATCCGATTGTATTTGTTGAACTGTCCCGCTGTGAGAGGAGAGGATTTACGCTTCTCTGAAAAGGGAGTCGAACAGGTACTGAGACAGGTATTGATCCCATTTTGGAACTCCTTTGTCTTTTTATCGACCTACGCCAAGATCTATCACTTTAAACCCAAGGGCGTGAAACAGCCGGCAGCATTGATCGATCGGTGGATCCTATCGATGATGCAGAAACTCATTCGCGAAGTAGAAGAGGGGATGGAGGCGTATGATTTAAATAGAGCGGTAGAACCGCTGGTTGGCTTTGTCGATCAGTTGACCAATTGGTACATCCGTAGGTGCCGCAGCCGGTTTTGGGCGGATGAGGATACCTCTGATCGAAGAGAAGCTTTTGAGACGCTGTATCAGGTCTTATTGCAACTGACTCAAGTCGCAGCCCCCTTTATCCCGTTTTTAAGCGATGCCATTTATCAGCAGTTGAGGACCGACGAGATGGCTGAATCGGTCCATTTATCGGAGTTTCCAAAAACCGATCTAAACATGCGCGATGAAGAATTGGAAAAAGAGGTGCAAACCGCTCAGGTGGCGGTGAGCCTAGGGCATGCATTGCGCAAAGAATATAAATTGAAGGTGCGCCAGCCCTTGCCAAAGGCCCACTTGATCACCTCCAATAAAGAGCTGTTGCATTCGTTGGAAAAGCAAATGGGGCTGATCGCCGATGAATTGAACGTGAAGGAAGTGGAGCTCCACAGCGATGAGGCGCAGTTTGTCCAATGGACGATCAAGCCAAACTTCCCCATCTTGGGCAAGAAAATCGGCAAGTTGATTCCCCTCGCGCAAAAGGCGATGCAGGATTTTGACCGGAAACAGATTCAAAAGCTCGCTTTAGGACACAACCTCCGCTTAGAGATCGGCGGGGAAACAGTGGAATTGGAGCCGAGCGATGTGCAAATCGAGCGAAAAGTCAAAGAAGGGCTTGCAGCAGGCAATGAAGGAGAGCTCACGGTAGCCCTCGATACAACCCTTACGGATGAGCTCTTAGAAGAGGGATTGGCGCGAGAAGTGATCAACAAAATCAACACCATGCGGCGAGAAATGGGCTTGGAGGTGACAGACCGGATTCGGATCTCTATGCAAACCACGCCGAGGGTGGAGCAGTGCTTTGCGAAGTACAGCTCCCTGATTTCTCACGAAGTGCTAGCCATCGGCGTAAAATTTGAACAGTGTGAAGGGACCTCCTGGGATCTCAATGGCGAAGAGACCGTGATTTCTATTTATGCCCATTGAAATAAGCTGCTATTCCAGCAAAGACTATAGCGGTAGCAATAACTACTTTTTTGCACAGGGAGGAGCTCTCTGCTTTTTTAGCAGGAAGTTCTCCCTCTAGCTGAACAGGGCCGTTTCTTGTTAAGAGATCAGTAATAACACCAGATTCCACCTGACTTTCTGTAGATGATTCGAAATAGATCCTACGCATTGCAGAATCTGTGCAAAACACATATCTATTTCCCCCTGGATCTCTTTGGTGGACGGTGATCACATGAGGTTCTCCGTTTTGGCCTTTCACTTTAAATGCAATCCCTTTACGGCCAGTGCTATCGATAATTCGAGTGAGGGCATCGGGCAGTCGTTCTGGGGTTAGAAATAAATAATCATCCACCATATCCCGTCTAACGATGGGTCTAGTGTCAAGCGAGTCTGTTGAATATCCAGCATCTTCAATGGCTCTAATTAAATCCCTTTCAGTTTTAATTAACATAGTTTTATCCTTTGTTTTAAAGGCAGTATTATATAGTATGAAAATTTAATATGTCAAATTAAAAATATTATAGGGATTATTTTCTAAGAACCTTCAGTTTACGGCGGTAATAAAGAGAAGAGGCAATAGTGGCTGAAATAAAGACTGCCCAGACGGCGATATTGGGGAATGTCGCGTGGGGTTGCGCGGACTGCGCTGGGCGCCCCCATCGCTTGCCCGGTGGAGAAAAGAGGAAGCTAACCCCCCCCTTGAGGTTATTCTCCGGCACAAACCCAAATTGGCGGCTGTCGGCACTCATCGCGTGATTGTCGCCGAGAGCAAGGTACATCTTCTCAGGAACTCGGATCCCATTTTTGCGGATCTCCTCGAGAGTCGGCGGCCCTACATCTCTAAAAGGGAAGTAGGGATTCAGGGAAGTAGAGATCGCCTGTTTTTCTTGTTCCCGCTTGTAGAAAGCGAGCAAGGCTGGGTCCCCTTTTTTAAGGATGGGCGCACCCAGAAGATAGAGGCTCTCGTCCTTGAAATACGCGTAACGGGACGGAGTGGCGCGCTGATTTTTTGCAGTGGGAAGGTATTGATTGAGAAATTCGATCCCTAGATCGTAGAGTTTTTGTATCGTCTCTGGATCCCGTTTATACAAAGGGTGATCCGGCGGCAATTCTTTCACAATCCCATTGGTGAAAATGCCGAGAATGGGAATGTGAGGAAACGGCAGTGTGTAGGCCTTTCCATCTTGGATTTCATAAGTGCCATCGGGAACATCGGGAAAGCTCGGCAAATACGAGGCCAGATCTTTGGGATTCCAGCCCAGATGCCAGGCTTTTCCATTTTTCACGGAGAAGCGGCAGGTGGTCATGTGTTGAGAAATGGCCTGAAGGTGGCGCTCTTGAAGCGGGATCAAAGAGGTGCTAACCGCCAGTCCTGGCCGGAGGCGGTTGTATTCGTCGCGGATCATCTGGGCGCCTTGAAGAGTGGGGTGGTGCGTGAGCTCAAGGTAAAGAAGCCCCTCTTCTAGGTCGAGTCCCGGATGGATTTTTTCTACGTCGGCCTTGGTGAGCAGCCGCGACATCGCAAAGTGTTTCATTCCCCAAAGATCGCTGTAGTAGTCAGGCGTAGGACGAGCTCGCTGTGCCATCATTTCCCCGCGGATCGCTCCAATGGAATTGAGATCGAGCTTGGCTACCGGCTGGTTCATTTGATGGAAAATGACTGGGCTAAAAACCCCCTGCTGAGCAGGGTTGGGCGTTTCCACCTTCCCATCAAAGCGGATGAACGGAATATGTTCGATTTTGTTGACCTCGGACAAATCCAATTTGTTGCCTGCAGCATCGATTCCATAGATTTTCCCCCCATAGAAATAGAGCGTATCGCCCGGCTTGCCGATCAGCCGTTTGACGAACTGCTTTTTTCCAGGAAAAAGGTAAAAGTAGGTGGTATCCGCATCGGCAATGTCCATGTTGGCACCGTTGAAAACGATGATCGAGCCGCGCTGGACAAGAGACGGATCGAAATAAAAATGGGCTTCTTGCAAAGGGACATTGATGCCGTAGTCTGTTTTGGAGACGATCAGGTAATCTTCTTCTTTTAAGGTGGGGCGCATCGAACCACTGGGAATCGTATAGAGCTCAAACCACATCGTTCGGATCAGTACGGCGATCATGAGAGCAAAGAGGATCCCCCCCATAAAATCGCGCACTTTGTCAAAAGGGGTTTTCGGTAAAAACTGTAAAGAGGCTTGTTCGAGTTCTTGGGCCTTTTTTTTGGCGTCTGCAGGATCTTTTTTTAAGATGGCTTTTTGAAGAGCTATTAAATGGGTTTGAATTGACTCTTTTGCCTGTGGATGGAGATTTTTGGCTTTGCGCGAATAAAGGCGATGCACTTGACGCAGCGTCCGTTTCGGCTTTCTTAAAGAGAAGTAGGGGATGATCATACTGGTTTTGCAGTTTAAACCATTTACTGGTTAAAACCAAGCTCGAAAAACGGTTGTGGGAAATTTGTTCATAAGTTTCTTAAGAGATTGAAATAAAGGCTTTTAAGAACGCTTCGAGTTGGTTGTTAAGTCGTTGACAGTAAGTTAGTTGCGAGTAGATTTCGAAAGGAGGGGAAGAACTCTTTAGGAGATTGTTCACAAGTATAAAGGTTTTGTCAAAAATTCACAAATTCTCAGCGGCGGGGAAGATTCCGATAAATGGAGGGGAGATTGCTTCCTGAATCTATCGTCCTAAGAGCTGCAGCTGTATGAGAAGTTTCCACTTGAATCCAGAAAGGAAACGGAAACCGCTTTTCTTCGGCAAAATAGAGAGAAACCTTTTTATTGGACAATTCCGTTTGATCTTCGGGCCAGGTGGTTTCGAAGACGTTGAAGCGGGCATTTTCGAGTTTTTGCCCTTCGTAAGTCAGAGGCGGGTTCCACACCTTTCGGACATCGGGCTCGCCAGCCATTGGAGCAGGGCCGATTTTTCGCCTTTGGTCTGGAGGAACGGTTTTCAGGGGCAGCTGGAGTAGCGTGGCAAAAAGGCTCTCTTTGAGAGAAAGGCGAATCCAGGTAGAGCGAGAAAATGAGTAGCACTCGACGATCTCTCCATTTTGTACGTCGAGCTCCACCATCGACCAGGAAGTATGGCCTGGAGCTCTTGCTTTGATCCATTCGGGCCAGGAGAGGGGCGTTTGCTTCAAACGCTCCAAAGGGGCACTGATCTCTTCAAAGACAAGAGCTGTAGGGGTGATGGAGCGGATGCTAAGGAGAGTGACCATCTGGTTGGCTTCCACGACGATGTAATCTCCCTTTTTTGCCGTTGCCAGCCGCTCTTTCAGGGGAGATTCAGCACTGAACAAGAAGGGAATAAAACAGAGAAAAGAGAGGAGCCAATTTTTCATAGAAATCAGGATACTTGAAACAGGGAAATTGCACGAGACGTCTTTGAATTTCATTTTCCTCTGCGGTAAACTTTTAATTGAAACCCGGGCTATGAATTCTTGCTCTGTATTGGACAAAAAAATAGCAAGGATCCGCTCGAAACGAGCGGGCAGGATCGGCGAGACGCCGGCAGGATTGTAGAGAACTTGAGCGATTTTCCTTCTTTCTCTCCTGCCGACGCTTCGTCGATCCTGCCGCCATGCTTCATGGCGATCCTTGCTCATTTTCACTCGCGCGTCTCGCGCATGCTTTTTTTGCCCAGTACGGAATTCTTGTAATCCGGGTTTAAATTTTACCGCAGAGGCGCAGAGGACGCAAAGATCGCAGAGAAAGCAAGATATTTTCCCTGATACTCGAAATTTCTTTTACGCACGCGGTATAATGATATAAAATTAAATTGAAGGGGGCTCTATTTGAGACGGTTT
>Ga0207072_1089_pt1 | contig 20173 bp, 18 predicted proteins | sample Alteio_BWMinHeat_68_FD_153570 | JGI IMG/M metagenome (GOLD analysis project Ga0207072, IMG submission 153570) | Enriched cells from forest soil in Barre Woods Harvard Forest LTER site, Petersham, Massachusetts, United States -... | ecosystem: Environmental > Terrestrial > Soil > Temperate forest >... | reverse complement strand
TTTTTTTTACTTCACCCGGAAAAGTTTCACCTTTGCCATGCCTCTCATGCAGACAGAGCTCGGGTTGAGCAAATTTGAGCTGGGGTTGTTGGGCAGCATTCTCTACATCACTTATGGTGCTAGCAAGTTTTTAAGCGGGATGCTAGGCGATAAGTCCAATCCCCGCTACTTCATGTCGATCGGCCTGATCCTGACGGGAGTTTTCAACTTATTATTCGGCACGTCTTCCCTTTTTTGGGCATTTGCCGTTTTTTGGGGGCTCAATGGGGTATTCCAGGGATGGGGATGGCCCGGGTGCGCAAAGCTCTTGACCCATTGGTATTCTCACTCAGAGAGGGGGAGATGGTGGAGCGTATGGAATACGTCTCATAACATCGGGGGGTCCCTGATCCCGCTGATCGTAGCTGCTTGCGCCGATTATTACGGATGGCGCTCTGCGATGTATGTTCCGGGAGTCATCTGTATAGTCGCCGGGTTTTTCGTCATGAACCGACTCCGGGATACTCCCCAATCTTTAGGACTTCCCTCGATCGAAAAATACCGCAATGACTATGCAAATCCCAAGGGGCACTTTGAAAAAAGTGCCCTTTCAACGAAAGAGCTCCTGGTCGAGTACGTCCTTAAAAATAAGTATATTTGGGTCCTCGCTGCCGCCTATTTCCTCATCTACGTGATTCGGACAGCGGTCAATGACTGGAGCATGGTCTACCTGATCGAAGTCAAGCATTACACCATGAAACAAGCGGGAATTTGCCTTTTTTGGTTTGAGTGGGGAGGTCTTGTCGGCAGCTTAGCTGCGGGGTGGGCCTCCGACCTGATCTTTAAAGGGAAGAGAAATCCGATCAATATCCTCTTCACGGCCGCCATCTTATTGTTGATTTTCGCTTTTAGAGCGGTGGAATATTCCTCCCCCACTCTCGACTCGATCTTCATTTTCCTCTTTGGATTTTTTATCTTCGGCCCCCAGATGCTCATCGGAATGGCGGCAGCGGAACTCTCTCACAAAAAAGCGACCGCTACAGCTACCGGTTTTGTGGGCTGTTTTGCCTATCTCGGCGCAGCCGCAGCGGGAGCGCCATTGGGGGCAATCACGCAAGCATGGGGGTGGGATATCTATCTCCTGACGCTATTCATCTGCGGCGCTCTGGGAGCTCTCATCATGCTTCCCCTTTGGTCCATGAAGACAAATCCAAAAGAGGCGGAGGTTAGTTAATGGCTTTTCCTCTAACAAAGAGTAAAGAAATTGATCATGCGCAAATTCCTTTTATCATCAAATATGATCCTGACCGCGACGACCCAAAGGGTTATTGGCATTGCAGAGAGTGCGGAAAAATCGACATGGTCTATCGGCTCGATGGTCCTCCCCTATTCGTGCATACACGTCATTGTTCGTCGTCTGGTTGGCGAACGTTCCCATCCCTTTCTAAAAAAATGGTATTTATACTGGGCCCCTATTGGAATAAAATTGTGTGGGGCTGCAGTTTCGAAGATTCCTGGTGTCGCAATGTTCGAAATGTGATAATTGCTACCAAGCACGCTATCAGTGGAGTGAAGGAAAAACCCACTTCTTCTAGTTTTGCACCATGATTTACGTCCCGTTAAACGTCCATTCCCAGTTTTCCATCCTCGATTCCACCGCTTCTGTCACCGCTTTGGCTGAAAAGGCAAAGAGTTTTGGAATGCCCGCTTTGGCCCTGACGGACGAAAATTTGTACGGCGCCATCGATTTCTACAAAGCGTGTAAGGCGGCAGGAGTCAAGCCGATTTTAGGCTGCGAAATTTGGGTAGCGCCCGGTTCCCGATTGGAGAAAAAGCGCCTTCCAGGCTCTTCCCCAGGCCTGCCGATCGTATTGCTCGCCAAGAATCGCCTGGGCTATCAGAATCTATGCAAGCTCTCTTCGATCGGATTTTTAGAGGGGTTTTATTATCAGCCGCGCATCGACAAAGAAACCCTGGCCGCTCACAAAGAGGGGTTGATCTGCCTTTCCGGAGACGTTGCTGAAATCGAGGGGTATCATAAACTCTTTGGCGCCGATTTTTACGTAGAAATCCAAAGACACCCCTTTGTGGACGAACAAATCCAAGAAAACTGGCTCGTTCAGAAGATGCGGGAATATTCTGAGAATCAGCAAAAAAAGAATGAACAACTCGTCGAGCTCTCGCGCCGTTTAGGGCTCCCTCTGGTCGCGACGAATGATATTCATTACATCGAAAAGGAAGATTGGCGCGCGCATGAGATCCTGCTCAATATCCACTCGGGAGAAGTGTGTGAAATCTGGGAGCGCGATTCTGCAGGCAATCTCAAGAATAAAGCGCCCAATCCGAAAAGGGAGACCACCTCTACTCATGAGCTCTACTTTAAATCTCCTGAAGAGATGCAAGTCCTCTTTGCCGATTTACCGGAAGCGATGGAAAATACGGGAGTCATTGCGGGCAAATGCCAGTGCGATCTCGACTTTAAAACAAAGCATTACCCTGTCTTCATTCCCCCTGCGCTGATGGGAAAAACCGTATCTCAGCCAGAGCGGCTCAAGGCAGCCGAGCGATTTTTGTACGATCTTTGCCAAGAGGGAATCAAGACTCGCTATACGACAGAGAAACTGGCAAAAGTGCCGGGCGATAATCCGCTGCAGATCGTCCAAAAGCGCTTTGAATACGAATTCAATATCCTCACTTCGAAGGGGATGACCGATTACATGCTGATCGTCTACGACTTCATCGCATGGGCCAAAAGCCGCCATATTCCAGTAGGTCCTGGCCGCGGCTCGGCTGCAGGCTCGATCCTCTCTTATCTGATCGGCATTACTGACATTGAGCCCCTTCGGTTCCATTTGTTTTTTGAGCGGTTCATCAATCCAGAGAGGATCTCCTACCCCGATATCGACGTCGACATCTGCATGGACCGGCGCCAGGAAGTCATCGACTACGTCGTCGCCAAATACGGCAAAGAGAAAGTGGCGCAGATCATCACCTTTGGAACGATGAAAGCGAAAATGGCGATCCGCGATGTGGGAAGGGTATTGAATGTCCCTCTCTCGAAGGTGAATGAAATCGCCGCTTTGGTCCCCGAAGATCCAACGATGACCCTGGAAAGAGCCTTTCAAATCGATCCCGAGTTAGGGCGCCTCATGGAAGCAGATGAAGAGGCCCGCTCCGTTCTCGAGATGGCCAAAAAAGCAGAGGGCTCGATCCGCAATACGAGCACCCATGCCGCAGGATTGATCATCTCCGCAAGCCCGATTGCGGATCACATCCCCGTGTGCACCGCGAAAGATTCAGAGATGGTCGTAACTCAGTATGCGATGAAGCCGCTCGAGACCGTCGGGATGCTCAAGATCGACTTCTTGGGACTTAAGACACTCACCTCGATCCAAAAATGCGTCGATTCCATCGCCCGCAACACAGGGCGGCAGCTCGATTGGGGCAATCTGCCTCTCGACGATCAGGCGACGTTCGATCTGCTGAATCACGGAAAAACCCTCGGAGTGTTTCAACTCGAGTCAGGCGGCATGCAGGATTTGGCGAAGCAGCTGCATATCGATACGTTTGAAGAGGTCATCGCTGTAGGAGCCCTCTATCGCCCCGGCCCGATGGACATGATTCCCTCGTTCGTCAACCGCAAACATGGACGGGAGCCGATCGAGATCGACCACCCGCTCATGAAAGAGATTTTATCAGAGACCTATGGCGTGATGGTCTATCAAGAACAGGTGATGCAAATCGCAAGCGTTTTGGCAGGCTATTCCCTCGGCGAAGGGGACGTCTTGCGCCGGGCGATGGGGAAAAAAGACAGAGAAGAGATGACCCGCCAACGGGAAAAATTCGTCAACGGATGCAAAGAAAAAGGGATCGACCATGAAACTGCCGTCCGCATCTTCGATAAAATCGAAAAATTTGCCTCTTATGGCTTCAACAAATCGCATGCGGCCGCATACGCCTATCTCTCTTACGCTACTGCTTACTTTAAAGCGAACTATCCGAAAGAGTGGATGGCCGCTCTGATGACTTGCGATTTAGACGATACTGCCAAACTCGCGAAATTCATCGGAGAGGCAAAAGCGCTCCATATCGACGTACTGCCCCCCGACATCAACCAAGCCTCAAGCGAATTTGCCGCCTCTCAAGGGGGGATCCGCTTTGCCATGGCGGGGATTAAAGGAGTTGGGCAAGGCGTCGTCGACAAAATCCTGGAAGAGAGAACCCGAGGAGGCCCTTATCAGAGCCTTTATGACTTTGTCCAACGCGCAGACAAAACCCGGATCGGCAAAAAACAGATCGAGCTCCTCATTGAAGCCGGCTCTTTTGATTTCACTAGCTGGCCCCGCGATGCAATGCGCGAAAGCGTCGAAGCGATGTACGAGCAAGCCTCTCGCGATCAAAGAGAAGAGGCCCTTGGCGTACTGAACCTCTTTTCTCTCATTGAAGAACCGGAAAAGCCCTTTGCCACCCCTCCCTCCATCCTAAAAAAATCGACCCCCCTTCATCTCTTTCAACGGGAAAAAGAGCTCCTCGGCTTTTATCTAACAGGCCATCCCATGGACGGCTATAAGAAAGCCCTAGGGCGCCTCTCTTGCGTCCCTCTTACTGAATTTGAAACATTGCCCGAAGGGACCCTTTTGCGCGCCGCCTTTGTCGTTGAAACGGTGCAAATCAAAGTTTCGAATAAGAATCAGAAGAAATTCGCCATTCTCCTGATCAGCGACGGAATGGAGCGGTTTGATCTCCCCATCTGGCCCGAATTGTTTGAAGAGAAAGGGCCCCTTCTCAAAGAAAATCAACTCCTCTACGGGATTTTGCAGTTAGAGAGGAAAGAGGGAGCCATCCAACTCTCCTGCCGCTATCTCGACGATCTAACGGCGGTCGATGAGTCGCGGATTCAAGCTTGCGACGAAGCTTATGACAAGCTCAAGGCTCAATCCAGAGCTCCTGAACCTAAATGGAAAACAGCCCTCAAAGAAAAAGGGTCTCAGATGGAAAAAGAAGAAGTTGTGAAGATTCGGCTGCGCCTCGATGCAGATCGGGTTCGGCTCAGTGAGATTTTAGCGCTCAAAGAGCTCTTCCGCTCCCACCCCGGCAAATCGACTCTAGAGCTCCATTTTCACACCCATGAACGGCGCATTGGAACTGTGTTCATCGACTCGCAATGGGGGGTGAAAGCAGACAAAGCCTTTCAGGAGAAGCTCAAAGCGCACAGCGCGAAGATGGGCTTTGGCTGCGAGTGGGTATAAACCATTGCACTTGGTGTGTTAGAAAATGAATATTCAAGAGCATTCTGATTTCGCAAGGCTCAGAGAAGAAATCCTGAGAGAAGAAACCAGGCGTTGTTGCATTAGCAGGAGAGGATGTTGCGAAACAATCAACTCGATAATTAAAAGCTCATTTGCTGGTTTAGGAATTTTTGCCCTCGCCCTTGCTATTCGGCCTCCAGATAATTTTCCTGGGAAAATCGATTGGAAGTCCCGGCTTTCTTTAGTGATGGGTGGGGCTGGATTAATTGCATATAGTACGCGAGGAGTAGCCACCTCCTGTTTTAGGCTCATTCGGAATCTTCGACAGATTTTAACCACTCCTGCAACTTTACCCGAATGATTCTATGAAACCTGAGTTTTGGGTTTGCTCTCCTCGGAATCAATCGAGATTTTCGATGAGTTTGACCCTTGTTTTTGCGAAGATCATAGCCGAAGGCGCTGTTTTCAAGAAAAAACGGGGTCAAAATCGCGAAAAGATCATTGAGGCCGAGCGAGATAAACCCAAAACTCAGGTTGTTAATGAATTCTAACAACTATAAGCAGACATCAAGGTCTCTTTTGCATTATTGAGATTTTGAGAAGCTGCTGTCGCCAGAGGGCTTGGATTTTTATCGGGGTGCACTCGCAAAAAGATCTCTCTCCAAGTTCTTTTTATAGTCGCACAGATGTTATCGCAGGTTTCACGTATATAACTATAGCTATGCTGGCGGCATATTTGAGGATCCACTTCCTGATTGGGCAATTGTAACATCTTTTGAGCATCTTCGAACCTCTTTGGATTGAGCCCCGGATCTGTCAGGCGGCTAATATCATCTTGCTTTTCAAAATTCGGGGTTCCTGGCTGCTCGGTTTGCGGTTTAGAAGCGCCTGATGGGGTTTGTTTTGGTTCTCCCTCTGGTTCGGAGGAAGAGTCTTGACTTTTTCCGAAAAGGCCAAAAGACTTCCCTACTGAAAGAACCTCAATCCCCAGATTGAATGCATGCACTGCACCATAAGTCAAAGCACGAATCGGTCTTGTAGTGAGGTTTCTAGCGCAATTTGCGAGTTTTGGCAATGTATTTTGGGCCACAGTATAAAAATTAGAAACGTCTTTAATTTTACCAAAAAATTCTAACCCATATTTATGAGCAATTACGAAGATTGGAATGGATAAGGGGCATGATATAACTTTACGCAGAAGAGATGCCTCTCTTGGAAGCATCTGATGATTTGCCAATGAACTGATTATCACACCGCCAAAGAAAAGAGGCGCAGCAACAAAAAGGGCTGTCATAAGCTGAGCTCTATCTCTAGATCCAACCGCATTTTTTATCATGTAATAGCCACCTAATTGCATGACATTTGATGCGGCCATCCACATGTCAGCTCTAGAGAGATGTAAACCATTCGCCATAAATAAAATCCTTTATATTTTTCTACTTAACTTTTAAAACTGAAAGTAATTATAAGTGATGTAAATTAATATGTAAATGACTTAAATATATATTATATTTAAGCCTATCTTTAGCTAAAGATAAAATCTTTATATCTTTTTGCCCTAAGAACAGGATAGGCACGATCACGCGTGGCAGGATAGGCAAGATAAATTGCCTTATGGGGATACAACGAGGTTGGTCCTGTCTTTCAAATTAGGATTTGTTGTTTTGTCCTGTTTCCCATAATGTGATATAAGAGTGTACTCTGTATTGGGAAAAAAATAGCAAAGATCCGCTCGAAACGAGCGGGCAGGATCGGCGAGACGCCGGCAGGATTGTAGAGAACTTGAGCGATTTTCCTTCTTTCTCTCCTGCCGACGCTTCGTCGATCCTGCCGCCATGCTTCATGGCGATCCTTGCTCATTTTCTCTCGCGCGTCTCGCACATGCTTTTTTTGTCCAGTACAGAGAAGAGTGAAGGCAAAAGGTGTGTTATGTCAGAAAAGGAAATAGATTACTTTCATTTCGAAAAAGACAGGCCAAGCTTTGAAGATCTAGGACGACAGAATGGTTTCCGTTACTGGTTCGCCAGAGATTTAATGAAAATGCTTGGTTATGCCGATTATTCAGTTTTTAGAAAAGGGGCTATTAACAAAGCCATGACTGTCTGCTCCACACTAGATATTGATGTTCCTGCGAATTTTGAGCAAACTACACGCGATATCGACGGGGTGAACCAGCCTGATTATCGACTTTCTAAATTTGCCTGTTATTTAGTCGCAATGAATGGCGACGTAAAGAAAAAAGAAGTCGCAGAAGCTCAAGCCTATTTCATCACAGTCACAGAAGCTTTTAAAAAATATGTGCATGAAGCGCAACAAGTAGAAAGAATCGCCGTCAGAGGGGAGGTCTCTCAGCGAGAAATGTCTCTCAGTGCGATCGCCTACCATGCAGGGGTTGAAAACTATGCATTTTTTCAAAATAAAGGATATTTGGGTTTGTACAATATGCCCATTAGTGAATTGAGAGAACGGAAAGGCATCCCAGATAAAAGAAGTCCATTGGATTTCATGGGTAAAGAAGAATTAGCAGCAAATCTCTTTAGGATCACACAAACTGAAGCAAAAATTCGAAATGAGGAGATCAAAGGACAAAAAGCCTTAGAAAACGCGGCTTTTTCCGTAGGGCGTCAAGTGCGCAAGACGATGGAAGAGATCAGCGGAACTAGGCCCGAAAATTTGCCTATTGCTACTGATATCAACGTTGTGAAATCGGCCATCAAATCTACTCAAAAAGAATTCCTCAAGATGGACAAATCCAAAAAACAGTCTGATGAAATATTATTGCCGCTAGAAGATTAAGAAAGTCCAAAGTATACTTTCATCAGTAGTTTGCGGCCATGGCGAAACTGGCAGACGCGCTAGATTCAGGTTCTAGTCGGGGTAACTCGGTGGAGGTTCAACTCCTCTTGGCCGCATTTTTTGAGGTCTCTTGCAACTGGACTTTGTCCATTTAATGCGCCAGGGATTTTCGAGCGCGTCCCGCGGGCGAAGCCCGGTAGATTCATTTCTGACAGGTCCGCAGCATTATAGAATATATAAGAAAAGGACCTGAAGAAATGAAGATACCCGGGACCCGCCGAAAAGCACTCGCAGAAAATGGACAAAGTCCAGTGCAAACGATAGCGATCGTCGCCAACGGCCAAATCGAGTCCCTTGAACAAACCCGTCCCTTGATCCTACGCCACTCTCGGGTAGTTGCAGTCGATGGGGGCCTTATTCACTGTCAAAAAATGGGCATACGCCCTTCTCTCATCGTCGGCGATTTTGACTCTTGCCCTTCCGCTTTATTGGATCACTACCTCGATGTCCCCAAAATCACCCTGCCTAAAGAGAAAGACGAAACGGATCTGGAAGTCGCCCTTCGCGAAGAAGAGGGGAACCCGATCACCCTGTACGGCGCCTGGGGACATCGGATCGATCACAGCCTGGCAAATGCCCTTTTGCTCACGCGATGGCCCGGCACACTCCAAATGGAAACAGAAAGAGAGCTCCTTTTTGCCATCGACAAAAGGGTAAAACTCTCCTGTTTTATTGGACAAATCCTCTCTCTCATCCCATTGAATGGCCCCGTTTCTGGCATTGCGACAAAGGGTTTAAAATGGGAGTTGCACAATGGACAATTGGATCAAAACTTCATCGGCATTTCCAATATTTGCCTGAAAGAAACCGTCGAGATCTCCGTAAAAGAGGGCTCCTTAATCTGTTGTGTACTCAAGGCGGGGTCCCTTTAGCTCCGTTATTCAACCACTTTTTCAGGTTGCGGATCGATCGGTCTGTTTGAGGCGCAATGGGAGTGCTCTCTTCCCATTCAATCGGAGAGCCAAATACCACCGCAATTCTCCCAAATAATTTGGGGAATTTCCGACCGCGCGGCCAGGCTTCAAAAGTCCCCTGGATATAGGCGGGAATGACGCGGCATTTTGCTTTTTGCACGAGGAAAGCCAACCCCCGTTCTAAAGGGAGAAGGTCTCCATTATAGGAGCGCTTTCCTTCGGGAAAAAGGATCAGTTTTTTCCCTTCTGCGAGCAATCCCAACATCGTTTTAAAGGTCTGGATGTCTGAGGCACTGCGAGCCACGGGGTGGGAGTTCAGAATGCGGATCAGACGGCCGAAAAGAGGGATTTCAAAGAGCGATTTTCTGGCGAGGAAATGGATTTCTTCAGGGCAAGAAATAGAAAGGACAGGAGGGTCATAATACGAGGCATGATTTGCAGCAATGACTGCTGCGCCAGAGCGAAAATGCTCTGTGCCATAAATGCGGAGGCGAAAGCAGCACTTGAAAAAAAATCTCACCAGCAAATACACGATCCGATAGGAGAATTTCATTTTTGGCAATCGGCCAGCCAGCTTGCAGGGCTTAAGAGAGGCAATTTTCTCAATGACTTGCTGAACCGTGAGATCAGAGGTGTCGATGAGAACAGCATCTTCTGCCTGTTTAAGAGGAGAAATGGCCCGCGTCGAATCGGCTTGATCCCGCTCTTCGATTTCTCTCAAAATTTCTTCTCTGCTCATAGAAAGGTCGGGAAATTTATGGGTCAACTCCCGATAACGCCTTTCCGCTCGGACTTCAGGCTTTGCCGTGAGAAAAATCTTCAGGTCCGCATCGGGAAAGACGACCGTTCCCATGTCGCGCCCTTCAAATACAGCATCCACGGCATGGCCAAATGTCCTCTGGATCTTGACCAGCGCTTGCCGCACTTCAGGATAAACGGCAATTTGAGAAGCAGCCGTAGAAACCGCTTGAGCGCGGATGGGGCTGGTCACCTCTATATTTTGCACGAAATAGCGCCGCTCTTCCCCGCTTGCCGACTTGACCTCATACTGAAACTGAGGAAGGAGTCCCACTACTTTTGCCTGATCTGCAGGATCAATTCCCTCTTTCAAGACCAGCCACGCTAAAGAGCGGTACATGGCCCCTGTATCGAAAAAAGCAAGTCCTAGCCGTTTCGCAACCCCTTTTGCAACTGTGGATTTTCCTGTGCCTGATGGCCCGTCAATCGTGATGATCATAATTTTATAAAGTGCAAATAGATATAGATAATGGGCGTGGTAAAGAGGATCGAATCGAGCGCATCGAGGACTCCCCCTAATCCGGGAAGAGTATTGCTATCCTTCTTATTGGCATCCCGTTTTAAAAGGGATTCAGAGAGGTCTCCAAATTGACCTGCAAAACCCAAGACGAGTCCCAAAAAAACCCATTCCAAAGTTCTCAAATGGAAAGGGCCTGCATATCCGCTGGCTACATGGAAAACCAAACTGGCCAACATGGCGCAAAAAAGGCCAAAAATAGCCCCTTCAATCGTCTTTTTAGGGCTGATTCTCGGAGCGAGTTTGCGGCGACCCCATAAACTCCCGGCAAAATAGGCTCCGATATCGGCGATTTTTGTCACAATCAGTAGGTAAGCGACCCACCACCGTCCATCGACTTTTGGCAAATAGAGAATACCTAAGATCATCCCCATCGGAACCGCGATATAGAGCAGACCAAAAGAGGAGACGGAAAGATCCACAATCGCTCCATCTTTTTCTCCAAAATGCAGGGCAAAAAGGATGAGAAACGCGATAAAAAAGACGATGACTGGCAAACTCTTCAAAGAGGGATTTTTTGCACTGAGGAAAAAGGCAAGAACCTCTACCAACGTCAAAATGATGAGAGCGGGCAAGAGCATCTGCCCTCCTTTAGCCTTTGCAAATTGCTCGTACTCCCAAATCGCAATCCCAGCCAGTACAGCTACCCCTCCAGCTACGAAATATTGGAAAATGGGGTGAAAGGCAAAAAGGAGAAAGCAGACCACTACCGCTATTGAAATACTCGAAACCACCACCCGGCGGGATAAATCGTTCACATCAACCCCCTAACCGACGGCTCCGCTTTTGAAAAGCAAGAACGGCTTCAAAGAGTTCCCTTGGAGAAAAGTCGGGCCACAGGATTTCTGTGCTGAAAATTTCCGTATAGGAAATCTGCCACAAGAGGAAATTACTGACCCGCATTTCCCCACTCGTCCGGATCAATAAATCGGGATCGCCAAAACGATGGGTATCCAAGTGCCTTGCAATGCATTCCTCCGTTAACTGATCAGGAGGGATCTTTTCTTCTAGAATTTTTACGAGGGCGCGTCGAATTTCATCGCGTCCCCCATAATTGAGGGCCAAAACGAGATGGATCCGATCGCAGCGCTCAGTCGCTTTTTTTGTTTGGTAGAATGCCTTCAAAACCCTTTCAGGCAAGCGGGACAAGTCGCCAATGGCATCGAGGCAAACGCCATCGCGGACCATTTGCTCTCTCTTTCGCATCAAATAGAGCTCAAAGATATTCATCAGATCTTCGACTTCATTTTGAGGCCTCTTCCAAGTTTCAGTGGAAAACGTGTAGACGGTCAACGTCTTCACGCCAAGCTCGGAGGCCGCCCTCAGAACATCGGCAAGCGCCTCAGCCCCTTCCTGATGCCCCATGATGGGAGGAAGCCCCCTCTGTTTAGCCCAGCGCCTATTTCCATCCATAATGATCGCGACATGCCTTGGGACTTTCAAAGGGTCTATCCGAGAAAGCTCTTCCGGAGAATATAGGGTTTTGGCATCGGGGGTTTCAAGGGTATGGGCGCTCATTTCATCACTCATTAAAGAATCGGTCCAACCAAAGGGTCTTTTCTCTTTCTGGGCCTACGGAGATGAGGGATATAGGCACCTCAGAGAGCTCTTCGATCCGCCGAACATACGCTTTTGCCAGATGGGGAAGGTCCTCGTACACGCGCACTTCGCGGGTCGATTTTTTCCAACCCGGATGGGACTCATAAATCGGGATCGCACAGCTCAACTCTTCTACAGTGGCTGGAAACGTTTTACAATGTTTATAGCCGGTGCAAATTTTGATTTCATCAAGATCATCGAGAATATCGAGTTTGGTCAAAGCCAAAGTATCCACTCCATTCAAACACATCGCATGGCGCAATAAAAAAGCGTCCAACCATCCTCTGCGCCGCTTCCGCCCTGTCGTTGTCCCCATCTCCCGGGAAGCGCCATGATCTGGAAAAAAGGCCTCCTCCTCTTTTGATAACTCGGTTGGCAGAGGGCCATTGCCCACGCGCGTCGTATAGGCCTTTGCCACTCCAATCACCCGATCTACCTTTGAAGGGCCAAATCCAAGCCCCGCACAAATCCCCCCCGATAAGGTGCAGGAAGAGGTGACAAAAGGGTAGCTGCCAAAAGTAATATCGAGCAAGGTTCCTTGAGCCCCTTCAAATAAAATTTTCTCCCCCTTTTTTGCAGCGGCAAACAAGAGCTCCTCAACAGGAGCTGCAAAAGGGGCCAACCTCTCTCTATAAGACGTATACTCCTGAAAGATCGGCATAAACTCAAGAGGGGAATGCCCATACAATCTTTCCAGTTCCCGATTTTTCATAGCCAGATTGGCTTGCAGCTTGGCGGAGAAAACGGACGGATTTAGCAAATCGGCCACTCGAATCCCGCAGCGCCCCACTTTATCCGTATAGCAGGGGCCAATTCCCCGGCCTGTCGTCCCAACTGCCGCAGCCCCTTTCTCCTTTTCCAAGAGCTGGTCGATCAACCGGTGGTAAGGGAGCACGACATGAGCGTAAAGGGAAATGTAAAGCCGCTTTACATAAGGGACCCCATGCCGGCTTAAATCGTCCAGTTCAGCGAGCAGAGAAGGGGGGTCGATCACAATGCCACCGCCGAGGTAACAGCGCGTGTGAGAATACAGAATTCCTGAGGGGATTAAATGGAAGCGAAACTCTTGACCTTGAGCAACGACTGTATGGCCTGCATTATTGCCTCCCTGAGCCCTAGCGATATGCTGGGCGTTTTCGGAAAGGAGGTCGATGATTTTCCCTTTTCCCTCATCGCCCCATTGCATTCCAATGACAGCAACGGAGCTTTTATTTTTAGGCATACTACCCTAATTGATTAGAATGATCATAGCGAATGGGCCAAATCGCGGGAACTGAAAAATTCGTCGGCGCTTCTCTTGGAGATGCTGCACAGATGAATTTGACACATGCCTATTTGATTTAGTATGCTAGCTAGCTTCTAAACGAGGGATTTTATGAGAATGGGGTTCTTACGATTCTTTGGGATGCTTTTACCAATGGTTTTTCACGGTAATCCTGTAGCAGAAGAAGCACTACAGAAAATTTACGTGGAGCCTGCACAAATTGCTTTTTCAGATCAATGGATACTTGCCTGTATCGAAGGAGAATGGGTTTCTGTGGATGCAATTTACAGAGATGCTCAGGGTTTGTATGTATTGAATAAAAATCCGTATCATTCTCGTTGGATATGTCCAGAATGCTGGTTTAATAACAATGGGTGGGACGAAACTTGTCAGAATGATTTGCCCAGTGGCAAATGTGGGTATCCTCGCCCTTGGTAATGGTTATCCTTGAAAAAGATCTTTTTCTGGGTTTTCATTGCAATCTTTGGGATTTGGGGAGTGGTGCAGTATTGGCCTGTTACTGTTCACATTAGTGGCTCAGCTCCTGAAAAAGACCTTTCCATTCGAATGCCTTTCAAAGATAAAAAAAGACTCGATTACTTTTTTCGGGAAGTTTGCTTCTTGCAGACATGGGCTTATACTTTATTGGGCAGTAAACCAATGTCTACCCATCAATATAGAAAACCATGGGCTGCAGTTCGATCCTTGACCCATCATCCCCACCTTAAAGATATTTTACTTGGATGTTTTTGGCCGCCCCGTTTTCAGGAAATTCGCTATCTTTTTACCCCTGAACAACTCAAGATAAAACTAGGGTGGAATACCCTGAATAAATATATCCATAACTTTCCTAATTCGCGATTTGTTTTGCATACATATTGCTTTGAAGATACTGAAGTGGTTGTTTTTGCATTGATCGATAAAATAAAGTTTATAAAAATGATAAAACACCATCGTGAAGATTTCCAGGGGGCGTTGCAAATCCAAGCGATTGAGCCGGATGCTCTTTTAGACAATGAAAACCTGTATCAATTCATAAAGAACTTAACCCATGAGGGCCTCATCGGAACAGTATTGGGTTTTGGCAGAGATAATGCATGGCTTTTTCACAAATATCATCATAAGATGGATTCAAAAGACAATCCAATGGTTTCGATGTGGTTAGATGAAGAGGGTGTGAATTTAGAGCAGCTAAACAAAAAGACTTTATCTTTTGAACCTTGGGGTTTATCAGATTTATTTTACCCTAGGTGCGCCTGCGACCCTCAGTTAGAGGAAACGAAACAACTCAAGCGAACGTATCAAGAAGAAAGAGAAAAAATTATCCATTATTACGAAGGGAAAGACGTAGTAGAAGCAACTTTAAGCCTTTTCATAGGCTCATAGAGGGTGGTTACAAAGATGGTTTCAGTCGATTTTCGGGGCTTTTTGAGCCAATTTTCGATTTTTTTTCAGGGGGTAATATCAACTTTCGTATATTACCTCCCTCTGCACTGGACAAAAAAAATAGCAACGATCCGCTCGAAACGAGCGGGCAGTAGAGTAGAGGTGGGAGTTACCCACCTCCCTCTTCAAACCGGACGTGCAGATTTCCCGCATCCGGCTTTCTCTATAATCTCTTGCCTTTAGCATTCACACGAATAATTGTTTTGTTAGCTGTATGACCCCTAATCGTCTCATTTCTTGGTACCATGTTTTGCTCTTTCTGTTCTTCTTGTATCCCCGTTGGGAACGTCTATGAAGAAAATGTTCTACACGTTCATCCGTGTACACATTGATCGAGCTAAAGGCTTCGCTTGGGTACCCTTTACTGAAGTACTGCCCCCACCCTCGAAGGAAGAGATTCACTTGTTTCACTATTTCCGTGATAGGTCTGAACCCATTCTTGGGACTAGTGTGTTCTCTGATCTTCTCTCTGGCCTTCTTCAGGCTTTTCTTCGATGGTTGGATCGTGCAGTACTTCCGCCAGGGTGCACCCCTTACGGTTTCCTTCCTCATGGTGAACCCTAGAAAATCTAGTTGCCCTTTCGGGGCATCCAGATCTACTATCTTTGTTTTCTCGCGATTTATTGTGAGCCCGAACTTCCCTTCCAATCGGTCTTCTATCCACGTTGTGACTCGTTTAGTGAGATAGCGGGCCATAATAACAAAGTCGTCCGCATATCTTATCAGCTTTGCTTTAGCCCAAGATCCTGGCCCGTTTGGCCCGTGGAAGATCTTGTCAAACCAATGCAGGTAGATGTTTGCCAGGAGTGGCGATATTACCCCTCCCTGAGGCGTTCCTTTGTCGTTCGATGTCATCGACTTTCCCTTCTCCCAGACAGGGGCTCTGAGCCATTTGCGGATCAACTTAAGAACTTGTTGATCGGCTATCCTTCTCTCAATAGCCTTCATGAGGTTATCATGCGGTATCGAGTCAAAGTATCCTTTCAGATCTGCGTCGTAGACTTGTGTCTTTCCATCAGTCACCGCCTCTTTAATCGCGTCGATTGCTTGATGTGCCGATCTTTCTGGACGGAACCCGAATGAGCAGTCGAGGAAGTCTTGTTCAAAGATAGGTTCGATAATTTGAAGTAGTGCAGCTTGAACCACTCGGTCCCTTATTGTCGGAACTCCAAGTGGTCTCAATCTTCCGTCACTTTTGGGTATGTAAATTCTCTTCACAGGCTTTGGATGGTATGCCTTATTTTGAAGAGATTCTTGGATTTCTTTTAGAAAACCTTTCACCCCTTCCTGGGAGGATTCGATATCCTTAAAGGATATGTTATCGATCCCAGGGGACCCACCATTTCGTCTCACGATTTTCCAAGCTTCGCGTAAGACATCGTCCTTGTGGACATGCCCATATAAAGTGTAGAACCGAAAGTTCGGTTCTTGTTTGGCTTTCTGGCCTAGTTTCGCTTGCAACTGAGCAATTGCAGAAATTTCTTTCTGTCCCGTATTAGTTTCCAATCGGTTCGCTCTCTTACTGTTGAAACATGATTATAGTAGGGCTCCTTGGCTTCAGTGGAGTTACCCACCTTCATCGCTACTACGAGCCCTTCCGACTCCCTTTCCAGGCCTCATAGTGGTTATTTTGTTTCCACTATTCGTTCTCCACGCATGGTTTCGTCGTTTCGCCTATTTTTTTTCTTCGGCTCCCGACCTCCTTACTCCATCATGGTCCCGTAGGGTCTCCCAAGTTCCTAGCTGAACTTTCCTCACGCGTCATCCCCTTCTAACCCCGGCAGATCTCTAAACTGCATTTACCTAGGCTTCCTTTAGAGTGTTGGCTTCACCGTTATCCGCAGGCTGGCCATCTGCGATCAATCCTGTAACGAGGCCACGTCGAGTTCACGCTTGCGCATTGTGACTCATGAGTTCGTTGACTGGGGCTTCGAGCATAGGATTGCTCCATTTACCCGCCCAGTTTCCTACATGATCTAGGTCTTTGTCATGATTAACTCCTTTCAGTTAATTAGTTCAGCCAAGCTTGCTTGGCGCACGGATCGGCGAGACGCCGGCAGGATTGTAGAGAACTTGACCGATTTTCCTTCTTTCTCTCCTGCCGACGCTTCGTCGATCCTGCCGCCATGCTTCATGGCGATCCTTGCTAATTTTCTCTCGCGCGTCTCGCGCATGCTTTTTTTGTCCAGTACAGGGCATTTTTTTACAAAATACTAATTATAAATTTGGTTATTCCTAAATTGGATCATCTAGTATGATTGCTGCCAATGGATCGTATAGAGTGGCCTAATCTCTTACTCAAATTGGTTCACGCCCTAAAGCCCTTGGTTGAGCCCCCTGTTTCAAATTCTTCCTTTTTGAATCAACGATTTTTTATCCCCCCTCCCGCCACTCATGAAGATTTTCCAACCCTTTCCTCTCGTCAGCCGCGCCTTCTCAAGATTCTTCAGTCCGTACAAAAGGAAGTGGAAGAATTCATTGGAGAAAATTCTGTGGAAACCCCCTCTGTCCCATTGAATTCACCTGTTGAAGAGGCCCAAAACCAACCCCTTTCTAAACAAGCGCAAAAATTGATTGAGCAAGTGCAAGATGCCATTAAAAACCTTTCCAGCTCTACACAGATCAAAAATCCAGAAGAGGCTCCTTTACGCGCAACTCTCACCCACTTAAAGCCAAGCTTGGATCAGATTATCCACAGAGTGACTCATGAGGGGATGCACTCAGGAGGCGATAATCCCCCTCCGCCCTTTCGCTTTTCGGTGCCCAGTTCTCCTCGGGACCCCCTCATTAAAAAATTTATCTCCTTCCCGCAACGCGATGCAGAACCTGCTGCTGCCCCTAAAAAATCAGTGGAGGCCCCAGTAGAGAGGAGAGCAGTGAAAATAGCTGCCGCTCCGCCTTCTCGCGAGGAAACCGTAGAAAAACGAGCTTCCCCTCAAGAGGCCACAACGGCAGAAAAAGCAAGAGAACCCCAGATTGCGCCTCTTTCAGGATCCCCTTTTATCCTTAAGGAAAAACCTAAAGAAAAACAGAGCTCTCTCTCTCACGGAGAAAATGAGAAAAGAGTCCCTCCTCCAGTGGAGCGGACAACCCTTCCCGGAGCTCCATTTACTCCGGAAACTAGAAGCCTTACGCCTCTTCGCAAGAAAAAAAAACGGAAAGGGTTTTGGTTTCGCGAAGAAGAAGATCAACGGGCTCCTTGACAATCCCATCTAATTCCAGTATGGCTGTAGACTATGAGACTGCTGATTCTTCTAGTTTGCGCCGCGGGTTGCATGGTGAGCAATGGGCTGCAATACGACGCAATTTCTGAAACCAATCTCTATCATATAGCAAAAATTCGAAAGGGGATGAGCGAAAAGCAAGTGCTCCAGATCATGCATAAGCCCTATGATTATGAGACGTTCGAGGTCGCCGATGATATCTACGATGTTTGGTTTTATGTCACAAAGCCAACCGGCCTCGATCAGACCCGAATGGTCCCTCAGAATTTAACGCCACTCACTTTTAAAAATGGAATTTTAGTCGGCACAGGGTATTCCTGGTACTATTATGCGATGAAGGAAGAGGCAGCAGAAGTCGCGACGCAAAATCCCGAGCCAGAAAAGCCTAATAGTCAAGATGTTGAAGATGCCGATTTTGAAAAGGCGTTAAAAACATTTCCTGAAAAATCTCCGCCGCCGAGTTCTCCCCCCACAAATCCTCCTCCCACAAAAACACTCACCTCCAATGCAGCAGTAGAAAAGGAAAAAGGACCCTCTCAGGTTCAGATTGGGATGAGTAAAGCCGAGGTGACCAATGTCCTTGGATCTCCTTCAAAGCAGGAGACGTTTTCAGTGAATGGCGAGACGTATGAAGTGTGGTTTTATGAAGTTCCATTGACGTTTAAGAATGGGATTTTAGTGGGGATGACAGCAGACTATTACCAGGGAATCCGTGGAGGGCCCCATCGGCTCGACTGCTATGGCAAAGAAGGGGAGCGGATGGAGGGAGATGAAGCGGAACAAAACTTCAACTTTTGGTAGAACCACCGATAGTCTTGCTTATTTGTAGCACATGTGCTACAAATGCATTATGGTTAAAGTAAAAAATTACAAAGAACATCTATTAAAACAGCTGCAAAATCCTAAGGAAGCTGCTGCTTATCTGAATGCAGCTCTTCAAGATGATGATCCCCACGTATTTCTTCTAGCTCTTCGCGATATCGCCGAAGCAAAAGGAGGCATGGGCTGGCTAGCAGATGAAGCAGATCTGAACCGGGAAAATCTGTACCGCACTCTTTCCCTTAAAGGAAATCCTCGTTTCTTCAATCTTGTTGCTGTGCTGGATGCAATTGGTCTTGAATTATCGATTCAAGCTAGGCCTAAACAAGCCAGGATTTAAGGGGTTGCCCATTTGTAGGGTATACGCTACAACATTAGGATCGATTTTGGAAAAATCAAAGATACGATTGTCATTAAATAGAAAGCGAATATCCTGATATCAAGCGCCAAGTGCCCAAGAACCAATGGCCTTAGACTTCCGCAGGGCCGCAACGCCGTCGCTCCCGTGAACGTAGCTGCCGACGCTCAAGCCGCCACGGGCGAAGCCCCCAACAACCGATTGGTAGCCAAGAGTTGTTTGTTGACAGCGAGTATAGGTCCATGGATTGCTGCTGAAAAGGCGTCGTCCTGAACGAATACGTTCCAATAAGATAGCTGTTGCAGCGTCTAAAAGGTCTGGAACTTCATACCCTTGATTTTCAACAAGCTGCTTTTGATGGGGATAATTTTGATTTCTGCTTCCTGGAACAACGTCGTTTGTCATAAGAACCCAATGGGATTCTCCAACTGGAGTATCACCGTGTTCTTCTAAAATTTCTTCCCAAATAAATCGATAACCAACATCTGCGCCGTTATTAGAGGACCTTAGCAGCTCATCAAGAGTTCTTAAAGTAAGAGGGACTGTGACAGGACGGCCGTTCACGATTCTGGTGACGGTTTGAGGGATCAGAACAAGAGTGTGCGTCTCTTCTATGGTTTTCCCGGGCCAAAAGGGGCAGGGTTTTTGGAGAACCTCATGAATGTTTGAGGGTAAGGGCGGCTCTTCTCCAGGATCTCCTATACCGTACCGGATATACTCTTCTCTGCCGAAAGCTATTGCCGGATGCGGATTTGCAAACGTTTGTTTGGCATTTTCAATAATATTGCCGTCATAATACCCAGAGATCATACGAAGAACTTGAGGGGTGAACCTTTCGCCACCGTCCGATTGATACCTATTTAGCCCGCTTAACTCCGCTTGAATTCGGGGATTTATTACCCCAACTCTTTGAGCTTGCTGATTCCAAATAAAGTTGTTTCGATTGATCATACTTGCCCAATTTTTGCATACTGGTATTACACGACCCAACTCATTTGGAGTTAAAAACTCCGAAACCTCCTCAACCGAGTCTTTTAGCAACCCAGGCCGGTCAGAAGGAATCGTTCTTAACTCAGGGTTAGCACCTGTATTTGTTGGATCTTGGATCTCACCCTTATGTTCATCATCGGATGGGGCCGATGGTACTGCT
>Ga0207072_1087_pt1 | contig 20293 bp, 21 predicted proteins | sample Alteio_BWMinHeat_68_FD_153570 | JGI IMG/M metagenome (GOLD analysis project Ga0207072, IMG submission 153570) | Enriched cells from forest soil in Barre Woods Harvard Forest LTER site, Petersham, Massachusetts, United States -... | ecosystem: Environmental > Terrestrial > Soil > Temperate forest >... | reverse complement strand
TTTGCCCTCCAGCACCCGCACCACGGTCGATGCCGTATTATAAGCGGGTTTGGGTTCGGGCATGCGCTCGATGATGTCCTTTACTACGGCTTGTTTTAGTTGCCACAGCAGCTGCATAACCTGCTCTTCTGCTTTGGTGAGTTCTTTGATGTCCATATCAACTATATAGATAGTTGATAAAGGTAAAACTATTTTTGTAGTTTACAAACTATTTTTGTAGTTTTTGTAAAAAAGTTTAAAATAGCCCGCCAGGCTTTCCCTCAGGATGATGAAATCCGGGCATTACCTGCGGCAGTTTGACATCATGATAAAAGTTTATCGCTGATCTCCACTATATTTTCGTCTTCATTCAGCAAATCAATTGCCTGATGCAATGTGACCTTAAAAATAAAAAGAAATGAACTGGCTGTATTACCTCGCAGAAGCCAATGTATACCTGGGTGTATTTTACCTGGCCTACTGCTTATTTTTAAACCGCGATACCCATTACCAGCTAAACCGCGCCTACCTGATCGTTAGCTGCATCGTTTCGTTCATCCTGCCCGTTTTGCAGGTAAGCGCACTACGGCCGATTAGTCCGGCCACGCCCGTACATACGATCAGTTATGCCGTGCCGGTACAGCCTGTGCAAACGGTGCATATTATTGCACCGGAGCAACAAACGCCAATGCCAGCCACAACCGCGCCCCCGCCAGTAATTGAACATCACGTTACCTTACAAGAGTATTTGTGGTATGCGTACCTGGCAGGCGCCGCCGTTGTGTTGCTTATACTTTTTATTAAGCTGTATACCTTGTTCAGGCTTATGCGTAAAAAGCAATGCCTTAAAGAAGGCAGCCAGCGGCTGATCTATTTACCGGGGACGGATGCTGCATTTTCATTTTTCAACTACCTGTTTATCGGCACCGAAGCAGCCGCAGCCAATACCATCATCAGGCACGAGCTGGTGCACAGCCGGCAGAAACATTCGGCCGATATCCTGTTCCTTGAGGTGTTAAAGATCATCAACTGGTTTAACCCGCTGGTGTACCTGCTGCAAAACAGCCTCAAGACCGTTCACGAATATATTGCCGACGAGCAAGCCGCCGCCTATGAAACCGATGCGCTAACGTATTCATCATTGCTGGTGAAGAATGCCTACGGCCTTGGCGGATCGTCCATTACACATTCATTTTTCAATTATAACCTGTTAAAAAAGAGGATCATTATGTTAAACCAACAACGTTCGGGTAAATTGGCAAGGCTAAAGTACCTGGTAATTATTCCAATTTGCGCGGCGCTGCTGTGCGCATCAACCCTTGCATTCAGCAAATCCTACGGCTGGCTCGACCTTGCCCCTGCGCACCTTAAATCAGCAGGCAGGTATGCCGCCATCAATACAAATCTCCCGCTAAAGCGGAAACGTTTAAAGATCACGCAAAACGGCGTAACCACCATAACCGATAAGCTTGCTGTTGACCAGGACAACAAAAAGGTTGTTTATACAGCGGGCACCATCACCGGGACAGATCAATCGTCACTGCTCAAAAACAACCACATCAGGGTAGAAGTAGTTTTGGACAGCACACTCATCACCACCAAAGACGGAAGATTGATGTTACCCGTTGTAAATGCCGACGGCTATTACCTGCTTGACCATTTCCTGCATAACAACATCCATTACACTGCAGGCAAGGGCGAAAAGGGTGGCATGGTAGAAGTAGGCTTTAAACTTGACCGCGACCGCCATATCACCAATGCCAAAATTGTCAGAAGCGGCGGCGCTAAGCTGGACGCCATGGCGCTGGACGGCTTTAACGCCTATAAAGGCATCGTGAATGACGACCCGGGTAAAAATATGGTGTTAACTGTTTATTTTTTTACCAATGATTACACAATATTTAAAACCGATTCGATGCAGAACGTGCCCGATTTTGCCGGGGAGTTAATTATCACAACCTATAAATACCCGGTAAACGTAACCAGCAAAGGATACGAGTACGACGCGAGCTACGCCGGTTTCCCGGGAGAATCAAACGGCAGGGTTATATTTTATGATCAAAACGGCGGCGGCACCTGGTTTTATCAAAGCAAATGCACACCCGCCGACCTGCAAATGCTGAAGGACAAATATGGCTATACCTTCCCGTCAGGCGCTACGGAAATTATAAAATTCATGCACCCCAAAAATGTTAAAACCAAATACATGGCTTATTACTATGACGTAGCGTCGTACCTCGACGCGCCGTATGCCAACGCGTTTTATCATGCCATACTCGACACTACGGAGTACCCCGAACAAGCAAAAAAAACACTTCTGGGTGGTGTTGTGGTGCTGAACTTTAACCTGGATAATGCCGGGATGATAAACGATATAAAGGTGGCGCGAAGCGCCGGCAACGGTTTTGACGAGGCGGCGGTTAACGCTTTACGCACCTATAAAGAGCCTATTAAAGACAATGCCGGCAGGCACAGCATAGCTATGGTATTTTGCGTAGCCGAAAAGAAATACCGCCCGGTTGTGAGCGATAAGGTAAAAACAGACGGCTACGTAGGCGAGCTGGCGATAGCTGATGCAAAATCGCCGCTTAAGCTGATAGATCCCAAAAAATGAAAGCGGGTTTAAATAGCTGGTACGGGTTTCTAATTTATCAACGCTCGTTGATATAAAGCTTAAGAGGACGGGATCCGAACCAGTCCTCTTAAATTATGGTTATTCCAAAGACGGCGCGGGCAGCCCCTTCTACAGCCTAACGCGATATTCGTGCCAGTGCGGAAGATCCTCCGAAATGGAAAAAACGGTGGTAATGAATACCAGGCTATTAAAAAGTATTTAGAAAATCGGCGGGTGAAAGAATTGAAATATTGCCAAATGGATGTAATATCAGCAGATCCTTATCGCCGGTAACGATGCATGAAGCGTTAGCGTCTGTCGCTAAATTGAGAAATTTATTGTCTTTCGAATCCCTGCTTATCTGTAGATTTGATGTTACCGGGATAAAAACAGCTTCATTATGAATTTTTTCAATTATTTGGAGCCTTTCTTCCTTGGAAAAATACCGGTCAAATTTCTTTCTTAATAAAACCAATTCAAACTCCAAAAATGTCGCTTCTGAAAACAGCAGGATACCTTTGCTGCGCGCTTTCTCTAAGGCTTTAAAGGTGGTGGAATCCTTAACGAACAAACTGCTCAGAAGCATATTTGTGTCAATAATAAACCGCTCAGTCCGGCTCATTTAATATATCATTCAATATATCTTCGGTAAGCCCCCGTTCCGCTGCTTTGTCCTGCAGCTCTTTAACAAACTGAATAAAATCGGCGTCTTCTTTACGCTTAAAAGCAATTTGAAGCATTTTATTAATGGTACTATTCACCTGCTGACGTTTTTTTTCAGAGGAATACCGCCAATTTTTAGCCACCTGGTCATCGACTTCTAAAACGATCCTTTCCATAAAACTTATTCTTATATCAAAAGTAAGAATTTTAAATGATGAAGAATTGCCGGAATCAGGATTTTTCAAGAGTCAGCTTGCTTTTACAGTTGATCAGGAAGGCTGCGCCGTTTTTAGGATTTGGTGATTGCAGGATTTCTTGGTAGGTAAAAAAAGCTGTCATGCTGATTTCGAAGCATGTGAGCAAAGGCCTGTTCGAGCGAAAAAGGCACGAGTAGCCTGTTTTGCAGCCCAACGCGGATACTCGCGCCAGATTTTTGGGCAAAATGTCGAGGGATTTGGCGATGTCCTTTTTCAGGATATTCCGCGCTTCTATTTCCTCATGCAGGTTAAATGCACTTTAACGACCCGGTTTATATCTTACCAATTTTATTACTTTTAGTTACTTTATATTTTAATTATTTATATTATATAAACTACATTTTATATAATGATTTTTATCATCTGAATATCAACTACTTAAATAAAAAAACAAATATAACATTGCAAAAAACTTGCAAATTACGATTTGCAATAGTACATTTGATAAACAAAAACATATAGTCATGACAGTCGAAAGCAAGCAAGTCGCTCCAAATGTAGCCGACCATAAAAAAACCATTGAAAGAAGTATATCATATCCGGCTTTTTCAATTGAATACGCATTTGATCTTACTCGGAAAATATATCTTCAATTTGGCTCAAGTGCTCATAACACTCGTGAAACTATCGCTAAGGTCCTTAGAATGTCTTCTAATTACTTAACCATTCCGTTAAGTACTGCCACCCAGTATGGTTTGTTGGAAATGAAATCTAAAATTGGATATAATCCTACATCCTTGTTTGTACAATATTATAAACCAGAGAGTGAAGAAGAAAAACGGGGCGCCCAATTACAATGTTTAAAAAATCCTAAATTATATGACGCGTTATTAAATGCTTATAAAGGAAATAAACTTCCTTCCGCACAAGCACTAGCGACTACTTTATTTAGACGTTATAATATAGCGGAAAATGCCTCCCTAAAAGCTGCAGAGATATTTATAGATAATTTAAAGACACTTTCCTTACTAGATGAGGAAAATAATTTACTTGATCCCGAACAAACTGAGCTAGTGGCAAACGATAGCATTCCGCAAGATATCAACAACAGCAATAATTTAAATAACAATACGGCGGCTATACCTACAACTAATCAATCATTAACGGATTTATCAATGGGCATCAAATTAAATGATGGGAGAAAGGCGACTTTAGTATATCCCGAAAATATAACAGACAATGATTGGGATAGAATTATAAGAATAATTAACGCGATGAAAGAAGATTGAAATTTTAAAAAAAGGCCGAAACAAATCGGCCTTTCAAGATACGTAAAGGCATGTGAATAGTGCATCAATTTTATAATGCAAATCACATTAGAGTTGCGAAAATCAAGAATAACCTCATCAGTTATTAATTGAACCTCGCCTAGTCACTGCTTTTATCGGTACAGGTTTCGGATTGAGCTCCTTTTAAAAAAGGCTATCTTTACAGGTAGCCTTTCCTGTTTATAACACTAATATACAAAATAAAATACCAATTGCAAATTTGGTCTTCGTAGTTACGATACGATTCGTGATACTCTGTCTAAATTAAAAATGCTTACTACCAAAATCCTGTCAGTATGTTTTATGCGTAACCAGGTGTACCAGGTGGTACGCCCGCAAGTGTTGTTTCAAGTGCCTCCCGTTCATAAATTTGAAACACTGCCAAAATCGTGTCAGTGTTCAATGCGTTCAAAGTGTTCAATGTGTTCAACGCGTTCAAGGTGTTCAATGTGTTCAACCTGTTCAAAGTGTTCAACATGTTCAAAGCGTTCAACTCTCAGAAAAATGAACACTGACAAAAACTTGCGGGCGCCGGAAAGATCACCGGCGGGATAAAACCCTCATTTTGTTATCGTTATATTTTAAAATACCTAACGCTATTTGTGTAAATTATTTGTTTCCGTCCTTTGTTTTCTGGGAAAAACCCTAATTTTATTTTTCTTAAAAGCATTGTTATCTATGAAAAGTAAAATGCCCGAAACGCTGCCCGAATGTGACATGGAGGCACCGGAAAACTCCCGCCGTAATTTCCTGAAACAATCCGCCCTGATCACTGCCGTTGCGCTCACGCCCGCCGTTGCCGCCAAAGCCGCGGACATGCACGTGGACGAAAAAATTGCGGAGGCTTTTGAAAAGCTGCCCATAAAGCTGGAGGTGAACGGTGTACAGCAAAGCCTGTCGGTTGAGCCGCGGGCCACCCTGCTGGATATCCTGCGCGAGCAGCTCGATCTTACCGGCACCAAAAAGGGCTGCGACCACGGCCAGTGCGGCGCCTGCACCGTGCATATGGACGGCCACCGGGTAAATTCGTGCCTGACGCTTGGCGTTATGGCAAACGGGAAAAAGATCACCACCATCGAGGGCCTGGCCAAAGGCGATACGCTGCACCCGATGCAGGAGGCATTTTTAAAGCACGACGGTTTCCAGTGCGGGTATTGCACGCCGGGGCAGATCATGTCGGCGGTGGCGTGCATCCGCGAGGGACACGCCAATTCGGAAATGGAGATACGCGAATATATGAGCGGCAACATCTGCCGCTGCGGGGCCTACCCCAATATCGTTAACGCGATACAGGAAGTTAAGGAAGGAGGGCAGGCCGTATGAAACAGTTTCAATACATCCGCCCGGCAACACAGCAAAATGTGCTGGATGCCATAACCAAACCCGGCACCAAAATTATCGCCGGCGGCACCAACCTGGTCGACCTGATGAAGCGCGGCGTTACCGCGCCGGATAAGCTGGTGGACATAAACCACCTGCCGTTAAAAGGCATTGCACCAACAAAAACTGGTTTACATATCGGCGCGCTTGCGCTCAACAGCACCGTGTCCGAAAACAGCCTGGTAATGCAGAAACAGCCTTTGCTGGCCATGGCCTTAAAGGCCGGGGCATCGCCGCAGCTGCGCAATATGGCAACGGTCGGCGGCAACATGATGCAGCGCACCCGCTGTACCTATTTTTACGATACCACCATGCCCTGCAACAAGCGCGAGCCCGGAACGGGATGCGGCGCGCTTGAGGGTTATAACCGGATGCATGCCATTTTCGGCGCAAGCCCCCAATGTATAGCGGTGCACCCGAGCGACATGTGCGTTGGCATTGCCGCGCTGGACGCGGTTGTGATCATCGCCGGTAAAAAGGGCGAGCGGCGCATCCCGTTCACCGGGTTCCACCGCCTGCCCGGCGACCATCCTGAAATGGATAACCACCTGGCGCCGGGTGAGCTGATCGTTGGCGTGGAGATACCAGACAATAATTTTGCCCAGCATAGCTATTATCTCAAAGTGCGGGACAGGCAGTCGTATGCATTCGCGCTGGTTTCGGTAGCAGCAGCATTGGATATCAGCGGCGGCACCATCCGCAGCGCGCGGTTGGCGATGGGGGGCGTGGCGCACAAGCCCTGGCGGCTGTTCGACGTCGAGAAGGCACTGATCGGCAAACCGGCAACTGAAGAAAACTTTAAACATGCCGCGCAAATTGCCATGCAGGGCGCAAAGGCTTATGAATACAACGCCTTTAAGCTGAGGATGGCCCCGGGTGCGATCACGGAAGCTTTGAAACATGCATCGGGTTTAGTTTAACGCAAAGCGCAGAAGCGTTTAACAATGAAGAAGTGAACCAATAAACACTATCATGGAAAACACAACATCAGAAAAAGTACCTGCAGGCCTGAGCCGCATTGACGGGCGGATGAAAGTTACCGGCGGAGCAAAATATTCGGCCGAATACCAGGTTGCCGGGATTACTTATGGGGTACTTGTTGGCAGCACTGTTGCCAGCGGCAGTATCAAAACCATCGATGCTAAAAAGGCTGAAAATGCGCCAGGGGTGCTATCAGTCATTACCTATTTGAATGCGCCAAAAATACCAGGTTACCAAACCGACAAGCCATCACCGAAAGGGGCTTTAAAAATATTTTATGATGATAAGATATATTTCCAGGGCCAGCCGGTTGCGCTGGTAATTGCCGATACCTTTGAACGTGCGCTGTTTGCGGCATCCCTGGTAAAGGCAACCTATAATGCGACCGCTTTTCAGACCAGTTTGAAAAACAACCTGGCCAATGGCATTTCGCCACGGAACGGAAAGGATTACGTTAAGGGCAGCGAGGATGCCTACAAAACCGCGCCGGTAAAGGTTGAGCAGGAATATACAATCCCGACCGAAGTGCACAACCCCATGGAACTTGGCGCTACCATTGCCCGCTGGGATGCCGATGATAAGCTTACCATCTACACCAAAACCCAGGGCGTTAAGTCGGCTCAGCGCAGTATAGCGCATGCGTTTAATTTGCCGCCGGATAATGTGCATGTAACCGCACCGTTTGTCGGCGGAGCATTCGGAAGCGCATTGCGTACCTGGCCGCACGAAATTGCAGCCGCAATGGCCGCCCAGGTGGTTAAGAAGCCGGTAAAGCTTGTGTTGAGCCGTGCGGATATGTTCACTTCCATTGGTTACCGTCCGCAAGCATGGCAAAAGATAGCTCTGGGCGCCACGGCTGACGGAAAGCTGGTTGGCATCTCGCACGAAGCCGCCGGTCAGACCTCTGCCTACGAAGATTTTACGGAAGGTGTGGTGAATATCAGCCAGCTGATGTATGCCTGTCCCAATGTAAATACCAAATACCGGATCGTTTCATTAAATGTAAATACACCGACGCCCATGCGCGGCCCCGGCGAGGCTACGGGCGCCTTTGCACTGGAATCGGCGATGGATGAGCTGGCTTATGCGCTTAACATCGACCCGATAGAGCTGCGTATGCGCAATTACGCGGAGACTGACCCGCAAACCGGGAAACCGTATTCAAGCAAGTTTTTAAGCGATGCGTATAAGCTTGGCGCCGATGCGATCGGGTGGAGCAAGCGTAACCCTAAACCAGATATGGTTATGGAAAACGGCTGGCTGGCCGGTTACGGGATGGCGGCCGGGATGTTTGGCGCTTACCGCGGATCAGCCACGGTAGTGGCAAGACTTCTGGCAGACGGCACGCTTCATATTGAAACCGCCGTTACCGACATAGGCCCCGGCACGGGCACGGCCATGACCACCATTGCATCCGAGGTGATGGGCATATCTTCCGACAAGATCAATTTTAAACTGGGCGATTCGGCTATGCCGCCATCACCTACACAGGGCGGTTCGTCGGTTACGGCCACCGTAGGGTCGGCGGTGAGTGATGCCTGCAACCAGTTGAAGGAAAAATTAAAAGAGCTTAACGGCAACAGCGAAAGCACCGCTTCGGGCTATGCGCAAATATTGCAGCAGCACAATTTACAGCAGCTGGAGGTTAACGTCACTTCAAAGGGTGGCCCTGAGCTCGGCAAATATGCCAGTTATTCCTGGTCGGTGCATTTTATAAAGGTTTTGGTAAATCCTGCTACGGGTGTGGTGAAGATCGATAAGGGCCTTTCCGTGGCAGATGCAGGGCATATCGTCAGCCCGAAAACCGCGCGCAGCCAGATGATCGGCGGGTCGATCATGGGTGCAGGGATGGCATTGATGGAGGAAGCGGTGATCGACCACCGCTACGGCCGGCTGGTAAACAACAACTTTGCCGATTACCATATGCCGGTGCAGGCGGATATCCCGCAGATCGAAGCCCTTTTTGTGAATAAGCCCGATCCTTACCTGAACCCAATGGGCTCAAAAGGCATGGGCGAAATAGCAACGATAGGTGTTTGCGCCGCTGTTGCCAACGCCGTATTCAATGCAACGGGGAAACGGGTAAGGGATTTGCCTATTACGCCTGATAAGTTGGTTTGATTTTGGTTGTAATTGTTGGAGAGGTTGTAATTGTTGAAAGGTAGCATTTACAACGCTTCTAACCTTTACAACTTTTATAACTAAACTAAAACTTCAAATTCGCCTTCAGCCATTGCTGCACTTCTTCCTGCCGGGTGATCTCGCCGGGCATTTTATCGTGGATGAGCTTTTCCATTTTGTTGCCGGTGTTTGAAAACCGGTAATCCCATAGCGACATCAGCTTATTGATCAGGTACACCACTTCGTTACCTTCCTCGCGGTTGAACAGCGTGTCGTCCGGCCTGCCGTTTACCCGTGGATCATGCTGAATATAAGCAGTCCATTTATAATCGGAGTAATGCAGGTTTCTTCTTGAGAACAGGATCATGGCGACAGCTAATTTCTGTAAAGGTACTGTTTATTAACGGGCTTGTGATTTTTTTTGCCTTATAATATCCATTATGCAGATTTTCTCCAGAATGCTCTCAAACTTTCTACAGATTGAAGTTATATACTTGATCAAAACTAAAAGATCATGAAGAAGAAACTTTTATTCGCGGTTGCTATTGCAGCTGCGGCCATCACCGCAAAGGCGCAGGATCTAAAATCAAAAGACGTGCCTGCCGCCGTAAAAGCCGAGCTGGCAAAAAAATACCCCGAAGCGGCGTCCCATAAAGTAAGCTGGGAAAAAGAAAAAGGCAATTTCGAAGCAAATTGGGGCGGCAAATCCGGTGAAGATAATTCCGTTGTTATTACACCATCAGGCACCTTTGTTGAGATCGTAAAAGCCATTTCGATATCGTCGCTGCCTAAACCGGTTGCGCCGTATGTAAAGGCGCATTATAACGGCGCAAAAATTAAAGAAGCCGGCCGCGTTACGGATGCCGGGGGTAAAACGATGTACGAAGCCGAAATAAAGGGCGGCGACCTCATTTTCGACGAGAACGGTAAGTTTCTGAAGAAAGACTGATAAAAGAAGCAAGAAGTCAGGAGACAAGGATCAAGACAGGCGCCGGTTTCCGTCCTGGTTCTTGCCTCCTGGCTTCTTGCTTCTTCTTCCTCTGCCACCATTTTGTCAGTGTACCATTTTGTGAGAGAGATACAGTTGGTACACATGGTACAGTTGGTACACGTGGTACAGCTGGTACACCCTGAACAGCCCCGACCATCGCTGAATACGCCATGAAAGCCGAAATATTGAATATCGAACGCCCAATATCGAATGTCGAAGTATTTAACTTTCCCCTTCGAAATTCGGCATTCGATATTCAGTGTTCGATATTCATTTTTCCTTCCGCCCACTCACCCTCCACGCCGCCAGGTCATAGCGCAGCTCCCCATGCCCGAACTGCCGCTCTATTTCTTCCTTATATCTCGCCGCCATCTTGTCATACTCCGCCGGATGGTTATCCATGATCTCCTTACCGAGGGAATGCTTTAAAAAATACGCTTCAACGATCGCATCCGCCGACGCCGCGCCCGACTGCAGCCCAACCCGCTCCCATTTTACATCCCCAAACCCCGCCGACGCCATCCAGCCCTCCAGCACGGCGGGATCGTGCAATGAGAAGGGAACAAACAGCCGCGCCCGGTCGTCCGGTTTAAAATACGGCTGCATAATATCGTTGAAAACCAGCTTCAGCAGCGGTATGTTTTCCGACTTGTCCCAGGTGGTGAATACAAACCGGCCGCCCGGTTTCAGCACACGCAGCGCCTCGCGGATGCCCTGCTGCTTATCCGGCAAAAACATCAGCCCGAACTGGCACACCAACACATCAAACGTATTATCCGCGAACGGCAGGTGTTGCGCATCCGCCGCCTGGTAGGTTATGGAGCTGTCGTCTAACACCGTATCGGCCACCTGCAGCATATCGGCGCTCAGGTCTGTGGCTACAAGTTTAACAGGCAATTTAAAGCGCGCGCGCAGGTGCCGCGTTACCCTGCCCGTGCCGCAGGCCAGCTCCAGTACCGAAGCAACGCCCGCTGGATTAATGCTCTCCGCGGTATTAGCCGCGTAAGCCTCAAACATAAACGGCCCCAGGTACCGGTCGTAATTGATGGCGCCCTCGCCCGAGAATTTGAATGCGGTTTTGTCCATGAGGCGTCCGAAAAGTTTATAGTTTATTCGAGCCTTTAGCAGCCTTCTTTTTATCGCTATCTAAACGTCTTTCCAATTTCTTTACGTCTTCAGCTGCTGGCAACGTCTCAGGTTTTACTCCACGTTGAATCAGAATATCCCTAACTGCTTTATTGTTATCTATGTGTTCCTTTGATATTTGTGCCTGCTTGTTTAAGTCTTTTTCGATCACATTATGGCTAGTTAACTCGTTGGCGAAATCTTTCGCTTTAATAGTAAGGGTGGGCAAAAAATCGGCCAAAGGCTTTGCAGCTGGCACGCCCAACTTTTTCTTCATGTCATTTGTGCTGAAGCCGCCAAACAATGCCTGGTCGCCTTTAGAACGGATTATTGCAAACCCTGTGCTATCAACACCACGTTCGTACAAAATTCCGGAAAGTTTTTTTTCAGATTTACTAAGTTTCTCGCGGGCGGTAACCCGCTCAACCTCAATCAGGCGTTGCTCTATAATCTCCTGCTTGCGTGTTTGCACCGCAAAATATGTTTGGGCGAACGCGATAGCGGGCTTCGATGGGTCGCCGTTTTGAGCAATTAAATAGCAAGCGTAACGGGTCAAAGCAATATCTTCAACTTCTCGTTGAGCGCCTTTGGCAATCGCGATCATTTTACCGACGTCGGCAAAATGATCTGAAACGCTTGAACCGGCATTTTCGCAGGCTTTTTTGGCTTTATCAATCACATTTATAAAATTCACCCACTTCGTGTAGCCCAATATTTCCTGCAATTCGCGGGCGCTCCAGCATTCGATGCCATTATAAATATAACAGGCTTGCTCAAACCTGCCGAATAATTCAACTATAACTTCTTTTTTCAATATTTCTTAAATTAAACCTCAATATACAACTAATTGAATTAATGTTGAGCGACCGGCACGTCAATCATATTACCGCGTAAGCCTCAAATATAAACGGCCCCAGGTACCGGTCGTAATTAATAGCGCCCTCGCCGGAGAATTTGTATGCGGTTTTGTCCATGGGGAGGGTGATTGGTTTAGTAAGATAACGATTTGATTTATTTGAAATTCGGTCTAACAAATTTCGAATATTTGGTGAAATATATTCACATTTATTTACACAATATATTGAGATTATAATTATAAAAATATTAACATTAATTATTGCAATTATTTCACAAATAGTTTGTAAAATATTTGCATATATAAAATTTCTTTTTCACATTTGATTAAATTAAACAACCATGAATAAGTTAAATGCAAAACAGGAGAGATTTAAAACAGTGGCGGGACGCCGGGTTCAAAAAGTTTTAGATGATTTGGAAAGCTTATCAAATTGCGCCAATACTTCAACATATGAATATACTGATGCTGAAGTAAAAAAAATGATGAAAGCAATAAATGATAAAGTTGCGCTTTTAAAATTGGCTTTCGAGGCGTCTAACAGCAAAACGAACAAACAAATTTTCGAATTTTGACGATGGAAAGAAATTGGACTTATAGTTATAAACCGGGGAGTGCGGGCTTGCCATCAAGACCGCCACGATTCAAAGATTTGGGTGACCATTCTATAGAAATATTTGTAAGAGAACTTATCCAGAATTCGTTAGATGCCCAGCTAGATAGTTCCAAGCCAGTTTCAATTAATATTAAAGTCGAAGAATGGAATAAAAGCGACATTAATGATTTTTTTACCTTGATAGGTAAAAATTATTTAGCGGCATTCGAAAAATCCTACAGCGAGGCTATAACTGATGTTAAGCCAAAAATGGCCCCCGGAATAAGGCTTATTAACGGTGAACAGCAAAAATCTTTTGCATTAACGATCGAAGAAAATAATTGTATTGGATTAACCGGCCCAGTAGCCGGTAAAAAGTCAAATTTCAATTCGCTAATCAGAAAAACGGATGATAATGAAGAAAAAAAAGAATCGCTATCCAACTCCGGAGGAACATGGGGAAAAGGCAGTTCAATATTTGTTTATTCTTCAGATCTATGGATGTGGTTCTGTTATACTTTTTTAAGCAAACCCAATATTGAAGGCTCCGCTACGGCAGAAAAAACTCGGTTTGTAGCGAGGGCAATCCTGTCTCCATATTATGACGAAATAACAAAAAGAGGATACCTTGGGGATACTTGGTTGTGTAAAGAAGATACCGATGTGTATCCCTATGCCAATGAGGATGCTGATGAGTTGGCCGAGATATTCGGCATTACTAAACGAACCGAATCGCCTGGCTGTACCTTTTTCATTCCTTTTTTTAATACTTTTTTAGTTAATCCAAAACTTAATAATGTAATTGAAGAATTTCATGATCAAGTTTTAAAAAATTGGTTTATTCCAATATATAAGGAAAATCTCGTGGTTTCTATTTCAAATAACGACGGGGTTTTATACACAATAGATAAGAACTATCTAAAAAATATAGCTCAGTTAAAATTTAAGCTGGAAATTTTGGATTGGCAGAAGCAGGGCTGTCCACCCAATGACAAATTCATTTGGGAAAATTATGAGCTAGATGTTCCGGCCTTAAAAAAAGAATATATTGGGCTTAATAACAAGTTCGCAGAAAAAAAACAAAAAGTGAAATTCGATCTCCTTATACGGAAAATCGATGAAGACGAGGACTTTGATAAATCTTGGGATACTACAAATAAAGTTTATTTAACTCGAAACAAAGGGATGTTAGTGGATAACTATAGTCCCTTTGAACTGGATGGTATCAGAACAGAAAGTATATTATTTGGTGGTTTATTATCTATTTCCGAAACCGATATGTTAAAAAAACGGCATATGGATCTTTTTTTAGCATACGCAGAAAATCCAGCTCATAATAAATGGTGTGAGTCGAGCAAGGATTATAATAGCTGTTTCTTGGATTTTTTTGAAGGCAGAAATCCATTGCCTGAAACGCAAATTGGCAAAATATTTACTGAAATCTACAGGTCATTCAAAAAATTATTTGATGATGAAAAGAAACCCGAAACGAGCAAGGATATCTGTTCGATTTTCAAAAAAATTGCCAAACTTAAAATAACGGGCGAAAGTGCCGGGGGTAAAAGTCTATATTCCATGCGCACGCCATCAAATATAACTAATCCGATTATTGATGAGGACGGCAGATATATATTCACATATCTTATTAAGTCAAATGTCAAGGAGAAATCTATATCTGTCACGTTTAAGCCTTTATTACAATCTCTTGAAGGCGAAACAGATAAAGGGTTTGAGTTATTAGGAATTTCTGAGTTTAAAAATTTGATTTTAACAGATGAGACTGAAGATTCAATAATAGACGGAGAATTGATTTTAAGCCCACAGCAGGAAAAATTGATAGAGATTAAAACTTGCAAAATTAGCGGCATTCCTGCTTTTAAGAATTTGGAGACAATAATTAAATCTAACGCCAAATTAAATACCAATGAGTGAACGGATCATAAAAATTGAACCATACAAAACATATGACGATATCATAAGATTGTCGGGAAAAGTTATTTTGCCTGATGGTCAAACTGAAATTAATATTCCGGAAGAACGGAATTTAAATTTATATAATTATGAAATTGAGAACGGCATTGGCATCAAGCCGAGAGACTATTCAAGTTTAAATTTAAAAGTGAATTTGAGTTGGCGCCAGGATTCTCATATCGGTATGTTCGATAACCTTGTGTTGGATACCGAAAATCCAGCCGAGGTTTTAGCCCTTAGAATGCAAGTTCAGTGTGAGAAAACTAGGTGGTGTGGTGAGCAAAAAAAAGTCGAGTTAGGCGTAATCACTAAACGCGCTGTCTTTGATTTTCATATTCCGTTGAATGAAATAAAAGACCACGTCAAGATTGTTGCTTTTATAACAAGAGAGACGGAAGCAAAAAATATTTTTTCTGAAATACCAACATCTTCTTTAGCTATCGTTTCTAGTTGTAAACCGTTAACTATTCAAATAGACGAAGTCAAAGACATTGCGGGCGACTATTTGCCCATCGGGCCTGGCAATATTGGTGATTTAGCTTTCGATATTCAAGGTCTTGACGACGCCTTTGATCTTCCACGAATTTTTTACTCAGAGGACTTAAAAGAATATTTAACGCGGGATGATCTCCTATCGGTAAATGCAAGTATTTTAACCGCGTTGTTTTATTTTTTGGATCAATTTCTGAAGTGGTTGATCTTTATTTGCCGGCTTGACATCAATGACAAGCGCCATAAAAGCATAGTGGAAATGTTTGCGACAAATTGCAGCATTTCTAAAGAAGAACTTACTTCTATTATTGAAAAAGAGAAGTTGTGCGCAGAACAAACCAAGGCTTATCTGGAACTTTCAAAAAAATTATTTAAAAACGTGCAATTACAATATAAGTATAAAAGAGAATTGAGAAATCTATTTAAGATCGACGCAAAATGAAACGATATTTAAACAACATCGATTTTTTCAAAAATTACTTAATGCCCAAGAAAGAAGATCCTTTAGGTTGGAACGCCTTCAACTTAAAAGATCAGCGTAAGCTAATTGTGACTGTTGAATCCTTGCCAGGCATCAATATAGATGGGCTTTTATTGGAAAATGAGGGACAAATAATTTCTCAAATTAAAAAGGAAATAGCTGAGTTAAGAGCTACCTATCCTAACATTAGTGCAGATCGATTAGATATGGATCTGACAATCATTTTTCATCGGAATTTAAAAAGGCTGGGCTGGGGACGATATCAAATTGCAGATTATGGAATGTGGAGATGGCTTTCAATTAATTTCTTTTTAGAGGAAGTGTTTTGGAGATGGGGGGAAACTGATTTCGCAAAAAGGAATTATTATGAGTCGGCGAAAGCTAGCTATGAAAGATTGGTCGGCGAAAGAAGCCGACGATTATTTCCGTTAAGATATTTCATTACTGGCGAGAGATTACATGATAATAATTTCGGATATCATTTATTGGAGAAACTCGCAAGTAAATCGAGGGAAGAAAAAAGCGGCGGCTTTGGTAACTTATTTAATAATTTAACTGAAACAAAACTTATAAGTCCTAATGACTACACGTCAAAAACGATGTCTAAAATATTATTAACGGGTGGGAAATTGGCTAGTAACGATGATGTTCAGTATGCATTTGTTCGATACAATGCATACAGTAGAAGATTGTTAAACTATGCGAGTGAATCAATATTCGAAAAAGAAATTTGTTTATTTAGTGATTAACAATTTACTTACCAAGGTAGCAATCTGATAGGCCAAATAAGGCGGTACGGCGTTTCCTACCTGATGAAATTGCTGTGTCCGTTCCCCGCAGAAATAATAATTATCGGGAAATGTTTGAATCCGCGCAGCTTCTCTGACTGTAAGACTTCTGCACTGGAATGCATCATAGTGTATGAAATAATGCCCGTCTTTAGAAATGTGGCTTGTAACGGTAGTCGCGGGAATATCCGGCATTTGAACCCTAAATCTATCTGTGAATTTTCCTGAATCCGCATTATCGTGATCCGGAAGAAGGTCATTGCCGGCGCTTTTATAATCATCCAATCTTGGAAAGGTACCATGGTTCATGGTATACCTTGCCGCAAACAAGTATCTTTTTAAATCCTGAACAAGATGTTTTCTTGAAACGTGCTGGAGTATTCCTCCCAGATTTACATCTTCATACCATTTCCTAAGCGGATGTGTCCGTTCAAGATCATAATCCTTTAATAACCAATAGTCCTTACCCAAAATAGAAGGTAACCTCGACTTATCAATATCTAAGGAACTATTAATAAAATTATCGATTTCTTTGTTAAAGTCCTTTACATAATTAACCCAAGTTTCGTATGAGTCAACTACTTTGTCGTAGTGTCGTTTTTTTTTGTCTTTCCCTTCTTTGTCCTTTTCGATGGTCGTGTGGTTGTATGACCTTGTAACACCGCTTCTGACCGGAGGCAGATTGCCAATCACTGCGGAGAGAGATATTTCATCACTTTTGGCAAGTATATTTTGTGGGGCGGCAATATCCTCACGTACCCCCAACAGAATAACGCGGTGCCGTTTCTGGGGTATTCCATATTCTTCGGATTTTATGACAAAATCTTTTGGCTTGAATATCGGGTTATTTAATAAGTCATATCCGCGGACTTTTGTAGTAAGTGAATAAATCCGATATTTTGAATTTTTGACAGGTGTACTGATTTCATCACCTTCCGATATATAAGCAGACAATGGATCGGCAAGGTCTTTCATAATTTTTCCGAATACATTTTCATCTTTCGTTTTAGCCGACAGAATACCCTTTACGTTTTCCATGACAAACACCGCCGGTTTATGCACGGCTATGATTCGCAGATATTCTTTATATAATCCAACTCGTTTGTCTTTTTTTTCATCAAGGACAGTTTCCTGACGCCGCGAACGGCCTGCAAGAGAATAGGCCTGGCATGGCGGTCCACCTATTAGTACCCAGTTTGCGTTGTCACCCAAAGCGTTTTTTATTCGCTTATCCACATCGTCATTGCTTACTGCATTGGTATCTTTTTCATCAGGTTCGCCCAAGGTACCACACCATGCCTCCTTATCTGCCGCTGCCGCCTCTTTAGGATATTTGCTATAAAGAGCATTAATAGAGATTTCAGCCTTAACGAACTGATAATATTCTAAGGGGGCTTTTCCGTATTCGAATTGCCTGAAAAAGCTTCTCAATTTCAATGTCCGGTGGGCGAACGCATCCTTTTCAATAGATAATGCTATTTTAAAAACCCGTTTATTTTCATCATCCAAAACAGAAGTGAAACCTTCACCAAGCCCGCCTGGCCCGGCGAACAGGTCGATGATCGGGATAGGCTTAGACATTTTGACTTACAGAATCAGCAAAAACAGGGGAATCGAAGAAATCTCTGATATTGGTATCGAGGGCCAGAATTATTTTTTCCAGGTTGATAACCGAAATGTTCCTTTTGCCGTTTTCGACCTCGTTGATATAGGTGTTATCTATCTCAGCCTTAAATGATAATTTTTGCTGGGTAAGTTTTAAATTGGTACGGTATTCCTTGATGCGGAGCCCGATTTTCTTTCGAATATCCATAGCGCAAGCTATCTTCTATTCGACTATAAGTCAATCGGATATACGTGAATTTTTGGCTGTTTAGTGAGAAATTTCGTGTAGAGTTTTTGGAAGATTAATCAGCGTTTGTTCGAGCAAAGATGGCTTCAATTCACACTCCCAAATCTTAATAATGTTCCAGCCGGCGGCAGTTAACAGGCGCTCTGCGTTTGTATCGTTGGTGATGTTGGACCCAATTTTATTCAGCCACCATTCGGTACGCGATTTTGGCACAACATAATATTTACACCCCTCATGCCCGTGCCAGAAACAGCCATGTATAAAGATCACGGTTTTGTATTTCGGCAATACAATATCCGGCTTGCCGGGCATATCCTTTACATGCAGGCGGTAGCGGAAACCGTTTTTATGCAGAAACCTGCGCACCAGCATCTCCGGCTTCGTATCCTTGCTCCGAATGCGCGACATATTATAGCTGCGGGTTTCTTTTGAATGCACATCTGCCATAAGGCAAAAATACATAATACCAAGACGTCATTGCTGTAAGGGTTTAGTAATTCGGTAATAGAATTAGTTATTATTTTTTGTTGTTTAGGGTGGTCATCTCGATAGGTTTTTTACCATTGATTCCCTGATGCGGCCGTTCCCAGTTGTAGTAGACGAGGTATTTTAGCAATTCGTCTTCGAGTTCTTCCAGGGTGTCGAAATCAGTTTCTTCTATCAGGTCTTCTTTAAGTGTTCGCCAGAAGCGTTCCACCTTTCCGTTGGTTTGTGGCCTGTAAGGCTGCATATACCTGCGCTTAATGCCTGTTTCTATCAGCATTCGCTCAAACGGGTGATTGCGTTTATTTTGGCTGACTGCAGGACCAAACTCAGGGCCGTTATCGGCGATGATCTCTTCAAACTGAATGCCGAACTCCCGCTTAAGGGCCTGCATGCAGTGCATAGCTGTAAACATAGTGGTTAAAGCGGTGATATCTTCCATCACCTGGGCCCAGGCTAAACGGGAATGATCATCCAAAACACAAAGCATATACAGCTTTCTGTTTTGTCCCCTGATCACACTTTTACTCAGGTGGTGGCAGTCAATATGTCCTAACTGGCCCATGCGTTCTTTAATGATCTTTCGCTTTACTTCTTTATCCGCCGCTTGTAAACGATTCTTTTGGTGCCGTTTCAGGATGTTGTATACACCTGATGGCGATGGCTTAAAGTTATTTGATTTTTGCTTAAGCTGATTGGCTATCTCAAACTTATTACAACCCCTCAACCGCAGATCGAGCACTTTCTGCTCATCTTCGGGAGCAGGCCGCCGCGTAGCATATTTCGGCCCGCGCTTGGCAGGCAGCAGATCCAATTCATTACCTGATTGCTTAAAACGGTTATAATATTTCAGGAAGCTTCTCGGATCGGTATCATGAGCCAAATAAAAGTCCTTTGCAAACCGGAAACGGGGATGTTCGCCGCGCTTACCTGGTCATATTCGCTGAGCAAAAACCGATATTTACTCAGGTAATTCCTTTTTAGGGTAAGGTCATTGTTTATGTTTCGCATAACTTTTAGCTTTATTCCTTAAAGCTAATTCTGTTACCGAATTATCTGACCTTTACAATTGCGAGGAACGCCTGTCCCGAATTTATTTCGGGAAAGCAATCTTTACGCCTGCTGATCAATGGACCTTAGCCATCTCTACACCCTGTAGCTCGCTCTGTATAGTATAGAGATTGCTTCGTTCCTCGCAATGACGCCGAGAATAGTAAATAATCTACCAGCTTTTTCAAGAAATCGGGGCAATCCTTAAATCCTAAGAATCCAGGTTCAGACAACTGCTCCGGATGCGCGACATATTATAGCTGCGGGTTTCTTTGGAGTGCACATCTGCCATAAGGCAAAAATACATAATACACCACGTCCTTGCGAGGAACGCCTGTCCCGAATT
>Ga0207072_1086_pt1 | contig 20602 bp, 2 predicted proteins | sample Alteio_BWMinHeat_68_FD_153570 | JGI IMG/M metagenome (GOLD analysis project Ga0207072, IMG submission 153570) | Enriched cells from forest soil in Barre Woods Harvard Forest LTER site, Petersham, Massachusetts, United States -... | ecosystem: Environmental > Terrestrial > Soil > Temperate forest >... | reverse complement strand
CTTTGCGCCTTTGCGCCTTTGCGTTTAATTAAAGGTTAAATATGTTTTGCGAAAGGTGACTTAGTGAGCATCTTAGTCATGATCTCTTGAAGGTCCTTATTTTGAGAAAAGAGTGAAGGATTTTTTAACCAGCTATTGGCTTCAGTGATACATTCATTATCAATCAAATAGCCAACCAGGTAGAGCATAATCTCTTCTTTTGACGTACGCTCAACTAAAGAGATGCGAGGCATATCTAAAAGTTGGTGCATCAGTTTATTAATGGATTTAGCTTCGCTTTTTTTAGCATTGCGTATCCTATGCATAATGACAGATTTTAGAGGCGTAAGAGGCATGAAGAGATTTAAGGGGATAAGCTCTTCGAGAAATCTATATGCTATCAGAAATTGGCCAGCTTGAAGTGCTTGTTCAGCGCCTAAACTCCAGCAAGTTCTGATCGTATCTGGAACTAATTCATTAAGATGGAATAACCAATATACCTGATCAAATTTCTTTTGTGCACATTTGTGTAGAAAGTAGAGGAGTAAGGGAAGATGTGGATCTTTAGCTTCTTCCTTGTTGGTGTAAGTAATGATTTCATCATCTTTAAGTCCATATAAGATAGCTATTCCCAATTTGAGAATATAGAGCTTCTCCTCCTTGTATTCTTTACCTTGCAGAAAGCCCTTTGTAACGGCTGATTTAAAGTATTTAATTTTACCTTTTTTAGGAGTTTCTAGAATATTTTTAAGGAGAATTAAAAATTTGCACTCATTGGATGCATTTTTTGAAATAGGTATAGGGGCAGCTAGAGCGATTTCAAATAGTGAAACAGCGATTTCAATCCAATCGTTAGATTTTAAGAGTTCAGGTGTAAGTAATTGGTATAATTCTTGTATAAATGGGAATTCTTTAAAGTCTACTCCTGATATTTTAGTAATTTCAAAATAAATGTTTGTAAAGAATTCTAATTTATCAAAATCATTTAGAGAATTTTCAAAATGCGGTTGTAAAACATCAGAAACATTCTCTTTGTATGCTTTATAGAGAGCTTTTGGCAGCAGAGGAGTGAGTGAATCTGCCTTCCAGTGTGAGAGTAAAGGCAGTTTAGGCAAGAGATCGGCCAAAATATTTACTGTAATTGACTTGCTACGATAATGCAGGAAGAATAATTCAAGTAATTCACAACAGAGTAGGCTTTTCTCAATTGCGTTAAGATAGTCTTTTAAAGCTAGATTGATGTGTTCTTGAAGAGGAATCCGAATGAGAAAAGGTGTATTAGCATAAAGAGAAGATTCATCAGAAAGCAGAGCGAATTGAATGTGATAAGAGGAGATGATCATCATTCTGTAATGTATTGGATCAGCTCCTTTGAACACGTTGTCTAAAGTTAATTTTTCAAAAACATTTTTTGTTGATATATCTAAACCTTTGAGACTATCTGCCTCTTCTTTAGTCAAAATTTTATTCGATGAGTTTATTGCAATTGTTGAGCATATTTGAAGGCACTTACTGTAAAGAGAAATCACTTGAGCGCGTTCTTGATCGTTTATTGCTTTAGCTCCTAAGAGAGTGTTATTGCTTAAAAGAAGTTGGATCAAAATTAAGGCATGAATAGTTGATCTTGAAGAGTGTTCAAAAGCCATTTCATATTTTTCAAAAATATGAGCAAAGAGAGCGACAATGTTGGAAACTGTTGAAGGTAAATAGTTTTTTTTACGGCAAGCATTAAATACATCAATAAGTTCATAAAATGTTTCAGGATAATCTCTAAAAATACGATCAATTAATTTGTAAAGAATTTCTATTGGATCAAAGCCCTGTGGAAAGGTTTCGTGTAAGACAAAGAGGAAAAGTTCTTTGAAAAGGAGAGGATCATCATCAAAGAGGGTGGATTGATAAACAGAATTGATTAAAGAAGCAGCTTGATTTTTGATGATTTGGGCTTCTTTTACAACAGTTGTGGCTATCGGAGTAAAAAAATATTTTAGAAGATGCTGCTTAAGCTTTTCCAAGTAAAATTGTGAAAGACTTTTAATAAATTCTATTTCAAGAAATTTCTTTAATGCAATGCTCATTTCTACAAGAAAGGCAGTTTGAACATCCGCACTATCAATCTGTTGGCTAGATAAGCTTAAAAAATAGTAATAGCAGACTACTTTAAATTGCGGGTGATCGATAAGGATTTGGTCGAAAAATTTATGTGACCATTCTGAAAAAGCATCTAATGCTCGGAATTTGGTAGCCAGTGCAATGATGCTATCTAGTATGATGCCAATATTGTCGAGAATAGTTTCTGAATTTTTGAAACGGAGATAAATATTTTCAAATTGAGTGAGAGCCGTCACGATAGATTTTACCGAGACATCCTTTCTTTCTAAAGTATTGAGTAAAAGTAGTTTTATAAATAACCCAGAGCCATCTTCCGTTAGAGAGATCTCAATAGGGGCTGAATTTTTGTTCGAAAGAGTAGAGTAGTCTTTATGATGAAAAGGTAATGTTAAAAAGAGCTGAGATTTTCGACAAAATTCAGTGTGTTTAGGAAATAGTGCCATTAAAGAATGTGTGACAATTTGCTGAGCTTTGTAGATGGTATAGGTATCTGTATAGGGCCATTGGACAAAGAGAGTGACAAAATCAGACAGAGTTTTTTTCTCGGCTTTAGTCAAATTCTTAGAGGCAGATGACTCTAAAAAAACGATTAATCCTGCGATAGCACTGGCGTAGAGTGATTTTTCGCAGTGTGGAGAGAAGTTTGACAAAATATAGATTTGAATAACGACTTGGGAAATAGTCTTCGAGAAATTTTTTTGATGAATGGACAAAAACGCATCGAAGAGATTCTCAGAAATAGGACTGCTACTTTGGATAATTAATTTAATGTATTGAGCACAGATGTCCGGCAAAGTAGTTTTAGGGATATAATCGCTTTGAAATATCTTGTTAGTTAAAGCGGGGTATTTTACGAATATCTCAAAAGAGCTTGAAGAGACTTGATGCAGCGCTGACATAGCAAAGGCTGCTGTTTCCAAGTCTACACTTGATTGACACTCATCTTCCCAAAGGGGTACCATTTTTTCAATTAGAGGCTTGTCTTTGGTATTTTCGAGTTTTTGCCAGATCTCCTTCCACAAATCGTGTGAGCGAACAAGAGCAGACCAGAGTAAATTTGTCTTTCCATTGAACCAAGAGGCTATTTTTAACAAAAAGTCTACCTGTTGTGCAGTTGAGCGATAAAGAGTTAAGAAAATATTATCCTTTAAATAGAAGTTAATAATGTTATCTAAGTGATTGCGATCCAAAAGTGTATTCTGAATATTATGAATAATTTTAAATACTTTATGTAATGAGGAGAGATGATTTGGAGGTTTCTCTATTTCAGTCCAATTTATCCAAAAGAGTGCGCATTCTAGCCAGAACGAGATCTCTAATACAGTGTAAGAGTGAGGAGTAATAATCCATTGGGTTGCATTGGCAATGGAGTCAAGACGAAATTTAAAGATTTTTTTACTTGTTTTGCAGAGAAATTTGATCTGTTCGGAGGTAAGAGAGCTCGCATTGAGGAGTACTTGACTCAACATTTGGAAAAGAGAATCTACTTCTTGAACTTTAAACATCTTTCTTAATTCGTTCCGTATGTCGATCTTTTGAAGAGTATGTAGACTTGATATTAGCTCTTTAATTTCTTTCTTTTTGCGTCTATGGACTTTTAATAAATGGATTAATTCGTCTCGTCTCGAAGAGCGGATTTTCACTCTATCTAGAAGCTTTATTGCCATTTCCATTGCATCGATGCCTCTTTGACAAGCTAGGCTTTCAATGAGAGATAAAAGAAAAGTGTCGACGTTGGGTTGTTTAATTAATTCTTCAATGACGTGTGGATTTAAGCATATCCTAGCAATAGTTGTAGGCCTAAAAAAGGAGTACTTTAGAGCATGGTCCGCCCATTTAATCAGAGCTTCAATGTCAATCGGCTCCTGCAGATTAATTGACCTTCGTAAAACTTCAAAATAGCGGTGTGTCTGCGTAGGAAGATCTAGGAGCGTAGGTGCTGTCTGGTAAGGTTCTAGCTCTAATTCCTCAAAGATAGGCTCTTCAACTTTAGGGGGTATAAAGCTCGCCAGTTTTGCGGCAATGGCCTCTCCTCGTTGGCGAAGGGCGTCATTTGGATGGGAGAGTAGCTTAGGAAGACAAGCTTCAAAAAGAAATTTTTCAGCAATAACACTATTAAGTAATAGGACAAATAGCCAAGCATAGGCTGTACTAGCAGCAATAAGAATAGAATGATCGGTATCAAGAAATTTTTCGAGATAGGGGTAGACTTGAGTTTCCTCATTTTGAAGCAGCACTTTTTCAGCTTCAGAAAGACTTTCTTCACTAACCATGAAACCCTCTCTGTTTTCTATAAAATTTAAAAAAACATGAGTGAGATCTGTACTGTCTTGAGCAGTGCTGAAAAATGTTTGTAAGGCTTTACACCAGCGCAATGGAGAGAGTTCAAGATTGAGATGGTACTTGTTTAGAAGTAGCATATGAATCATCATTTTCCCATGATGGCACTGCAGTTTTAAGGGGCTTTTAAGAATTTCTGCTGTAAATAACATTGCCCCTAAGAGCTCTTCAGAATATCCATAATAAACGCGTAATGTCGCTATGGGATTAGTTTTGAGTCCTTCGTAGAGTTGTCCCTCATCTTTCAAAGAGGGAAAGAGTGTGTCCCAAATAATAGGGATTTTATGGAGATCGACAGGATTATTCTCGAGTTCATTTAAGTCATAAACAAATTGCAATAAAATTATTGAAATGATGTTTGCATCTTTATTGTGATGTCCTACAATACTTTCAAAGAGACTTGCGATGCGCTTAGGCATGCGATCATCTTGAGAGAAGTGATCTAAACATGTTTTTAAATAAGTTCGATAAGCCAGCTGTTCATTACTCTTTTTATCTAGAGCTTCACCAAATGTTTGATTAGGGTAGGCGCGATAATCGCGAGGATGGAGGGCCCCCATAATTCTTCTACACCTCATTAAAATGGCCAGTGTAAAGTTGCTCTCCTGACTCTCGATCCTTATCCTGACAGTTTCCATTGTTTCTGAGATACTTAAGCGGTCTGCGACGAATTGAAGGTTTGTATCTCCAAAAAGAGAGCAAAATAAATCGCGACAAAAGTTGATATCGAAGCCTAGTAAAGAGAGTAGCTTATAGTAACCCCACGATGTGATTTCAGGTAAATTAAGTAAAAGAAGTAGTTCAGGAATCGATTCGGTCCCTTTGAAAGGTATTCCTCGGTTTTTAGCTAAATGGAATAAAGCCTGACGAAATAGATTTTCGATTTCTGACCACTTGGAGTCCTTGGAAAGTGATAAGCGAAAATCAATGTCGGAAGGCTTTCCAGTTAATATTTTAAAAGCTTCCCGTGTACAGTATTCACCAAAGCCTAAAAAAGTAAGATAATTAAAAATTTCATTGGGAGGTATATTCTTATAATTGATCGATCCGATAGAGGAAAAGCTTAAGCTAGAGTCTTCAGTAGACTCAATGGCATTAAAAGAGATGCGCGATGTGCTTGTAGAAGATGAATAGAGTAAAGAGATAGGATAGTTAAAAGTATTTATATAATTATCGGAAACATATTTTGAAAATACTAAATGCAGACTGGGATTAGGAGCAGATAAGAGCCAATCTGCTCTCTGAATGAGTGGATCATTTTTTCCTAAATGATCAATTGACTTTAAGGACATGATTAAACCTGAATGGATCTTAGAGAACTTTTATATTCTTCATCAAGTTCTGATATTTCTGATTCCATTGCTTTTAAAGCTTTTTCTTTAAGAGAATCAAATTTTGTCTTATTAAGCTGGTACTTTATTTGAAATAAATGCAAAAATTCATGTAATTTTTCCCAACGATGCTTTAGATATTTCTTATCCTTAGAATCTTTAAGAGAGTGTTTTAAATTAACAAATTCAATAAATGCATTTTTTAACTCATTTTTGGGAGGCTGTATATTTATAACAACTTTCAAAAAATCATAAGCGATATAAGGAATTTCTGGATGCCTGGATTTGAGGCAAGTCAATCCAATGGCATAAAGTTCTATACTACTACACTTGTCATAAAATCTTTTAATGACCTCGCGATATACAGAAACAATAGTGTCAGGTAACTGTTCAGGCAAGTATTTATAAATACTCAAAAGCAGATCAATCTCAATTCCGGGTATTTGACTCAGATAAATTCCTAAGTTTGTAAAGCGATCTACAATTTTATGGGGGGGATGTAATCGATGCTTTTGTAGTATTGTAAGAAGATGGATAATGTAAGTGTAATTCTGGTTTTGAAATAGCTCATCTAAGAGATCATTTGCATGTTTAACCCATGGAGAGTGAAGTGTGTATATTGTTTTACTGATTGATTTGCCAAAAATAATTAAACTCTTCTCTACCTCATCTTTATTATCTAATTTTATATAATGATGGATCACATGTAAAATAATTTCATGTCCTGCATGAATGTCTTCTATTTTTTGAGGGTAGCTAAATAGCTTACGAAAAGTAAAACGGTGCGTTAGTATCTTACAGTTTTCTTCTGCCTTCTTAATGTTCTCATGCATGATTTTTTTAAGGATCAAACTTTTCAGCTTATTTAAGGGTAAATATTCAAAGCTAAATATACGTTTAATTTTTGAGCACTCCCAAAGAATTTCAAAAAAAACTTCAATATCCTCTTTTTTAGATCGATCTAGAAAAAGTTCAATAAATACTTGAATACTTTGCCAGACTATTTTTTCTTTATGTTTAGAAAAATTTTCTAATAGTAGCCGAGCAGAATTTATTCCAACAGAGTATAACTCTTCTAAAGTAGTAGGGTCTTCGTTATATAACTCAGTAATAAATTGAATGGAATCTATGGGCATTTTTGCTTTTAAGGCACTTTTCGCCCCCTCAGTCCAGAGCTTCTTAAAAAGAGGCGTGAAAGTGATAAAGATATTACATAGCGGAAAAATTTCATCATAGGTTTGGAGTGAGCATTTCCATTTAAAGTATGTAGGTAGAAATTTTTTATCTAAGGGAGAAATTCCATAAAATTCTTTGTTTTTATCACACCCGGCTGCGGTATAAAGGTACTTTAATAGTGTCTGAAAGGCCAGTACTTTTTCTTTTTTATTTTCTTCTCCCTTAAGTATTCCTTGCATTACCGCGATAGAAACGGCCGCAAATGGCCATGTAGGAATGGGGAGCATAGCGCTTTCCATTAGCATGAGATAATAATACTGTTGTTGAGGGGTTTTCCAAAGAGGAATGTTACAGGTCAGTGCGATACAGAATAAATGCCTAGCCTTTCCACTAAAACCATTGGCCCCATAGTCTACACAGATTTTAAAGCATTCGTCTCTAAATTTTTGTTCAAGAGCATCGCTTAAAAGCTCGGAGGATTCTAAGATAATTCTAGCGCATAGATTAAGGAGAAAGTGAGCTTCCTGATCAAGTTCTAAGAGACTTCCTTGATAAATTTCATTTTGGCAATTTTTATCAATATGTTCTTTTGTTTTTCCCCATAGAAAGCTAACAGCCCCCATTTCATTTTGATGAGCAACAATTAGGGCATAGGGAATGAGGTGAACGATTTCGGTTTTACTCCAATATGTGGTAATAGGCATTTCAAGAATATGTGTGGAGAGATTATCAATAATTTTCGGATCGCATTGATGAACTTTGTAAAATCGTATGATTAGTTCACAATAAAGTGTGTAGCGCTCATGGGGGTTTTCTTGTATATCTTTTCTGGTGGCATAATTTAAAAATTTAAGTAAGATTTGATATAATTCGTCAATATTTTGAGATTGATTGGGAAATAAAATAATTTGATATAGAGCATGAATAATTTTGCAGTATTCTTTCCAGAGGAGAGTCTTTGTTTCAGGGTTAGCTGAAAAGAAGAATTTCAGTTCAATCAATTTATCGATATGATTTAGTACATTCGCATTTTTATTAATAAATATAAAGGGTGATTTGGCTGCAATTTCAAAGAATTTGGTGTGTTGCTGGAGTGCTGCCAATTGATCGACTTCTTGAGTAAAGTCCTCACCCAGAATAAAATCTCTCAATATTTCGTTATCCATCTCTGTTTGATAAAAAATAAGAGTTTGTAAGGTGGAAACTTGAGCTGTTAGTAAAATTTTTTGCGAGATAAGATCTGCCTGAGATAAAATTCTCGAGGCACACTCTATTTCTTCTTCGAGTTTCTTTGGATAGCACTCAAGATTCTTACGACAGAGATGAAACAAGGCGATGAGCTGGTTCCAAGGGAGTGATTTTTCAGCACTTAAACGCGCAATTAAACGGAAAATGACCTCTTTTTGTGTGTTGTGGTCTGGAATAATTTTACAAGCTTCATCCTTGTGATTACAGAATTCAATTTCTTGTTTTAATTGAGGTAAGCTAGCAAAAAGATTGTATTCTTCGGATAATTTGAAGACCTGTTTTTTCCATCCTTCTCTAAAAAAATAGATTTGTGGCTGCATACCATGAGTTCCATAAAAGAAGTAGTTTTCTAGGGATGTGATTAGGTTTTCAATTGCTTTATTCGAAAGTGTTAAAAAATTTTCTTTTTGTAAAAGTAAAACTAACATCCAAGTCATATCTAGAAATAAAGCATCGAAGAGTTCAGGAGTACCCTCTTTTTGTACTGCTAATTGAGTAAAAAAGTAGACTAAGTATTCAAAATAGAGAGGATCTTTCATCAAGAGCTTCTTAAAAAATAGATTTAGCCAGAAATCGTACCTGGTTGTGTTTTTATGAACCTTTGCAAGATCGATGATTGTTTTGACTAACAAACAAAGCGCTTTATATTTATGTTCCTGCAAATCATTGAATTTAGGGTAATCATTTTGAAATAGTTGGAGAGTTGCTTCGACCTCTTTCAGGGGTTGTGAAGAGACTAATTGCAGCCTTTTGCAATTAAAAAGTAGCCTCGGTACTTGAGAAAACTGAATATAGATGTCGTATAGACTTTTTAATTCATCATAAGTAATAGATTCACTCTCAATGTGTTTTAAAATCTTTTCAGTAACCGATTTAGTCTCAGTTTCTGATAAGCTCTTTAAGAGATTTTTCTTTTCGAGCACGCAAATAAATAGTTGAATCTGAAAGTTCGAGTCTGGTCCATTGATTTGAGAATGTAAGCATCTACTATAAAATTTGTGTTCATCTGGAAAGAGTTTTAATAGTTTTATAAGCAAAGTATTTTGCATTTCTAATATCTTCACATCTTCACTGACTGGCCATCCATGCCATGATTGAAGAAAACCTTTCAGCAGCGCCTTAAATTCAGGGATCGGATCATTCGTTAGGTTAAGCACTAATTGAGCAAGTGCCTGTACGTAGAATGGCCCAGAAAAGGTCTTGATAATAAAAAAATGCAAAGGAGTGATGGATAGAAGAGGAGGATCTAGTTTCAAGTAATACAAGAAAATGGGCACAAACGTTGTCTCTTCAGGAATAGGAACAGATGTTGACAAAAGGGTTAAATAATGTTCACAGAAGTTCAACAGCTCACTTTTGGAGAATTTATTGGCTTGATGGGTAAGCACGCTCAAAACAAGACGATGGGATGACAAAAATTGGGAAATTAAAGATGAACTATTATGAAATAGGGTTAAGAGAACATACGCATAAGTCTCTTCTTCATATTCAGGTTTTTGAAACCATAACCAAAAGGCCGATTCAACCCATTCAATATTAAGGATAGTCGAAAACTTTTTCCAAAGCATATTCCAATGAGGGACATTCTTTAGAGCGGGGTAAGAAGATAATAATTGAAGAAGTAACACAAAAGAAGAAGCAAAAGTGGCTTTATAAAGTTTTTTGAACAAAGAAGGCAGTTGTGGTTTTGGATGAGAAGATTGTACGAAAATAGGATGAGTGACAATTTCTGCAATATGCTTCGTATCTTGATTTAAAGAAAAATATTCCAAAAGAGCAGCGGCAAATTCGCACCAGTTAGCCTTAAACTTCTCTGCGAGCCACTTTGTTAACTTTTGAAGAATATCCCAGCGCTCAACGGGATCTTGGAAGAGAATCACAATTTGTTTGTTATCAAAATAATAGTTAATAATTCGATCTTTAGAACCTATCCCAGAATCAAAGACGTCAGTATGATTACTAAAAAGTTGATCCTTCAAGTGACCATGAGCTAGAGACTGTTTAGAAGAATTGACAACGGTTAACCAACCGATCAAACTCAGCATGCACTTAATCCAACAGGAGAGTCCTAGAGTTTTAACGGTGGGGGCTGATGTCAACCATTGAAAAGCTTCTGTAGGTGAACCTTTACGAAGAACTATCAGTTTATAGCTTACTTTTTGTAGAGTACGAATTTCAGTGGGACTAAAGCAGCTCGCTGAGTGGAGAATCTTTTCTATCAGAGAGTGGAGAGTCATTGAAAAAATTGTTTCGAGGGATAAAACTTTTAAAGCAAGCTTTCTTAATTCGAGTTGAACAAAGCTATAATTCAAAGACTCTTTTGACTTTTCTTCGACTTCTATCTTTTCTGTACGAATTTTTAATAGCCTGATTAATCCATATATAAATTGTTGAAATTCTGGAAGATATTGAGGGGATATTTTAGAGGCTATTTTAATAGCCTCTTGTACCGATTTTTTTTCGCATGCTAAGGCTTGGGCCAAGTTAAGAAGAAAAGGGATAGCTTCAGGCGTACTCGTCATTTTATCTTGTAGAGTAGAGTGCATACAGAGATTAAAGATTGTACGAGGAAGAAACTGTGAAGATTCATGAACGAGGGCTAAATTTCCCCATGTATAAAGAGCTTTAATAAGAAGTTCTTGATTCTGCTGCCTAAAGGGGACATCATTGACAGCGCTAGAGAGTATTTCATATTGAAGATGCAATGAAAGAGATGCGGCGCCCTGAATAATTAAATTTAATTTATCTTCAAGATGAAGTTTCTCAGCTTTTTCAAAGGGCACTGTTTCTAATTCTAAGTAGGATTTCTCTTCCTCTTCATCTTCAGAAGCACAAAAAAGACTAAGCGACTCCTCAATTTTTTGTGCAAGGCTTTTCAACTCTTGATTTGAGTGTAGTTTTGGCAAGCATATATTGCGTAGCAGTCCGAGACTTTTCAGCTTATTCTGGGCCACAAATAGCATCAAAAAAGCTGCTGAGGCTGCTAAAAGAAGGGGGTCTTCACTCTGTAGAAATTTTTCGATATAGGGAAGTACGACCTCCTCATCACATTCAAGGTTATCTTTATCTTCTTCTAATTCTGGGAAAGTGAATTCCTTTTGAATATCAAATTGACAAGAATCAATAAATAATTTGAAGAGTGTCCTGGAAACATCTGAGTTTTGATATTCTTTTATATCTGAATACTCTGCGAGAACCTGGCACCAATGCGATGCAGAAAACTGAATAAATTGACTATAGGGTGTTATGCACTCCATCATCAACTGTTGATGCTGCTCCTCAATCTGCGCTTTAAAGCGACTATTTTCTATATAAACTCTACCGGCTAATGACAAAGCGAGAGCCCCAACAATGAAGTAGACCATTCCAAAATATTTAGTAGGAACTTTGTAAAAGCTACTCAGAGTAGCAATGGGATCTTCTTGCAGGGCCTCTTTAAGCTTTTTCTGACTAACTGGATAAAGCTCTTTCCAGATCTCATGCATTCTTTCTGAAGTCAATACAGTTCGCTCACTCTCAGGAATCTGGTAATGATAAAAATCGAGTTGCAGCAAGAGCTGAGTCGTAATCCTTTCGCGATGATTTCCCACAATATTTTTTAACAAACGCAAAAACCTCTTCACAGGTTTGCTTTGTTTAGCTAAATATTTTGTTAATGCTCGATAGAAGATCTGGAAAGAAGTTGAATCGGGACAGATACCACCCAATAAAGTCGTGCGCAAAAAATTGATGATCGTTCGGTAGTCTTTTTCTTCTGCACAATCAATCTCAATCCTGTTCGAACCATTATTAATGTAGATCTCAAAAATCCCATGGGTGCCACAGTTTAAATGAATGGAAAGCGATTCCAGATCCTCATCAATCATTGTCGAGAGGTCATAGTTAAAATGGATCGCAGTTTTAAGAAATTGTGAGCGTACCTTACAACGACCAAACGCTATATCATTATTTTTTAAAGGCACTACTCTATGATCACCCCATGAGGAGATTTCTGGAATAAGCAGTTTATTGGCTAGCTCGGAAATAGATTCTGAATCGTGGTAAGGGATTTCCATCATATTCAACAGAAGGCGAAGAGTGTGCAAAACAATTAAATCAATCAATTTCCAATCATCTAAACCTCGTGAATCGAAATCCCCAGGTTCTTTTTCCCGAATTTCCTTTGCATAAGGAGTACAAAAGGTCTCTAAACCTAAAAAGATAAGAGATGATTCCACCTCATTTGAAGGAATGTCTTTAGTGTTTTGCGAGCCAATACTTGCTAAAATAAGGTCATTAAAATTGACATGTAGAGCAGAAAATATACGTACAAGTGAAGTAAATTTATTATTCCCTAAAGAGATAGGACGGTGTAGAGCTTTTTTTTTATTACTACTCAAAAGAAAAGAAAATATGTAATGAGTAGCAGGACTAGAAAAACAATTTAATCTTGGATGGATTTTTCTATTTAAAAAAAGATTGTTTTTTTTAAATATTTCAAAATATTTTTTTCTTTCAATTTGTGAGGGCAAGTATACTGATGAAGAACTCATTTGAGTACGCACTATATCGTAAATGGGAGATCATTATTCCGATTTATGAAATAATGTCAAAAGGATTAAACAAAGGGACAAGGACCTTAAGGACAATAGGGACTTTAAGGACAAGGACGATTTATTTTTTGTCCTTGTCCTCAAAGTCTTTATTGTCCTTAAGGTCCTTGTCCCTTGTCTTTGTGTCCTCGTCCTTAAAAACACTTGAAAATAGCTTTTTCATCCTTGTTATATCCTCTTTATGGGTAGCTATATCTAAAAAACTGTGAAACCAAACAGTGATTGCATCAAATAGCTCTTTTTTGACATTAGGAAAAGTTTGGAAATAGTTTATTTTAATTAAAGATTCCACTGCTGAGATTGAATCACGCAATAAACCTAAAAGATAATTTTCTTTATCTAGGAAATGGATAGGCGTTACTAACGAATCTGGGTTACGAGACTTTAAAGCATGGAGCAGTATTTCTAATGGCTTTTTCATTGATTCAACCAATTCCTCTTTTCCTACTATCTTGGCTGTAGCTTCAAACATAGCAGTAAAAATTGCATCTTGAGGAGGCTTTTTCAATAATATAGCTTCAGTAGCAATTAATACATTCTGATACCAACTGAAAAAATTACTGTCAAAGCGGCCATGAAGCTCTTTCGCAAGCTTAAATCCTGCTGCAAGACACAGTATTCTTTCACTTAAGATAAAGTTTTGATATAGAACAGTACTAAGAGTTAACAGATCATCTTGAAATAATTTTTCTTTAAACTCATTCAAAACTTCTTCAAAGCTGTTCGTTCCATAAAGTGCAAATAAACTGCGATATAGAAAGCGGAATTTTGGATGAATGCGCAATGCCGTTTCCAAAACATCTGATTTGTAGTATAGAGTGAGATTTTGATACGTTTGAAAAGCGTCGCTACTTGTAATGTGGGGTGAATTGACAATGGCAACGATAAGATAGGGTATATATGTTGACCTGTTGTTATCAATTAAGTTTAAGAGGAGGCTAACAACGAGTGAGCTCACACTTCCTAGAGATTCAAATTCCCAAGAATGCTTTGACAATCTATCGAGAAGTAAGCATGCAAGGCATGTTTCGTAATTTCTTCCTTTGAAGGTATGTTCAGCAAGCTCATCAAAACTGATCATTAATTGGCTCAAAGGAATATGCTCTGCTTTCATAGATACAGAAGCAAAGCTTCCACTTAGGTCATTCAGATATTGTACAGTTTTGTTTATCATGATTAAACACTCATTTGCTTTAAGTGTTTTTTTATTCAATGTTAGTTTGCAGAAAACAAAAATAGTCTCTACAATATCATTAAAAAGGCTTTTTAAGAGGGGTTGATTTGTTATTATTTTTGAAAAATAGCTTTTGCAAAACATAATAAAATTTGAGAATTTCTCAGATGTATCGCATTGTGTGGTTGTTTCCATTAATGTCTTTTTGAGAGCTCTTTTCCAAAAAATGGCCAGTTTATCTTCAGAGAAAAGTTTCCTTTTTTCTGCTTCCTCTAGAAAATGACACATAGAGACCCAGACATATTTAATAGAGGGAGTATGTTTAATCATTAAGCTAGTAAGTTTGATATAATCCAAAAATCTATTTAAGATATTTTCTAATATAACGTTATCTTTCTCAATTTCTTTATTATAAATATTTTGCAAAAGACCATAACTGTTATAATGAAGGTGAATATTATTACTTTGAAAACAAACTAAGCCAACTTTTATGGCTTCTTTAAAAGAATTGTTTTTATAAGCATTATAAGCTAATGCTAAATATAATTTGATAAATTCTGTGTTCATATTATCTGGAATTATTTTTAGTACTCTTACAAGAGAAGAGATTGTAAAGTTTGAGTTTTTAAAATAAGGGATAAATTTTTTTAAGTTTTGTTCTAGAGTTTTATCTTCTATTACGTTGAGACGACATAAAATGGCTTGTAGCGCAATTGCAAGCTCATACTGATTTCGGTATATTAATTTTGGTAAGAATGCTTTTGCTAAAGATGTCCATAGCAGGCTGGCATGACCAGCCAGTTTAATCTTTTTTCTAAGCTGATTTATCCAGGAAAGTGCCTCCTCAGAAAGATTACTTTTTGAAAGAAATTCTATATGATAAAGAATAAGCCTTTGGATAATCTCCTTCTCTACTTCTGTTTCCCTCTCTTCTAAAAGGATGACCATTTTCTGGTTAATGTCAGCACCCTCACTGGTTTTTGCAGTGGTGAGTAGTTGGATAATTGCAGACTCTAACTTGGCTATTTGCAGGCGATTTACCTTAAATTGTGGTGAACAACCAATGCACCTTAATATAAATTGAAAAAGCACCGGGATATGCTCTTCAGTGGCTTGTTTTAAGAAAACGACTGCAACATCTTCAAAAAGTTGAATATTTTCGGTATTAGAAATAGAGAGCTTGTCCATCACTTTTATTCCACAGGCATAGAGGCGGTCGGATAGTTGATGGATCAAATCATGAATGAAAAAGAATGATGAGTTTAGATCATTTGCTTGACAGGCTTGTTCAGCACAGTCTAACCAACAACTTTCAAAGCCATTTGGAAAGAATTTTAGTAAAAATTTAAACCATAATAGATCTTTAAATTCGTTTTGTGAACTTTTCTTTTGAATATACTCTACAATGGCTTCATGCAGTTTTTCTTCCTCATTCAGAATGGATACATTTTGAATCATGGGGGAGAGTCCTCGATGTATCGCTTCTAGCTTTGTTTCACGGAAGGCATTACCTTCAAAGATTCCTTTTTCGGCAGCGGCTTTAATGGTACTACTATCTATTAGTTCAAGGTAAAATTTCTGCTCTTCACTCTCTAGCTCCCAAAGAGTAAAAGGGTATTGAAGCGCTAAAGCAAAGAGCTCTTTGGCTCTATTAGGAAAATTGAGCTCTTCATAGAGCCAGCAATCTCGATAGAACTGTTCTGGTAGAATTTTTAATGAGAAAAGGAGGTTATAGTAAAAAATAACTTTAGAAAAATGGAATGGGTGGTTTCTTTCAAAGGAGTCAATAGATGGATTAAAATGATTTTCAATATTTTGTTTGAGCATCTCCACAGCTCGATTTTTTTCTGGATATGCCATTAAGATCGCATTAGGTAAAAAAGAGGTGAGAGTATGTGCGCTCCAATATCTTAACAAAGGGAGTTCCAATAAGGTATTTGAGAGGTCATCTTCAATAATTTTTGTTACATTAAACTCAGCATATAACAATTCTAGCATCATGCAATAAAGCTGACAGCGGTAGTGTAAACGACTAATATTCTTATCTATGATAAGATGTTTAAATTCATTCCAATGTGTTTTGAGTTCATCTGTCGAACTGCTGCGAAACCAAACAGGAAAAAGTTGAAGTAAGAAATGAGTATAGATTTGTTCGAGTGTATCCTGAATTTCTAGGGATTTAGATTTAAGTAAACCCTCTTTAAAAATGGATGTAAGTTGATCATAAAAGAGAATTTTTTCTATTTTATGACTGTTGTCATAAATATCATTATAATAGAGTAAATAATTACTGAATGACTCAAGTTGTACCAAAGAGCAGACTCGTTTTAAAAATCTCACATGTAATTTAAAAGCTTCAAGACGCTGCAGCTCATCTTCAAAATTAGCTCCAAAAAGATAGTTTTTTGCTTCAATAATAAACAGATTACTTATCCCTATTAGTTGTGCAGGATGTGCAGAGTAAGTTGTAGGCATTTTTTCAAATTGATCTAAAATAAAGTTAATACATTCAAATTGATCTTTAGCTAAAGAAAGGAAACCCTGAACTTGCTGAATATGCTCTTGAATGCAGAAGACTGTTTTATAGAGACATCCAGGAAATAGTTGCGCTACTAATTCAATAATCTGATAAGAGACTTCACGGTTTATATCATAAAAAAGAATATTCACTTGGGGTGCAGTTGTCATTATTTTTAAGAGAGGGCTTTTTTGTAATGTTTCTAAAACTAATCCTTTATTCTTAGTTAGCTCTCTGTAGTCATGGGTACCAAAGTCATGAATGTAAAAATAGAAGAAGTGAAGGAGATGCTCTTTCAACTGTTTTTGTCGATCTAGAGATAGAGAGAGAAAGAGATTATCTTGCAAGAAGCTAAGAACTAAATTGCTGATTTCTAGGTAGAGAGCAATTTGTGTGCCTAAGTCCTCACTTTGAATAACGATAAGTTTCAAATAATATGTTAGAGCATAATCGATAAGATCACTGCGTTGAAAGAAAAGACCCCTAAGCTTTGTCGAGCAGTTTATAAAAACATCTAGATCTTTATATTTTACGGCCAAATCGATGAGTACATCCATAGCCAGTTTGATTAAATCTCTATCCAATTGATCGAAATGGTAAAAGAAATCCGTTAAAGCTTCTTTGGTATAGTAAGTTGTATCGCTCTGCGGTACAACTAAATCAAAACCTGAAATGAGTAACTCTTTTTCTACTATTTTGTTCCAAGCTTTATTAGGCATAAAGTTTGGTCTTTTCAGCATAGAGAATAATAACAGTTGAACCATCGGATCTTGAAGTATGCTATTAGGCTCATCTACAAGCATAAAAAAACAGTTTTCAAAAAATTCTTTTTCATCGGGAAATTGATTGATCAACACCGAAAAGACTTTGAACTGGTTTAAACGAATCGTAGTCTCAGATGTACTGGGCCAGCTTTCAAACGATTTGACAAAAGAGAGGAATATGCGTTTATGAGGAAAGTGACTCTCAGAAACTTGAGTTTGCAAAAAATCTGCCAAGCTTGAAATAGATTTCTTATAGAGCTGGCATGATGAAGAGGGTGGATAGGTTCGAATAGTATAAATATAGAGAGGGATCAATGAGTCTAAAGTAGGCTTCAAAGATTCATAAAAGATCATCAACTCGTCAAAATGAGTTTCAGAGATAGGCTCTGATCGATGAGTCAGGGCAATTAGATAGTTTTCGCACAGTTTGAGTAGTTCTTTTTCGGAATAGATCTGTAACCGAAAACTCTCTAGCACGGTTGAAGGAATATTTGAAAATCTATCTATGGGGATATTCCTGCGATGGCAAGATAGCAAAACGTAGGCCAGAGTGAGGGGTTCTATGATCGAGTCGGCATAGAGTTCACACCAAAATGTGAGAGCTTTGTTGACTAATAGATCATCCTTGTCTTGAGCAAGTCTTTTCCAAAGATTTTCCCGATCGCTTTTTCGACTAATCGTTTTATAAGCTATCAACAACTCAATCATTGAACTAGTTTCTAGTTCAGGGTTTTCTAATAATTGTAATAATCTCTTTTGCCACTCGATTGAAATCGTATACGGAACGACAGAGGGATGTGTAAGTATATCTGAGGCTATAGTTGTCTGATTTTGATCAATAAAATGGAGTGCCAAATCGTGCGCTAAAATGCACCACATTTCCAAACTGTCATCATTAAGAACACAAATAAATTTTTTTAGTTCTAGCCAGCATTCTTGCCTGTTTTTAAATAGGGAAATAAATAATTTATTTTTTAAAGCCCTATAGGTTAATGGATCTGAATTAATCTTTACTTCATCCTCCATAAAGATTTCAAAAAGCGTGCGTTTAAACTCTCTTGTCGCTGTCGCTTTAACTGTTTCCGTCCAATCTAACCAGCAACACGCACACTCTCTCCATAGGTCTCGACCCAAAGTCTTGTATGTAGATCGATCTACTAACCATTGCGCTGCTTCTATAGAGGATCCTTTACGCTCCTTGATGATCCAGGCACAGCTCTTAATTAATCTTTCAGTATCCTCCTCTGAGGATTTGAGCGCTTTTGCTATCAGCTGTTGATCAGATAAATGAGGCTCTTGAAAACGCACTCTTAATTGATGCATCAGAAGAATATTGTCTAAAGTCTCTGTCAATTCCTTTTGTTCTCGTATACAATGGACTTTCAATAAAGAGACCATGCGGCAAAAGAAATTCCCTGCTTCCTTGTCATAGCAAGGGACTTTAATTTCTGTAAGAAGATTTACCGCTTGTGTGATAGCGTTTGAGGAATTCTGGTATGCCAATTGTTCCACTAATGGAAGTACCACAGTCTCCACTTGAGGAGAATCGAGAAAGGATTTTTTAATCGAGGAATGACAACAAATGTCAGCAATAGTAGTAGGTAGGAAATAGGGAGACTCAGTTGCATTTTCTACCCAAATGAGGAGTAACTTTAATAAATTGGCTTGATGTTTTTGCCCAACAGCAGGTTGATTAATGCTTCTTCTCAAGAATTCAAAACAGGAATGCAGTGGTAGGGGAGAGGCATTCAAAAACTCATTTAATGAGTTTTCAACGGAGTATGTGGTTGTAGGACTTGAAGGAATAGGTAAATATTCTGAAATAGAGGGAGAATCTTCGGACACTTCAAAAGGCTTAAACAACTGCTGCATTGTTAATCCTAATTTCTTTAGGTTAGGATTCGAATGTCCTGAAAGTAAGGAGAAGCAATCATTCAAAATATTTTCTCCCTCAGGATCCCCAAACGCAGTCAAAACAGCGGCTAGACTTGTACCAAAAACTAAGAGTCCTGGATCATTGCTGTAAATATATCTGTTTATTGATTCAAGAGTTTTATCTTTATCGACCTTTATCTTCTCTTTATGGCCCTCTATTTCTGGAAAAGCCTCTACACCTAATTTCAAAAGCTTGCAAGAAGAGACAAAAAGCTCAAGTAGCTTATCTTTAATCTCTACCGACAGAGCCGCATAGTGTGAATCAATAGCACGACACCAGCGCTCGATAGAAAATTCAAGAAAAATATGGTAGGGCATCGTCCATTTAAGCATCACCTTTCCATGGTGATACTTCATTTTTATTTCATCCGTTTTAGAAGGCAGAGAGGCTCTTAGAGCTACTCCAGCAAAAATCATGGCGCTTATGATTTCTGAAGGGAGATCAGATTCAGGTTCTCTTTTTAAAGTCACAATAGTCCCTAAAAAAGAGCCATCAGAAGTGAGAGAGAGCCCACTCCAGACAGATTGGAAATCTATGGGTATTTGTAATCCGCACTCCTCTTCTTTCAAATAGAGCTCAAAAAGAAAAAGAATAACTGTAATGATAGAGTTCTTATGGTGATGTTTATCAACACTATTTTTTATCAATGCAATGAATCTTTCAGTCGGGTTGTGATGGGTAAGTAGATGATTAAAACATGTCTCAGAAAAGATCTTAAAAGCAGAATAATCCTTATTAACTTTCCCTAGTAGAGCATTCTTCAATAAATACCTAATGACTGTCCGGTAATCTTGTTCATTGGGCTTGTAGATTCCAATATCCTCTCCACCACGATAAAGATAGGTTTCAAAAGGATCATCCTCTTCACTTTCAATGGTAATCGATAACGTTTCTAATTCATCAGAGATATTATCAAACGTAGTAAGTGAATTTGTATCTCGAAACTGAAAAGGCAATTTATAACGTCCATAACCTAAGTCATGAAGACGATCTACCGCTACTAAGATGTGATCTCCCCAAGATGAGATGTCAGGTATGTTCAACTTTTGAGCTAATTCAGAAATGCCCTCAGTTTCTTGAAATACAACTCCTTCAACCATCGCTAAATAACGCAAAACCTCAATGACGAGCTTTTCAATTATATGCCACTTTTTCTTTTTCGTACGCGTATCTACATCAGATGGCTTTTCCTTCCATAAACGTATAGCCTCAGGATTACAGACGGATTTTCGACCTGTAAATATGAAATAATTGATGACTTCGTTTATGGGTTTTAGTGAGTAGTTAATTGAACCGGCAAAAGATGTTTTAATTTTGTGTGTTAAATTAATGCGTTGTAGTGAGGTAGATGTTTTATTTACAAGATGGATTGGACGGTATAATAAATTTTCAAGATTTCTTCGTAAAATAAAAGAAAAAATTTGAAATACAG
>Ga0207072_1085_pt1 | contig 21234 bp, 19 predicted proteins | sample Alteio_BWMinHeat_68_FD_153570 | JGI IMG/M metagenome (GOLD analysis project Ga0207072, IMG submission 153570) | Enriched cells from forest soil in Barre Woods Harvard Forest LTER site, Petersham, Massachusetts, United States -... | ecosystem: Environmental > Terrestrial > Soil > Temperate forest >... | reverse complement strand
TTGCAAAAATGAGTTATTCCCAATGATCTTGGAAGGCGTCCTCGATTCTGCGCTGGATCCTGCTAAGTTGAAAGCGATTTTGCATGGTCAGGTCGAGGCCGGCATGGAAGAATTAAAGAAGGGGGGCAAACCACCACCTCCTGACGTTGCTGCTGCAGCTAAAACGGCTACTTCACCAACAGGGGTTGCCAGAACATCTGAAGAAGAAGAGTTTGTCAGACAGTTTAACGAATTGTTTGGAGAGTTATTGCGTTGCAGCTCGCCAATTGTGATGGATACGTTGATTTCGATGGAGAATGTGATTTCGTTGAGAACCATTTTTCCTGAGATTCCCCGCTTGCAAGATCTGATTGGAGGCCTAGCAGGGGAAGCGGCTTTGAATTGGATCAAGTCAAATAAATTACACGATGTAGTTGGCTCGGTGGTCCAAAGCGCTCTTCCAAGTATGCGTCCACCAGAGGGAAAAACGCAATTTGAACCTTCTCCCTATGAGCTTGAACAAAGGGAAGAGTTGGCTTATCAGGCGATTCAGACAAGTGAAAAGCATCAAAAAGAGTTGCCCGGCAAGTTGAATGCGTATGTGACCCAACTCGTCTATGCCAGCCTGGTGGCTTCGATTTCCAATAGGTTTACACAGCTATGGAATGCAACAGTGGATCGCGTCTGTCCAGAAATTGTGAAAGATGTTTTCAGAGCCGTCGGGGAGAAGCTGAAATGGGTGGCCACCTGCCTTGGGATCATGTATCTCTTCAACCTCTTTGCTCAAGGTGTGAAAGCTGTTGTGATGAAATCGATTGAGAAATCGGTCGAATTTGAGCTGAAATCGGTGACAAACATCACCAATTTCGACATCAACCAAAGTTTGGTCTATGGTCTGATCGGCACCCTGGTGAAGGAAATTGAGGGCGCAAGCCCAAGGGGGAAGATTCCAGAAGCTCCCCGTTTGCCAGGCTCAGCCAACGCTAAAGACTAAATGAGAGGACAGTGAGGACCGCCATACCGCCTAATGCCTCTCTTTGCGTCTTTGCGCCTTTGCGTTGAAAAAATCTCACAATTGTTTATTACGCCATTTAGAGCTAATAATTCGCATATGACTATCTTTCTATAGCCTCACAATTAAACGCAAAGGCGCAAAGACGCAAAGAGAGGCTTATATGCGTATATGGGACCCTATGGTCCTATTTAGCTCTTGCCTTGCTTCTTCTCGAGCTTTTTAGCCTTCTTTTCCTTTGGGGACAAAGCAGGCTTCTTTTTATCTTCTCTGCGATGTTTGACGACTTCTTTTGTCATAGGTACCTCCTGGAGATAGTTTCATCAAATCAAAAAAAAAGCGCAATGGTTTTTCACCACTGCGCTTTTGTCAGGTTCAAAACCTTGCGGTTTTTAGCCTTAGTTCACAATCGTGCTTTCTTGTTGCATGATTGGTGTCTTGATCGAGTCTGACGAGACTTCGACGACAACACGTCCATCACCCGATTCTTTTGCCTTTGCATCGATTCGGACATTGATTGTCTGACGCGAATTCAAGGTTCCGATTGGGCCAAATGTCACAGTGCTACCCGAGATCTTCCCTTGAACATCGCCAGTTGTCGATGTTGGAGCAATCTCTTTTGGGAAGCGCACGACGATATTGACGTTGCTATCAGATTCAGAACCTTGGTTCATGACGCTGATATTGTAGCTTGTCGATTCGCCGATGCAAATTGGGTTTTCTGTGTCTTGGATGCAAACGCTAAGCGCTGGACGTCCTCTCCAGTGAGTAACAGCTTCAGCACATGCATTGCAGCCTTGGCAGTTTGTGACGCCAACTTTGTTGGTGAAGCAGCCAGGTACGCATGTTGTCAGCGTGATAGTGAAGCTTGCTTTCTCGCCTGGCTTCAACTCGCGGAGCTTCCAAACAGCTTGGTTGCCATTGATTGTAGCGCCATTAGCAGCAACAATCGATGTTTGGCTTGGAGCTACGTCTGTGATAACTACTTCTGTCAATGGCTTATCGCCTGGGTTAGTGACAGTGATTTGGTAGTCAGCATTTTTGCCGATTTGTTGCTCTTTTGGACCAACTTTTGTAAGCTCAATGCACTCTTTGCAGATGTTTGTGCAAGCTTGGCATGACACTGTGTCAGCATTGCATGCAGTCACAACAGCTGTGTTGCATACGCGACCGCGCTTGACAGCTCGGAGGCATACGTTGATTTTCTTCTCTTGGCATGGTTCGAGGCAGCCGAGCTTGAAAGTCAATGTGCGTTGGCAAGAAGCATGCTCAAGACCATCTGGGATGTTGTCTGTAACGACGACATCTTCAGCTGTGCAGCTTCCGCGGTTAACAACAGTGATCGTGTAGTTAACTGGATCATCTGGGCAAGCTTCTTCTGTACCGCACTTATGGCACTCTAAGATTGGCTTTGCGCAAAGTAGCGAGCAGAAGCGAACAGGTGTTGCAGTTGCACAGAAGCAAGCGCATTGTTCACCTTCACAGTTACACTTCACCCAAATTTTACCTGGTTTGCATTCCCCTTTTCTCATTGGACCATATGCCCATGATACTTTTTGCCCTTCAACCTTTGCTTCTGGTTGGCTGCGCACGTAGGTAACGCCAGTTGGGAGGTGTGTTGTCACAACGACATCGCACACATCATCGCAAGCTCTGACGTCAAACTCTAATGGGTACTGATCCCCGAGCATGCACATCGATGGGTTTCTAGCAGTTACTGTGATTCCGTCGCGGCAGCACAGTTCGTTGCTAGAAGGATGCTTGCACTTTACCGCAGGCTTGCAAAGAGGTTCGCAAGTTTGGAGGCAAGGTGGTGTTGTAGGACGTGGTGGAGGACATGCAGGCGCACACACTGGTGGGCATACAGGTGCACATTTAGGTGGGCATACAGGTGCACATTTAGGAGGGCATACAGGTGCACATTTAGGAGGGCATACAGGTGCACATTGAGGTGCGCACACGGGCTTTGGTGGTGGGCATGCCTGTGGAGGGCATACTGGTTGACATGGCTGTTCACATACGGGAGCACAGCAGTCATTGCTTCGATTACTGCTGCAGCCGACCCATAGGAGCGCCGTTGTTGCTACTAAAAGCAACGAGGTAAAGATACCCAGTTGTTTTTTCATTCAAGACTCCTTGTTAGGTTAATTTATTCACTTTCTCAAAAAAATTTTTTCTCTCTAATAGAAACAAAATTGGTTGCACAACAGCTGTCGTTAAGTCGGGGTTGTGCAGAAGTTTTGGGGCGCTTGTTGCTTGTGTCATCATTTCCTTATCCAATCCTATTAGTCGAGTGAGTAGTTGTTAGGACCGCAAAATGGCCTTGCACCGGGATGGGTATTCGGGCAGGTCGTCGGTTTATGGTCGCACCAAGGTTGAGCCGCGCAAGGCCGATCGACGCAGCAAGGGGAGTTCCCTTCTGGTGAACAGCAGGAGCAACTGGTGAACAGGGCCAAAAGAGTGGCCGCGCAAATCGCTGTGGTTGTCGCTGTCTTTTTTTTCATTCTCTTTTCCGTTCGTGGTGTTCTTTCGCTTATTTTTTCAATTGAATCTGCAGGAGAGTATCTCTCCTACAGATTCATTGTCCTCCAAACTACTAGTAGCAGCAGTTAGGTGGTGGGCATTGTGGTGGGCACACCGGTCTTGGTGGTGGGCAGCAGTTTTGTGGTGGAGGGCAGTAGTTTTGTGGTGGGCAGCAAACTGGCTTGCACACTGGTGGGCATGGTTTTGGACAGCATGGATCGCGGTCACAGCAGCAGCTTGTGCACATTGCAGCAATTGCACAAACTGTAGCTAATGAAGCTAAAGTTTTGAACATCATGATATTCTCCTGTTTTTGTTTTTGTACTAAACGCATTCTCCACCTCTACATTAAAACGCCTTCTAAAACCAGTGAGAGCTGGATAATGAAGGGCGCCTCTTTTAATATAAAGGTTTTAACTCTGTTTGATACGCCTTAGGCAATAATTCTTCCACAAGAATTTTTTACATAGTAGAAAAAATTTGAGATTTGACTCGTTCATCATGCTGATAATGAGCGTGTTGGATGTCAGAAAAAAAGTTAAAAAATATTTAAGAAAAGGGTCGTAACCTAGCGACCTCGCTTCAAAATTCACCACTTGAGCCCAGCAAGGATTTACCACTGAGCCCAGTGAGATCAGTGAGAGACTAAAGAGCAATCAAAAAATCAAGATAAGCAATATCAGGCAGGATAAGCAGGATATGTCCTATCCTTCATATCTTGCCTGATCTTGTTTATCCTGTTAATATTTTTAGAAATTTAGGAATTGGCTTAGGTATACCACACCATCTCTGATTTTTCAGAGTCTCTCACTGATCTCACTGGGCTCAGTGGTGAAATATCTAAGCTCTGACTTTTCCAGCCCAGCCGAGCTTATTGCGGAGAGTCGCATAGTAGTCGTGATCTGGCATCGTGACAAGGGGGAAGTCACGGGACGAAAGGGAGACAGTGACAGATTCGTGAAGTCCAATAAAGGCTGTGGGAAATCCGTCATAGGTGATTTCGAGAGGTTCTTCTGAACTGGTGTTCTCCACCCGTAGATTGTGCTTGGGCATCAAGACAATAGGGCGATTAGAGATGGTGTGGGGACAAATCGGAGTTAAGATGAGAGCATGGATTTCGGGTGTGACGATAGGACCGCCCGCCGCAAGAGAGTAAGCCGTTGAGCCACTTGGAGTTGCAATGATTATTCCATCTGCCGAAAACGTATTTAAGTAATTATCATCGACCCAGATGGCTAGGTCGACTAATGAAGGATTGCGAGAACGGTGCACGACGATTTCATTGACGGCAAAGTTGTGGTTGCCATCGGCAATTTTTCCTTCGATCACGAGTCTAGCTTTGACAGTATACTTTCTATCGAGAAGATTTTGGAGGCTTGGGATAAGATCCTCAAGGGCGATATCGGCTAAAAATCCAAGATTTCCCATGTTGATTGCTAAAACGGGAGCTGTCAATTCGGGGTGCCTGTGTACCAGACGGAGAATGGTCCCATCACCGCCAAGAGAGATGAGAAAATTAACCTCATTAGGTTTGACGGAAGTTAAAGGTTTTGCGCCTATTTGTTTGGCAACCTCTTCCTCTGCAACGACAGTGACATGGCGGGCGTGTAAATAATCGAGAATCTTCCTTGCCGTTTCAAGGGTGTTCTTTTTTAAGGCATTTGGGAAAATGGCAATAATCATAGCGTTGCGTGTGCGTTTGGGGTTTTTTCTAGAGAAAACTGAGCAATGACCCGCTTGCAGATTTTGGGGGCAGTTAGCCCAATTTCATCCACGAGTTCGGCGTGGGATCCGTGTTCGACAAACGTTTCTGGAATCCCAAAGTTGATCACCTGTAAGTTGTTGTATCCATGGCTCATCAAAAAGTGGTTGAGGATAGAGCCGAGTCCGGAAACGGCGGAGTGCTCTTCGATCGTGATCACGCGCTTGTGGTTGACGAGAAGAGTGCAGAGCAGGTCAGTATCAAGTGGCTTGACAAAGATCGGATCTAGGACCGTGCAGGTGATGCCAAATTCTTTTAGCATTTCGCGCACTTGGAGGGCAGTATTGACCATGTGTCCGAGAGCCACGATTAAGATGTCAGATCCTTCGGCGATCACTTCCCCTTTCCCAAGTTCGCGGTAGCGCAAAGGATCAGTGGAGTCTTCGGTCGCCATGTTGGGGTAGCGGATCGCTGCAGGGCGACCCCAGGAGAAGGACGATTCTAGGAGTTCTTTCAGTAGTTGTCCATTGCGCGGCTGGGTGATGACCATGTTTGGCATTGCGTTGAGGAAGCCGATGTCATAAATGCCATTGTGGGTAGACCCATCTGGACCGGCAATACCCGCCCGGTCGATGGCAAAGACAACGGGAATTTCTTGGAGGCATACATCGTGAAACACGTTGTCAAAGGCGCGCTGCAAAAACGTCGAGTAGACTGAGGCGACGACCTTTGTCTCTCTTCCGTAGGCAAGCCCTCCGCAGAAAGTCACAGAGTGTCCTTCCGCAATGCCTACATCGAGACAACGTTCGGGATACTTTTTCATAAAGTCGTCGAGCATTGAACCCGCAGACATTGCAGGGGTCACGGCGACGATGTGCGGATCTTTTTCTGCCATTTTTAAGATATGTGTGCCGAAAATTCTTGGAAAAGTAGGTTTTGAAGAGGGTGTAGGTAGGAATTTGCCGGTTCCTATATCGAATGGTTTGGCCCCATGATAGGTGATCGGATTCTTGATCGCCTCTTCCATCCCTTGCCCTTTATTTGTCAGGACATGCACAACGACCGGCCATTCGGTATTTTTAAGCGCTTGAAAGGTGTCGACGAGTTTTTTGATGTCATGTCCATCGATGGGACCCACGTATGACATGCCGTATTGTTCGAAGAAGGGAGCTGGGCTAACCAGGTTTTTAAGAGATTCTGTGATTTTGTGCCCTTGTTTTGCGAGCATGGCCCCATAACTGGGTATTTTTGAAACGATCGAGTCGAGTTCGTGGTAGATTTTATTCGTTGTGGGGTTGCTTAAGAGGCGGCTTAAAATATGCGTAATGGCTCCCACGTTTTTCGAGATCGACATCGCATTATCATTTAAAATCAGAATAAATTTCTTTAGGTCGCGTGTAACATTGTTAAGTGCTTCGAGAGACATTCCACAGGTCAATGTTGCGTCGCCAATAATTGGAATGATGTGGTCGCTTTTGTGGTGGAGATCGCGGTTTTTAGCAACCCCTAGAGCAAGTGAAAGGGCAGTTCCGGCGTGTCCCGCGAGAAAATGGTCGTAGGGCGATTCTTTAGGATGGCTAAAACCACAGAGGCCTTTGAATTTGCGTATGGTTTGAAAACGGTCATTTCTTCCTGTCAAAATCTTATGCGTGTATGTTTGGTGGCTCACATCCCAAATGAGCTTGTCGTTCGGAGAGTCAAACACGTGGTGGAGAGCAATTGTGAGCTCGACAGAGCCCAGGTTTGAAGCGAGATGCCCTCCGTTGACAGACAACACTTCGATAATTCTTTGCCGGATTTCAGCCGCGAGTTTGGAGAGAGAGTTTGGAGAGAGGTCTTTGATGTCTTGCGGCGATTGGATCTTGGCTAAAAGGGAGTCGGTCATTGAAAGGGGTCCTTTGAGGAGCTGCGCTGTTGAGATGCTGAGGAGAGGTTAAATTCTTGCGCAAGCGGGCGCTGGTCTGCTCCAGTCGTCAATTCACCGGAGCGGTTTTTGATGAGCATTTCGATCTTTCGTTCGGCATCGACGAGTTTTTTATTGCACTTGTGGATGAGCTTGTCAGCCTCTTCATACAGTTTAAGCGATTCGTCAAGACTGATAGCAGTGCCATTCATTTTTTCCAAAATGGCTTCGAGGCGCGTAAATGCCTCTTCGAATGAAGTTTCTGCTTCACTTTCTTGCTTTTTTGTTTTCTCGCTCATGAGGGAATCACTTCTTTTACAGTTGATGTTAAGGATCCATCTGACATAAGTACTTTAATTTCATCACCGGTCGAAACCGTTCTAACAGATGTTATAACTGAATTTCTTTTTTCCGAAAAGAGAATGCAGTACCCCTTACCAAGTACAGTTTTGGGATTCACTTTGTCAAGAATGTTTTGAATATGGTCGAGCCGCTCTTTTTGGTTCCTGAATTGGACCTGCATGGCTTGATCGAGCCGACGGCTGCTCTCGCATGTTTTGTCCCTCAAGCGCATACACTTGACCTGGAACAGATTGCCGATCTGCTGGGCATAGGTGTTTAGGCGGTGTTTGTAGTGGTCGAGCTTGGCCCCTGGCTTTAACGAAGCTAAGACGTGCATTTTGCCTTGCAGAGTGAGACGGAGCATTTCTAGCTTTTGGCGCATTGCAGTGTCAATATCAGTTTTAAGAGTATCTAGACGTTGCACAGAAGCCCCTAGGAGGGCATAGGGGTTGGCCAGATAGGGGCTTTTTACAATGGCTGCAAGGCGTTGTTTGTCGTGCCGAATGAGGTGAAAAAGGGTTTGTTGGATACGTGTGCGGATTTGAGAGAGGCGTTGCAGTTGGTGCTCTTTTTCTCCGATGACGAGCTCTGCTGCAGCGGAGGGGGTGGGAGCGCGCACATCGGCGACGTATTCCCCAATGCAGTGATCGGTTTCATGTCCCACGGCGCAAATGATCGGAATGCGACTGTGGAAAATGGCGGAGGCGACAATCTCTTCGTTAAATGCCCACAGGTCTTCAATGCTCCCGCCGCCGCGCCCGACGATCATGACGTCTACGAGATCGTATTGATTGAATTGTTCGATCGCTTGTGCGATCTCTTGCGCAGCACCCTCTCCTTGCACTTTGACGGGGTTTAGAATGATATGAAGACCTGCAAATCGCCTTGTGAGTACATTGAGGATGTCTTGTATAGCTGCGCCTGTTGGGCTCGTCACAATGCCGATCCGCCGTGGGAATTTGGGGAGAGGTCGTTTTCGCTCTTGTTTGAACCAACCCAACGCTAACAGCTTTTTTTTGAGCTCTTCTAGCTTGATGAGCAGCTCTCCGAGGCCGATTGGTTGGAGCTCTTTAACCAGGATTTGGTAGCGACCTGCTTGGGGGTATACATTGACCTCTCCTTTGACGACGACCTGCATCCCATCTTTTGGGGGAGTCGTTAAGCGGATCGCGTCGGGACGGAACATGACAGCCTGAATCTGCGCATGCGCATCTTTCAAGGAGAAATAGAGATGGCCCGAGGTGTGGGGTTTGAAGTTGCTGATTTCCCCCTGCAGCGAGACAAACGGGAACGTCTTTTCTAAACAATTCTTGATAGAGTGAGTCAGTTGCGTCACTGTCAAAACGACAGATTGAGCAGATGGGTTTGTCAACATAATCGCATATAATAGGGCAAAAGGGGAAAAAAGTCTTGAGTTTCTTATCGAAAGGGGGTACTATTTATTTCCAATAAAGGAGACGGAGTGTCAGGAGATCCAGGCAGAGCGACGACCGTAATAGCAAACTGGAAAATGCATAAAACGGTCGTAGAAGCGACGAGTTACATTACGAGCCTTGCCCTAAGCGCTCAACAGCTCCGCACCCGTGCGGGAGTCGCCGTTCCCTTTACTATGATGACTGCTGCCGCGCAGGCAGCAAAAGGGACAGCGGTTTTTATCGGCGCGCAGAACATCAGCGAGTATGCCGATGGCCCCTATACGGGAGAGGTTTCCGCTGCCATGGTAAAGGACGCTGGGGCCTCTTTTTGCTTGATTGGCCACTCGGAGAGAAGACGCCTTTTTCACGAGACCGACGGGATTGTGAACCTAAAGGTTAGAAAGGCCTTAGAAGCGGGGATTCGTCCTCTCTTGTGTGTTGGGGAAACGATTGAAGAGAGGAAAGCCGGCCAGACAAAAGCCGTTCTCGAAAGACAATTGATCCAAGGCTTGGCGGGCATCACACCACAAGAAGCTGAGTCTCTCCTGATTGCTTATGAGCCTGTTTGGGCGATAGGAAATGGGACAGCTGCCAAACCGGAAGATGCACAAAACGAACAGGAGTGGTGCCGCTCAGTTCTAGCCAAGCTGTGGGGAGATTCGGTGGCAGCGGCGGTCTCGATTCTCTATGGAGGATCAGTAAAGCCAGAGAATGCAGAGCTCTTGATTCAAAAGCCCGACGTGGATGGCTTTTTAGTAGGCGGAGCCTCGTTGGATGTGGAAGTGTTCATGAAAATTTTACAATGTCATAAAGGATAGGATTATGGGAACTTTTCTCTATTTTGCAGCGATTTCAGTGTTTGTCTTATTGTGCCTCGTTCTATGCTTCGTCATCCTGATTCAAGAAGGAAAGTCCGCAGGTTTAGCTCCCAGTTTTGGTGGTTCCGCTTCTGATTCGGTTTTTGGAACCTCAACAGCGGATGTGTTGAAGAAATTCACTGCTTGGTTAGCGATTGCTTTCTTTGTCTCGTGCATCATTCTTTCTCTTTGGACATCCGCGATAGGCCGCACCAAACAAGCCGATACATCAGCCTTCCCCGTCGAAACCCTGGAATAGCACAATTCACCACTGAGCCCAGTGAGATCAGTGGTGAACTATGGGTTGTAAGTTTGTTTGATTTTGCGCAGGTAGGGCTCTAGAGCTTCTCGCTCAGGGCCTTTGATGCGGTCGATGTAAAGAACGCCATTGATGTGATCGTTCTCGTGTAGAAAAATCCGTGCTCGCAACTCTGTCAATTCCTGCACGAACCGATTGCCATGGATGTCTGTGGCCTCGATTTTAATCGAAAAAGGCCGGGTGACTTGGCCGTGAATTTTTGGAAGAGAGAGGCACGCTTCACTGCGCGTCCACGTCTCGTCGCTATAGGATAAAATTTTCGGGTTGATGTATACCATCGTTGGTTCATAGACCCACTCTTTAGCCGCATTTTGATACACATCTTTAATCAGAAAAAGAGCCAAATCTTGGAAGACTTGAGGCGCGGCAAGACCACAACCGTCGTGTGCAACGAGCGTTTCTTCCATGTCGGCGATCAGCTGCAAAAGGGTCGCATCGATCGCTTCGACGCGCTTGCATTTTTTGCGTAAAAAGGGGTTGCCGTAGTAGGCTACAGGAAGTTTCATCTCTACCTTAATTGTATAGAGTATTATAACATTTGGAAAGCGAATAGGCAAGAGTGAATTTTACCCTAGAACCGGACCCTACAGCTTCTTGTACCCTTTGTGGGATATCTGTCAGGGGGCGTACGATCGTTGACGGGCAAAAAGCCTTTTGTTGCACAGGCGGCTCAAGTTGATAAAGCTCGTTTTATAGCTCTTTTAGAATTGAGTGAATTTGCTTTTTCAATTTTGGGATCTCATTTGTTAGGACTCTCCATGTCAGATCAAGGTCTACTCCGAAATACTTGTGTATGAGTATGTCTCTCATGCCTGCAATATTTTTCCATGCAACTTCTGGAAATTTCTTTTTAAAATTGTCTGGTAAATTTTTGATAGCTTCTCCAATAATTTCTAACCGTCTGATTAGCGAGTCTTGAAGTTGGATGGAATTTTTAAAGCTCTCAAATGTTTGATCTGCAATATACAGCTCTATAAGCTCAATACATTCAAAAATGTGTTCTAAAAATACCTTCGTGTCTTTTTTCATAAAATTATGATCTGCTCTGCTAAAATGCGATCGCGAAGTAGTGGATGTAAGGAATTATAAGTAATTAGATCTACATGCTTTCCAAGACTCTCTTCCAGTTGGATTTTTAAAGCAGCAAGATCAAGCAGGCTTTTTTTCTTTCCTTTGAATTCGATCAGCAGGTCGATATCGCTATCTTTTGTGGCATCTCCTCTTGCAAATGAGCCGAAAAGAGCGGCACGTTTCACTCCACTCTCGATCAATATTTTAGAAATGGATTTTTTTGTATTGAGCGATAAATTCATAAGTACCTCTAGCTTCAAAAAATAGCATCGTGCGGATTTTGGAGCAAGCAAGGCTTTGTGGTGATTTATGTAACGAGGCTCATTTTGCGTAAAAAGGGGTTGCCGTAGTAGGCTACAGGTAGCTTCATATCTCCTTAATTGTAGAACATTCTGAAAGCGAATAGGCAAGAGTGAATTTTACCCTAGAACAGGACCCTACAGCTTCTTGTACCCTTTGTGGGATATCTGTTAGGGGGCGTACGATCCTCGACGGGCAAAAAGCCTTTTGTTGCACAGGGTGTCATGCTGTGCATCAGATTTTGCAAGTCAGGGATCAGCTTCGGAACGTGCGAGAGCAACCTTTATTTTTGCAAGCGGTGCAAGCTGGGCTCATTTCGAACCCCCAAATTTTAGAGGAAATTCGAAGGGAACGGCAGGCCCTACCCGAAGGAGAGAGGGTTAAATTCCATATCGAAGTGAAAGAGATGTGGTGCCCTTCGTGCGCAGAAATCATCCGCCTGATGCTCATGCGGCAAAAAGGGGTGATTAACTGCGTCATCGACTATACGACCGATTTTGCCTCGATCGAATTTCAGCCCCGCATGGTCTCTAAAGAGGCGGTTTTATCTCTTATTAATAGGCTAGGATACATCGCGACCCCACTTACGATCGCAGATGAAAAGCCCGTCAGCCGCGATTTGTACTTGCGCTTTGGCGTAGCCGCCTTTTGCGCAGTGAATATCATGATGCTGGCGTATCCTCTTTATTCCACCTATTTCTACTTCGATGGGGAGGGATATGGCTTGCTCTTTGCTTGGCTGTCAGGTGGATTGGCTCTGCCTGTTCTTCTCTATTCTGCCTGGCCGATCTGGCGCCGCCTCTACCACAGCTTGCGCGAAGGGATCATGGGGATGGAACTGTTAATCGCGATCGGATCGACAGCGGCTGTGATCGTCTCTTCTATTCACCTATTTCAAGGGTCAACGGAAGTATATTTCGATTCCTTAAGCGCATTAATCGCCTTTTCATTGCTTGGCAAAATGATCGAGTCGAAAGCGAAATTTTCGGCAAAGCACTCCTTACTAAAGCTCGTCCGCTCTTCCCCAAGACGTGGCCGCAAAGCGTTTCCCGACGGATCTATGGCCTTTGTGGCTCTCAAGGAGGTCTCAAAAGGGGATCGTCTCGTCGTGTGCCCCGGAGAAAAAATTCCCCTAGATGGCATTGTAGCAGAGGGTGAGGGGGCATGCGATGAATCGGTGATGACTGGAGAGGTCGTTCCAGTCGTTAAGAAAAAGGGGAGTGCACTTTTGGCAGGCACTGTATTGGTGCAAGGGTCTTTGACCATTCAAGTGACCTGCGGTGAAGAGGAAACGGCTCTGTGCCGCATCATGGAGATGATTGAGCAAGGGATCAGTCACAAGGCTGTCTATACGCGAGCCGCTGATGCGGTAGTGCGCTGGTTTGTGCCCGGCGTTTTATCGCTCGCTTTTTTGACAGGCGTTATCGTTTATGGAACTTCTTTGGATAGTGGTGAGGCCTTTCTTAGGGTTTTATCGCTGTTGCTCATTGCCTGTCCTTGTGCAATTGGGATTGCCGCTCCGACGGCGGAATCTTATTTGCTCAATGCCTTGAGCTCCCTTGGTGTAATTGTCCGAAATCGGGGAGTGTTGCCTTCATTAGGGCGTGAAACGGTGCTCATTTTCGACAAAACGGGAACGGTGACGGAAGGGCGCTACCAACTCCTGAGTGGGGATGAGTTGTTGTCTCTGCAAGACAGTCAGGCCATTGGTCAACTCGCTTCTCGTTCTAACCACCCGATCGCTTGCGCCATCTCTTCTGCGTTTGGCACGGAAGCTTCGTTGCAAATTGAGGCATTTGAAGAGGTTGTTGGAAATGGTCTTCGCGCTTCCATCGATGGCGTTTTGTATCGGTTGGGCTCGTTGCGCTTTTTAAAAAGCGAGGGCATTATTTGTCGAGAAATTGCTGAACATGCGCCTATGTCTAGTTGTGCCTACATGGCTCGTGAAGGTGTTTTCTTGGGGGCTTTGCACCTCGGCGATCGGGTGCGACCTGGGATGGCAGAGCTGATTGCTTCTTTAAAACCAGCCAAAACACTTCTCCTTTCTGGCGATGGGGAAAGCACGGTAGCCTCTGTTGCGCGCTTGTGTGGGTTTGACGCGTGGCATTCCAATTGTACCCCCTTTGAAAAAAGACAAGTCGTCGAACAAATGAAACGGGAAGGTGCTGTTGTCTGCATGGTTGGAGATGGAGTAAACGACTCTTTAGCTCTTACTGAAGCCGATGTTGGCATTTCAGTCGTTTCTGCAACCGATATATCAATTCAAGTCTCCGATATTCTTCTCACAACAGACCGCCTTGCTGTCATCTCACAGCTGCGAGGGCTCGGGCGCTTTGGGCAAACGCTCATCAAACAAAATCTCTTCTGGGCATTTGCCTACAATGTCATTGGCATAGGATTAGCGATGTTTGGCTTCCTCACCCCGATTTTTTCGGCTTTTGCGATGTCTATCAGTAGCCTAACTGTTCTTTTCAATGCCAAGCGCCTCAAATCGATACAATAGAGTTTACTTATGATGGCGTAATGATAACCCCGGCTATAAAGCTCAAATCTTTTATTTCTGTAAGGGGTCATCATGGGTTATAGTTCCGACCAGGTTGCCTTTTTCGAAAAGACCTTCAATCACTTCACCACTGGAAAGGGTCAACTTCCCGGGTCCATGAAAATCATCGTTTTGGAACATCCCTTCATAACGCTTATAACTCTGATTGTTTTTCCAGGTGTAGGTTCCTGCACCATTCATCCGTCCATCTGTAAAGACACCTTCCGCGACATCTCCGCTTAGATATTCAATTCTTCCTTTACCATGGGATTTACCTGCTTTGAACGTGCACCACAGCACAGCTTTGCCGGGGATTTTTTTTATGCCATAGCCGTTTGGAAGATTGTTGTTGTCGCAAGGACCTGCATATGTGGTGTTGTCTCTGAGCTTGATTTCTCGTGCTACCAAGAGGAAATGGGAAGCTCCAATGATTTGGCCATTCAAGCGTACAGATGCAGCGACGACATTGTTTTTTAAAGCGGGATTGGGAAAGGCTTGTATTTCTGTTTGTCCATTTGGAGGATTGATGGGAATAATATAGCTTCCAGCCTCATCGGGGCACATTCTTATCAAAGTCGCTTTGATTTTTTCGTAATCGACGCCTGCGTTTGATCGGCAAGGGATGTGGTTATTTTGGCAGGCTTGGCTACAGATGTTAGCAAAGAGGCAGCGGGCACACGCGTAAAGTTTATCGCATGTTGTTGGGGGCGTTCCATTTGGCTTCACATAAGAGACAGGGCCCTTTTCTATCGCAAAGCAAACGGTACAACAAGGAGTCAGGGACAAACCGGTTTTCAGCATTGTAGTGTCTCGCTATGCCCAGTCGAGAATGACTTTGCCGCAGTTGCCAGCTTTCATGCATTCGAAGCCTTTTTGGAACTCAGCAACGGGGAAACGATGTGTGATGATAGGCGCGACATCCAATCCACTTTCAATCATGTGGATCATTTGGTACCAGGTATTGAAGATTTCTCTTCCGTATATCCCTTTGATATTAAGCATTTTAAATATGATGAGATCCATGTCGATGGTGCATTGTTGCGGGAAAATGCCGAGGAGGGCAATCTTGCCGCCCGTTTGAGCCTCTTCTAGCTGGCTGTTGAGGCCACTTGGATGGCCTGACATTTCGAAACCAACCGAGAATCCTCCATACAAATTCATCGATTTGACTGCTTCTGAAAGAGAAGTCTTTTCAATGTTAATCGCGTGAGTGGCTCCCATTTTTACGGCAAGTTCGAGGCGGTAGGGGTTGCGGTCGGTGATGACGATTTTGCGTGCACCGGCTTTTTTGGCAATTGCTACAGACATGATTCCGATCGGGCCCGCGCCCGTGATAAGAACATCTTCGCCGATGAGGGAAAAGGAGAGGGCGGTGTGGGCGGCATTGCCCAAAGGGTCTAAGATCGAAGCGATATCGTCAGGAATAGAAGGGGAGAGTAAAAAGACGTTTTCTGCAGGGATGTGAAAATATTCAGCAAAGCAACCGTGGCGGTTGACTCCAACGCCTTGTGTATTTGGACAGAGGTGGCGCTTACCCGTTAAACACTGGTAACACGTCCCACACGTCAAGTGACCTTCGCCACTGACGCGATCGCCTACTTTTAGGTGAGTGACTTCATGACCGACTTTGGCAATTTCCCCGACAAATTCGTGGCCGACAACCATGGGAACAGGGATCGTTTTGCGTGCCCAGTCGTCCCATTTATAGATGTGTAGATCGGTGCCACAGATCGAGGTTTTTTTTGTTTTGATCAACACCTCGTGCGGAGCAATTTCAGGGACGGGAACTTCTTCGAGCCAAAGACCTTCTTGTGGAAGTTTTTTTACTAAAGCTTTCATGAATCACTCCTGATTTTAAAAGAGCCGATTATAATTCATTCCATAATTAAGCGAAATTAATAAAAAATTATATCACACTTAGTTCCTTCCCGACCCGGATGAAAGCCTCTGTTGCTGCATCGATCTCTTCCGTCGTATGGGCAGAGGAGAGTTGCGTTCGAATGCGCGCTTCCCCTTGAGGCACGACTGGGTAGCTAAATCCAATCACGTAAATTCCCTCTTCAAGGAGGCGAGAGGCCATATTTTTGGCGAGTTTAGCGTCGCCGAGCATAATCGGGATAATGGGGTGATCCCCTGGAACAAGGTTAAATCCGGCAGCGCTCATTTTTTTGCGGAAGTGTTGGCTGTTTTGGTGGAGTTTTTGCCTCATCCGATCTCCTTCAGCTGATTCGACGATGTCGAGAACTGCTAAAGAGGCTGCTGAGATGCTGGGAGCAAGCGCATTTGAGAAGAGATAGGGTCTTGAGCGTTGACGGAGCCACTCAATGACCTCTTTTTTGCCTGAGACATAGCCTCCGGAAGCGCCGCCGAGCGCTTTTCCAAGTGTGCCTGTGATGATATCGATCTTTCCCATGACATCGCAATATTCAGGGGTTCCGCGTCCATGCTTCCCTAAAAATCCTGTCGCATGGCAATCGTCGATCATGATTAAGGCGCGGTACTTCTTTGCAAGGTCACAGATTTCTTTCAATTTTGCAATCGTTCCATTCATCGAAAAAACGCCATCTGTTGCGATCAGCCGATAGCGAGCAGATTGCGAAGCTTTGAGTTGCGCTTCAAGATCTTCTAAATCGTTATTTTTATAACGGAGGCGCTGCGCTTTGCACAAACGGATCCCATCGATGATGCTCGCGTGGTTGAGGGCGTCGCTGATGACTGCGTCTTCTGCTCCGAGGAGTGTTTCGAAAAGACCGCCATTGGCATCGAAACAGGAGGAGTAGAGGATCGTATCTTCTGTGCCAAGAAATTTCGAAAGACGCTCTTCTAATTGCTTGTGCGGAGTTTGGGTGCCGCAGATGAATCGGACAGACGCCATTCCAAACCCATAAGAATGGTAGCTTTTCTTGGCAGCTTCCATCACGCGCGGGTCATTGGCAAGCCCTAGATAATTGTTCGCACAAAAGTTGATGACATGGCGCCCATTTGCAAGTGAAATCTCGGGCTGTTGTTGTGAGGCAATGACCCGTTCTTCTTTGTAGAGCCCCTGCTCTTTGAGTTCAGCAAGCTGTTTGCGTAGATTTTCGTACATCTCCATGCGCGTCCTCTCCTTTTGCATAAAGAAAAGGATACTACAGAATTAACACGAAAAAAACAACCTAATCTCTCTCAAGCCGCTTAGGCAAAGTAAGCAAGATGGCACCACCTAATAGATAGAGAAATATAATGGTGCTCATTCCCCAACGGAGGCTGCCTGTGTGATATGAGACCCATCCATAGAGGAGCGGGCCGAAAAAAGCCGTTGCCTTTCCTGACAACATGTAAAATCCAAACATTTCGCGCCGCATGTGCACGGGCGCTATGCGTGCCATCAGCGACCGGCTGGAAGCTTGTACGGGACCGACAAATAAACACATGAGAAGACCAACGAGCCAAAACTGCCATTTGTCGATGGCGATCAGCGCAAAGATGCCGGGGATAATGAGCCCTAAGAGCGAATAGAGAATTACCCGTTTGCTGCCCCATCGGTCATCTAAGCAGGCAAATACAGCGGCTCCAAGTCCGGCTGTCACGTTCATCGCGATGCCGAAGAGTAAGACCTCGTGCGGCTCCATCCCAAATACCGTTGCTGCATAGATGCCGCCAAAGGCAAAGAGGGTGGCAAGCCCATCGACGTAGAACATTTTAGCAATGAGAAAGCGGACGATGTCGCTATATTTCCCCACTTCCAAAATCGTCTGCCAAAGTTGTTTAACGCCATCCATCGCCGCTTGCCTAAATGGCTTTTGAGCCGGAGGAGAGGCCGGTGTAAAGAGAAATAGAGGCAACGCAAAAAGCGTATACCAAACTGCCACAAGGATGAAGGTTGCCCTAACGGGAAGTGCATCTTCCTGTGGCAGCGCAATCCAGGCACTCTCTTTGTTGAGGAATAACAGTAAGCACAAGACGAGCGCCAACATGCCCCCTGCATAACCCATTCCCCATCCCCAACCAGACCAGCGGCCGAGTTGTGAAGCGGGGGCAAGTTCAGGAAGCATAGCATTATAAAAGATGTAGGCGCCTTCAGCCCCGATTGCTCCGATTCCCACTGTCCATAAAGCTAACCAAAAATAGTGAGGATCGGGAAGGACAAACCACATCAACAAAGTGGGAACGACACAAATGGCCGTGAAAGTACCAAGCCATATTTTCCGCGATCCACCTTGATCGGCAATCGCACCAAAGAAGGGGCTGATGACAGCGACAACGAAAGCAGAAAGACCTGTAATAGTGCCCCAAGCTGCTGCGCCTGTCGCAGGATTGGGGGCGACTGTGTTCACAAAATAGGCAGCAAACACAAAGGTTTGGATCACTGCTGCAAAGGCGCTATTTGCCCAGTCGTAAAACGACCACGCAATAAGCGGTAGCAAGCCTGTTTGTGTTTTTGATTTCACTGTACCATCTTCTGAACAGCTCAGCGACATCGATCATTTTCCGATGAGCAGCAAAATCCCCGCAACGAGTGCCAATACCCCTAAGACAACTGCAGGAATCGCAATTGAAAAGAGGGTCGTGACCCCAATCAGAATTAGATATACAGCCAAACAAATATTTCCAATGCTTCCACCAAATTTCATACCAATCTCCCATGTTAGACCCCTGATTGTGACCCATCAACGCCCAATCTCAAAATTCCCGATTTGTCGGGATTCGAGCCTGAATTTTCGCCTACTTTATCAAAGTATGTCAAAAATTCAGGCTCAAATCCGGTCAAAACCGGGCTCTTTTGACCTTGGGCATTGCTGGATCACAACCCGGGGTCAGGTTAAATTTTACAATAGTTGGCGCACCCAAATTTTGTCTAACAAAAAAGCGCTTGCGCAATATTCCCTCTTTAAGCTATCGTGGCAGTTTCCATCTCAATTTTGAGGGGGAATTCTCTGACCTCAGAGTCAGGGGCGTAAAGTTTGACAGCGATAAAAAGACAATGTACAAGCAAACAAATACCATAGAGCTTGTGCGCAGAAGTCATCGAAAGATGACGACTCGCATATTATTATAATACTCAAGTTTTCAAGAGTTTATTTTTTTTGAGAATTTGATCTTGGTTCAGATTGAATGCTGACGGCGTGGATGAGGCATGCAAGTCGCACGAATTGTAGCAATACAATTAGTGGCGGAAGGGTTAGTAATACATGGGTAACCTGCCTATAACAGTGGAATAACGATTGGAAACGATCGCTAATACTGCATGTGGTGGCTCCGGGCATCCGGGGTTCATTAAAGCGGAGGACAGTAATGCTTCGCGGTTATAGAGGGGCCCATGGGATATCAGCTAGTTGGTGTGGTAAAAGCACACCAAGGCTAAGACGTCTAGGCGGATTGAGAGATTGACCGCCAACACTGGGACTGAGAACTGCCCAGACTCCTACGGGAGGCTGCAGTCGAGAATCATTCGCAATGGGCGAAAGCCTGACGATGCGACGCCGTGTGAGCGATGAAGGCCTTCGGGTTGTAAAGCTCTTTCGCTTGGGAACAAGAGAGGCTGGCTAATATCCAGCTAATTTGAGGGTACCAGGTAAAGAAGCACCGGCTAACTCCGTGCCAGCAGCTGCGGTAATACGGAGGGTGCAAGCATTAATCGGATTTATTGGGCGTAAAGGGCGCGTAGGCGGGGAGATTAGTCAGATGTGAAATCCCGGGGCTCAACCTCGGAACTGCATTTGAAACTATCTTTCTTGAGGGTAGGAGGAGAAAACGGAATTCCACAAGTAGCGGTGAAATGCGTAGATATGTGGAAGAACACCGGTGGCGAAGGCGGTTTTCTATCTTATTCCTGACGCTGAGGCGCGAAAGCAAGGGGATCAAACAGGATTAGATACCCTGGTAGTCCTTGCCGTAAACTATGTATACTTGGTGTAACTGGACTCAACCCTAGTTGTGCCGTAGCTAACGCGATAAGTATACCGCCTGGGGAGTACACTCGCAAGGGTGAAACTCAAAAGAATTGACGGGGACCCGCACAAGCAGTGGAGCATGTGGTTTAATTCGATGCAACGCGAAGAACCTTACCCAGGTTTGACATGCAGAGGAATTTACCAGAGATGGTAAAGCCCTTCGGGGCCTCTGCACAGGTGCTGCATGGCTGTCGTCAGCTCGTGCCGTGAGGTGTTGGGTTAAGTCCCGCAACGAGCGCAACCCTTATCGTTAGTTGCCAACAGGTAAAGCTGGGAACTCTAACGAGACTGCCTGGGTTAACCAGGAGGAAGGTGAGGATGACGTCAAGTCCGCATGGCCCTTATGTCTGGGGCTACACACGTGCTACAATGGTCGGTACAGAGGGCAGCGAAACCGCAAGGCGAAGCAAATCCTAGAAAGCCGGCCCCAGTTCAGATTGTCGTCTGCAACTCGACGACATGAAGATGGAATTGCTAGTAATGGCGAGTCAGCAACATCGCCGTGAATACGTTCCCGGGTCTTGTACACACCGCCCGTCACATCATGGGAGTTGGTTTTACCCGAAGCCGCTGACTTAACCGCAAGGGAAGAGGCGTCTAAGGTGAGGCCGATGACTGGGATGAAGTCGTAACAAGGTAGCCCTACCGGAAGGTGGGGCTGGATCACCTCCTTTTAAGGACACGTCGCTATATTAAATAGCGTACGTAGGTTGGGCAAGCTCTATGGGCTGGTACATTGTCTCTTTATCGCTGTTGAACCTGCTAGAGGGGGTTTAGCTCAGTTGGTAGAGCATCTGATTTGCATTCAGAGGGTCAGGAGTTCGAATCTCCTAGCCTCCATAAGGAACCGTTCCTTAGTTTCTCTGCGGTTATAGCTCAGTTGGTTAGAGCGCGACACTGATAATGTCGAGGTCCCACGTTCAAATCGTGGTAGCCGCACCATTTCAACCGCAGAGAGATTACACGTTTTTAACGCGCACTGCTTTGACAGTGGGCGAGAGCATTCTCGACAGGCAAATGAATCAAGATCTGGAGTCATCCGGCCATTACCGGCCGGGTGGCTCCACAAGCAAAGAAAGATAAAGTAAAGTTTTGTAAAAAGCATCTTTGAGGCGTTTCGAAAGAAACGTCTAGATAAACAAAATCACTGAACATCAATCGACGCTTGAAGAATCTGAATTTCGAATTTGTTTTAACGCAAATTCGAAAACTACATTATGGCGAAAAATGTAAGTGTTCGCCTGGGTCCAGGCCTTTCAAAATGGTGTTTGGGCGAGTAAGATGCGAAGAAATCGGCGAAATTAATAGTGGTATAAACTATTAATGAGCCGATTTC
>Ga0207072_1084_pt1 | contig 21244 bp, 16 predicted proteins | sample Alteio_BWMinHeat_68_FD_153570 | JGI IMG/M metagenome (GOLD analysis project Ga0207072, IMG submission 153570) | Enriched cells from forest soil in Barre Woods Harvard Forest LTER site, Petersham, Massachusetts, United States -... | ecosystem: Environmental > Terrestrial > Soil > Temperate forest >... | reverse complement strand
GAGATGTTTTCAGTGGATCTTTTACACATCCAACCCCTGATCAAATTGTTATTGGTTCAGCTGGAACGTACAACATAAGAGTGTTTGCGATCACCAACGATAGCCCAGGCTCAGGTAACCCTACTGGTGGAAGCCTACAGCTTTTGCTGAATGGTGCGCTGACTGGTCCAATTACAGACTCCACTGTTAATGGATCGACTATTGTGATCGAATGGATTTTCACTGCTTCTGCAGGGGAAACTGTTTCAGTGCAGGTAGTTGGAGACCCAACAGGTCTTACTCTGGCTGAAAACACAGATGGTTATATTACTTTAATTAAGTTGTCTAACTAGATCTCGCTGTCCCCGGGGGATTCCCCTCCGGGGACATTAACCTCTGCATAACCTATTTTCGTGCCCGTGTGCGTGCCCGTGCTCGAAAATTGATTATGCAAAAGGTCTATTTATCAACCGAGGTATTGTTGGTTATAAAGGTATGGAAGGGAAGTTTTTGTAGATAGCGCTCTACGATAATAGCCGCTACTAAGAAGGTTGTGAGAGTGGAGAAGAAGTACCCCATTCCAAAAAATGAGAATCCGAGTTGGATACTTATGTAAGTAAAGCTAGCATTGGTTAACAAAAAGATCGTTTGAATGAGTAGTACACCTTTTCTATAGTCAAAATAGGAGAGAAAAATCGTTAGAAATACTAAAAAAATCTGAAAAGTAGATCCTAATACCCCATAGCGAAAGATGCCTAACTTAATAAAGTCCATATCCATCAATTCAAAGACATAAGGAGCAAGCAGAATGGCAGCAGTGCAAATAGCGCTTTGCAATAAGATAATATTTCTGCCGCTTTGGAAAACACAGTCTATGATAGCGCGGTAGGTATTTTCAATCTGTTTTAGGTTGGAATGTTCCCGAATAGCGCGAAAGTAATTTAAGTAGACTTCATAAAAGGCGGTTTCTTGCGAAACCAGAAACATAGCCATTCCAGGAATAATTGTAAGGTAGGCAGCAAACATCGCACTATCGTAATCTGGATACATGGCCAGGCCATTAGGCATGATTTGAGCTTCAGGAGCTAGCCACATGATCCATTTATCGATCCAGATAGCGAGGTTGTAGAATAGTCCACTTAAGGCTAGTTCCCAGTATTTTTTAAAGTATTTTAGAAATCCAAATAGGTTTTGGCTAGTGTGTGGGTACTCTGCAAAGACAAGTGTGATTAATATGGCTAAGATGAGAGAGAGTCCCAAATTAAATCCGGCCAACATGCCTGTGCTAGAAAAAAAGCTGCCTAGATAGCTGGCAAAAAGGACGGCTACAACCATCCCGGAGAGAAACGAAAAAGTGACAGAACGGTAATATTTGACTGCTGAGATAAATACAGAGAGCTCCCAAATACCCATGATGATTAAAAAATTAGCTATAGCCATCAAGGCAAAAACGACCGGTAGGTTGCAATAAACGAGATAAAAGACTGAAACGATGGGTAGGGCAATGGCAAATAGACAGATTAAAGCCCCTAGCATAAGTCCGGGAGCATTATTAAGCTGTTTCGTATAGATGCAGTCTGCAAGATAACGGGTTGTGATCATGATAAAGGGGCCCGAAAAGACTAAAGAGAAGGAAAAATTATATAAAATAATTGCTCTAAAATTTTCGACCGCAGAAGGTGGCGTCCAGTTTTTAAAAAGAATGAAGAAGCTTCCAAGGGCTGCTACAGTAAATAGCCAAGGTCCACACGTAGCTAGCGTGGCATGAAAATAGGCCAAGACTACGCCAGAGATCTCTCTCTTTTTCATCAACTTGCGTAAGACGAATCCTATTCCAGCCATAACGTCACACCCCGCTTAATAATTCTTCGTATAGCTTTTTATAAGCATTTTTTACATCGACTTGATTGTAGTAGCTCTTGACGCGTTCTTTGATGGTCTGGCTACATTTTTGATATAAATTCTTATCTGACAAAAGAGTAAATAAATTTTTGGCTACTGATTCTGGGTTGGCCAACTGGCAGATTAAGCCTCCCATACCTAAAGGAGGTAGCTCATCGCTTCGGCCATATAGCATCTCTGAACAGGCTCCAATATTTGTCGCAACGGAGGGAATGCCTGCTGCTCCAGCCTCGAGGATCACTAATGGCTGCGCTTCACTAATACTAGTTAGGGCAAGGACATCGATGCTTGGCAATAAATCTTTAACGTTTACTTTTCCCGTAAAGGTAATAGTCTCTTCTAATTGATTTGTCTGCACGAGTTCTTGGCATTCTTTATAGTAGTCTTCGTCTTCATTGGTAGCTCCGATAATTAGGGTTTTTATAGTAGGAATCTTCTCCCTTAATATAGCTATAGAGCGAATAAGACTCTTAACATCTTTAATGGGTACAACGCGTCCAATAAAGCCGACTGTTGGCGCTGGCGTAGGTTTGCGAATGATTTGTGAATAAAGATCGTAGTCAACTCCATTTGGTATAATGACAAGTTTGGAGAGATCTGCTCCGTCGGCGATCTGCAATTCTCTATTTCCCTCATAAAGAGTAATAATTTTTTGACACGATTCGTAGCAAAATTTTGAATAGGCTGCGAAGGTATCGATCCATAAGCTTTTTAGATCCCTGTCAAAGCGACGCTTTTCTAGGTTCAAATTCATTGCTTTTTGGTCTTCAATCCATTCGGCCGAGGTAATCTCAATTTTACGCTCATTCATATAGATACCATGTTCTGTCACAATGCTGGGACGGCCTGTTTCAATAAATGCACGTGCCATAAATAGGCCGGCATAACCTGTGCAGAGTGTATGATAAACGCCTGCGAGGGGAAGCTCTGCGAGCATAGCGGAATAAAAGCTGCCTAATAGGCTTCTCCAAGACCAGAAATAATTTAAAAAACTGCTCTCTCCCATAGTGGAGAGGTACATTCTTTGGACCATACGCCACGCCTCTTCAGAATTAAGCAGAAGTGCAGGGCTCATCGCGCCTTTCCTTTCATTCAATAGTTGAAGGACTTTTTTGAGACTATCCAAGGTAGGTTTATGCTGAATATTTAAGAGAGGAACTTCCAGATCTTTAAAGAATTGTTTTCGTTCATGAAGAGATAGTATTTCAGAGGCATGTGGAAATTCTTGCAGAACAATATTTTTAATCCCTACGACATTTTTTGGAACCTCATAGCGCATTTTGAGAGCACTTCCAGGCGCTAACAGGCAGACTAACGAAAAGGTTAACCCTTCTTGTGAACGAATCAGGTCATGCGCCCATTGAGAGACACCACCGGTGATGTAGGGGTAAGTACCTTCAAGAATCATACAGACATCGGCTTTAGGAAATGGAGTTTGATCAGGCATGGCTACTCGACCATAGTGAAAGGTGTTCGACAGCAGCTTTGTCTTTGGGGAGAACGTCCAGATTAAAGGTGGTATTGCGACAAAAGCTTCTTAGTTGCTCATAGTCTTTAAGGGCGTACAATGCTTGCATCCATAATTTAGCTACTGCGGGAGTAGTAGGCTGTTTATGGATAAAGTATTTTTCGATCACTTCTTTCGCTTTGAGAGGGTCATGATTTTTTAGATGCAGTTCTGCAAAAGCTAGGTAGGTCGAAAAGTCTTCGGGCTTAATCTGTAGATACTCCATATAGGCTAAAATAGCGGTTTGCAGAAATCGATGTTGGCGAGATTCATCAAATATGCGTGAATCTAGGCAAACTTTGCAGTGGTGAGCTAGATCTAGAAGCTTGTCGGGATTGTTAGGATTAAGGGCCATTTGCTGTTCGAGATGCTGATATTTTTCAAAATATTGCTTGTCTAAACGAGTGATCGCAGTAGCGGCATGCACTCTCACGCTATTGCTACGGTCATTTAGAAGTTCAAGTAAAATCGGAAAAAACTGAGGAAGAAAGTATTTTAACATTTTTTCGATGGATGAGCGCTTCTGTTTTTCTGTCCCAAAGGTAGCGATATCTTGGAAAGAGACAATTTTCTTTTCTGTGGCGAGATCTTCCATGCCATACACGATCCGCTCATAGAGAAGAGAGCTCTCATCGGCTTGCTCGTCAAAGATATCCTCTAGCCAATCAGAAGACGTGGTCGTTGAGTAGAAGAGATAGAGAAATAGAGAGAGAGTAGCGATTCCAGAGCCCCAGGGACCTATCGTAATAAACATCAGACTTACGAAGATCGGCATGCGACGATCGTCGCTCGGTTTGTGCGACCTAAAGAGAGGAGATAAAGCGATTAAAATCAGTCCAAGATGGGATAATAGAAAGAGTAGAAAAGAAATTTTTTCATAAAAATAGAGAAAAAAAAGAGAGCCATCCAGAACTGTCAAGGCAGCTGCAAAAACGAGGTAAATTAGAGTAAGAGCAGTTATTGAACTGCTATAGCTTCGCATAGGCCTTCTACCTTATAAACAAGATTTTTTTTGTTAAGGAACTCGTTCTCTTTTGTAGCAGCTATAAAGGCTTTAGCAGTCTCTTCAGCCTTGGCAGTATCTTCTGCAGGCAGCAGAATAAATAGCTCGAACTGTTTGCGTTTGCCGTGGAAGGTCATAGCGGTTTTGGGAAGTACCTTTTGTAAAATTGCTTTGACATTGGCTATTTCGACAGCGTTATATTGAGATAGATTTGAATCATGCAAATTAATCATCGAGAGAGGTGCTTTCATCTCTTCAGCTAGATCCATAAAATATTTTTTTTGCATTTGGAAAAAATTATAGGAGAAGAGCTCTGTCTCCGGATCATAGATAGCGTTATTTTCCGCTCGTTTATGCTCTTTTGCATTAGAGTAGGCACGCCCAATCAGCTCGCAGGCTGTTTTAAAGATTTCCAGATTGCTGAAATTGAGTTCTAAAAAATCGATTTCTTCAATTTTCAGCATACCAAAGACTTCACCTGTATCAGGATCTATCAGTGGGGCGGCAAGGATTCCCTCACCCGCTAGGATTTTTTCATCATCCGCATTGATGACACAGACCATCTTTTGTTTTCCTGCGATCTGTTGGTAGAGCGGATGGTCCTGAGAAAACCGTCTAAGGTAGGCCTCTTCTTCATTCCACCCTTTACATAAGGTCGATTCAAAGCCGTTAGTTCCTAGGGCATAGATTGAGTATTTTTTTGGGTTAAGAATGGGCTCTACGATCTGATTGAGGTTCATGAGCACTAAACCAGGATGGAGAGTTCCTAAAGATTTAAAAGTCTGGTAGATCATGGCAGAAGTGCGTAGCTGGCTCCCTAGCTGAGTTTCTAAGGATTCTTTAATCTTCTTTAGGTCTTGATAAGCGTCTGTGATCGCTTTTGCCTCTTCCGTAGACTTTGCAAAATTATGTTTTAGCTCCTCTGTTTCCTGAATCTCTCCTCTGCGTATTTCACCGAGGATAAATGCTGTCACAAACCATAGAAGAGGAAGAAAGGCCAAATGAAACTGATATTCAAAAGTAGATTCTTGAGCATTTTGAGGAGGGACATTCCCAACGTAAAGAAATAGGGTCGATAAGATCACGCTCATGATTCCTGCGAGAGTGCCATGCTGAATGGAGATCAGTAAAATGATGATCCAGAAGGGATGTAGGTAGTAGTCAACAAATCGTTTACCATCTCCCCACATGTAGCTGAGAAATACGACTAGACTCAAAAAAAGAATAGTCTCCACGTACGCTATAATAGGGATCCCCAAAAATTGCTTTTCTATCTTCTCGGACTTCATTGTGTTAAAGCTCCTTAAGAAATTTAAACGCAAAGACGCAAAGGCGCTAAGAATTCTTCTTTGCGCCTTTGCGTCTTTGCGTTTAATTTTACGTTCATACTTATTTCTCCATTAAAAAGGATATTTCAGGTTAAGGATATATTTGTCCACTGTGCCTCCACCCGCTTCTGTGCTGACGCTATGGATATAGTCAATACGCATTTGGAATTCATCAAGTTTTCCCATGATGACATTACCTCCATAAATAGGCACTATTGGGCCTCCAGCAATGCGGTCATATAAGTATCCAAAGTAGCCTTCTACTGACAGGTCCCATGGATATTTTTTACGAACAAGTAGGAAGAGGGAATGGTTTTCACGGCTAGCAAAAGGGATAGGAAAAAATTTGGTTCCATCAGGAGCAGTTTTTTCAACATCGCGCAGCTGATATTCGGAATCTAGAGTATAAGTGGGGATGACAGCTCCATCTTTTCCGAAGAGGCGTCCTATATAGCCATCAGGGGAAAATGTATAAGAAATAATGCTTTCTAACGACCAAGAAGAACAGGCATTTGTCAAAGCATTTAAGTTATATCGATAAACGGTAGCAGCACCGTAGGCATTCCATCGAGCCCAGAGCTTGGGTCGATAAGAAAACTCTACACGATCGACAGTACCTTCTTGAATAGTTGTCTGGACAAAGTCCCAGCAAGGTCTGTGGTATTCAGCCCTAAAGCCCATAATGCCGTAGACGTTGGGAGATAACCAGTGAAAGCCTCCACCCAGGATGCCATCTGCGATAAAGAAAGATTCTTTAAGTGTATGGCCGGACTCTAAATAGTGAACTAAATTGGCTTCAAAACGGTCAATCCATCCGCTGAAAGGCAATGTCTGTCCTTGAACGTTTGTAAAGGCTGGAATGGAAAGGTCATCGGCTTCATATTCCCAATCAAATTTGGTAGAGGGATGTAGATAGGCATTTCCATGCACACGACCGAACCGTTCAATTTGCGTCAGTGCAGTACGTCGGTATTCTGCTTCGAGGTAATAGAAATCTTCGTGGCTAATTAAAATACTTCTTCGTACCTTTAAGTAGCTTTCATTGAGAGGATTGAGTTCATGTGCCATATGATAGTAATTTAAAGAGCGTCTCCAACGGCCCATCCAAAATTCCCATGAAGCGACAGCTTCCCAGACTAGGGGCGAATCGGGATAATTTTCTAACATTTGCTTAGCAAGGCAAGAGCCTGCTTCAGGATGGATCGTTTCTTTAAGAAGGCGCAGATGGGCGATGTCGAAGTTAATTTCGTCAGCTCGTCTCTCTGAAGCTTCAGCTTCATCTTTAGGAGGAGGAGGCTCAAAACAGAGAACGCAAGCAGCTTCCTCATAGTATTCTAGATCCATTAAGAGATTGGCCAAGTCTGCTCGTAGGGATAGATTATTCGGATTCTGCTGCAGGAGAGTATAGAAGACCATGACAGCCATGTCTTTGACTTCTAGGCGTTCAAATATCTGGGCTGTAAGTATGCGTACAGCAAGATCTCGTTTGGGTAATGCACGGATCTGATTTATCGATAACACGTAGCGGCGTTTGGCGGTTTCAAAATCTTGGTTATTGAAGGCGATCTCGGCAGTATAGTAGTTTGTGAGATAGTCTCCTTCAGGCTTCTGGAAGTGATAGAGGGTTAGATAGTAATCTGCCAGGCTAAGGTTGCCTTTTCCAAAATAGATGGTACCCAGTTCTTTGAGTGCTCCTAGATCGTTTGGTTTATAGATTAAGAGTTTCTGATAGGCATTTAAGGCTAAATCTAGCTGATCTTCGTCTTGGGCTATTTTAGCTAGCTTTCTGATGCGCTTAGGACGTGTTTCGTTATTTAAGACAAGCGCAATGACATGTCCGGCTTCTTGGCGTTTCTTTAGGTTTGTCAATGCTCCCAGATAGGCATCTAAAATGGAGTCGGTCGAAAATTCGCTCTCATTTACCATGGCAATGATGTCTGTAGAGTCGCCTATATCAAGTAAATGTTTTAACCAATGGCCTTTTTCTTTGCCTTGTGATGCCAATGCTCTTCCTTTAATCCACTTTAAACCAGCTGGGGGTGGTTTTTCTCCCCATAAGGAGAGTAGTGTTTGGACATCCTTATTTTTGAAATTCTTCTTATCTGATAATTGAAGAAAGATAGGGATTGCTTCCTGCTTATATTCTGCATTGACCAGCGCAAAACCTAATTCACGCTGCTTCTTGCGGCTTAAAGGTTTTACTTCAAGCTCTGCTAAGACCCATTTCTTCAACTCTTCGCGCTGCTTGGGATTTTTTGAAAGTGTATAAATAATAGAGTCTATGGCTTTTAAGTACATTTCACGGGTATCTTTATCTGCAAGTTGCTGTTTATCAATTAACGCAAGGGCTTTTTTTGGAGCTCCCACATCAATCAGTTGATTCATCCATAGCAATTTTTCTTCTGGCTTAGCCTTTTGGGCACGCGTGTAGAGCCACTCAATTCCTTGATCACCGGGCTTTTCTCCCCATAGTCCTAACAGTGTTTGGACATTAGGGTTTTTAAAGGGTTTATTCTTAGCTAAATCCAAAAAGAGGGGAATCGATTCTTGTTTATAGTCGCTATCGATCAGCATATAGCCTAATTCAGCTTTACGCTTATTTTTAAGAGGGTGTGTTTGAAGCCGAGTCAACACTAAATCTTTAAGAGTCGGGCGATATTTACTATTTTTTTTAGCTGCCAACGATAACACATCGAGGTAGGCATCCAAATTGGATTTATCACTTTGGTATAACTCAGCAAATATGGTAACAGCAGCCTCATCCTGTCCAGTAGAGACTAATGCTTCACCTAAAAGCTTTTTATTTTTTAAAGAAGGATTTCGCTTTACAAGCATGTTAGCAATCTGCGTTGCGAGGACTCCTTGTTTGTTATCAGCAGCCGCATAATAAAGGTCGTAAAGTAACTGATCAGAGGGATTAGAGAGTGATTGAAGAGCTTTAGAAGCCTCTTCAGTATGTCCAGTGGCTGTGGCTAAAAGTAACCAAGCCTCCGTTATTTTAGGGTGAGTCTGTATCGCTTTCAACTTCAGGATTAAGCTGTACCCCTTATCAGCCTGTCCTAAGTTAACGTAGAAGCCTGCCAAGGAGTAGAGATCATCCAAAGGGACACTCTCGAGGGACTGGATAGATGCGATCTCTTGTTGAGTCAGCTTTGAATATTTTTTGATATTAAATAGATTTGCTAACACGGCCTTTTGATAATCGGTCGTAGCATGGAACGTAGGGTTAGCCAAAAGTTTTTGTTCTTCTTCTGCTGAGGGGGGAGTGGTTCCAAGATTAAGTGCAAAAGCCAAAAAGGCATGTTTATTTAAATAAGATAAATTCAAATTATTTTTTATTTTTTTGATCAAAGCATATTTTTGCTTTGTCATGGCTTGTTCAATCAAATTCAAAAATGTCTCCTCAGACACATTGTCCACAGGGACTTTGGCAAGCAATTGCTCGATACTTGCAAAATCATTTTGATCCAATGCTATATCAATAAATGTCTCTGCATGGTCTCTAGGAAATATTCCCTGTTTCAAATACTCTTTTAACAGGGCATAAGCTTGCGCCTGATCTTTTCTCTTCAAGTAGAGCGAAACGCGTGCCGATAGAACTTTTGGATCTTTTTGTAAATCTGCTGGAAGGGCATTTAGCACTACTAAACTCTGCTCTTTCATACCGTGCCGCATCATGGCAAAAGCTATTCCAACTGCTTTTGCGACCTTAGGATCATTTTTCAGCTGTTGAATGGCGAATTGATAGGCTTGATCCTTCTGCTGATTATCTCCTAGAAGGCTCACAACTAACTCTAAAGTATCAGAATCAAGCTTTTTATCTTTAAGAGCTGGAATCATTTTTTTAATAATATTCAACGCTTCCTGTTTTTTTCCCTCGGCAGCATATAAATAAATGAGTTGATAATATTCCTCTTCAGAGGCTTGTCCAAGATTCACGAGCTGTTGAAGTGCCCATAAATGTTCGGGAGTTTTCTGAAACTCATTATAATGGATCGCAAACTCTCGTAAGCGTTTAAGCGAGGGAGCTTCTGGGTAAATTCCTCTTTCTAGGTCCAAAGCAGAGGCATATTTTTCTGTGTCAGTATACAAATCAAAAAGATAGATTTTGGCATCAGTCGCTGCAGGATTTTGCTTTACATAACTCTCTAAGAGCTGTGTAGCCTCTTCAGTCTTAGCAAATTTTAAATAGATCCAGATCAGAGGCATAAAAGTCGATACACGTGTAATGGGTTGCTCTTCGGTATAGAGCTCCTCAAACCTTGATCTCGCCTCGTTATATTGCTTGTCGTAAAAAAGCATTAACGAAACCTGTGAATAGGTTGGATAGAAGACAAAGCCTAACGCAAAGCCTGCTAATATTAGACAGAAAATCGTTGTGTAATATGCTCTACTGTTCACTTTTGCCTATCACAATGTTAATGGGATCTAAAGCTAGTGTATCAATATCAAAGGCTAAGATTCCTCCGCGTGCCTCTTTTACCACTGCGCCTTTTCTCAATGAGGACGTAAATGCTATTTTATACATACCATCTGAAGGAACTCGCCATTCCATCGCTCCCTTGCCAAATCCTTGAGCCTGCATTCCTATCTCATTGCCTCTCGTTACATTCCAGACTTTCCAATGGCTCTTCACTAAGTAAGGAATTTTTTCGACCGGTTCATCGTGAGCCCTATCGAGATCCTTTAAAGCAATAATGGGAAACGGCTCTTTCTCGTCCAAGTAGATATAAAGGCTTCCTTGATGGTGTCTCTGGCCGATCACTCCTCTCGACTTGGCAAAATCAACCCCTAAGAATGTCGCACGATCGAAGCGAATTGTCTGCAGAGCACCTCGGTTTTTTACCAGCCATCTGCGATTGCTTAGCACATCCATTTTTGTATCATAGAACCCTCTGACAATCTCGCAGAAATGGCTAGCAGGAATAGGCACAGTCTCTTCAGAGCGGATAAATTCCAAGTTTTCTTTTACAGCATCTAGGCTGGGAAGCTTTTCTCCCGAATACATATGGTAGTACAAGTTCATGGGTTTGATGCGTAAAGGCGACTCTGTGCGTTGATAGGTAATGGGGAGTTGATTAAATCCGTAGAAGGCCTTTGTCCACATATCTGTGTACAAGTTCTCATTCGTCATAGAGGAATAAATTTGTGTCGTATGTTTTTTCTGCATACCTAACGGACTTACCCACGCATAGGAATCAGAAGAAGGATCAAAACGGGTGTTTCCTCCATTTAAGTTATTTACATTTGCTTCTTCAGTAAATAACACAGCTTCTGCAAAAGGCTCTGCATTGCCTGACCACTGGTAGAGCTTAACATTTTTACCATGTGGAGCAAGAGCCTGCACCTCCTTAATGGCTCCAAAGACCTCTAAGTGCAAATTAAAAGGTTTTAAAGCATATGCCCGGGGAGTCTCATATCCTGGATCCAGCATGTCTGGGGTATGCTGAAACCCCCCCTCATCATTCACAGAGCTATCAGCATCGAGAATCTTGATCTTTGTACCTACGATCGAATCTTTGATGACCTTAAAAAAGTTACGATTTTTCCAAACTGGAGTTGTAAAATTACTCAAATACCGAGTTTCATAATCAGGATTGTAATTTTCAAAAAATCCCCAGTCAAAGGGATGCGTAAAGGTATGACAGCCCACTTCTATGTGAGGCAAGGCAAAGATCTTTTGTGCAATTTCTCGGCCTGCCTCCAATCCAAACCAGTTTAAATCGATATCGGCAGCGATCGGTCCCACTGTCAAAGGCAGGTCGGGATAATTAAGTATAATCTCTCTTAGAATAACTTCAGAACTCAAAGTCTTATTTTGACGATACTCTTCAAGCTCAGTCACATTATTCCAACCATCCCCATCAATATGGCTATAGTAAATTCTCGACCCTGCTAACGTTGTCGTATCTGGTTTAGGCAGACCATCCGTACCAAAAGCCAATGCAAAAAATTTAAACGGATTGACATACCATTTACGAATAATCCCTAGACTAGGCGTAGGAATCGGCTTATATGCCGCATACTCTTCGGCGACATAACCACCATTAGGACTTGTGACAATTAAATTCGACTTAGTCTTTGGATCGTTTTCTAATCCGACAATTAAATGAGGAACTGCATCTTTTGAAATCACTTCCATTAAAGGATACCCAGATTTAATTCCGGAATAGTCACGCTCAAAAGGAAGCAATTCAGGATTAGTATAAATCACTTGAGTCGTATATGTTTCTGCAATATCAAAATCGGCGTCACGCAACCCCAGTTTTTTCCAAAAGCGATTTGTTAAATTCTTAGGAGTATCTCCCGCTTTAGTATTAAAACCAGGATTACCCAGAACGACATACTTCTTGCCCGCTTCAATCGCTTCGATCGACCAATCTATGAATTCTTGTGGATGCTCTATAGTCGCCGAATAGGGAAACCAGGTTAATACCCCAATTACATCAGGTCTCTCTTTAATCGATGGCAAGCCCTGCTGAATATCATGGTACTCGATCTTAAGGCCCAAGTGGTTAAGGGGCATTTCAGCGAATTGATGCAGATTGAGATACTCAACGCGTCGTTGAAATTGACTGTCATAAAGACCGATGACTACTCGTGGAACTTCTTGAGAATCAAGGCTTAGAAGGCTCAGGAATAAGAGTATCGAGATGTAGTGTCGCAACATAGGGGATAAAGCCATGAGCTCGTTGAACATTATATATTTTCTTATAACCCTCTACATCATGTGGGTCCCAGTAGTCAAGAGTAAAGATCTGTAAATTAGGATTTAATTTCTTTGCATTATTTAATAGTTTAACTTGATCATTATATTCTTTTTCAGAAACCAATTCATATTTTTTATGGTCATAATTATAAGTTGAATAGATTGATTCACCCAATTCATAATTAATAATAGACGCAACTTGAGGTAACATATAATATGCTCTATTAACCATAATTTTAATCGGAGGATAGTGCAATCGAATTGCCTTTACTAAATCAATAGCTGCTTGCTTAATCCCTTTATTTTTGACAGGATCCAAATTTTCTAAATATTCTGCATCATCCAACGTATCTAAAAATACACCATTAAATCTCTGAAATAATATCGCGGGAACTAATTCCTCTATCACACGCTTCTGCCACAACTTATTCCGCACATCCACATAAAAGCTCCCTTTCCAATGAGGGTTCTCTCCCAAAAGAAGTCCCTGCTTCTTAACATCCTCATAATAGGGCTGTTTTTTCTCAACCTCCCCAAGGCTCAAATAACCCAATGTAATAATCTCCTTATCCTGCATACCCTGCATCAAAGGATGCTCATCATAGTTAAACACTACAAGCTGATAGGGAGAAAATGCTTCCACAGGCTCCTTATTAGAATAATAAGCTGCCCATCGCTGAATCGGCTTCTCTACCGAAAATAAAGAACCCGCTATGAAGAATAATAAAATAAAAAAATACTTATAAAAGCAAGTCACTTGGGCTGCCCTTGGAGTAGCTCCGATAGCTTTTGTCTCAATCGCTTGATCTCCGTCGGCTTACTCAAATATCCATCCATTCCCGCTGCTAAACACTTCTCCTTATCACCAGCCATCGTATTCGCCGTCAACGCCAGTATCAACGTATGCTTTTTACTTCCTTCCGCTTTCCTAATTTCGTGAGTTACCTCATACCCATTCTTCAAGGGCATTTCAATATCCATCAAAATAATATCGTAATGATTCTCTTGGTAAAGCTGCAAAGCCTGTGCTCCATCTCCAGCTACATCCACCCTAAACCCCAACAGCTCAAGCATCTCCTGAAGCATCTCCTGGTTAGCTGTATAGTCATCTGCAATCAGTGCATGTTTTCCTATAAAATCAGGTTCTGCGAGCATAGTTGACTCCTTATTCACTTTTTTTGTTAAGCAAGAGATCAGAGAGAATAGATCTCAATTTCCTTATATCTGCAGGTTTCGTAAAGTATGCATCCATCCCTGCAGCGAAACATCTCTCTTTATCACCCGCCATCGCATTGGCAGTTAACGCAACTATTACAGTATGTCTTTTATTTTTTTCAATCCGTCGGATATCTTCTGTCACCTCATACCCATTTTTAATAGGCATCTTAATATCCATCAAAATCACATCATAAAAATTTTTATTGTACATTTCTAACGCACGCTCTCCGTCATCGGCTACATCTACATTGAAACCCAATAACTCCAGCATCTCCTGAAACATCTCTTGGCTAGCGGGGTAGTCATCAGCCACCAGAGCGCGCTTCCCAAAAAAATCTGGCTCTGAAATCATTTCTTTCTCCTTGAAGACTATAAACTAAATTTTTAAGATAGGTCGAATCTATTTATTTATCAAGAGCGGGTAGGTGACCAATGTTAAAAAAAATTATTATAGCATTAAGTTTTTTAATTAATCCTTTAACAGCTCAGCAAACCTCTCTGATGCAGAACGAGATAGAGCATGTCGTCATACTCATGTTCGAAAACAGATCTTTTGATAACCTCCTCGCCTGGCTCTATGAACATGATCAACCTCAGCTCTTCATCCCCGCAGATACAACTCAACAATTTATGGGACTCACTCAAAACACTCTCGACCTCTATACTAATACACTCATAAACTCTGCCGGCGAAGTCGTCTTCAGCTCCCCACCCATCAAAGGGGTACCCTCAGTAAATACCACACGCCTATTAAACTCTCCCAAGTTCAATCCTCACGAACCCTTTGACCATGTCACCAAGCAAATTTTTGGCTTCAATGGCAGCACAACTCCTACAATGACCGGATTTCTCCAAGACTACGCCTCAATGTGGAAAGAAAATGATTGGCTTAGTGACAAACAAACACTTTGCGCCGTAATGGAAACCTATACTGACCAAGAATTACCCGTTTTCTATGCCTTAGCGAAGCAGTATGCCGTCAGTGACTACTGGTTCTCTTCCGTCCCTACCCAGACCAACCCCAATCGAGGATTTGCCCTATGCGGTACCTCTGAAGGCACTATTGTCAATGACTCCTCCGGTAGGACTCGATATACTTCTGACACTATCTGGAACAGGCTCGTAGAGCAGTCTTCAGGCATTACCTGGGCTATCTTTTGGCAAACAGATATGATCCCAGGAGTTTTCTCAGGGCCCTATAGTGGAACGAATACCTTCACTAGCCTATCTAAAATCCCAAACTATCAAGACAATATTCTAAAATTAGATACCTTTCACCAGCTCGCACGCAGTGGACAGCTCCCCAACGTCTGTTTTATAGATCCTCAATGGACTCTAAGCCTCGATGTAGGATCCAAAAATAATCCCGCAGGCAATGGACCTTTCCTTGGCCTACAAGGCAACGATCTCCATCCACCTGGAGATCTCCGCCCAGGCATGAACCTCTTAGCCAACATCTATACAAGCCTTATCTCCAATCAAGAGGCATGGAATAAAACACTCTTAATAGTCACCTTTGACGAGCATGGAGGACTCCATGACCACGTACCACCACCTAATACCATTGCCCCAGACACAAATTTTCAGAAAGGCTTTAAGTTTGACCGCCTTGGCGTACGTGTCCCAGCCCTCTTTATCTCACCCCGAATTGCCCAAAGCACCGTCATACGCTCTGACGACCCTAACAATCCCTTTGACCATACCTCACTGATATCAACGATTTTATCCTGGAGAAATATCGATAAATCAGTCTGGAATATGGGCCGACGCGCAGCCATAGCCCCCACCTTTGACCAGGTGATCCAGCTCACAACACCTCGAGAAGACTGCATTGTTACCACTAACTCTACATCCATACCTGAAGTAGATAGTCCCCAAATTGTTCATGCAGGAGAGCCATTTTACCTTTGTAGCAACTCAGGAGACTATATAGTAAAAAATAAATTTGATTGGATTGACGTGGCTTTTACCGGAGATGCCAAAAATAAAGTATCCCTAAAGTTTGCCGGAGACTCCGGAAAAATCACCCACGGCTCTTTTGTGCTTATTCAAATAGATGACACTAATTTCTTAGAAAATACCCAGCTTCTAGGAGACTGCCGCTATACAGAAAATAGACACGTCCCTTCACAATGGTGGACCATAAAAAGCGTCGACAATCCAGCCCTAGGAGCAGAGATCCATTATGGAGACAGAGTCTACTTCGAAAATCATGTCTACCTAGACCCCTTCCTCTATATCCCCGCCAGACTCACCACAAAAAACATCCTGGTGGGCAATGTGTTAACCACACAGCCCATCTCGGATGCAAATAGTAATGATTGCTATTGGACGATAACTTCAGGTTCAGCGGGTGATCGCATAGCTGCAAAACGATCATGAGCTACTCTAGCTAGGGCTTGAACAGGATATGCAACTGTAAGAGCTAAAATGGGGTTTTGCAGCAGAATTGTTAACGAAAGAGTAGTTGTGATGTATAATGCAGTCATAAAGTAAGTTATCTTATACGATTTGCCATCAGAAAGGCAGTTTCGTAAAGAAATTACATGAGAGTTTATAGAAGTAACAGAGAAATTTGAAATAGCTAATGAATGCACACCGGCAATAAGACCTTTAATCGCCCACATAGAGACTGCATTGTAACCATAATTAGCGACCAAGGTAACGGCTGCAATACTTAGTATAGGTACCAATATCTTTACTTTAGAACATACTTTCTTTGCTCGGTAAGGAAGAGAGTTAGAAATAATATTGAAAATCATCGTTGGAAATTCGAGTACCTTCAGCGCATGAGGAATTTTATAAGTGTAATTAGATGCAAATCTACCAATAAAATAAAGGCAGCTACCTTGTAAAGATCCACCTGTTACAATAGTACTTTCAACCATATCGCGTAAAGTAAACACGTTGGCTTGCTCTCGTATAAAACTAGAAACTTGATTAACCATTATATGCTCCGTTAATAGGGATTAGTTGCGGATGTTACCTTTAGCTTTAGAGGTCTCTCGATCAGCTGTAAAATAATCATTAGCAACTCTAACAACAGCCGAAACGGGAGATGCAACAGTAAGAGCTAATATCGGATTTAGCGTCAATATAGTTAACGAAAGAGAAGTCGTGATGAATACTGTATTCGAAAAGATATCTACACTAGTCGAAGTACTATTAGAAACGCAGTTTCGTAAAGAAATTATTGTAGCTTTTGCGCTAACAGTAGAGAATAATCCCACTGCTATGGAATGCACACCCGCAATAATACCTTTAATCGCCCACATAGATACTGCATTGTAACCGTAGGAAGCGATCGCTGTAGAGGCCGCAATACCTACTATAGGTACCAATATCTTTACCTTAGAACATATTTTTTGTGCTGAGGTAGGAAGAGAGTTAGAAATCGTATTGTAAATGTATGAAGGGAGTTCTAACACTTTCCATGCATTAGTAATTTTCAAAGTATAAATACTTGCTAATCTACCCGCAAAATATAAGCAGCTACCTGGTAATGATCCACCCGTTACTATAGCAGCTTCAGCCGCATTATGTACATGTGGGATGATATTTTTTATAAAACTAGAAACTTGATTACTCATTCTATTCTCCGTTAGAAGGATCTCTGATGCACACCTGAAAAACATAAAGCTAGGCGCGTATAAGCTACTCTAGCTACAGCTGAGACAGGATACGCTACAGTAGCAGCTAAAATGGGGTTTTGAGTTAAAACAGTAAGAGTAAGAGAAGTAGCCACTAACGTTATATTAGAAACGACATTTGCTATTCTATCAATCTTATTATATTCCTTTCCTTCAGCATAAAACTTAGAATCAATAAACTTTCTTTCAAGATGACTACGTATCGAAATTATATTGTCTTCGTTTCGAGGGTAAAGAGAAAAGAAAGTCAAAGCTAATGCATGAATACCAACAATCGCTCCCTTTAATGCGAATAATGATGCACAGTAATTGTAAGAGATGTAGGCTACTGCTGTGAAGATCGCACTGCCTACAATAGGAACGACTAATCTGCAGTGGAATCCTCGAGATCCATGCGCTGTGCCAGATACATTACTAATATAGATTTCTGAGAATTTATCAGTAGCTATTTTGATATAAGGACACCATGCCAAACGACCGATACATTTTCCGATAAAGTAAAACGCACTAGCTGGCAACGACGCGCCACCTACTATAGCTGCTTCACCGATGTCTTTTAAAACATCCAGTTTCAAAACACCACACTTATTGAGTGGCTCTATATAAGAACTAACCATTTTTATTACCTCAGTTATTTATTAAAAAAACGTAAACAAACAATAGTTTAAAGATTTTATTAATAAAAGTCAACTAGTTTGTTCCTTAGATTTCTAATCTCTGGGCGAGCGCTGCGGAGCTCCGCTCCGCCCTATAGTTTATAGCTCAAAAAGAGGTTTTGTAAGGCGATTAAAATCACTGTAATTCATAATTTAGCTGAGTTTTATACCGTGTGCAAAAACTTAGGTTGCTAAAGCCGCGAATGCGGCACAAGCATGTAGCCACAGGCTGACGCCCAATGTCGTCAAAATGAAATTATTTGTGCAGGTTGCTTGAGCCGCGAATGCGGCAATAGCATGTAGCCACAGGCGTGAGCCTGTGGGCAAATGCAATCAAAAACGAAGCCGCGATAGCGGCGACAGGAAAAGATCTATGAGTACATTCACCAAACTAACATATCACATCGTGTTTAGCACAAAATATCGTCACTTATTAATTCAAACTGCATTGCAAAAAAGACTCTACGAATACATCGGAGGAATCATTCGTGCACAAAATGGTCATCTTATCGAAATTGGGGGAGTGGAGGATCATATCCATTTACTTGCAAATTTATCTCCTACAAAAGCAATTTCTGATTCAATCCGAGAAATCAAAGCTAACTCATCGAAATGGAGTAATGACCTTCCTGATCAAACAAATCGATTTGAGTGGCAGAAAGGATACGGAGCATTTACAGTCAGCTATTCTCAGATAGAATCAGTTCGCCACTATATTCAAAATCAGAGAGAACACCATCAAACAAAAACATTTGAAGAAGAGTACATTAGATTTCTCGAATTACACAAAATCGCATTTGAACATCGATATCTATTTGAGGCTGAGCATTATGGATGATTTCTGTCGCCGCATTCGCGGCTTCATTTTTGATTGCATTTTCCCACAGGCTGACGCCTGTGGCTACATGCTATTGCCGCATTCGCGGCTATTACTAACCTGAATTTTAGTTAGCTTGAAGTGCCGCAGGAGTATGAGTAGCAAATCGCAGATAGTCTACGTTGACTACAGCTGAAAGAGGATATGCTACAGCTGAAGCTAAAATGGGGTTTTGGGTCAAAATAGTTACGGATAGTGAAGTTATTGCCATAACAATAAAGGAAATTATTCTTGCTTTGTCGCAATCTTGTTTTGAAATCATTGCGTGATCATTTATAAACAACCGTCTAAGACACAAGTTTAAAGAAATAAACTTATCTTTTTCGGTAGCTGCCGCCCTTGAAAAAAGCAACATTGCCATCGTATGAATTCCGGCAATAGCGCCTTTTGCGGCAAATGAACCAACTGCATTGTAACCTGCGAAGGCCACGGCTGTAAAAATTGCAATGCCGGCGATAGGTGCAATAATTAAGGATTTAAAGGAGGATGTATCTTTGAGAATAGTATTTAAATTATTTTCGTTATCACCAACTATAAAGCGATAGATAGTTGAAGGGGCTTTGACAAGCTTATCGAAAGGTTGTAATGTAGTAACAAAACGTCCTGCCAATTTACAACTAAAATAAAAGACTGCTTCAGGAACAGAAGGAGCGATATATGCAGCTTCGCATATGTCTTTTAAATAGTCTATACGAGGTGTACTTATACTATAATAATGAGAGTTTTGCATAATTATATCCTTAGTTTACAACAATTTTAAAGATTTTATTAATAAAAGTCAATTAGTTTTTTTTAAACTTTAATTCTTTGTCTTTAATAGAGAATTTGATACCTTTAGCAAGATATTAAGCAGCTTAAAGAGTGGCATGAAGTACCTCGACTGGAAATCTTTTGAGAAGCATATACAAAATGCTTCTTCAGTGCATCTTTCTTCGATCTATTTACTTCTTGGTAAGGAGGAGTTTTTGTCTCACCTTGCCGAAGAATTAGTTATCAGTGCTTTTAAGCGGCAGGGGTATACGCTTCTTAATTGGGATGGCTCTCAGGTGGCAGAAGCCAGTTTAGAACAGACTCTTTTTGGGATGGACTTCTTTGCTTCATCTACCCTAGTTAAGCTTACTGCTGCAGATAAACTGGCAAAGAAAAATCAGGAACTGCTGCAGAGCTACTATCCTAAAGCTCAGTCTAAAACAGCGATTTTGCTTATGGCTCCTGCGCTCAATGCGAATACAAACTTTTACAAGCAGACCGAAAAGTATGGTGTTGTCTTTGCACCCGAGGCGCTAAAGCCTAAAAATCTAGAGGCTTTATGTGTAGAATGGTTAATTCAGCAGGCAGCAAAAGAACAAAAACAGCTTTTACCTTCTGCAGCAGACCTTCTCTATAGAAGTGTGGGGGCAAATTACGTTGCTTTAAGGAATGAATTAAATAAATTAATTGTTTTTATCGGCAACGAAAAAGCTATCCAAGATTCGCATGTCTCAGCTCTTGTAGGGGCGACTCCGCAGGCTACGACGTGGCAAATGAGTGAGGCTATTCTGCAAGGAAATTCTAGAGAGGCATTTCATTTGGCGCATGAGCTTCTTCGACAAGGAAATTCTTTAATTGGCCTAATCCGTCAGCTACGTCGTTCCATACAAACCGGATTTGAAATCTGTTCTATCTTAACTGCTGGTTTGCCTCCGCAAGAAATATCTACACGTTATCCCTATATGAAGGGATTTATTTTAGATAAAAATATTCAATTAGCTCGTCAGTATGGTCTAGAGCGGTTCCATAATGCAATCATCGCTCTAGATAGCGCCGAATTTAGCGCTAAAGATTCTCTTTCTGATGAAGAGCTGCTGATAGAACAGCTTGTGACAAAGCTAATCTATGGCGTACCTACACCTATTAACAAGTAAATAATATAATGGAAAAAAAACAGCCTAAGCCTGCCCTATTACTGCTGCCTAATTTGTTAGCAGAGACTGCTCATCCAGAGCTCTACCTACCTACTAGCGTGGGAAAAGCGGTGAATTCACTTAATGGTTTAATCGCGGAAAATCCAAATGCAGGAAAGCGTTACCTAGATCTATTTATCAAAGATCGAGACACGCGGACAATTCCTATCGCCGTTGTCAATCATTCCACGAAATTTGAAGATCTCGATTTCTTCTTGGAGCCTATCCTTAAGGGGGAGCGCTGGGGTTTTGTGAGCGATGCGGGTCTTCCTTGCATTGCTGATCCAGGCTCTTCACTCGTATTTCGTGCTCGTCAGCGCGGCATTACAATCCAATCCTTTGTAGGTCCCTCAGCCATCACGATGGGACTTATGCTATCGGGATTGCCCTCTCAACGCTTTAGTTTTCACGGGTATCTACCTAAAGCACAGGAGGAGCGCAGGATTGCTATCCTGGAGTTAGAAAAAACTTC
>Ga0207072_1083_pt1 | contig 21773 bp, 21 predicted proteins | sample Alteio_BWMinHeat_68_FD_153570 | JGI IMG/M metagenome (GOLD analysis project Ga0207072, IMG submission 153570) | Enriched cells from forest soil in Barre Woods Harvard Forest LTER site, Petersham, Massachusetts, United States -... | ecosystem: Environmental > Terrestrial > Soil > Temperate forest >... | reverse complement strand
ATTCGCTTAAAAATAAGCAGCTGTTTGCGCTGGATATGGGAAGTCTGATCGCTGGGACAAAGTATCGTGGTGAGTTTGAAGAGCGTTTAAAGTCGATTTTGCAAGAGATTGAGAAGAGCGATGGACAAATTATTCTTTTTATTGACGAAGTCCATACCTTGGTGGGCGCAGGAGCTACAGAGGGGTCAATGGACGCGGCTAACCTACTTAAACCTGCCTTAGCGAGGGGGACGCTGCACTGTATTGGTGCGACAACGCTTAATGAGTATCAAAAATATATTGAAAAAGATGCTGCGTTAGAGAGACGTTTTCAGCCTATCCTTATTGAGGAGCCCTCTGTTGAAGAGGCTATTGCCATTTTGCGTGGTTTGCGCGAGAAGTATGAGATCTATCATGGCGTACGCATCACTGAAAACGCTATCCATGCCGCCGTCCTCTTGTCTAATCGCTATATTTCGGACCGACAGCTACCCGATAAAGCCATCGACCTGATCGACGAAGCCGCTAGTATGCTCCGTATGCAGATTGGAAGCCGTCCCTTGCCCATAGACACTAAGGAACGAGAGCTCGCTGCATTAATTGTGGAACAGGAAGCCCTTCGCCGAGAGAACTCCCCTTCTGCTAAAGCAGAAAGTGAAAAACTAGCTAGTAAAATTGCGCATATCAAAGAAGAGCTTGGTGTATTGAAACAGCAGTGGGAGGGTGAAAAGAAGCTGATTCAGACTTTGAAAGAGAAGAAGGACCAGCTCGAAAGATTGCGTTTCCAAGAGGAAGAGAGCGAACGCCGTGCTGACTACAATAAAGTGGCTGAGTTGCGCTACAACATGATTCCACAGCTTCAGAAAGAGATCGAAAAGACTGAAAAGGATTTAAAAGAGAAGTCTCACCGCTTGCTTCAGGAAGAGGTGGACGAGAATTTAATCGCTCATATTGTCTCCAAATGGACAGGCATACCGGTTTCTAAGATGCTGGAGGGTGAAGCTGAGAAGCTGCTGCACCTCGAAGAAGAGCTTTCAAAACGCGTTGTGGGACAGCCTTTGGCGATTACTACTATATCTGATGCCATTCGACGCTCGCGTTCAGGCTTAGGAGATCCAGGACGTCCTATTGGAGCGTTTCTATTCTTAGGTCCCACAGGAGTCGGAAAGACCGAGCTTTGCAAGGCTTTGGCAGAGCAGCTTTTTTCGCAGGAAGAGGCGATCATTCGACTCGACATGTCTGAATATATGGAAAAACATAGTATCTCTAAGCTGATAGGCTCTCCTCCTGGCTATGTAGGCTACGATGAAGGAGGACAGCTCACAGAGGCTTTAAGGAGACGCCCCTATTCTCTCGTGCTCTTTGACGAGATCGAAAAGGCGCACCATGATGTTTTTAATATCTTGCTGCAGATTTTTGATGATGGTCGCATTACGGATAGTAAAGGTCGTACGGTCAATTGTAAAAATGCATTATTCATCATGACTTCGAACTTAGGCTCCGAACGCCTTCTTGAAAAGATGGAGCGTCATCGGGACACCATGAATAAAGACGAGATCATGAGTGTCTTGGAGCCTATTCTCAAGACACACTTTAGACCCGAGTTTTTGAATCGTTTGGACGATATCATCCCCTTCTTACCATTGCGTGAGTCCGACATGGAACAGATTGTGGATATCCAGCTACACTACCTTAAAAAAAGACTGGCTGATAGACATGTTCAGCTTATGTGGACAGAACAGGTGCGTGCCTTCTTAGCTAAGGAGGGATATGACCCTTATTTCGGTGCTCGTCCTCTAAAAAGACTGATTCAAAACTCTGTGACGAATATGCTCTCAAAAGCTATCTTGGAAGGAAAAATTCCGCACGATTGCATTGTCGAATTACAGCTGAAAAAAGATAAAATCGAGTTTACAGTAATGCAGGAGCAAGCTTCAGTAAGATAACAAATTAAACGCAAAGACGCGAAGGCGCAAAGAAACATTTTAATTCTTTGCGCCTTCGCGACTTTGCGTTTAATCATTAACGAAAAGTTGTTGAGAAGAGCCGTCTTAGCAGGTCCTGATTCAGTTTTTCGCCGATCATGAGAAAGTAGATAATAATAATCGCGAAGCCAAACGAAGGGGAAAAGGTGGCGATAAAGAGCCCAATCGTGAGCACGAGTGACTTTCGCATTAATGAGTAGCAATTGGTGAATAGGTCATCCACTCTTTTGATACGTCCGAAGGTAATTAGCTTGAGTAGACCGCAGAATAGTGTAGCTATGGTGACTACAAGAGTACTGAGAATTAATAAAAGCGAGAGTCCGAGAGAGATAATGCGTAGGGAAAGTGAGAACTTAACGTCTGATAATCCTTGAAATGGGCTATATGGTCCCTCTTTTGGCCCCTCTTCCCAGGTGCCGGCACTCCCCTTTACAAATTCATCTTCAATGATGATGAATTTGGGCTTATGGATATGAGGAGTTTCTTCACTTTTATCCATCGAGGTTAAACTCCTACTTTTTCTTCAATTTTATTTTATTAAATCCATTGAGGGCTGCTACCCGGTATCCTTCTGCATAAGTAGGGTAATTAAATATTTGATCGATAAAGTAATCAATTTTTGCTCTAAAGCCAGATGCTATCTGTCCAATATGTATCAACTCGGTAGCGCTGCGTCCAATAATATGTACGCCCAATATTTCTAATGTTTCGGCATGAAATAGTATCTTAAACATGCCTACATTGCTTCCTGTAATATGTCCACGCGCAATTTCGTAATAGTACGCGCGGCCGACTTCGTAATGGTATCCCAAGTCGCGTAACTGCGTTTCAGTATATCCACAACAGGAAATCTCAGGAATCGTATAAATACCGACCGGATAAAACGAGGGAAAATAGTGCGTCTCCTCTCCACATGCATGTAAAGAGGCTAAACGTCCCTGTTCCATACTTGTCGAAGCCAGGCTGGGACCCCCGATGACATCTCCTATAGCATAAATCGACGGTACTGCTGTTTGGAAAAGTGCATTTACGGGAATATAGCCATGTGAACCTAAGGAAAGTCCTGCATTTTCTATGTGCAGTCCATCGACATTGGCAATTCTTCCCAAAGCGTAGAGGAGAACGTCGCTCGTTATCTCTGAGCCGTCTTTGAACTTAACATAAGCCTTATTATCTATTCGCTTGATCTCTTCTGGCTCTTTATTGCCCAGAAATTTTAACCCTATATTCGTAAGAGCTGTCTGAAGATGGATTCCTATTTCATGGTCCAGGAGTGGTAAAATATGTTCACGCTTATCAATGATGGTGACTTCGCTTCCCAATGCAGCAAAAAAGCTGGCATACTCGGAACCTATAATACCTCCACCAAGCACTAGCATGGTTTCAGGGACATTGTTTATTCCTAGAAGCCTCGTGGAATCGAGTATCACCTCGTTATCGAAGGGAATATTTGTGGGGTTACGAGGTTTCGACCCTGTAGCAATAAGGACTTTTTTGGCCTTGATCTGGTAACAAATGCGGTATTCTCGGTCCATTATCAGCAACAAATTGGGGCTTTCAAAGCGAGCATTTCCCTGTACAAAACGGATGTCGTTCTTTTTGAATTGGCGATAGACCATCTTCCTTTCGTCATCGATCACGCGTGCCAGGCGGAAATTGAGCTCGCTAATTGAGACATCCTTCCGTTCGATCTCTGGGCCATAAAAAAAAGAGGTCGTTAAAGCGGGTGAGGTCAAGAATGGCTTCTCGAAGGGTTTTAGAGGGAATTGTGCCGCTAAAAAGGCAGTTACCGCCTGGTTCTGGAAGCTTTTCGATAACGACTACCGATTTATCCAGCTTTGAGGCCTGAATAGCTGCTTTTTGCCCGGCAGGACCCGACCCTATAACAGCGATATCAACTTCAAATTCTTCCATGGAAAATCTCTCATATTCCTAAGATTTAGTATAAATCATTGCTAGATTAATGCGCTCAGAATTAAAATTTTAATTAGAGGGTGATAGTATAAGGTGGGTTATTATGGGTAAAGCAAATTATGACAGAGTAGAATCCGCAGTGGATGAGGGTCTGCTAAAGATTAAGGCAGAGCATCTGTTGCACGAGTCGGAGCTTGCGTCTAAAATCCATAGTACTCCGGAGAACTTACGCTCTACGCGTGAGCATCTGGCCGAAGTGGCGAAGAAGCGTGAGCAGGAGCGCCGCTTAATTGCTGCAGCCATGCTATTTGATGTCGATAGGCATTTCCGTAAAAATAAGCAGCTCTATTCTGCACTAGGGACTTATCACGAAGAATTTACTGATTTGATCCAAAGTGCAGGTTCGATGAATGAGGAGAAATGGACCCGCTTGATGGAAATCAAATTAAAACTTGATGCTGTCAAAGAAGAGCAGAAAAAGAAAGAAAAGCCGGTATCTAACGATACAATCATCGAAGGAGAGGTCAAAAAGCATAAAACGAAACGTATTAATGTCAAAGAGACCTGGCTTCCTCTCTACTAAATTCTCTGTTAAATTTAATATTTCTTAACAATAACTTTACATTCCTTTAAACTATTTTAGATATAATAAAAATTCAACTAACAAAAACGTTGTTTTTTTTATATGAGTATTACTAATTTAATTACTAAAAATACAAGTCTATTTTCTGAAAACCTACAAAATATCCATGTCGAAGAGGAGATGTCTTCTCCTGTCAAGATATTTGTAAAAACTGTCAATGCAGAAATCTTTAATGACGACTGTATTGAAAACAGCTCCTTTTCTGCAGATTGGAAGGCAGCAGATCAAGATGCATCCGAAGCATTCAATTATTTCTTTGATTTATCTCAACGCTTTGCTTCCAACGAACCCCTTACACAAGATGAAGTTGCTACAGCTTATGCTAGGTTATATTCACCTTCTTACAAAAAATATACACAACAACTTTTAGATGACCCTAACCACCCTGTCAGTGCTATTGTGGATTTATATAAATTGTATGACTGTATTGAGAAACAAGGGCTCAATAACGTAAAAAAAAGCACTAGCGAAGATAGCTGTGGAGGAACTAATGGCAGCTACTTCTTATCGGTAAACGAAAAAAAAGCTTGGGTTTTCAAACCTTTAGATGAAGAAAAACCCGACCTTATGGTAGGCATTGTCGCTGGTGAAGGAGCATTCAGAGAGCATGCGGCTTATCTCTTACAAGCTGAGGCAAAGGAAAAAATCTATACTATTCCTTTCACCTGCCTTGTTAAAATAGGTGAGCAAGTAGGTTCTCTTCAACGTTTTATCCCAGGCTGCAAGAGCCTATTCGCTGTTAGAACTTTAGAAAACAGTGATGAAGCTATCCAATCTCTCCCGACCATTCAAGTTCAAGGAAGCTTACTCTTTGATTTACGCTTCTCTAATTGGGATCGCCATTTAGGGAATCTCGTTGTGGATCAAACCCTTTCTGTTCATATGATTGATCATGGTTGTTGTTTATCAACATCGCCTGAAGATGAATTAAAGATCGAACAGCGCTATTTGCCTCAAATGCTTAAGGGATGGGACGCAAAGATTATAAATCATATATTATCTTGGACAGACCGTTCGATCGAAAAGGAAGCGCGCATTCTGAAGGAAAGAGGCATAGGTGAACAAGCTATCTTGCGCATGAAAAATGCAGCTCAACTCCTACAAAAAGGTTCAAAATTATCAAAAGAGAGCCGCGATTTGGGCGGTAACGAGATAACTCCCTATGATTTTGGATGTATCTTTCTTCATCTGAATGTCGATGTTTGGGATTCTAATAAATGCAAAGTCATCGAACAGTATTTTGTAGATATCATTCAAGAAAAAAACAAAATTAGCGAGCTTGGGGAAGTATCTCAGAGAAAGATTGCAATAGCTAGAAATAAATTTGTAAATGCTAAAAAACCGGAAAATGCGCTATATGTTAACCTTCTTTTTGGTTCAGATCCAAATAGTGAATCCTCTAGAATTGATTATACAGTGTCTATTCTTGGAAAACATATTGAAAGTATAAAACTATCACGGGAATGATCATGCAAATACGCGGCTTACAATTGCTTCATCCTGATGATGGAGCTGTGATAGCCACTATCGATCAAGATGATATCGTATTTTCTGATCGTGGAAAGAAGATGGAAGATTTACTAAGAAATTCCGGAATTTACATCCCTTTGAATCAACAGAAACACTTTGATGGTCATAAAATCATAAAATTAAATGAATGCGATAAGAGTCTATTTTTAAAGGCCTTTAAACAAGTTTATTATCCCGATACGCTGAAAAAGTCGGGCTTTATCCTAGAATACCCTGAAGGGCCATAATTCAAGAGAGATTAAAAAATTAAACGCAAAGACGCAAAGACGCAAAGTCGCAAAGAAAATTTTCTTTCTTTGCGACTTTGCGGCTTTGCGTTTAATTTTTATTAGTGCTTAAACCTTTAAATCGGGCGAGGCCGCGGTTGCGGAGAAAGCAAGCTGGACAACGTTGGCACCCTTCCCGGGGCATTCCTTCGTAGCATGAAATGGTATTTTCCCAGAGAAAGTCGAGAATGCCTAGCTCATGAGCGAGCTGGAGGGTCTGTTCTTTACGCATATGTATAAGAGGGGTACGGATTTCAAAGTGAGGATTAGCGAGATCGATCTGTAAACTCTTTTCTTTAAGCCGAATATACTCCTCAGAGCAATCACGATAACCGATCTCTTCAGCCTCTTCTTCTAAAACTCCCATGTAGATACAACTAGCACCCAGTTCGTGAGCATGAATGCCACCAAGATGGGCCATGAGTCCGTTTCTGCCCATTACCAGGCTGGGTGGTTCCTCCCCTTCCTTCCAGTTAAGAGGGATGGATGAATCAGTGATGGCATTACTAGTGAGCAGGGCTAGGCATTTGACATCGATGAGAGCATGATCGACTCCCCATTCCCGACAAATAAAATCGGCTTGTTCGAGCTCATTAGATGCTTTTTGCTGATAGCTAAAGGAGAGGCTTAGGACACGTTGTGCAGTGAATTCACGTATTGCTAGCGCTAAACAAAGCGAAGAGTCCATCCCTCCGGAGTGGATGACGATGGCATCTTTTTTATGCATTCTGAAACACTCCCGTTGAAGAGATAATAGAGGCTTCCCACATGCTTCTAAAAGGAGGGCAGCGTTCTAGCAATTCTTCTTTAGTTCCCACATCGATAACGATACCTCTTTCTAGAAAGACGATGCGGTCGGCATGCTCTATGGTTGAGAGCCGATGGGCGATGACGAGTTGCGTGATTTCGCCATGCAGCTCTTTAAGGGCTTCTTTGATATGCCTTTCGCTGAGGGCGTCCAGAGATGAGGTGGCTTCGTCAAGAATGAGGATGGGAGCCTTCTTAATGAGTGCGCGAGCAATGGCAAGCCTCTGCTGCTGCCCGCCAGATAGGTTGCTACCTGTGTCGATAAGCATTGTTTCATAGTTCAGCGGCATTTTTTCAATAAAGTCTTGGGCATGCGCTTTGCGTGCGGCTTCAATGACTTCTTGGCGGCTGTAAGGGCGGCCAAAGGAGATGTTAGCTGCTATGGTATCTAGGAAGAGGAATGGCTTCTGCGGAACGAACCCCATGATTTCGCGTAGTGAACGCTGTTGGTAAGTTGTCAGTGGCTTTCCGTCGAGAAGGATCTCGCCTTGTTGAATGTCGTAAAGACGCGGAAGGAGCTGAGCAATGGTCGATTTTCCAGCGCCGGTAGAGCCTACGAGCGCAACCATCTCCCCTTTGTTAATAGTAAAATTAATGCCTCTAAGCACCCATTCTCCAGTTCCATAGCGGAACCAGACGTCTTTAAATTCAATTTTTTGGCTAAAGGATTTAGCCTCGATAGCTCCATCGCAATCGGTGATGAGCGGTTTCTGTTCTAGGACATCGAACATGCGTTCCGCTGCAGCGACGCCTCTTTGGATATGAGAATTCTCTTCTGCAAACTTTTTGATCGGCTCGTAAAAGACATAGAGCAGCCCGCAGTAGACAAGCGCTTCCGACACACTCATTTGGAGAACATAGAGGCCATAAAGAAGGGCGGTGGCCAGAAAAAACATGCCGATGGTGTGAATGATGGGCCGTGAAGAGAGGTCATATTTGGCACTTTTACGTTCTAAGTTAACCATCTGAGCGTTTTGGTCTTTGTACTTTTTGAGGGAAAAGTCTTCCATAGCAAAGACTTTGACAGTTTGTATACCCGCGAGAAAATCGAGTAAGACCGACGCAAAGCGCTCTTGATTAGAGAGGATCTGTTTGGAGATACGTCTGACTCTTTGGGCTAAAAAGATGATCGGATAGACAATGAGAGGAAATCCCAAAAAGATGATTAAGGAGAGATGCCAAGAGGTGGCAAAGCAGAGGATAAGTGTAGAGACAATTGTAAAGGGAGTTTGTAAATAGTTGACCATGCAGGAGTTTATCGCTTCCGCAATCGATGCCGCATCAGCAACCACACGCGAAGAGAGTGTACCAATATTATAGCGCTGATAGAACTCCATGGGTAACGACTGAATATGCTCAAAATAGCGCTGCCTCAGTTCTGCACTGACATTAATGGCTCCAAGCTTGGTCGAATAGCGATGGATAAATAGCGTGATTGCCTTGAAAATGGCGACTAAGATGATTAAGAAGGCCAAATTCATCGGATTGCCTGTCAGATGGAGCCAGCTATCTAAAAGGTTAGAAAATTTTTCAAAAATGCTAAAGCTTCTATTTTCTGCCATAAAGCGATTCGCATCTTGGCGCGAAATGGGAGCTGTTGTTGATCCGGTAATTTGCTCCCAACGCTCGCTAATATCTGACGGAGTAATCTGTTGTGTTTGCTTAAGTTCCCCGTCCTTAAGTGGTGCGAAGAGTTCGAAAGCATCTGGGCCTTTCTTTGTCATTACGCCCAATGTAAAGATTTCGATTTGCGAAGCGATCGTCTGCGCAATCATAGAAAATACGACGACAAAAATAAGCGCGCGATAGATTTTATTACGCCAAGCTGTCAAGAGGAGGGTTTTCATAGAATCGAAAAGGCACCCATTTTTCTAAATTTATTATAGCGCTGCTGAATGAGCGCGCTAGGGGAAATGGCTTTTAACTCATTCCATTGAGAGAGAATGTACGCTTTGACTGATGAGTAGGCCATTTGGGGATCGTTATGTGCACCTCCCATCGGCTCACGGATAATGTGGTCAATCATCTCATGCTGTAGCATATGCTCGGAGTTTAATTTTAGGGCTTTTGCAGCCGCATCTTTCTTTGAAGAGTCTTTCCACAAAATGGAAGCACAGCCCTCAGGAGTAATCACAGAGTAACAGGCATGCTCCAGCATACCGATCACATCACCCACTCCCATGCCGATAGCACCACCAGAATAGCCTTCACCGATGATGACAATAATGATAGGCACCCGAAACTTCGCCATCTCGCGCAGGTTAGCAGCGATAGCCCAACCCTGGCCGCGCTCTTCTGCTTCGAGGCAGGGATATGCGCCAGCTGAGTCTAGAAAGGAGACGATAGGAAGATTGAATTTTTCAGCCATTTGCATCAACCGGAGTGCCTTACGGTATCCTTCCGGATGCATCATGCCAAAATTATGCTCGACACGACTCGCTGTGTCGTTACCCTTTTCTTGTCCGATAATGAGGCAGCGCATCGAATCAATCGTTGCTAACCCTCCCACAAGTGCGCGGTCATCCCTAAAGTTGCGATCTCCGCAAAGTTCGCGGAAATTGCTACTGATATTTTGAATATAATCTTTGGAGTGGGGTCTCTTTGGGTGGCGGCTAATTTGGACACGCTCCCACGGAGTCAAGGTACTGTAAGCAACTTTTTTAAGCTGTTCTAGACGCTGCTCTAACTTGGCGGCTTCCGCCTGCATAACGGGCGAATCTTGACTCTTTTTTAGCCTTTCAATGGCTTGTAGGATCTCTTGAATCTGCTGCTCCGCCATGCGCTTCACTCCCTTTCTGCAACTGGAAATGTTGCGGCAGAAAAGTCATTCACGATTTCGACTACACACGGTTTTGTAATGACGATAGAGTATAATTCCTCCATGTCATTAGTAGACAGCCGAATACAGCCATCGCTTTGAAATTTTCCCAGGCTGGAGGTATCTTCAACAAGCTCTCCCTTTTCATTTTCTTTCCAGGGCACTCCGTGCATTCCTAAGCCCCTCGGAGAGCCAGGATTAGGGCCAAGTTCTTTAGAAAAAGGAATCCAGCGCGTTCCAAAGATACGGATGAGCTCTACCTTTGCTCCATTATGTGTACCGAATTGGCCAGGCTTATATGTAGCGATGCGGTCACCCAATAGGTACTGACCCGAAGGAGTTAGTGCTGAGCGGCCAAGTCCTACGAGATAGGTTTTAATAAGCTCTTTGCTCCCATTATCCAAGTCATTGTAGTAAAGCCACATTTTGCTGCGATTTAGGTCAATAATAGCATTAAATTGTAACTTAATGTCTGGTTTGAGGACATTAAACTTATCCCCTTCAGCTAGGTCTTGTTTGAGATAGTCGGGCTTACCATTGCGGCTACGAGCAATAAAGTGGCGTGACGTATGGTAATGCGAGGCATAGTCTGATAACCAAGCGAGCTTGCCTTTATTCCAAGGCACGTGGCTTTTGTAGACAATGGTCTCAACGATGGGTAGCTTTTTACCAGTAATATTAAAAAGCTCTTCGACACGATCGACTTCAAGAGGATCAGCTTCTTTAGGTTTTGGCTTTTCTATTGGCTTAACTACTTGAGGCTCAAGGACTTTTGGCTCGACGACACGTATAGTCTGCTCGAGAACAATCTCTTGTTCTCGCGGCTGCGAAGCGACAGGGGCTTCTAGCTGTCTATCACTTTTCCACCATGCAGCAAATGCAATAGCAGCAAAGAGTATAAACGTTAAACAGGCTAATACTTTAGGTATCGTCATGCAATTTTATCCGTAACTAACTAAACTACAAAAACTATAAAGCTAATTGAATTAATTTGCACATGATTCAATCACTTTACGCATTTTTTTTCCGGGAGAAAACTTTACAGCGTTCCGTGCAGGAATGACGATAGGTACGGCCGCATTTTTAGGATTACGCCCTATTTTCTGCTTTCTTTCCACAACTTCAAAGACGCCAAAATCGCGGAATTCCAATCTTTCGCCGTGGGCTAGACATTCGGTCATCTTGTCGAGAAATGACTGAATCACGTGGCGGACATCGTTTGGATGAATTCCTTTTTCTTGCGCAATCGAGTTGATCAGCTTCTTTTTTGTCATCGTCGACAGCTTGTCGGGATCTTCAAGTTTCGTTCCCATAAATCCAAATCTCCTCTTTGAAAAAAAATCTTTAATCCATTCTAACTAATTTATTCAACTCTCACAATCACTTTATTTTTTTTGCCTGCAGCTAATAGAAGCATGCGTCCTTCAATCAGATCTTTTTGGCTAAGGACATAGTTAGCATCGCCGATTTTCTGATTGTTAATGTAAACTCCCCCATTAAGAATCATGCGACGCGCATCCCCTTTCGAAGCAAATAGCTTAGCGTTGAAAAGACAATCGACTAATTTGCAATCAATGATTTCTGATAGAGGAAAAGCCACTGAAGGTAGATTGTTAGAGGTGGCTTCCAGTGTAGCAACATCTAAAACAGTCTCTTTTCCTGGAGCAAGGTTTACAGTGACTTCTAAAGCCGATCTTAGCCCCTCTTCACCATGCACAAACCGCGTAGCCTCTTCCGCAAGCCGCTTTTGTAATGCGTTGGGAGCACACTCTTCTCTATTGAGCTGCTGCTCCAGCTGACGAATTTCCTCAATAGGAATGAATGTCAGGACGCGGAGTAGCTTGACAACATCGTCATCACTAACGCGATAAAGATATTGGTAAAACTCATAGGGGCTCAGCTTATCAGGAGAGAGCCATATCGCACCTTTTTCCGTTTTTCCAAACTTCGTGCCATCACTTTTAGTCAATAAAGGAAAGGTAAGTCCAAAGGCTTGCTGCTCTCCATTCAGTTTGCGAATTAGGTCTGTTCCAGCGGTGATATTGCCCCATTGGTCACTGCCACCTACTTGCAGAACGACTCCATGATGTTTGAGAAGGTAGTAAAAATCGTAGCCCTGAAGAAGCTGATAGCTAAATTCTGTAAAGCTCATTCCCTCTTCAGTAATGAGGCGAGTGCGGACCATGTCCTTGGCTAGCATAACACCTAGACGAAAGTGCTTACCGACATCTCGAAGGAAATCTAGAAGTGAAAATTTAGAGATCCAGTCATAGTTATTGAGAACAGGCAGCCTCTCATTGCCATCCCTATTGAGCAAAGTGTTTAAGAGATGATCCAGGGATGCAGCATTTGCTCTAAGGGCCTCTTCCGAGAGCAGATTTCTTTCGGCCGACTTACCCGATGGATCCCCAATCATGCCTGTAGCACCCCCGACGAGTGCTATTGGGTGATGTCCAAAGCGCTTAAACCAGGCTAGAGCAATAATTCCTACAAGATTCCCTAAATGTAAACTATCTGACGTAGGATCAAATCCACAGTAGAGCTTGATGGGGTTTTCGACTATTTTTTCAATCTCTGGACTGGTCAACGCGTCGATAAAACCTCTCTCTTTCAGCACAGAGATTACATTCTGCTTCTGCATGCAACACCTCAATCTTCAAAGTGGGCGATTTTTACTGTTAAGTATTTTCCTGTCAATGAATTAGAAATGAAAATTGAGATTTGGAGTAGATACAGCTAGTGCTACTGCTGATTTTACTCTGAAAATAACCGCAGAGCCGCAGAAAACGCAGAGGAATCGCAGAGATTTTTTTTCCCAGCCTCTGAGTAAGTCATTCAAAACTTATCAACGAAAGGATTGTGTTTTTTTACTCTACTGAGTAATTCAATATCGATTTTTTGAGAATTATATTTTGAAAATACTGTTTGGAGCTTGTCAGCAGTCTCTGAAATCATTGCTGCATCCGCATGGACACGTTTATTAAGTGTATCAACTAAATGAAATACCGAATTACTGATTTCACTTTTTTTAGCATTAAAAATATCTTTTAAATTTCCCTGGTCTTCGCGAGGGCCTACGGCTTGCATATTATTCTTTACTTCTGTCAATTTGTTTGATAATTGTTCTAGGATTTCATTGTTTGTGACTGTCTTAAACTCCACTTCACGATTGATTAATGTTTTTATCCCCTCTGTAAATGGGACCTTAAAAGATTTAATTAATTTAACGGGAGTATCAGAGCGTTTTTCCGTTTGATTTTCTAATACTACTTCCGATTCAAGTGAATCGATATTTTTATTTTTAAGCTGTTTTAAAATTTGAGCTTTTATAGCACTGGAAGTTTTTTCATCAAGATTTTGGCCTTTGAGTGTTATTGTTACACCTTCCTTCGTTTTTTGATAGGAAAAGGGTATTGTTATTTTTTCTGTCTCTATACTATTGGTGATCCAATGTTCAGGATCTTCGAGAAATTGAACTTGAATTTCTTCATTGATGACTTCCAACTTTACTCTATAATTTGGATTTGAATTAGAACCATTATATGTCTTTAAAATATCATTCCACATAACCATATCTTCTGTTTTAATTGATATCGCACGTTGACTAGCGATATAATCTCTTATAGCTTTATCCTTTTCATTATTCAATTCTTTATTAAAAGAGGAGTCTTTTCTAATACTCATAAAATCAAACGCTAAATCAGCTGTTCCATGAGTACCCTTTACATATCGACTCCTTCCGTCAACCTTCTTTAATGCTTCCATAGCACTCTCTATTCTATTTTTACTTTCGGTTAGTTTTTGGTACTTATTTTTATTTTCCTCTATTTTCTCTTTCGTAGGTGGATCCATTTTCTTTAGAGAAGCTAGTGTATCTGCAAGATAATGATCGACATCCGTTGTCAATTTATTTATTATTTCGGAATATTTATGATTTTTATTGTAATAATGATAATAGATTCCAAAGGTAATAATGCTTAGAAATATAGTCATTCCCTTGCTTTTAGAATGCACTGTGTAATCTGTATCAATTAGAGTATTTTCCTTCTCTAACTCTTCAGCGGCTTGCTCCAGTTTGTGGGCATCTAAACGAGCTGCTTCCCCACTTGTACTAGTAACGCTCATAGAAACCTCCAATCGTAGAATCTTTAACTAGTTATTATTATAATTAAAAACTTTTATTGCACTTTTTATAATACAATTTAGTTATTATTATAGCAAATCTTGTCGGGCAGGAGCTGGGGCAAGGGAACGGGCATAAGTTAATTCTTTATCCTTGGAGTAAATTTAAAAAATTGGGAATATGCTATACTACATATTATAAAGTTGAAACGGGAGTAGCAGTATGCTGAAAGCAAAAGAGAGTCCGCAAGTAGAGAGAGCTCGTAAAAAAATTCAGCAAAAACTCACAGAAGAGACGCAAAAAATCACACCTGAAGCGATAAAGAATGCATCTAATGTGATTCGTAGCTGGATTGAGCGTCACAACGATGTAAGAGTTTCTTTAAAGAATAAAGTGGGGTTCTTTGATCAGAATCAATCATCCGCTACAGTAAAAAGCAAATTTGTCATTCACAAAATGCAGCAGCTTCAAAAAACTCCAAAAGTAGGAAGACAGCCCTCCAAAGCTCTCGGTGGGCGTGTTAAAATGGATTAGGCTCTTCAATAAAGGTATGTTGCAGGCTGAACCGGTCTGCAATATGCTGTCCAAGTGACTTAACACCAATCACTTCCGACGCTGCATGTCCAACTGCAAAAAAATTAATCCCATTTTCAAAAGCCTGGTGCCAGGTCGGTTCATCCCGCGTCCCCGTCACATAGCAATCTACTCCTTCCTGTATAGCATCCACGATCATCTTATGAGCGCCACCCGATACCAGAGCGGCTGAAGAGACCCACTCATTTCCTCCCTCTACCCATTCGACTCTATTTCCATAGTAGTTTTGCAGGTCTGTCCTAAATTGATCGCGCGACCGCCGAGTAAAATTTCCCTTTACCCCAATAGGTTGTTTATCTTTGCTAGGAAAAGGCGCTAGGTTATTCCAGCCAAGGTCCATAGCAGCCTTCCAGTTATTGCCGAGAGAAGGGTGAGCATCTAAGGGAAGATGGTAGGCAATTAAGGAGATATCGTTGGTTAATAAAAATTTTAATTTAACCTTTACAGCCCCGTAGATATCGTAGGAATCCCTCTGCCAAAATAAGCCATGATGCACGAGTAACGCATCCGCGCCTAGCTCTACCGCCCGCGAAATCGCCTGTACGCTCGCAGAAACAGCGGTACAGAGGTGCCTAATTTCCGGTTTGCCTTCTAACTGAATGCCATTTGTGCAATAATCAGAAAAAAGCGATGGTTGTAGAAGTTCTACAAGATAGGTATTAAGTTCTTTTAGTGTAGCCATGTCAATTACAGTAACTCGGAGTAGCAATTTGTGGATACAGCAAAAAAAGCCGCCGGAAAAGCCGCTGTAGAGTATATTCAGCCAGACATGCGCGTTGGGTTAGGTACTGGATCTACTGTCGCTTACTTTTTAGAGCATCTCGGTCAGCGCTGCAGAGAAGGATTAAACATTATAGCTGTGGCTAGCTCTATCGATACAGCCAAAAAAGCGAAGCAGCTTGGAATTCCCCTAGAAGAAGGCGACTGGAAAGAGACTCTTGACATTACTGTCGATGGCGCTGACGAAGTTGATCCGCATAAAAGATTGATTAAAGGTGGCGGAGGTGCACTTCTCCGTGAGAAAATGATCGCTTACCACTCCAATCGCACACTCATTATTGTTGACGAGAACAAGCTCGTTCATCAATTGGGTGGTTTTAAACTGCCTGTCGAGGTCGCTCCCTTTGGACATTTAGCCACACAACACTCTATTCAAACGCTAGGAGTAGATGCCGAGCTTAGGCTTAGTGAGCATAAACCGTATATTACAGACAATGGAAACTATATTTTAGATCTCAATATACGCAATTATCCTGCTATTGATCTGCTGGACGAACGATTGCATAAAATCCCAGGCGTTGTAGAAACGGGGCTCTTCCTAGACTTAGCGTCTTTGGTGCTTGTAGGCTACGCTGATGGTACTGTCAAGCTTGTGTAATAACATGTGAATATCGACAGCCGAGTGAAGCCCGAAGGGCGCTTTCTTTGTATAGCCCAGGCCGAGTGCGAGGGAGCTTGCGACCGAGACACGTAGGCCTGGGGAAAGATACAAACAAAAATTATTAGGCCTGGAAGGCCGCATCTTTATTTAGACTGAGTCGGCCTTTCAGGCCTTATAAAATATTGATCGTCATTTACCCCAGGCCTACGTGTCTCGGTCGCAAGCTCCCTCGCACTCGGCCTGGGCTATACAAAGAAAGCGCCCTTCGGGCTTCGACTTGCACACGGTCTTGGGTTATACAAGGATCCGACCTTCGCGCTTAAAATTATTTCAAAGTTCGTGGGAAAGGCACCCTTCTAGCTCAGGATAGCTGAATGCGAACCCGCTATCGAGTAGCTTCTTGGGTGCAACGCGTGTGCTGCACAGAATGGTCTCGTTGGCCATTTCGCCAAATGCTAATTGAGCTAGGAACTTGGGCATTGCAAAGAAAGTGGGTCGATGCAAGACCTTTCCAAGCGCCTTTGTAAACTCTCTATTGGTCACAGGAGTAGGCGTCACGGCATTGACTGCTCCTTGTAGACTGGCAGTGTTTAAAGCATATTCAAATACTTTAACGAGATCGTCAATGCCTATCCAGCTGATGTACTGATTTCCGCTTCCTATCACTCCTCCTAAACCAAACTTGAAGGGGCCTAACATCTTGCCTAAGGCTCCTCCTTTAGGTGAAAGGACAACTCCTAAGCGTAGGCGTACTTTACGTATATCTGGACGGTCTAATTCGGCGACTGCGGCTTCCCATTGATCGCAGACGTCGGCTAAAAATCCTGTGCCTCTGGGTGAGGATTCTGTGACTTCGACATCGCCTCTATCGCCATAATATCCTGTGGCTGAGGTATTTATGAACACACCTGGTGGAGAATTTATCTCAGACAACGCCCTACAAAGTGTTTGAGTAGATTGCACGCGGCTGGCCAGTATGCGCCTCTTTTTATCCGCTGTCCATCTGCCTGAAGAGATGTTCTCTCCTGATAAGTTAATTAATGCGTCGCTGTTTTCAAGATCGCTTGGATCGAGCAATCCCTCTTCAGGATTCCAAGGAATATCATTGGGGGAAGGGTCATGTCTTACTAGGCGTTTGATGGTATGGCCTTGTGAGGTTAGATAAGCTACAAGTGCCTCTCCTACTAGTCCTGTAGAACCTGCTATGAGAATCTTCATACTAGATCGCAAGCCTCTTCGGGCATCCAGTGCGCATCTTTTCCTTCCCATTTGACGTTGCATCCTATCGGGTTGGTCAATGGTATCGAAATCTGTTTTCCTGCGACATGCTCATTAAGGGCATTCTCAAGATCATTGACCTTCATCCTGGATGTATCTCGAGGACTGTCGACGCCTCGACCCGTGTAAATCAGTTTGCGGTTGCGGTCGAATACATAGAAGTGGGGTGTTCTTAACGCGCCATATTTTATTGCTGTCTGTTGGGATGGATCGTGAAGGTAGTGCCAAGGAAAATGGTGTTTTTGCATGCGGTCTACCATATGTTCAAAAGAGTCTTCTTCATAGGTATTAGCGCTATTCGAATTAATTCCTACAAAATGAACGCCTTTGTTCTTGAATTTATCTGCTGTCGCACGAGTCACTTCATCTGATCCAAGAACATAGGGGCAGTGATTACAGGTAAAAAAAATCACAAGCACAGGCACATCTTTAAAACTATCTAATGTATAAATTTTTCCGTCTGTTCCTTTTAATGCAAAATCAGGTGCCTTGTGCCCTATTTGTAAAGTAAATGGCTTGGATTTTTCATTCATATTCATTCTCCATTAATCACGCATACATTATCAAAATTCTTCTAGTATTGCAAAGATTATTACTCTAGTCTAAGCTTGTGCCGAATGATCTTATATTATACGTGAGAATTAATCATGGCTCAAATCAACCGCGACACAATTAAGTTGCTAAAACAGCTGTGTCGCATTGACTATACCGAAGAAGAAGAGACTAAGCTACTTCACGATCTTGAGAAAATTCTCGCCTACTTCGAACAGCTTAAAGAAATCAATACTGATGGAGTGCCTCCCTGTAATCACGTTTTGGAAGATATCGCTAACGTCATGCGCGAAGATGAAGTCAAAGAGGTCATGCCGCGCGATGTTTTCTTAAGCAATGTCCCCTCTCACACAGGCGGCATGGTTAAGGTACCTCCTGTCATTAAAGGAAGATAAATACGCATGCATCAACTTTCTGCCCGAGAGCTACGCCAACGCTTTTTAAAGGGTGAAACTACCGCCGAAAATATAGTAAAGTATTTTCTTGAACGCATCGACAGGCTCGACAAGGATATCGGCGCTTTCCTGGCCGTTTTCCACCAGTCTGCTCTGGCCAAAGCGCGCCATCTTGATGAAAAAAAAGCGCAAGGGGCACCTCTCGGCAAATTGGCTGGAGTCCCTGTCGCTTTCAAAGACAACATCCATGTGCGCGGTGAAATTTCGTCCTGCGGATCCAAGTTTCTCACCAACTACCGTGCTCCATTTAACTCAACTGTCACTGACCTCATAGAGGCCGAAGACGCCATTGTGATTGGCAAGACCAACTGCGACGAATTTGCGATGGGCTCTTCCACCGAAAATTCGGCTCTACAAGTCACTCACAATCCTTGGAATCTTAACGTTGTTCCCGGTGGCTCTTCCGGGGGTTCTGCAGCAGCTGTCGCAGCACGTCTCTGTCCTATCGCATTTGGAAGTGATACGGGCGGATCGATCCGTCAACCGGCCGCGCTTTGTGGAATTGTGGGCTTTAAACCTACCTATGGGCGTGTCTCACGTTACGGCTTAGTCGCTTTCGGTTCTTCGCTCGATCAAATTGGCCCTCTGACAACTAACGTCGAGGATGCTGCGCTTGTTATGGAAATCATCGGCAGGCAGTGCGAAAAAGATTCGACCAGCCTCTCTGCACCTCCTGAGTCCTATCTGGAGACCTTTACAAACGGAATCGCCGGCATGCGCATTGGCGTGCCATGGGACTTCCTCAAAGGATTACGCCCAGAGGTGCTAGCTAACTTCCAAGCCTCTATTGATATGCTAAAAGAGCAAGGCGCCGAGATCGTCGATGTTGACTTGTCGATCATGAAGCACGCCATACCGGTCTACTACATTATCGCTACAGCCGAAGCCTCGACAAACCTTGCCCGCTTTGATGGGATTCGCTATGGCGTACGTTCAGCACGTGCAAAGACTCTCGATGAGGTCTACGACTACTCTAAAGAAGAGGGCTATGGCCCCGAAGTCAAACGACGCATTCTATTAGGCACCTATGTCCTCTCTGCAGGTTACCAAGATGCCTACTACAAGAAAGCGCAGAAGGTCCGCACTCTGATGATCCGTCGTTTCAAAGAGATTTTCCACGACTGTCACCTGGTGGCTACGCCTGTTTCACCCATTGAAGCCTTTGGCATTGGAGCCATCAAAGATCCTTTAGAAATGTACCTAGCGGATATCTTTACTATCCCTGTTAACCTATGCGGCCTACCCGCCGTCAGCGTCCCTAGCGGCTTCTCACCAGCAGGCCTGCCTCTGGGTTTACAGCTGATCGGCCCGCAGAAACATGACAAAAATGTCCTACACGCTGCCTATACCTTTGATCAGGCAGCTAAATTCTCGTCCAAGATGCCACCACTCGCTAAGCAAGGTTGAAGAAATGAGCGATTACCCAGAATGGGAAACTGTTATCGGCCTCGAAATCCACGCCGAACTCAATACCAAGAGCAAACTGTTTAGCACAGCACCCAACCGCTTTGGCGATGAACCCAACACCAATATCACCGAAGTCTGCACAGGCCAACCAGGCGCTCTGCCTGTCCTAAACAAAGAAGCTGTGCGCAAAGCGGTCCAGTTAGGCTGCGCCATCAATGGACAAGTTGCAAAATTCAGCAAATTTGACCGAAAATCCTACTTCTACCCCGACTCACCACGCAATTTCCAAATCACGCAGTATGACCAGCCTATCGTCATTGGCGGAACCGTCATCGCCGAAGTCGATGGCGTCGAAAAGAGCTTTGCAGTCAATCGCGTCCACCTAGAAGACGATGCAGGCATGCTCAAGCACTTCTCTAACTTTGCTGGAGTCGACTACAACCGCGCCGGCGTCCCGCTCGTCGAAATCGTTTCTGAGCCCTGCATCCACTCCCCCAAAGAAGCCGTCGCCTATGCCATGGCTATCCGCGCCATCCTCATGTATATCGATGCCTCGGACTGTAATATGGAAGAGGGCTCATTACGCATGGACGCAAACATCTCTGTCCGAAAAAAAGGTGAAACAGGCTTACGCAATAAGATTGAAATCAAAAACATGAACAGCTTCTCCAATATGGAGCTAGCCCTTCATGCCGAAATCGCCCGTCAAGTGCGAGCTTATGAGAACAACCCCTCTGCACCCATCCACACAGTCATTGCACAAGCCACCTACCGCTGGGATCCGGACAAAAAAGAGACTGTCATGATGCGCCGCAAAGAGCATGCTGACGACTACCGCTACTTTCCTGAGCCCGACCTAGTTCCCATCATCCTTACCGACCAGTACATCGAAGAAATGCGGCAAAGCCTTCCTGAGTTACCCCTACAACGCGAACGTCGCTATGTCCGCGAACTCAACCTCTCTCCCGATAGCTCCTTCCACCTCGTCAGCGATAAGCCCACTGTCGAATACTTTGAAAAAGCTCTCAATGTATGCGGAAATGCCCGCAGCCTCTGCAACTGGATTCTCGTCGAATTTGCAGGCCGCTTCCGCGAAAGCTCTGCAAACCTTGTCACCTCCGGCATCTTACCCGAACACCTAGCTCATCTCGTCAATATGATCGATGATGGAACCATCACCGGAAAGATCGCTAAACAAGTTGCCGACGATATGGTCAGCCATCCCGGAAAAGACAGCCGAAAAATCGTCTCCGAAAATCCCGATTATCAGCCCGTGGGAGATAGAGCTTCTTTAGAAGCCTTTGTATTAGAAGTCATCAGCGAAAACCCACAGTCCCTTGCCGACTATAAAGCTGGCAAAGACCGTGCTTTTGGCTTTTTAGTGGGACAAGTTATGAAGAAAACAAAAGGAAAAGCTAATCCTGCAATAGTTAATGAATTGTTAACAGAAAAGATAAAAAATTTTTAACTTCTTAACAATTTCTTAATATTTAATTGCTATGTTTATTAGCACAATAACAACTACACGTTAAAAGGAGTTACACCATGTCATCTATTACAGATACCCTAAGGCATTATGCTTCAATTGAAAAAGGCTATATTGAACAAAATGTTCAAAATTTTGCAGAAAGAGTAAAAGCTACATTTAATCACGATAAACCTACCGCAGCTTTCACTGCATTTTCAGCAATCATTTTAGCTGCCACAAGCTTCTATGGAGCAGGTCTTGGTTTTGTCGTTCCTTTTTTAGGTGCACAGCTAGTTCCAATGGCAAAAGATAAACTCAACGAATCTTCGAGAAAAACTTTGGACCAAGCTATAGAAAAGTTTGCAAACCATGAGTCCGTTCATAAAGCAATCGGCCTCGCTGTTGCTTCTGGCGTTCTTTTGGTAGCTTATCCAAGCTTCTTTGTTACAGCTCTTATCGCGGGCGCAGTCACCTACAGTTATATCCATGGAAGAGTTCCAGTTCCAGTTCTAGCAGAAAATTCTAAGGAAAGTACTTCTCAGTCACAAAGAAAACTTAGAGTTGAGACTCAAT
>Ga0207072_1082_pt1 | contig 21947 bp, 10 predicted proteins | sample Alteio_BWMinHeat_68_FD_153570 | JGI IMG/M metagenome (GOLD analysis project Ga0207072, IMG submission 153570) | Enriched cells from forest soil in Barre Woods Harvard Forest LTER site, Petersham, Massachusetts, United States -... | ecosystem: Environmental > Terrestrial > Soil > Temperate forest >... | reverse complement strand
GGCATAAGCCCCTTTTGGAGCGCTATAGGAGAACGGTTATGGAAATGCTCTTATCAAGAAATATTACAAAAACTAGATAGAGAGGAGATCTCGCTTTGTAAACTAATACCCAATTACCCTATCCATTGGAACTTACTCCCCATAGAAGCACAGCAGTATGCAGGCAAAATTCATCCTAATACCCAAGCTGCCTATCATCTTCTCACTAAAGAAGGCCTAAGCTACCAAGGCGAGATCAGCATCCTTGACGGAGGGCCAATTATTACAGCCAACACAAAAGCCATTAGAACTATCGCTCATTCTATAAAAGGATTTGTTGACACCATAGTCGATGAATTAGAAGAGACCGGGATAGACATTCTCCTCAGCAATGAGAGAGATATCGATTTTCGCTGCTGCCATACAAGATTAGAAAAAGCCGGTGATCAAGGAATAATCATCGACCAAGCCACAGCAAAAGCCCTACACATAACCCCTGAAGATCCCATTCGTTATATCAAACTTTGAGAGGCTTATATTTAGACACAAAACCATGAACTGCTGCAATTTGAGAAGATTGTAAATTAGTTTGAGGGCGTTTAGAAACTACAAATGCCAAGGCCTCTTCTACAGAATACTTATACAACACAACAAGTAAAGCAGTGATTAAAGAAGCGCTACGCCCTACACCTCCTTTACAATGTGCAAAAACAGGGAGACCATTATTAATACACTCTAGAATATACTCAACTCCCCGAACAAAATGAGAATATTCTAAAGGTTCATTATCTTTAGCCGGAAGAATAATTTGTTTAATGTCTTTTTCTATCCAATCGAAATCGGGTGTAAAAAAATAGGAATGAGTAAATTCCTTTTCTCTCACTAACGAAATGACGCGCTTAATTCCCAAATTTTTAAGTTGCTCGCCATGATTATAGTAACGCAGAGGAATCGCCCCTAAATATACATTAGGTATAATCTCATTCCAATGAGTTCGGCCAGTGTAGTAATTTCTAACAAGAGTGCATATTAAAGAAGCATTAAAATGTAAAACATACAGGTATGTCCACTGCTCGAATAGACACTTATCGTGCAAATATTCTTTGAGCATTAATAATGCTTCAATGTTTGGATGAAGTTTTTCCTTATACAGAGCTTTCCCAGCGAAGTCTAGTTCTACATCACACTTAATATCATACCAACTACAACTAACTTCAAAAGAAGGACTAGCCATGAATTCCTCAAAAAAAATGAAATTCCCCGCATTATGCAAACCGCTTATATTATTACAATTAGATTTTGAATACACTCCTAATCCTTGTGCAAAGTTATACCGCAGAGCCGCAGAGAGCGCAAAGATAACGCAGAGATTTTTTTTTAATCTCAGCGTTATCTTTGCGCTCTCTGCGGCTCTGCGGTATAACCCCTCCGTTTTTTACTAGTGATTGTGATTTGTTTGATTTATAGGCCATTTCTTAGTATGACAAAATTATAAGTCATATCTTTTTTGATCACGTCATATCATTCACATTCAATACGTTGTCTAACTATGCAAACTGACTCCTTATATAAGATCTTTGATAAAGCCATCGAGGGTGAGGCTCGTTTCGACGAAATCTCCAGGACAATCTATAGCACTGACGCATCGATCTATGAGGTAACTCCTGCTGGAGTGATATTTCCCAAGAATCGTGACGATGTCATTAAAACTGTCCGACTAGCACATGCAAACGAAATTGCTATTATACCAAGAGGTGGTGCGACAGGCATCACGGGTGGCTGTCTGGGCGAGGGGCTAGTCTTAGACACAACTAAATATTTTAATCGCATTTTGCATATCGACCCTGAAGGAAAATTCGCTATCTGCGAACCTGGTGTCATTCAAGATGATTTAAATAAAGCTGTAAGCAGCTATGGATTGCGCCTTGGGCCGGACACATCTACCGGAAATCGAGCAACTATCGGTGGCATGGTAGCCAACAACGCTGCTGGCGCTCGCTCTTTGCGCTATGGCTGCATGGCTGAACATGTGGAAAAAATCGAAATGGTCTTGGACAAGGGTCGTTTGGAGTCTTTCTCCGCTATATCGCTTGAATCTTGGAAAAGGCTCAGTAGTTCTTCAAATATTTATTCTGTCTGCTGGGATCTTCGAAACTCTTTAAAGGAAGAAATTATTAAGCACTTTCCTTCCATCCCTAGACATGTGTCAGGTTACAATTTTCCCCACTTACTGACTGAAGAACAGTTTAACCCCTGTCGTCTGATTGCTGGCTCTGAGGGAACTTTAGGCGTTATGACGCAAATTACAGTCCGCCTCTCCCCTCTTCCCCAAAAACAACTTTTATGTTTAATCCCCTGTACGTCCCTTTCAGAAGCCTTCGATCAGACTCTGGAAATATTAAGCTTAAAACCATTAACTCTTGAGGTCATTGATCACCGCATTATCGAAGCTGGGCGAAATGCACCGGCATTTAAAAATGCGCTACATTGGTTACCAGCAGGATCTCTTCCTGCTCTTCTAGTTGTGGAGTTTGACGGGCCTGAGGGTATGGAAAAAGCTAAATCGCTGGAAAAAAGAGGTGCTACCATTATCTCTGCTCCTGATGTGATGAAGCAGGTTTGGGAACTCCGAAAAGCTGGTCTAGGACTTCTTTTGTCAAAGCGTGGATTTACAAGGGCCATCGCTTTTTTGGAGGATATTTCCATTCCACCCAAGCATTTAGGGCCCTTTATGATGGAATTTATCAAGCTTTTAGAAGTAGCTGGAAAACAAGCTGGCATCTATGGTCATGCAGGTGCGGGATGCATGCATATCCGACCCTATATCGACCTACAATCTCCAGAGGATCGGAAGGCAATGGTAGCGTTGATGCACGCAACGACACAGCTGCTGCTTAAGTATGGGGGTGTTTTAAGCGGTGAACATGGCGATGGGTTGATACGTTCTTGGCTAAATGAGGTGCTTTTTGGCCCTAAGATTTACAAGGGTTTCGTCGAATTTAAAGAGGCATTTGATCCACTAAACTTAATGAACCCTAACAAAATTGTACGCGGACCGCCTGTTTTGGAGAATTTGCGGAAGCGTGCGAAAGATGTAAAAACTTTTCTTGATTTCTCGCGCGATGGCGGCATTGGTCTGGCAGTAGATATGTGCAATGGAAACGGGCTTTGCAGAAAAAAGGAGGGCACAATGTGCCCCTCTTTTCAGGCTACAGGAGATGAGAAAGATAGCACACGCGCTCGTGCCAACGCCCTTAGAGCAGTTCTTACAGGTGAATCCTCTTTTAAAGACTTTACCGATCAAGGCATCCATGACATTTTAGACCTCTGCATCTCTTGTAAAGGCTGCAAAACAGAGTGCCCTTCACAAGTTGATATGGCAAAATTGAAAGCTGAGGCGCTTTATCAGTATCAAGAAAAGCATGGTGTACCACTACGTTCAAGGCTATTCGGGCATATTGGAAAAGTTTTTTATTGGGCAAAGCCCTTCGCTAGTTTCATTAATTATTTGGGGCGTTCCCGACTTGGTAAAAAGGGTATGTCTCTTTTTGGAATTAGCTCAAAACGGACTTTACCAGCCCTTGCCAAAGAGACTTTTGAGTCATGGGTCAAACGTCAGCGTCCTTATCAGTCTGAGAAAGAGGTGATTCTTTTCAACGATACCTTTACCAACTTTTGCCATCCTGAAATAGGCATGGCGGCATATAAATTGCTGCATACGTTAGGTTACAAAGTCATTGTCCCCTCTTGGAACTGTTGTGGACGTACAGCATTATCAAAAGGACTTTTACCGACTGCCAAAGGTTTGGCTCAAAAACTTTTCTCTGTATTAAAAACCCTTCCGGAAGTGCCCATCGTCGTGCTAGAACCCAGTTGTTTAAGCGCATTGATTGATGATTATGCTGATTTATCTGAATCCGTAATCCCGCGCGCATGCACACTAGAAGAGTTTTTATTGCAGCCAGCCAACTTGGAAAAATTAAAAAATAATTTTTATCCTTTAAGCGCGGAAATTGCTGTCCACATCCATTGCCATCAGAAATCCTTATTAGGGTACAAACCTACTCTGACACTTCTGAAAAGCCTTCCAAATGTCAAGCCTACCTACCTACCAACTGGCTGCTGTGGGATGGCAGGTTCTTTTGGCTTTGAAAAAGAACACGCGGAAATATCACTTCAGATAGGCGAACTCACCCTATTTCCAGCAATACGCTCCACTTATCCACACATTCCGATCATCTCAAATGGGACCTCCTGCCGTTCTCAAATACTGCAAGGAACTGAACGTAAACCGCTTCACCTTGCTGAGTATCTCTATTTTAATCTTAAACATGGAGATGGGGTATGAGCTTGCCAAATTTATCTTTAGATTTGAGTAAAGTATCTTCTTCCAGTTCAAGTTCAAGCACTAGTGTGACATCTGTTGGTCCTAACACAACAAGAATCTCAAAACATTCACAAAATCTTAGAACGATCGTTTTTGCGCTTTTAGAAAAAGATCCCAATGAAACTCAACAAAACACCTCTTTATTCCAACGAAAAGTAAAAAAGAATTTGAAAACTCAACAAAACTTAGAACCAATTAGTCCACGTACGGCTGAGATGGTTGCTTTACAAAAAAAAAGAGCTTCACATCTTAATGAAATTACTAAACTTTTGGCGATATTTTTGAATCCATCGCTCTATACTCCTATGAAAAAGGGGCTGATAAATTCAAGTACAACACCACAGAAACTTAAGGATAAAGATTCTGCATATAACGCTGCAAAAGCGATATTTAAAGGATTTAAATCGATCGAGATAAATAAAGAATTCTCATTGAAGCTTGGAAATAAAAGAATTTCTCTTGATCTGGCACTTATACAAATAAGGAAGCAAAGATGGTGTGAAAAAACTCTATTAATTAACAATTATCTAAATACCTGCTGGGATCAACTTATATACAAATCTGGAAATAATCGTAAAATTTTTATTGAATCAATAAATCAATCAAAAATTTTATTTGTTGAAGGAGAGTCTTTAGATTCAAAGATAATAAAATTAATAAGTAAAATAACCTTACATGCAACAGATGAAGAACTAAATACACTTTCAATCATATCTCCCGAAGTATTCCTTAATACCTATCGAATATTTGCAACTCCTGAAGAGTTATTAGAATCATTCTCAAGAAGCCTAAATTCAAAACTTGAGGCTACTCAAAAACGTATGATTTTATATTTGTGTAGAAAGTGGTTAAAATCTCCTCAAAACATTGATTTATATTATTCAGATAAAATCTCTAAATATATAATTAAAATTATTTCAATAACTAAACTCAATTCCGATCCTTTTATCAATGAAGAGAGTCGACGTTTAGAAAACCTCTATTTTAGAATAGAAAAAGAGCAATCTCAAAAAGAAAAAGTTAACCGATTTCCTTATGCTATTTATCGAGCTAATAATGATGGAATTGCATTTATGCCATTTCTCTTACCTACAAGCCTAAATGAATATAGATTCAAAGAACGTGCAAAAAAATATCAAGAAAATTTATTTGAAATTTCTTCCTCCGCATACTTAGGAATTTATCCTGTCGAATTCATTAATAATCAACAAAAATCAGAACAAACGAATTATTATCCAAACTTAAAATATGCACTTAAAGTTTTTGAAAAAATTTCTGGTCATATCGCATCTCAAACTTTAGCTTCAAAGCTAATGCCTGAAGAAATTTATGCGCGTTATTGCTTCTTTATACAAGTAGGATTAAATTGTCTTAATAATGATCTTAATAATGATCTTAATAATGATTTTTTTACTGCAATGGCTATTCTTGCCGGACTTACAAAGGGAGAAGTTTCACAAGTCATTACAAGATATACAGCAACTAAAAATGATTATGAAACTTTTCATCATAAATTGGATTTTTTGAACGATAAATTAACTCCCGGAAAAAATTATTCAACTCTCAGAACTGCTGTTGATGCATCTAATAATAAGCCAGTAGTTCCATACATAGGAATTTACACACATGATTTTGAAATGTTTATTCCTTTTGCTAAGGAAAAACTATGGGTAACTCCTATAGAAATTTTAAATCAGTTAAATAAAATGTTGATGCAAACAGAAAAACATAAAGATCTACTATGTAAACGTGAACGATCTCCAAATTCAGAACTTCAAAATTCAATTGTCTCATCTCCTTCAATTAGTAGTGTTATACCCGACCTTATTAAGAGAAATTCTGAAATTCTTGAAACACTTAAGAAACCACCCAATCTAAGTAAGTCTCAATCTCTTGTTGAACCGACAAAACATTACCTAATTCAACATTCTGATAGCACTTAACTCTCCTTACGCAAAACTTATTTAACGCGAAAATTAAACGCAAAGGTGCAAAGCCGCAAAGAAAAAAAATAAATTTCTTTGCGACTTTGCGCCTTTGCGTTTAAATAAGTTTAACAAAGGCGTGGGTCGGTTTTGCGTATGATAAAGCTCACATTTTTTTGGTTAAAACCTTTGTAGCCTTCTCTACGCTGTAGATTCTCTAAGTGGCTACCGATGGCTCCATCACGGATAAAGCGTTCTGCATCCTCTTTTGAAAGCAGGCGCTTTTCAATTAATTTCTCTACAACTTGCCTCTCCACAGGCCAACGCTCACCCACTGTAAAGGCCTGTTTGAGATAAGCAAAATCACTGAAGGGTTGCATCATATGTACTTTTTTCTCTTCGAGATCACTGCGTAGGAGATCAAACTGAAATTGTGCCTCTAAATGGTGCATACCTGCCTTTAGGATAGAGTCTCCATGCAGTGCACACCAGAGTCCCACCGTACCTAAAGTTTTAGTTTCTGGAAGTGGATGGTGCGCAAAATCGATTCCAATCTCATCCGGTTGAAGATCAACATCAAGAAAGAGCACTAAGCCGCAACTGCGGTTTTCCATGATTTGTGCGCCCCAGCCTGCTTCTGCGCCCGCATAATAGCGTTCGCGGCAATGGAAGCCTAGCATTTCAAAGAGCCTGACAAGCGAGGGAAAATGACGTCGAGAAGAGCGGAAAGTATGGTGGTCATGGTTAGCCCAACCCATCCCTAGCTTATCTTGACGCGCTTTTTGAATCTGTCCTGCCGTATTGCGCGATTGCCAGTACCTTCTCTCTACATCTAGGACAATCCAAGCCGCCATGTCTTTTCCAACCATCTGCACAAGCCGATCAGCTAGAGCAAGAGTGCGTGACATTAATCCATCTTCATCATCAGAACAGCGAGGACGCGTTTGCCATAGTTCTTGTGCGGCTAGATAGTGACGTAGATGCGATTCCTCGAGGTAGACAGGTTCCATGCCTCTGGAGGTGCGGCGTTCGATGATCCAAAATGAGACGCCATTATCAGCGGAGATACAGACACGGCGTAGGTCACTGAGAGGGCTTCCCTCAATATGTCCACCTTTGGCGCGCACCATGAGGAAATCGTCAATGGATTCGACTTTTATAGCTAACGCATAGGTATCTACAGAGCTATCTTGAACGACAACTTTGGGAAGTTGAGCTCCAGGATGCTCGAAGATACGGTAGCGTGCCGCAGCAGCATCAGCGACAAAGCCGATCGATTCTAACTCGTCATCGGTGGTAGGAGCGCTGGGCACTGCGACATGATCAACCCAGTCGAATAGCCGTGTGCTGGTCTCTTTTTCTAGAGCGTGAGCAAAAGATGCGAGCTCTTCGTTGCATTCAACGCAGTGCTCGACAATGGACTCTACCCAATGGGCGGCTTCAGGTTGGCATTGCCATTGAAAAGTAGATTCTTTATTCTCAAAGCTTTTTGTCGTCATTTTTAACCTATTGATTCAATATAGTTCTTTTTTTAACAAAATAGGATAAACTTGAAAACATGACACTATTACTTGACGGTAACAGCCTTACACTAAAGGACATTACAGCGATTACGCAGAGAATTCCTATTGCCATCGCTCCGGAATGCAAAAAAAAATTGCATGCAAGTCGGATAATTGTAGAAAAAATGGCAGAGGGAGACCAGCCTGTTTATGGAGTCAATACCGGGTTTGGCTGGTTGGCAAATAAACGCGTTCCAAAGTCAAAACTTAAAGAATTGCAGCGCAATGTTTTAATTAGCCATGCTAGCGGTATGGGAGATCTTTTGTCCCTCGAAGAGACGCGACTAGCGATGGTATTAAGGTTGAATGTCCTTTTGAAGGGGTATACGGGGGTTCGCTTCCTTCTGTGCGAAAAACTATGCGATCTCATTAATGCCGGCATTTATCCACGCATTCCTGAGTATGGATCATTGGGAGCTAGTGGTGATTTAATCCCGCTCGCTCATCTGGCTCTACCTTTAATTGGCGAAGGGGAGGTCTACTATGAAGGGAAATACTTAGCAGCAAAAGCAGCGCTTAAAAAGGCAGGATTGACCCCTATTATATTGGAGGCTAAAGAAGGGCTGTCGCTAGTCAATGGAACGCAGATCATGCTTTCAGTAGGAGGGTTGGCGATTGTACACGCTCTACAGTTAGCAGAACAGGTCGATAAAATTGCTGCGTTATCGTATGAAGGCGTTTGTGCACACTTGGAGCCTCTAAATCCTTTGATACATTCATTAAGAATACAACCTGGACAGATTCTAAGCGCTAAAACACTATTGAATGAGTTAAAAGGCTCATATCTTCATGATAAGAAAACTGTCCGAAAAAGAGTGCAAGACCCTTATTCTCTCAGATGTGCACCACAGGTCCATGGAGCAAGTCGAGATGTGCTAAACTTTGCTGCAGAGGTTGTTTCAAGGGAACTTAACGCTGCTACAGACAATCCTCTCGTCGATATCGAAGCTAAACAAATAATTAGCGGAGGCAATTTCCATGGTCAGCCATTAGCCTTAGCCTATGATGCGGCGTCGATGGCTGTGGCAGAGTTTGGCAATATATCAGAGAGACGAATAGAAGCGTTGATTAATCCCCATATCAGCGGGTTGCCTGCATTTTTGACACCTGAAGAGGGCGTTAATTCCGGATATATGTCTCTTCAATATCTTGCAGGATCCTACGTTAATGAAAATAAAATCTTGTCACATCCTGCAAGCACAGACTCAATTCCTGGAAATGTAGGCATTGAAGATTTTGTATCGATGGGCATGACTTCTGCGAGAAAGTTGCGTAAAATTATTTCTAATACAAAAAATATCCTTTCTGCAGAGATGCTGGTTGCAGCCCAAGCGGTCGATTTAAGAAAAAATGTTAAGTTAGGAAAAGGGACACAATACACTTACAATGCACTGAGAGCAAAAGTTAAAACACTGAAAGAAGATCGAATTCTCGAAAATGATCTCATGGAAGCGTTAAACACCCTGGATGAAATCGTATGAACTTTGAAGAGTTTTGGAAGGAGTTTGCTTCTAATGGATATAGAGCACCGCGTGGGACTACACTGCATGCAAAAAGCTGGCAGACAGAAGCTCCATTGCGGATGCTGCTCAACAACTTGGATAAAGAAGTTGCAGAAGATCCTTCGCACCTTGTGGTCTACGGGGGGATGGGACAGGCAGCCAGAAATGTGGAAGCTCTCAAAAATATTATTAAAGCGCTCCTCCGCCTTAATGATGATGAGTCTCTATTAATCCAATCGGGCAAAGCAGTTGGCATACTACCTACACAAGCTGAAGCACCTAGAGTGTTGATCGCTAACAGCAATCTTGTCCCTCGCTGGGCCACATGGGAACATTTCTATGATCTCCAAAAGCGCGGCCTCATTATGTTTGGGCAGATGACTGCAGGGAGCTGGATTTATATAGGCACTCAGGGCATTGTTCAGGGCACCTACGAGACCTTTGCATCGGCCGCAAGACGTCATTTTGGTGGTAGCCTGAAAGGCCGCCTGGTAGTTTCGGGCGGATTAGGTGGAATGGGAGGAGCTCAACCTCTTGCCGTTAAGCTGAATAACGGAGTGTTTTTAGGAGTGGATATAGATCCCCAACGCATTGACCGCAGAGTAGCTACTCGCTATTTAGATAAAAAGGCCAAAGACTATGCTGAAGCTGTGAGTTTGATTAAAGAGGCGAAGTCTAAGGGAGAAGCTCTCTCAGTAGGACTTGTGGGTGATATAGGAACGGTTTTATGGCAACTCATAAAGGACAACATTATCCCAGATTTAGCAACCGATCAGACTTCGGCACACGACCCTATTAATGGTTATATCCCCGCAGGACACACTGTGGAAACTGCAGCCGAATTAAGAAAGCAAGACACTAAGCTCTACAAAGAAAAAGCGCTGGCAAGCATGGTCCACCACATAGACGCACTCTTGACTATGAAGGATCGTGGATCGATTGTATTCGATTATGGCAATAACTTAAGAGCATTTGCTGCTGAGGGTGGATCTAAAAGAGCTTTTGAAATTCCTGGATTTGTCCCGGAATATATCCGACCCCTCTTTTGTGATGGTAAAGGGCCTTTTCGTTGGGCTGCCTTGTCGGGTGACCCAGAAGATATCGCTGTTACTGATCAAGCTTTAATGGAACTCTTTCCCAACGACCAGCACCTGATCCATTGGCTAAAAGCAGCTAAACAATCAGTAGAATTTCAGGGCCTGCCTGCACGCATCTGCTGGCTAGGACTGGGTGAGCGAGAAAAGGCAGGCTTATGTTTCAATGAGCTTGTCCGTACAAAACGTCTCAAAGCTCCTATCGTCATCGGACGTGACCACTTAGATTGTGGCTCTGTCGCCTCCCCTTACCGCGAAACAGAAGGAATGCGAGATGGATCAGATGCTATCTCCGATTGGCCTTTGCTCAATGCTATGGTGAATACAGCTTCAGGTGCTACATGGGTCTCTTTTCATCATGGCGGAGGCGTAGGAATGGGCTATTCCCAGCATGCAGGCATGGTTATCGTGGCAGATGGTACAGAGCGTTCCGCCCGCTGTTTAAAAAGAGTGCTTCACAACGATCCTGCAACAGGTGTCATCCGTCATGCTGACGCTGGCTATCCCGAAGCAATTCAAACAGCCCGCACACATCATCTAGAGTTATAATAATGGCAGTGCTATTAGGTCCATTTACCCAGTTAGTAACTATGAGAGGCTTGCCTCTCGAAGGCCCTATTGCAGATAGTGCTCTCGAAATCATTGCTGACGCCGGAGTGCTCTGTAAAGGAAAGAAAATTGTTTCTGTAGGAAAATATCAGGATCTTGCTCAATCAGGAATTGAAATCTGGCCCATTTCAGAATCTGCAGTGGCTTTTCCAGGACTTGTAGACGCTCACACACATCTTTGCTGGGCTGGAGATCGCTCACAGGAGTACTGCGCTAGGTTAAGTGGAAAACGTTATGAAGGCGGCGGAATTTTAAGTACTGTAAAAGCCACTCGGAGCGCCTCTAAAGCATTGCTTTTAGAACTCGTTCTAAATAGGCTAAAACAGCACTTAAAACAAGGTGTAACCACATGCGAAATAAAAAGCGGCTATGGGCTTGATGTCGAAAATGAATTAAAGATTTTGCAAGTCATTTCCGAGGCATCCAAATTGCAACCTATTTATCTCGTTTCAACTTGTTTAGCAGCTCATACGCTACCTACAGAATTTACCGACCATACCGCCTACCTAAAATATATTTGCGAAGTACTATGGCCCACTATCTTAAAAGAAAAACTTTCCAAAAGAATCGATATTTTTGTGGATGATCATGGTTTTCCTAGCGATGTTGCCCGCAATTATCTCCAAGCTGCCATAAATCAGGGCTTTGAAATTACCCTGCATGCAGACCAGTTTTCTAAAGGCGGTGGAACTTTAGCAGCCGAACTCCATGCACGCAGCGCCGACCATCTCGAACTAACAGATAAAAATACTGCGCAAGAATTAGCTAAATCTAAAGTTGTCACAGTAGCTCTTCCCGGGGCCACTCTAGGACTTGGAATATCCTTTCCCCCTGCCCGTATGCTCCTAGATACTGGAAATTGCCTAGCCATTGCCAGCGACTGGAATCCTGGAACTGCCCCTATGGGTGATCTCCTTACACAAGCGGCACTCCTAGGAGCTGCAGAACATCTATCTATGAGCGAAACTTGGGCTGGAATCACCTTTCGAGCTGCCAAAGCTCTAGGTTTAAATGATCGAGGACGCATCATCCCAGATACAGCGGCCGATCTAGCAATCTTTGCTTGCAAAGACTGGCGAGAAGTGCTCTATTATCAAGGTGCATTAAAACCAACAGAAACGGTCTGCGGAGGCAAGAGATGGTAACTTTGCACGGCTATCAACCTCCTAAACGAACACTCTGGCAAGGGCGCAGAGATGGTGGAGGAGTATTGCGTGTCCATGAAGCCATTCAATGTATCAATGTCCATGCAGGTCTCGCTCTAGCACCTCGTTCTGTCGTTTTAATAGGGTTTTGCTGTGATGAAGGAATTCGGCGTAATTCTGGGCGTCCGGGTGCAAAAGAGGGACCGGATGCATGGCGTAAAGCCTTGGCTGACATGCCCCTACCAGAGTATTTTCAAAGGCCCTTGATCGATGTGGGAGATATTACCTGTCCAGATGGTAATTTAGAAAACGCTCAAAAAGCTCTAGGAGAACTCGTTGCATTAGTCTTAACAAACCATGCTTTTCCAATTGTTTGTGGAGGGGGTCACGAAGTCGCTTGGGGACAGTTTCAAGGGATTAGCCAAGTAGGTCGAGCGGATAATCTCGCTATTGTCAATTTTGATGCCCATTACGATTTACGTCCGCTGCTCTCAGGAAATTTAGGTAGCTCAGGTACCTCCTTTACTCAGATAGCTGCCGATCAAAAACAGCACGGAAAACCCTTTTATTATGCATGCATTGGATTACAGCCCCTAAGTAATACAGCAGCTCTGCACCTCAAAGCGCGCGAATGCGAGGCGTTAGTTATCGATGCAGAAGATATTAATCATGCTTTCGAAGAGCTTCAGCATTTACTAGAGATGACAGAAAATCATTATTTGACAATTTGTATGGATGTCTTTGCAGCGCCCTACGCTCCAGGAGTATCAGCTCCACAGCCCCTAGGTATCACCCCACATGAATTTGTCCCTATTTTGCGACACTTAGCAAGCGACGAAAAATTAATAGCATGCAACTTCGCTGAGTTATCCCCCGTCTTAGACCGCGACGGACTCACTGCACGCCTAGTCGCCGCCCTAACTTTAGAGTTGATTTCTCACTTACCAAATTAGTTACTTTGTAAATTAAAAGTTTAACTATTATAATAACTATTAGTTATTGGATAACTATAGGTTATTATGAGCACGGATGCTAATATTAAAACTGTTGGAGATCTAACTATCCGACATCCTAGTTTTTCGGATGAATCTACAGTAACACAAAACGCTTATTTAAATGGAAAATTGATTTCTATTACCCTATTCTACCCAACTAAAAACATTACAAAACAACAAGCAGAAAATGCAATAAGAGATGTTTTAATTAAAACAAATGAATTTGTAAAATCTAGCTTAAAAAGTGACCCTTATGAGTTTACTATCGTCAATAAAAAGAATATTAAAGGTAAAATTCCACAACCAGAAAAAATAATCATCAAAGAAGTTCATATCCCTCCTGAACAAGCTAGTGCAGAAGTAGCCAAAACAGCTTTAGCCTTCATTAATAAGAACTCACCTGTAAATGAACTGCACGGAGTAAAAACTTGGGAAATGACGATTGATGGTCAAAAACATCAAATCAATGAATTTTCTCCAGGCAGCTATAATGGACCTAAAACTGAAGACTTTATTGATAGACAAAGCCTGCTCTATGAAGCCGCTCTTGAGCACATAAATACGATTAAGAATAATGATAAAGCTGTTAAAGCATTAGAAAAACTAAATCAAGCCTATATTGATGCCTTTAGTAAATCTGAGTATCAAGTCGATATAGAAATTATGCGTAAGGCAGACAAAGGGACTGATAAGCATTTTAAAGAAAAACATACCGCTGCAGAAAAGCTTTTAGCTCAATTTGCAGTAGATATCAAAGAACTCATTCGCAAGACAACTCCCCCACGACCCAATGGCAGCCTCTTTAATTTAAATGATTTGAAACAGTTGGAGAAAGAAGTTGTTACCAAGCGAGGCCGCCCCACTATCATCAATTTTTATGAGGTAGATGGAGAAAAGTTTGTGAGTATGCAAGAACCTGCAAAGAAGGGAGAATTCTTGCCAAGTACGGTCAGAAACCGAGAAGGATTACCCAATTACGTCCTAAGCTCTTTTGGCGTAGTCAACAAAAACTCAGAAATCACGATTGAATATCAAGGCATTCGTCACAGCAGCTTACCACCCATTGCTGAAAAAGACTCTACGAAGCGCCAAGCCATCGCTTGCAGAAACGAAAAACAACTTGTACTTGATCTTGCTATCCGAGAAAAGGGTGAAAAAGCTGTTAAAAAATCGTCAGAAAATAATCCTGTAAAAGTTTCTCTTCGTACCATGATGTTACTCACTCCAAAAATGGGAGACTCACTGTTACAAAATAGAGATCTTAAAACGGGAGAATGGAAAGGAGAGAGCGAAACAGTCCAGCTCCACGAATCAGCCTTAGCCATAAATATGTTTCGCAATCGCGTGTTCAAAGCTGAGTTGGAAGGACAAACTGTATATCTGGAAGCCGACCTCTCATTTATGAATCTAGGTGCCAATACACTAGCTGCCAGAATGGGACTAGAAGGCAAAGTCCCCGCTCCCGCATTAGAACGTGAAATTAATGCTAGAGGTTTTGAAGAGTTTAACGACGACTGCATGACATATTTTAACACAACTGCCATGTCCAATGCCCATTTATATCAACTACAAAATCAACTTAAAGAAGCCTGGAATACACCTCGAGTACAGAAAGCAAAAAAGCAAATTAAATCACTTGAAGACAACTACCGCACAAAATTGAATCAAAAATATGACAAATTAGAAAAATTGCACGACCAGTATATTAAAACAAATAAAGGCAAAGCAGAAATCGCGCAGTGTCAAAAAGAAATTGCAGAGTTGGAGAAACATTTTACTAAAGCTTATGTGGAACTCTCTGCAGCTAAGAAAGAGGCATACAAAAAAGTAGCAAATCTAGAACTTAAGATCAGAAGCGAATCCTCTAAAATAGATCATGCTGTCTCAGAGACATATGGCTCCTATTTTCAAGCACTTGATCTCTTCTACAATGATAAAACAAGTCAAAAAGAGACCCTGATGAGCCTACAAACGATCTATTTGGATCTGAACAACAAAATGAAAAAACCTGTCAGCAAAGGCTGCAAAAGTGCTGAAGATCGAACAGGTAGGGTAAACAATCTTATCGAAGAGTTAAGAATCTTGCGACTCCTGATAAAAAAATATAGCTATAAACTACCCAATGGAATCCAGAAAGAGATTGCACGTATAGTAGCACAAGCATCCGCTAGCAGAAATAACACACGAGAAAACTCCAATGCAACAGGCCTACAAATAAGTGGAGATATCAACCCGCCAGAGACCCTAGCTGCAAGTAATCGCTTGACAGCTAGATTAGCAAAAAAGATTTACGACAGAGCCAGAAAAATAAAACACCCCTCCCCTATCTTGTTAAATATCTTATCAACTCACACCTGAAAGGTGTAAAGCCGCGAATGCGGCAAAAGCATGTAGCCACAGGCGTGAGCCTGTGGGCAAATGCAATCAAAAACGAAGCCGTGCTAGCGGCGACAGATATGTAAATTTAGTTTATGTGCCTGTAAGCCTTTTCCTGTCGACGCTAGCGCGGCTCATGTTTAATTTCTGCTTTTTCCACAGGCTCACGCCTGTGGCTACATGCTTTTGCCGCGTTCGCGGCTCTACAGAATTTATGTATCTTGGATAGAATTGATGATTGACACTAGTGAACTTTCATTAAAGCGAGGGATGAGGCTGGGACGCGCTCTAGCAATAAGTGCAGAAAAATTGGCTAAAAGTTCCTCTTTAGTTTTTCCTGTCGAAGCTAAAATTTCTTTTATTGTTTCGCTATCCTCTTTTTTATAATCTATTTCCCCGTTACATAATCTGGTATAAAGAACTGATTTATTAAAGGCCTTTTTAAATTCTGGATTTGATTCTAAAACAGGAGATTCATATCCTCGATCGATTTGACCATTTGTATAGTTATAGTTAAAGCAATAGAATCCACGAGAAACCAACTTTTCTGGAGTAAATTGCTTGCTATCGTGATGTGAAAGAATTAATTGAACAATTTTGTTGTTTACCTCGTCGATGATAAAGAGAGTGCGGTGAACCATTAGATCGATTTCTTGTGTATGATCTAAAACTTCTGTGAGTCCATGATTAATCAGATTGGGTTGAGCAATGATAGCTCCAAAAAGGTTGCTAGAAACATACTGATACGTCTTAATATCTCCTTCGATTGCTGGTAATGTATCGTTAAAAAATGCATTTTGAATATTCTCAAGGGATAAAGGTTGATAAAAAAATCTTCTCTGGTTGGCCTCCATTGATTGCTGTTGTTGCTGTTGCTGTTGTTGCTGCTGCTGCTGCTGTTGTTGTTGCTGCTGTTGTTTCTGTTGTTGTACCTGCTCACTCTGTTGTAAGGCACCTAGACTTGTAGAGACGCCCACTTTTTCAGGATAGTATTTTTTTCTTTCTGTAAGGCTCCTTTCTTTTTCGTCCAAGAAGCTCTGTGCTGAGACTAGCTCCATCATCACTTCTTCTGGGGAATTTGGAGGCAGGTTTTCAACAATTTTATCAAGTATTTCATTTTGTTTTTGAATAACTAACTTTAATTGCTCTTCGACATCTATTTCTCCATGTAGGGCAGCAGCCTCCTCTGCGCTTGAAGTAGAAGGTAGAATAAGAAGCTTCCTAGATAATTTATACAGTTCAAGTCGCAGCTGGCGTTTTTCTTCTTGTGTCAACTGACTATTATTAATTTGGTCAAAGGCTTTGTAGACTCCATGACGAGCGACTGCTTTGATGCGGATCATTTCTGCTTTATAATTGGTTTTTCGAAAAGCTGCAGCTTCATTCATTGCTAAATGACCAATGAGTTTATCTTCAACGTCGATCGTACTTTTCATAGATTCTGGAAGGATATACTGTACCTTTGCTTTTCCTTTTGTAACGCCTCTTTCTCGCATTACACCTTGTTCAAAATTGGTCCAGGTTGTGTCATGAGAAACTGTGACATAAATTGTTACGTCATCAGCAGAGGGTCTTTCAATACCTCGGGTATGCACATCGTCAAATAGGGTGACTAATTGCTTTCTATCTCCGCGAAAGCTCTCTCCATCTGTAATGGTATTGTCAGGATGAAGAATTTTCCAACGATCAGACCTATCCATAAATTGGATGGCTAATTTTTCTTTACCTTGTCTCTTAAGATTTTCTTGTAGTTTTTTAGCGATATCTAAGGCTGATATTCCCGGAAAAGAAATCCCTACATCTGAAACGGAATCTCCTCCTTTCAAGTTTTCTGCTAAGAGTTTCAAAGTGTCGTCTGCACCTCCTTTGGAGTATAAGAAGGGTGCTTCATGACGAGCAGTAGTCAGGAGGGCATGAAGGACTTTTCCATGTACTCCTCGGCTGGCTACGGCAGAAACGTCTACATTATCTGGCAAAGAATGTTTGGCTCCATCCGTTCCGGAAGCTCCTCCATAAGTTGCAACAAAGAAAGGAACATCTGTGGCATCACTGATAATTTTTTCTTCAGAAAAGCGAAATTCCGGTAAAATGGCACTATAAATAAAGTCTAGAAGGGCATCTGGAGTATCAAATTTAGCTTTGAATTCTTGATAGTGTTCCTTTTCAAATTTAGAAAGTTCGATTCCTGATAAAGCTAAAAACTTTTTAGCAGTTTCTGTTTGGTCGAGGAGGATGGGAGGATTGGCATTGTCTATTTCAGCATAGGCTTTTTCTAGTTGTATTGTATGAAACTGCGCGATTTGAGCAGGACTTAGTCCCCCTTCCTTACGGAAATACTCGAGAGTAGTAAACCAGATAATTTCGTGTGTGTTACTAAAGTCGGCATCGTATCTAGGGCGGTCGCTGCCTTCAAAAGGCTTCACAAATACACCATCAAAGGATCGTCCAAAATTAACGCCACCCTTCATGTTTAATGCATTGGGTAATTGATCTGCTAAGAAGCGATGGAGAAAACCGATTTCTTGGAATTTTGGGTCTCCTGACAGAATTTTTGCATTAAGTGTGAGAATAAAGGGATTTTTTTCTAAGGCTTTGACATCTTCTTGAGAAAGAGGTTCTCCTAATGCATTACTTTCCGTTAGATAATTTACAAATATTTCTTTATCGTCTTCTGCTACAAAATAGTTATCAAATATTTCTTTTGCATACTCCCTTGCAGCTAAGCGAGCTTCTTTTGGAGAAACAGGTGGAGCTTCTGCTACAAGGAGTGAAGATTTGATTTTTTCAAAATATTTTTTATTAAAAATTCCTTCAAATACCTTTTTAGCAGCGGTAAGCTCTTGTGCATCCAGAGACATTTTTTGTCCATAAGCTGAATTTTTTTCGATATTGGGATCAGTATCTTTATCGAGTTCATCGCTGAGGACATGCATATATTCTGAAGTTATGGAAAGAATGTCATCCATGACATCAACTTCAGCCTGTAGTGCATTTATTTTTTGAATTATTTCTGGGGTCTTATCAAGGGTTTGGTCAAGCTGAAAAATCTCTTCTAACTTTTCATTTCTTTTAATAATGAAAGCTTGCATATCTCCACGTGCCATGTCTACTCTGTGTTTCTGCTGAATAGAAGAGAGAAACTTATTTTCTAACTGCAGTAATGCATTCAGATCTGAAGGAGAATTTCGACTGAATTTAAATTCAAAAACTCTTTTATGATAAGCTTCTAAATTTGTTTTCGAAAAGAGTGAGCCATGCTCCTCTCGCATAGGATCGAGAGTACTTACTGTAGCCAATGCTTTGCCATTGGCGGTGAGCTCACTGATCACATTACGAATAACCGTTGTTTTACCCCCTCCAGCAATCTCTTGCTTAAATATCGAAGGATTCTTTAATAGAGCCTCTATGACCTCTACTTGGCTTTTGCGGAGGATAACACCCAATTGATACTCTAAAATTAAAAAGCTAGATGCATTGGGATGTGCTAAATCATAATGCCGTTTCTGTGTTAAAATTTCGGCAGCTTGCGCAGCCTTAGCTTCAAATCGAGGATCATTATCGGAAATTTCATTCAGAGCTTTATCGGCTTTTTCGAGTTGTTGTAATTCTGTTGAAAGAGTTAGATATTTAGACATTTCTTTTTTAAAGTTATCGAAATCAGATACCAAGCTCTCATCATTATCGACATATGCTTTTAGAGCCATATCAAATAAAATAGCCTCCTCGTATCCTTTCTTTGCATGCATTTTATCTAGAAGTTTTTGAACATCATCCGTAACTTTTTCGTCCTTTTTGATTAAGCCTAAAATAGCTTTTCTAGCTTTATTTTTTTGATCAGAAATAATAGATGACTCTTTTTGAACATTTTCCTTAACTTTTGATAAATTACTTGATTCTATTGTCCATACTTTTTCTGTAGAAACATCTTGATTATATTCATCCAAGCTTACATTTAATTCAGACAGTATTTCTGCAGCATACTCATCACCTAACTCAAGAGGCGACAACCTTGGATTCTCTGTTTTGGCGCTATCCTCAGACAAAGTTAATACTTCTTCGAATTTAGATGGAATAACCTCTGTAGATTCAGTTAATAAAATCTTCTTAGAATTATCCTCCGAGGTTGTTTTATCTCGCTCTGTCATTGTTTTTAAAACATCAATACGTAACCTCAACCAATTGTTATGGCTTTCTATTTTTGAATTTATATCTTCTTGACTTGGTATAGGGGGGGATATTTGCGTCAGAAACACAAATTCATCAAGCAATAGTAGCTCATTCTGACTTAGAAGATTTAGGGCCTTTAATTGTAAAACTTGCATTGTATGAATGGATAAAGGATGTTCAGTTCTTGCTTGCAGAAGAGTGACATAGCTCTGGATAAAATTTAGTTCTTTATTTTTTTCAATAGCCAACTTTGATCTTGTGGTTTCTTTTTGATCTTGCTTGGTAACAACATACTGTTGAATGTCTGAAATGTTTTTTAATATCAGTGTTGTATCGGCATCAAAAGATCTTGTTGTGTCTATATTGCGCAGTACTTTTAAGGCTTGTTCATTTTGTCCTTGTAATGCAAATAAATACCCTAAATAAGCGATATCTGCATTTCCTCTCTTCGTGCTTTTCAGTCCATCTGCAGTGATGCTATATAAATGAAAACTTTTTTGAGGATCATCAGAAGCCAATGCAGCTTTCAAATGACGCACATCCTTGCTTTTGCCTGGTTGAACAGTAAATGTTTCATGTGGCATTCCCACAAAGGGTTCTCCCTTCTCATTTTCTAACAGAAGATAATGGCTAAAAGCAGGACCGAAAATGGGCTGATAAGTAGCATGGCTGTTATGAATTAAAGGAAGATCACCCATGCGCTGGTTGGAGCTGAGAAAGAGTTTTGGCTCGCTGCCTTCTAAAATCCAACGTTGTGTTTTAATATCTTTAACAAAAGTCATTCCAAGGCGAGGCATGGAAACATGATCTATTTCACCATGCGTTGCCGACATTAAAATGTAGCTAGGATCTTCTATACGGCTAAACAAGACCCCTAAAGGATAATCTTTCCATCCTTGAAGTATGGGACGATTGTCAACATCCCGCCAATGAGTAAGCTTCTGGTTAGAAGAAAGTTGAGCTGTAAATAAAGTCTTGCCATTCTGCTTGGCGAATAGTGTACCCTCTTCCGACTTCCAACAATCGCAATATTGGAAGAGTTTCATCCCTTCGACAGTAGGAACAATAGCTTCTCGATTTACTGACAATACTGCCTTTGTAGCAGCCTTTAAAGCTTTATAATTAAAGCCCAATTCAAGCGCCTTTGCTTCCGCAGCAGGGAGATATTCCTCTAATTTTCCTTCAGGTGTTTTTAGGTAAAAATGGCTTGTTCCATCTTCTTCCATAGCAATAGACAGATCATGTGCTTTGCCCGTCTCATCGACAGCTTGCTGTGAATATACCATTATTGTTTCTCTTTGCCTTGTCTTAGGATTATCAACAGTTTTTACCTCCACGGTATAAGGAAGATCAGTGTTTATCTGTATATTTTGTTTTTCTAGAGCTTTGAAAAAGGATTTTAAATTTTCTTGGTTTGCAATCGTTTCCGGTAAGCGCGTTGTTCTCTTTCCATTTATCCAAGTACTACCCGTTGTTAAATCTATTGAAAACACTTGCTGATTTGAAATTTTCTTTAGTTCATTTTTATTAGGGTCATACGTATATTCTTTTAGGCCTAGTTCATCAAGAGAAGGGCCTACGGACTTTGTAAGATTCATTTGAAGAGTCTGCATCGCCATATAAATATACTGTTCGACAGCCTGCTTCTCATGACTTTGTAGAGTGGAATCGTTATCTGCCATTTGTCGATATTTTTGAATGTCAACTAAAAGCTGCTTGTTCAAAGTTAAAACGCTTTGAGACTTGTCGCTAGATACTTGATGTGCTTGTAAAAGTAGCCGATGTTCTGCACTCTTGGATGCAGTATATGATTTATTAATCACAGCCTGCATTTCTTTTAGTCCATCAACATGTTTTTTGGGTCATATTGTAAACGAACACAAACAGCGCTCACCAAACGCGTCAGTTTTTCTGCCTTCTCAAAATCTCCAAGAACCATTGCTTTATTAATAGCTTCTGACATGTAGTCGGAAAATTGTTGAAGAAAAAAAGGATTAGAGTCAGCCAGCTGATTAATCTGATTATCTCTAAGCAAAAGCGAATGGAAATAGGCCGTAAATAAATGCCCTCTAGTAGGATCCTTCAATAAATCAGCATATTTAATTAAAACAGGGTAAGCTTCCAAAACCCTATCGTCATTATTTTGAAGAGCAAGTAATTCTTTCAAAACATCTGATGGTATGCCTGGAAATGAAGGTACAGAATA